>ERZ773054.128-NODE-128-length-59578-cov-8.288796_pt1 | contig 59578 bp, 62 predicted proteins | sample MGYA00580630_ERZ773054 | MGnify/ENA primary metagenome ERZ773054 (study PRJEB29015, sample SAMEA2737994) | human oral metagenome | biome: human oral; feature: human-associated habitat; material: dental | place: China | collected 2115 ... | reverse complement strand
AAACAGGAGCGAATTCATGGGGCCGAAATGCCGCCTCGTGCACATTCCACTAGGACATCCCGCTATTAATCAAGGAGCGAAAACGCGCATTCCACCCACAGATACCCTGCGCCCAGCCCATCTGGGGGCCAAAACCAGGCGAAAATACCCCCCCGCCAAAAGCCTGAAACGACGCCTGAAGCGACATCTCCCCAACGACCCGTGACCGTCCATAAAGCCCTCTGCAAACTGTTGTCCCGCAACGGATTTCAGAGGCGGACGGTTTCAGGCCACCCCTGATTTCAAAGGGATTAAGACTGAAGATGCCCTACCGTTTCGGGCACTGTAAGCGTTTCAGGCCACCCCTGATTTCAAAGGGATTAAGACGCGTTATCAATCTCGTAGCCCAGCCGCCAGCCGAGTTTCAGGCCACCCCTGATTTCAAAGGGATTAAGACGCCTTGGTTTTTGCCCAGGTTGTTGATTCATAAGAGTTTCAGGCCACCCCTGATTTCAAAGGGATTAAGACAAATGTTTTTTCGCCTCTTCGAGCGAACCCGAAAGTTTCAGGCCACCCCCGATTTCAAAGGGATTAAGACGCGCGCAGGGCACGGGCCAAGGAAGGCGCATCGCCGTTTCAGGCACCCCTGATTTCAAAGGGATTAAGACCCTGACCATCAGTGACATCTAGCTCTATATCTCGTTTCAGGCCACCCCTGATTTCAAAGGAATTAAGACCGCGCCGAAGTGAATGACGTTCATGGCGCGGCCGGTTTCAGGCCCCCTCCTGATCCCAAAGAGATTAGAGCGTGCCATGAACTGTCCCCTATTGCCAAAGCTGACAAAGTATTGGTCAGCTCATGGTCTCGGCTCAGGTGCCTGAAACGTACCAGTAAGCCAAAGCTTTTTTCCACCGCCGAGCGCTTTGACATGCTCACTGCCCATGTGGCCCCGACCGGGCCGGGCCAGACTCACGCTTTGACGTGTGGTCTCTTGCACCGCCTCACATCTGGATCATTTGAGCGCGCTTTCGCTCATTGATCTGGCATATATTCCAATATGCCTGCGGCCACGTACACCTTCGAGCTTTGCGACACTTGTAGCCCATATGGCCTGCGCGTGGGCCATTTTTACAACTCGATGGTAGCCATTTAAGCATCAAAAACCACAGCGCCGGGTCCGGCCCTAGCAGTCTTGAGCGACGCTAATCATGTAGTGAAGTTCACTAATCGTGGCCTCAAAGCAAGCCTGTTTGCAACCAGCAGCGTATTTGCTGATAGACCGACCATTTATCAAGGCACACTTGTACGAGTCATCCAGCGCAACGTGTCACCTCGTTCAGATCACGTTGGCGTCGCGGCGCGCCTTGATCAATGAAGGCCAAATAAGGGGGCCGCAAAGCCCCCCTATTTCTCATTACTGATATCACTGGGTATTGCGCTTTGTCATCGGCTCAATTTAGTGTAAGCAATGACACGTTCACAACGCGGCTTTAATAGCCTGATTTCAATGACAATTTGAATTCAGGCAAACCTTCTTGAAATGCCGAATGGTGGCGGAGTACGGAACCGAACCTGCGTCCGCAATCCGAATCAGATAGTAACGCCTTGGCCTTGAGGGCGTGATTTATAAGACCTTGGCCATCTGAGGGAACAATCTCGCAATGCCCATCCAAAATGCCACTTCGATCTAGCGCCCTACCGAGTGACTGGTTCATCATCTCCTGAGAAATTCCTTCGGAGATTCCTCTGCCGGGCAAACAAACGCACGAAATATTCGCCGCCCGTCATACGAAGAGGCTCCGAGGATGAGTAACAGCGGCTCCTTGCAGTCGTACTCTCTGCCCCTACTGATCTCGATCATCTGCCCAAAGTCCTCGCTGCTAGGCTCCACATGGTTGACAGGATGGAAATGCCACTCGCCTATGTAGAAGGTCCGCTCTTTGGCCCGCCACCGAGCCTGAAGCATCTCTCGTAGGCCGCTCACGCCGCGTACGAACCAGAAGCGACTTTGCTTCGAATCTGTTGGCGGCGGCGTTGCCTCACTTACTATCGCAAGCGTAAGGTCGTCCGAATAGCACCCGATCAGAATGCCGCCGGTTTCCACAGATCCAGCATCGCGACAATAGCGATCGAGCACGCCGAGAACGGACGCCTGTAGCTCAACCGCGAACGTGCCGTCCGCAGTCCTGCCATTCCAGGTCTTCATGGCGCTGACCTCTCTATGGCGGGCGGCGTACTCTCGGGCGCGAAACCCTGGAAGCCGTCATCGGTTGACGTCTGCGCGAACACGCGGAAGCGCGGCTCCGACGGCCTCTTCGCCACCAACATCTCCAACTCCTTCACACAAACCGCCGCAGCGAGAACGACGTCATCGTAGCGAGCCGGAAACAGCGGCGACCAGCAGCCAGCCCCTTCGAACACCTCGTCATTGTCGGCCCACACTTTCGACTCGTGTTCTAGCCAGGGGCGGACGCTCCTGATGAATTCATCGTGCGGAAACCGGTTGCCACTCACGCCGAACGAGAAGAGGCGCCTCCCGCCGAAGCCCATGGAGAACGACGCGAACGTGCGAGGGATAGACCACCAAGCGCGTTCGAGCGTCGACAAGGCCACGTCCGATGACGTGCAGTCGATGATGATGTCGTACTCGTCTAGCTGCGCCTCAATGGCCGTGGCATCGCTGGGGAGCCTTTCGCTGAACTCTACGACTCGAACGGTCGGCGAAATCTGCCGAAGCCGCTCTGCCACAACGGACACTTTGGACGAGCCGACGTCTGCGAGAGTTGCCGCGTGTCGGTTGATATTGCCTGACTCCAGTACATCCTCATCGACCAGTGCGATATTCCTTGCCCCAGCGCGGACGAGCAGCTCGCTGACAACCGACCCGAGCGCGCCGACACCGAGGACCGTGATGTTGCAGTCTCGAACCGAGCGCGGCAGCCGTCCTCGAGCTTGGAGGCGATCTTCGCTCCAGTTGTCTGTAAACAAGTACTTGAGCGCGACGGTGTCTGCGAACTTCCCACAGCGGTCGCGATGCCACCAGCCGCGCGCGTTTGGACGGAAACCACGCGGTTGCCCCGCCGCTTCATCGAGCATAGGAAGTAGTAATGAATCCCAGTGGACCTCGCTGGCATCCTCTCCCACGCGCCTAGGCATGGGATACCCGAGCAAGAGGATGGCGCTGAACTTCGAACCTTGAAGCTGCGGAAACAGCCATCGGAACATCGAATCGACGTCGATATTCATCGTCTTCGCGATTCGCCGGATGTCGCGCCACGTTTCTGGTGCCTGCCAAGGCCGAACAACAACTGGCTGCGGCCACAGCCACCAGAAGCCGTTCACGCGCTGTTCCATCACTAGGTCACCGAGCTCCCGGCCTGACCACCCCCGTACGACATCGCCGCGATGATCCTCAAAGCTCTGGGTTGCTAAGACGCCTTTGATTTCCTTCAGCGTACCCAACCGAACAATTCCGAAGCTCCCCACTCGCCCATTCCATGCAGTAAACGATGCTGAACTCTCGTCGTGAATGACGCGCGCGTGGCGCCAGCCACGCACGGGACGGTCAGGCAGTTCGAAGGGATCACCCGCTGCGACGAGCTGGTCATTGGCCGCACGGTGCAGCCACTCGAGTGCTCGCTCGGTATGCCATCGAAGACGCTGGTCAGCGTCACCAACGGGATCGCGCACGACGACCACGCGCCGTTCGCCGCCAAGAGGCATATCGAGGCAAAGGCGCCCCTCTCGCCACCCACGTCGATCCTTGCCCGGCGCGTTCCGCGACTGGTGTGGGAAAGTCACGGTGATTCCACCTTCGGAAGACGGGTAGAACGAAATACGCCCGAAGGGATAAGTGTTATCGAGTAGCACGCACCATCGCGTCGCAGCACCAACGAACTCGGTGCCCATATCCCGTCGAAGCGTGATCCGAACGACCCAACGCTTCGCCTGTTGGTTGAACTTCGGACTATCCTCTACGGAGCAAGCGACGACCGAACGAAGACCACGAAGGCCACGCTCGATCGCGGGCGGTAGGAGGACGGTAGTCGTGGTCACGCGAAGCGGCCGCTCCCCGGTGTAGCGGGCCCCGTGGGTGGGGTGTAGCCACGCCCTGACCCGCTCGATCCACCCCCATTCTCTGGCGGCTTCGGGAACTTGCTGCCGAATAATTCACGCCAGAGGTTGCCGCTCTCGGTACGGTCTTGCGAGTCGTATGCGCGGCGAGCGAGGGCAGCGCCGTCCTTGACCTGGTCGTAGAACTTTTTGAAGTCGTCTACCGAAACCCGCTTGAACACGTCGTGAGTCGGCACGCCATAGTCCGGCAGTGTCGGCTTACCGCCGACCAGTACCGTCAGCTTGTACTCGGAGACGATCTTCTCCAGTGTTTTCACGACACCCTCAGCGACGCTCTCGATGTCGTCGGGGCAGCACTCACCGATGAGCCGCTCAAGCGGAAAGCCCTTCGGATGCTTCGGCTCCTCGTGCTTTTCGACGCGCCACCACTTGATGGCTTTCACGACGTTGACGAAGTGCTTGTCTGTGCGGTTGTTCTTGTCGCGCGTCCATGTGATCTGCGCAAGCGGGTGGGTCGACTCCCACTTATTTGCGTCGCGATCCGGGATGCGAAGGGGCTGAGATTTCCACTCGGGCTCGTTCTTTGCCTCGGCGATGAGCGTTCGCGCATCGCTCCTGTAGCGGGAGCTGAGCCCGAGCCACGAGCGGTGTAGTCGCCACTCGGGATCGTCTTCGAGGCTATCGTCAGCCGAGAGTGCCTCGGATCGGAGGATGCCCACTTCGGCCTCGGACGGTGCAGAGGTAAGGACGAGATCCAACTCGACGTAGGACAGTTCGATACCAAACGACCGCCCCTGCTGTCGCCACTTACCCTTGTAGTGCTTGTCTAGGAACGGCGTGAAGATGTCCATCGCCTTCGCAGGCGTGTACTCCTGCTCGGAGAGCTTCGTGACGACGATGATGTCGATGTCCGATCGTCGGTCCCCCTTCGGACGAATCGCGGTCGAGCGTTTGTAGCTGCCCTGAAGGAAATCCGAGACGAGACACTCCTTCAGCCCCTCGTCAGCGTTGAGCCGGTCACGCAGCGTCTGATGCCCGGTCTTCAGGTCGTCGCGCATTGCCTTGGTGGGGCGGATGTCTTGTAGGAAACTAGCAAAATCAGTCTCGAGGATCATGGCGTGGCCTCTTGGTGTGCCGCGACGGCCTTCGCCGAGGGCGGTAGCGAGAAGGAAAGCTGGTAGGAGCCGTCACGCTCGATGCCGAAGTCGAACTCGTAGAGCGCGATTCGACCGAGGGCCTCGCGCTGTTGGCCGATGAAAAACATCAGCGCGTTGGGGGATGCGAAGAAGACGTGAGCCCTGGCGGCTCGATTCGGACGCGCGCTCATCAGAAGCGCAGGCAGTGCGGCCGCAAGCTGGTAGGCGTGATCAGCGTCCTTAATACTCTGGGGCGATGGCCCGCCCTCCGGGCTCAGCACCACGAGACGCCGCACCGGCGGCGCTCCCGCCGACAAGAGGTACTTCTCGACGTCGACGCGAGCGTCGTGGGTGACGGACAAGCAGATCGCCACGTCGTCCGCATCCGCGTTCTTCTCGATCGTCTGCGGTGCCGCCCACGAGACCCCCGTCGACGCGTCCTTGACCGGTCGCCACACATCGAGGTTCGGCTTCTGCAGCGGCGCTACCTTCACGCCTGAGTTGCGGCTCAACTCCCAGCCCGCAAGCAGCGCGAACGAGCCGTGGCACTCGAGGGCGATTACCGACTCTTCACCGCGGAGACGTGCCCGGCGATCCTGGTTGCCAAGGAATGAGAGTACCTGCGCCGCGCTCGCCTCCCACGAACCTTCATCTGTCAGGTGGCGGCCGTCGAAGTTGGATGAGACGCAGACGAGCTCGTCCACCTCGGACTCGAGCCGCTCGGCGAAGCGCATGAAGCTCCGCACGCCGATAGCGAAGGGGCGTGCGGACCTCGCGCTGCCCCCGAGTAGGAGCCCCTCCTTCTGGCACAACGTGCGGAATTCGGCCTCGTCGAACGAGTGCTGGCCGCTCATCAGGAACTGCTGCGCCAGGCTCTCGTAGGGGCACGCCGCGCGGTCAGCGCTTGGAGTGCGGAGGCCGGCGGCCTCAAGGGTCGCGTAGACGTACGCCTTAAAATCGCGTCGACCGAAGTGATCGAGCTGGAACCGCAACGTGCGCGCGAACGCCGTGAACGGCTCGACTTCGAGGCTCAGATGGGCGCGCCATTTCTCGCGGACCTTCCCGAGGTCGCCCTTCGCGCCATCCGTGAAGAACTTGGGTGGCAGCTCACCGTCGAACTCGCGCAAGAGACCAGCGAGCTTGTCGTCGTCCTTCCACCGCCAGTTGGACGCGAGGTGGAGCCGAAACGGGACGCGCTCCTGCTCCGAGAGATGGGCATAGGCCTTATAAAAGCGCTGAAGCAGCGAGACCTTCGCGCTGATGAACGAGGGATCGATCAGCGCGTCGGCGCTGTACGCATCGCGGTTGTCGACGTGGTACTTAAGCTGGAAATAGTCGGCACTCGCCTGCCAGCCGCCCGCGTTGACCCCAGGCGCTCGGTAGAAGACGGCGACATCGTCAACGCCATCTGCGGCGTCGTGCTCGAGGATGACCCGTTCGACCAGAGAGGTTGGACGCAACAGGTCAGCTGCCTGCCGCCAGAAGAACAGCCCCTGGTAAACATCCCCTTCGGTTCTTGCACCAACTTGGCCAAGTGCCACGATTTTCCTCCTCGTCTGAGATTTACCTTGGCTTCAGTTGCCCCTTGATGTAATATAACATCAGTCACATTACATTGTCACGACTACACATATGAGTATCGGCAACAGCGGAAGAATCGTCATTGAGGTCGACCCTGGGGTTAAGCGGCATCTTTACACCGCCCTCGCCAGAGACGGGATGTCGCTCAAGGAATGGTTCTTGAAGAGCGCACAGGCGTATTTGTCAAGCGCAGATCAAATGACTCTAGAGCGCTCGCAACTGACAAGCCACCCGAGGTCGAACAGAGTAGTAGCAATATGCGGTTGGACGAGCCCGGAAAAATCTAAATATGAATTCGTCCGCCACACTCGCAGAATCCTCGGCCAGGTCACATCGGTATAGCGACGTTGAAGAGCCAAAGGCAGCAGGATCTACTTATACACCGGAAAATCTCGCTGACTTTGTTGCAACACAGATCGTTAATGCGGCAAATTTTTCGACACGAAAGAAAATAAAAGTATTAGATCCAGCTGTGGGTGACGGAGCTTTATTAGAAGCGCTCGTAAGCAAGCTCCCAGAGGATATCATCAGGAAAGTCGAAGTATTTGGATATGACACGAATTCAATTGCTGTAACCAATGCGCGCGAACGGCTAGAGGTCAAGTTTCCATCTGTGACTTTTCATTTGGAGGAAAGAAACTTCCTGCAGTACGTCCTTCAGGAGCAAAACGACGACCTGCTAACGCAGCAATCGACCAAGCAGTTATTCGATCTAGTGATTGCCAATCCGCCTTATGTTCGGACTCAGATCATTGGGGCCCAGCAGGCCCAGCAGCTGGCTAAGAGCTTCGGGCTGACTGGTCGAGTTGATTTGTATTACCCGTTCATACTTTCAATTTCGAAAGTGCTTTCGCCTGATGGTATCGCGGGGGTAATCACGTCCAATCGCTTCATGACCACGAAATCTGGGCAGTCCGTTCGACGCGCGCTGCTAACCCAGTTCGAGCTCCTACATGTTTGGGATCTGGGCGACACAAAGCTATTTGATGCCGCCGTCCTGCCCTCTGTGTTTTTGGCAAGAGGAACGACAAAGCATCGAACGCCCCACGTTGTAGACGTCAAATACACGTCGATCTATGAAGCGAAGAGTGCTGAAGGAACAGCCACAACTGACATTCTGGCTACCTTGAGTGCGAGGGACAGCGAAGTCAGATCAATCCCAGACGGTCGTCATTTCCTCATTCGCCAAGGTGTGCTCGACAACGGTGGCGATCCAGAGGGCGTCTGGCGTGTTGCCACCGAGACATCCGACGAGTGGATGGATACGGTAGGTCGACATACTTGGGATACGTTTAGGCGAATTGGGAAAATCCGTGTTGGCGTCAAATCCACTGCGGATAAGGTCTTCATCAGATCGGATTGGGATGCCATTCCAGGCGGCCGCCCTGAACTGGTTCGACCGCTGATTACAAGGCACTGTGCCCAGAGATTCAAATCTGCAATTCCAGACAAGCCATCTCAAAGAAAAGAGATCCTTTATCCGCATAAATCAACGGAGACTGGGCGCGCAGCCGTCGATCTCGATCTATACCCAAAGTCCAAAAAATATCTTGAAGAACATCGCGCCACCCTAGAAGCGAGAACCTACGTAATAGAAGCAGGTAGAAAATGGTACGAAATTTGGGTTCCTCAAGACCCAAGTGCTTGGACGCTCCCAAAGCTGGTATTCCCGGACATATCGGAAAAACCCATTTTTTGGATCGACATGACTGGAGGGGTCGTCAATGGTGAATGCTATTGGCTAAAGTGTGACCGCGACGATGAGCAAGACCTGCTGTGGCTCGCACTTGCAATTGCAAATTCGACCTTCATCGAGGCGTTCTATGATCATCGTTTTAACAACAAGCTCTATGCTGGACGTAGGCGTTTTATCACTCAATACGTTGAGCAGTTCCCGCTGCCAGACCCTGATCGGGAAGAGGTTCGGGCCATTGTGTCTCTAGTCAAAAAAATTCATGCGCAGACGCCTTCTCCCGAGGCTGACGAACTAAGCTTGCAACTGGATAAACAAGTGTGGAAAGTGTTCGGATTAAACCTCGAAGAAATTTCGAGGTAGCGGGATTTGAATCTTTCCATTGGTTACCTTGCCCTCAAAGCGGCGAAATCGCTTGAAGAAGTCCGCTCCAGTAGTCACGAACAAGTGCGTCAACGTAACCTGCACCCCATCTGTCTTTGCAAAAAACAGAGCATATCGGGTGTCGCAATGTCGTGGATGATGGTTTCCAAGGGCCTGAATGTCTAAATGGTCGATGCTGTTTGGGAGCACCAAACCCAGATCAATCGTAGGCGATGTTTGAAGCTTGACTTCAAGGAGCTGGTGCCTGATATCAGGGAACTGCCCGTTATCCTCATATCGCTTATAACCAAGTCGTTCACAGATCAGGCGATGCAATGCAGCACCTCTATTTCGCTCTTGATCCATCCCAGGATCAGCAAACATCGTTCCCACCAGCGGTGATAATTTCTGAAATATTGCTTCAACTGTTAGCAACAGACCGCTCTCGGGTTCGCTAATTGGACTATGAGCAGGAGCGAGGTCAACAACGGGTCGAACGTAAGGCAGCATCTCATCAGTGTCGAATTGTGATATCAATTCGTGCTCTTTGCTCCCTGTTTCCAACCGTGCCTGGTACTTTGTTGTTATCGTGCCCGTCGTGTCGAAGTGGGTCAGCTCTTGGCCATTTACAACCTTCACGCTGAGAATGACGTCATCTGTAGAGATCTGAATAATTGCGTAGCGCCGCGTTGGAGACAGCTCTTCATTCCATATTTGAAGGTTGAGCGATTTTTGAGTATATGTATCCAATTGCTGGCCCAAGAATCGTGGCTGAGTCTTCTTGAACGATTTCGGCGCAGGATACCCAAGTGCTTCGCATACAGCCGTCTTTACAACTTTAGACCTGGTTCTAAGCGGCAACCCGTTCAAGGAAATACCTTTAAGCCCATCATTGAGCAACGACTGTAGATGAGCCGTTGGTATCCAGTATTTTTCATCGCCGACCTCGATAAGTTGGTAGATATCAAAACCGGATTTTTGAATGTCGTTTCTATATTGGGCAGCCGATTTTTTTGTCATAAAGGTTTCCGCAGTTGCACCTCAGGCCGTTGGCAGGGGGCGCTGTCTTGATGCAGTCAGTGCAGCCTTCTCAGCAAAGGCTCGAGAGCAGTCAAGTAACTTTCCAGAATCGCGTTCGCAGTACATCTGAGGCTTTTGTGAATACAAGTGCATCATTTTGACGGAAATGTTGCTTCGTCGCTACTGCGGACATTTGATTCCTTACATCGCGACCCGCTGGCACAGTCGCCAATGCCGGCAATCATTTCGAAGCCGCCTGTATCTCCCTGATCCACTCCTGCAGCGCCCTCAGTTGCTCGGCGTTCTCGTGGCAGGTCTGGTAGTTGGCGGCAACGGTTCCGGCGACGGCAGAGAGCGCAATGCCTGCGGCGGCCGCATCAGCATCTCGGGCGGGCTCGGGCAGCTCACTGGCGGCGGCAGCGTCGTGCAGGCGCACAAAGCCACGGTTGATAGTGCAAGCAGCATCGGCTTGAAAGGGCACATAGACGGGAATTTCCTTGATGATGGTGTCGCCCTTCTCGCGGACGACGCGGACGCGGTCGACGTACTGGGTGACGACCTTGACGGTGGTTTGCGCCTGCCGCTCGCGGTCGACGGCGGCCTGCAGGGTTTGTTGCTGGACGGCGGCATCCCACTGCGCTTGAACGTGACTCGAGCCCTTGATCCAGCCAAATCCGATCAGGGCGACGCCGAGCGCCGCGAGGGCCAGCAGCCGGTACGGCCAGGGAATCACGCTCACGACGCCTCCCCGATGCACTGCTGGTATTCGGATTCACGCCGTGTAGCCAGCCCGCCGCACAGCCGTGCGTTGGCAGGCAGCGCGCAGTCCTTGCCCTGGAAGAAGCGCCAGCGCCGCAGCTCGGAGCACGCCCCGGCGTAGTCACCGGCATTGAGTTTCCTGACCAGCGTGGACTGGCAGAACGCGCGGCTGCCGACGTTGTAAGAAAAGCTCACCAGCGCGTCGTACTCGTGCTGGGCCAGGGGCACGGTCACGCATTGCTTGAGCGCCCCCTCGAATTGCTGCACGTCGGTAAGTGCCCGAGCTAGCGCCTTTGGCGGCGTGGTGGTGTCGCCCAGCTTCACCCCGGTGGTGGTGCCGAAACCGATGGTCGGTACATCGCCCTTGACGGGGATCACTGCGCGGTCGGTGTAGCCCTCATGCAGCACGATGCCGACCAGGGCGGCGGCGGACAGCGTCAGCCCGGCCACCGTCCTGCGCATCGCTGGTGATGGTGGCCGGGTCATCGGTGCATCTCCGGCTGAGCCACGATGCGAGCTACGGTTGCGCCGATGCTGGCGGCAAAGGCCAGCAGTACGAACGCGCCGCGCGGTAGTACGTCCCCGAACAGCGGCACCACGACTTCCGCCGCCGTGAAGGCAGCGGCCAGCAGCGAGAAGCGGATGCTCCAGGCCCGTCGCAACACGCGCCGCCAGTCGTCCAGAAGGCAGATCTTCGGCTTGGCGGTCATTGCACGCCTCCCATCAACTTCAACTTGATGGCGGCCCCCACCAGCAGCGCGGCCAGGATGCCGGTGGTCACGACCTTGACGGTGGTCTGCCACGCCGTGCGGCGGGCATCACGCCACGCTTCCAGCAGATCGCGCAGTTCGCGGATGTCCTTCGCAGCACTGCCGTTCTCCAGCCCGAGATGGGCGAGGCAACGCTCGGCTCCGCGTTCGGCGGCACGGTCGAGCAGTTCGTCGAAGTCCTCGCGGCGCAGCAGGAGCATGTTTTCCACAAGGGCGGCGGGTTGTTGTTCGGGTTCGGTCATTGCAGGTCTCCAGAAATACGAAACCCGCCTGATGCACGTGGCACCAAGGCGGGTTCAGGGGTGATCAGGAAGATGGGTTTCAGATTTCGATGATTTCAGGCGTCAGGCTGGGTGCGCTGCCTTCGATGACGTCATCACGCACGAACACCTTCTGGCCGATGGCAGTGCTGCCGCGTGCGCGGATCAGGCCGCCGCCAGGCAAGGCGACGGTCACGACGCCGGAGCCGACGCCCACCACCGTGCCCGCCTGCAATGGCGGATCAGGGATAAGTTGTCGGAACTGCTCGTAGACGTTATGCATGGCTCTGCACCCCCAAGGTCTGCCAGACCTCCGGCATTCCTGCCTCGACTTGCGTCGAGCGCACGATACCCAGCCTCGTCACGCTGCCGTCCTGGTACTCGACGAACGCACCCGGCTCGATGATCCCCGTCTCGGCCAGCACCGGCAGGCGCAGACTCACCTCGATCTGTGGCCCGGTGTCCGCCAGCACGGCGATGCCTCGCTGGCGCGCTGCAACGGCTTCGGTGATCAGCGCATCGACCACCATCGGGGCCAGCACATCCCCAGCAGTCCCTGCCCTGGTGACCTGACCCAGCACGCCAACATCCTGCCCAGACACGAACACGCGGTTGTAACCGGGCTTCTCTACCCAGCGCAGCGACTCGCGCGCCACCGCATCGACGGGCAGGACGAAGTCCGGCGTGACGGCGCTCCACTCCCAGGGCGCGGTCGGATAGCGATGACGCACGCGGATGCTCTGGTCGGACGGATGCGGGATCAGGTAGCCCCCGGCGGCGCTGGCAATCGACACCAGGGCTTCCATCCATGTGCACTGCTGGGTGAACACCCCGGCCGGGACGTTCCAGTCCGTCAGGCCCCAATCGATGTTCCAGCCCAGCGGGATGCCGTTGAGCGTAAGGACATCGTCCATCAACTGCCGCGCCGTGCGCGCCTGCGGTTGCTGAAAGTTCATCACCGGCGCGTAGGGCGCGGCCAGCACGGCGTTACGCCCTCTTCCCGAGATACGGATGCTCGCGTCGCCGAACACGCGTTCGCGGCTGATGCTCTCAGCCAGCACGCGGAACTGCGTGCCGTTGACGCTGGCTACCAGTTCGACCGGGCCGCCGTTGCTGCCGGGGGCGACAAGAGCTTCTGCGGCGGCGGGCAGCAGCGCATCGAAGCCCCACGTCCAGGAGGCAGCATCGAGCGCAAGTGAAAGGCTGAACACTGGCACCGGCAGGCCATCTGGCAGCCGGTGCAGGGTCACGTTGTTGATCACGAAATACACCCTCCGAACGGGAACAACCACCGGCTCCCCATCGGGAGGTGGCGGGTCGATGTGGTTTTCACAAACGAACAGCAAATGGCTGTCCGCAGGGGCCAATGCCGCGAACAGCAGGTGGGTACTCGGCGTGTAGCAAGGTTGTGGCGCGGGCGGCTCTGGGATCACCCAGATGCTGATCCCCGGCGGTGGTGGCACGGCATCCTGATACCGGCTACGCCAACCCCACACGAAGGCACTCGCGCTCTGAAAATCACTCCCTTGGCGCTGGGTGAGCTGCCGCGCGGTTTGCCAAAGGCTCACCCGTTCCGCGCGCTTGGTGCGGTCGCCGTCTTGATGACGAAACCTCGTCGCATCGCGCAGGCGAGACGCGTTCTGGAACAAGCTCAGTCGAGCCAATTCGAGATACGTGTCATCCTGATGCGCGAACCACGTCAAGTCGTGGAAGCGCCGAGCCTGTTGCTGGCCGGTGCGATGCTGCGCAGGCAGCGAGGCCAAGACCGGGGGTAACCGATGGTCGACGCCTTGAGGCGCGGCAATCGTGCGCCGCCAGAACGTCTTCCAGCCTGCGGGCGTTGCAGCCGCATCCTGCTGGCCCTGCTTCGCGCCACCCTCCGTCTGCTTCGCCACCTGCCAGAGGTGCGAAGTCCGACCCACCGTGGGACGCTGCGTGTGCGACGCGTACCAGACCTCTCCGGTGAACACGACGCCGGGCAGGCGTGCGCCAGCGCCAGCCCCCACATTCAAGGGCACGCTCGGGCGCAATACCAGTGACTGCACCGTCAGGCCCGGGAGCTGGGCTAACAACTCGGCCCGTGCCGGTGGGATGAACTTGATCGTGACGACCGGCAGCAGCAGTGTGGCCCACAACGTCACATCGTCGCGCGGGGCGATGTAGTTGGCCCCGAACACCAAATTGGCGTCGGTGGCAGCGGGTTGATCGAAGAGCAGATCGACCAAGGGCGGACCGACCACCACGGTGACGGCGGGCGCGGGCAACGTGGCGACCAAGGTCACCTCGTTGGTCACGGCAGGCACGGCTTACCCCAGGATGGCCGACACCATCCGGGCGTCACCGCCCAGATAGAGGTTGGTGCTGGCCAGTTTCACATCGCCATCGCCGTCGGTACCGCTGCAATCCAGATCCAAAGCCGTGACTTCGTTGCCGTTGACCAGCCGCGCCCACGTGGCGACGCCGGTGCTGGTGATTAAGCCGTCCTCCTGTTGCTTCAGGGTGAGGAGTCCCCCCGCAATCGTGCCTGCGGGCTTGGTGAGCCTGATCTCGACCAGCATCGCGCTCGCGGGCGTCGTCGCCGGGGTGGCGGGACGCGTACCGCCGTAAATGCGCAGGCGCGCCGGGTTGGTGCCTGCGTCGAGGAAGGCTAAGGTGCCTGCCAGCCGCGCCTCGTTGTGTTCGACAGTGATGGCAACGGTCACGGCATCATCTCCGGGCGTAGGTTGTCCGCGATCACGGCGCGGTACATCTGCTTGTGGTCGTAGCTGACCACGGTGTATCGCTGCGCCGGGTCCAGCCGTTCGAATCGGTAGTCGCCTCCGGTGTCTGACCAGGTTTCGGCGACCAGGACGCGGGTGTTCTCGCTGATGAGCTGCACCCGCCGCGCCAGCGGTTGGTCGGGTTGTCCCTTCTCCTTGACCGTTCCGACGATGAATCCGTGGCCGCTGAAGTGGATGTTCTTGCGACCGTTCGGAATCGAATGGAATTGCCAGTCGTAGCCACCACCTCGGTTTCACTGATTGCTCGACGGGCTGTTGAGACGCGACAAGTCGACCTGGGCATTGACGCCGATGTTGGCGGCGAGATTGGGCGGCACCGAGGTCGAGTCCCCGGCCAGCGGCAACAGATCGTCGTCGGCATTCACGCCCACCGTCGTCGGAAAAGCGGGCAAACCAGACGGGGTGTCGCATGCGATAGCGTGGACGCGTGCCGTGGCTCCGTACAAGAAGACGCCAGGAATCAGCTTGCCCCGGTAGGCTGCATCGCCAACCTGAAACATCAGCACGCCATCCGCTTTGAACTGGATCAACCGCGCCCAGGGCACGCCGTTGGCATCCAAGGCACCGACGATGACCTCGCAGCGCAGGGTCAACCGCTGGCCGACGTTGAAGGTCGGCGCCACGTCGGCCAACCCAGCAATGGGCCTCGCCCCATCATTGACGCCACCCGTCACCCCAGCCCCGTCACCGAAACCACTGTTCCAGCGGGAAACGCTCCAACCGCCATCGAGATGGGCGAACCGGTAGCCTTCGGAGCCATTGCCGGTCGTCATCCACAACCCGATGTGCTTGCGGGCGCTTGGGTCGGTCAGCAACTCGACGTCGGCCTCGAACCAGAAATCGCCGTGGACGGCTTCATTGAAGCGCAGGATGGACTGGCTGTTGGGAGCCGAGATGTCGATGGATTGCTGCGCACTGTTGTGCGTCGCGGACATTCCGCCCAGGACTGCGGTGTAGCCGGTGGCAGGCGCCGTGGCGAAGGACTCGCTCAACGGATAGCTCATCGCTTACCTCCACGGCCCAGTGATGTCGAATGCGATCTGCGCGCCTTCGGTTTCCGAGCTGTACTGCGTCCTGACCAACAGGAACCTTCTGCCTTCCTGACCGACGACGTTGTCGACGATGGTCTGGTCGCTGTACGGACGATCCTGGGGCATCCACAGCATTCCAGGCAGGATGCCGCGCATGTGGCCATCCTCCTGCCGCACGTAGGTGGGCAGCAGCCACAAGCTGTAGTCGGCTCCATTCGGGAACGGCGTCGGGCCCCGGCCGCAGATCTGCTGGCCGTTGTTCGTGTTCAGGGACGTGAGCCCAAACCGCACCGGGTTGCCGAGTTGGGTGTGGTTGCGCAGCAGCACCTTGCCCGTGAAGTCCAGGGACGAGACCAATCCGTAGCCGCTGAACTGGCCGGGATAGCTCCAGTAGTTGCTCATCCCCGAGTAGTTGTCATCGGCAGCCAGCACCGTGGCGTAGTTGTCACCCAGCTTGAAGCTGATGAGGTCCCCGAAGCAGTAGCTGTTGCGGCCATACCAGCCGTAGCCCGCCGCGTTGGTGCAGAAGAGGAAGAACAGGCGGTCGTCACCGATCAGCATCCAATTGCGCCCACCGCCGCCGTTGTCACCAGCGCTCTCATACTGGCCACCCCTCGCGTGGTACCACTTGTGCCAGCCCCACTGGCTGGCGGTGACCTGTTTCCAGTTCTGCGTCGGGCTGTTCGGGTCATAGGGAGCCTGAGCGCCGACGATGGTGTCGATGTCCGACAGGTCTTCGACGATGCCGACATTGGCCCACTTGGCCCAGCCCGTCGTGTAGTTGGGCGTCTTGAAGCTGTTGTCGATCAGCAGCAGGTTTTGCGGGGACTGCGGGTTTTTGCTGCGGTAGGCAGCCTTGTGAGTAGCTGAGAACGGCTTCTCCCACCCCAGCGGGGCGACCTTGGCCGAGAGACTCGTCGCCGTCGTGGCGGGCGAGACGGGTGTGCCGGTCACCGCGTAGGTGAACGTGGTCATCATCGCCGTCAGCACGCGGAATTGCCCGTTGTACTCGGGCTGCTCAGCGCCAGCGATCTCGATCACTTGAAATGGCCGATAGGCGTGGCCCGAGGAAATGGTCGCCGTGGCGATGCCGTCGGCGAAGGTCAACGTGTCGATGGCCTTCAGGGCGAAGCCATTGATCAGGCACGCATCGAGCATCGTCACCAGATCGCCCCAGTTGTTGGCGATCTGGGGCGCGCCGGTCATACCGCTGCTGAAATATTTGACGGTCAGGTCGGTCATAGCAATTCCTGCGAGAAGGTTTCAAAGATCAGGGGCACCCACACCATCAGGGCGTGTCGACATCCCCGCGAATCAGCAACGTGAAGTGGTCGTCAGGCACGGACTCCGGTCCCTGCCGGACGGTGCGCACCACCCAGACCGGGAACTGGCTCCCGATGGTGTTGAAGCGCAGCACGTTGCCGGTGGCCCAGCCGTTGCCCCAGCCGAGCGCGGGCAGACGGAAGTACGGCACGCCGGTCGCCGGGTTGTTGGGGGCGCAGTCGGCGCTGGTGTTGCCGGTGGCGATCACACCTACGTTCTCGCCGATGACCTCGAACGAGGTGCTGTTGGTCATCCGAACCACCCAGCGCTCGGTGAGCGCCCCGCGATTGGTGACCGTGATCGGGTACTGGGTGTGGTTGAAGGTGGCGGTGGCGGCGCTGCCGATCAGTTCATCCGACCAGCTGCCGTTCCAGGTGCTCTGGTCGAACACGAGGTTCACGCGGGCGAACAGGTCACCGGCCACCAGCGCACTGGAGACGAAACTGCCAGAGACCGGATCGCCGGGACTGGCCAGCGGATAGGCGTGCGTCAGCGGGCGCGTGAAGCTGATCTCGCCGTTGATCTGCACGTCGCGCACCACGGCCATGTCCTCGATGCGGTGCTCGATGGTCACTGGCTGGCTGTAGCCGGTCACGTCGGTGAACGTGACGGTGCCTGCTTCGAGATCGGTAACGTAGCCTGTGTGGATCACCACGCCGTTGTGGCCGACCACGCGCACGCGCGAAAGACGCACCCGCGCGCAATCGATGGTCTGGCCGTTGCTGACCGAGGCAGTGATGCGACCGGTGTGGCCGACGACGGCGAAGCCTCCTGGACGGAAGATCGGCACACGCCCATCGCTGGGCAGGCGCACCGGGTCGATGCCCAGCAGCGCCGCATCGAGGGGTAGATAGCTGTAGGCCACGGCGCTGTAACGCAGGCTGGAGGCCGCGACCGGCTCTGGCCGGAAGATCTTGCCATCTGGCCGCACGTTCTCGGCATCGAACCACGGCTCGCTCTCGTTGCCCGCCGCCGTGACCACGGTGCCAAACCGCACTCGCACAAGGCCAGTGTCGTAATCGACGCTGCCGATGACGCCAGACGCGGTGATCGTGCCGTCGATGCCTGCCGTCACGGTCTGGGTTCCACCCACCGCGCGGGCGAACTGAATGGAGAGCGATCCTGGGCGAAGTGGCGCAGCACCGGTGCGGAACACGTACTCACTGGAGATGTTCTCGCCCACAGTGGTCACGCAACTGGCGCGCGTGATGCTGTTGGTCGCGCCCGCCGACCACGAGGTGAGTGTCACCGCACCAGAGAGGTAGTTGATGCTGCCACGCGTGACCCAGCCGCTGGGCGTGAATTCGCGCAGCGTGCCCTGGCCGTTGTCACCCCAGGGCTGGCTGCCCGCGATGGCCAGCAACACCGTGCCCGTCACCACCTGCGCGTTGACGCCGGGCACCAGCCAAAACGATGGGCTGAACGCGAACGTCTCGCTGTGGTTGCTGGTCGAGCCCGCGCTGTTGTAGCGCAGCTTGACGTAGCCGGACTCGTCGTTCGGGTAGAGCGACGGCACATCCACGTAGGTGATGCCGCCGTAGTTGAGGCGGAACATCTGGCCCACGCCCGACGCCCAGCCAAGGCGCTGCGCCCCGTAGACGGGACTTGGAATCTTGACCGTGACGTCGGGCTGGAACTGCACCGCCCCGGTGGCGTAGTTGACGCTACCGATGACTTGGCCTGCGCGCAGCACATTGCCCGCACCATCGTCGCGGGCGTATTGCGTGGGATCGACCCCGTTCCACAGGCCCAGCCCCATCGCCTGAATCTGCTGCAGCGTGTAGACCCCGAGTACGGCGGTGTCCGTCAAGGTGTTCCACTCGATCTCCAATGAACCCGGCTCGATGGAGCCCAGGGTTGCAGTCACCGGCACCTTGCCCTGGCCATCGCGCGAGGGGTGCGCGAAGCTGTCTTCCTGCTTGGGGCCCGCAACGTAGTCCACGGTCAGCAGTGCGCCGACTGGCGGCAGGACATTCGGCGCGAAGCTCAAGAGGTTCTGCGCGACGTTCAGACTGCCGGTGGCAGCTCCACTGAGCTCGCCAGACGTGGTGACGGACGCCGTGCGCGTGCCGGTGCCGCTCTCGTGTGGCCAGGTGATGGTGAGCGTCCCCGGCTGCACACTCTTTCCTTCGGGTGGGGCAAGCTGCAGGGCCTGCGATGCTTTCAGGGCGGCGGTTGGCTGCTGCGTTTCCTGGGTCGGCACGTTCCAGGTCAACACCAAGGAACTACCAACGTCCGGTAGCGCGCCGAGCGTCACCACAAATGCGCCGGTGTTCTTGTTGAAGGTGCCGGCGCCGTAGCTCGCGTCCAGCCCTTTGAGCGATCCGTTACCGCCATCTGACAGCGCGTACCAGCGACCCTGAGCCATGTAGCTGATGGCAAGCGTGCCGGGTTGTGGCACCGGGTTGACGGTGCCGACGTAGGACTGGCTGCGTGATTCCGGCGTGACCGCGATCTCCGCGCTTTGCGGCGCCCGCTGCAGTTGTGCAGCAGGTGTGTAGGTGATGGCCTTGCTGTTGGACATCGAGCCGGAGTTCAGGCTCAGGATGCCGTTGGCGTAGTCGATGGTGCCCAGCGTGCCGCTGGCGGTCTTGAGCAGGCCCGCATCGTCGAAGATCGTGATGCCATCGGTGACGATGGACAGCGATCCCGGCAGGCAGCCACCCGGCAGGTTGAATTTGACGCTGGTATTCCAGGCGTGGCTGGCCGTATAGCTCACGGGTGCCGCGCCCGGTACCGGTAAACCTGCTGCAGCGTAGGGTGGCACGAAGGAGATCGGCGTCTCGGTCTGGGCGCTGGGCACGAGCTGCGTGTAGATGGACGCGCCCTTGATGGTGAAGTCGCCCACATTGGCAGCCTGCGTCAGCGGCACGACGCCGACATAGGTGCCCGCGTCGGCCACCACCGTGTCGCGCGTTTTGGTGCTGTTGGTCGCCCGCGTGAACGTTCGGCTGGCGGGCGAGCCCGTGAAATCAAAGCGCAGCGCGTCGCTGATGGCGACGGTGACGACCGCCGCCTTGTAGTCCTGGTCGGTGTTGTAAGTGAAGCTGCGTTCGACCACCGACACGACGGTGGCGCGGATGTACTGCTCCTTCTGCGTGGGCAGTCCTTCGTTCTCGATCAGGACGAGGGTCTGACCGACGTTGGGCACGGCGTCGCTCAGGCGCTGGAAGAGCTGGATCACCCGCTGGCCCGCAATGTGGTTCTCAAACAAGTAGCCCGTCCACTCAGGGCCCTTGTTGAGGTAGGCCTCGATACGGGTCTGGGCCTGCTCACGGGTGTCGAAGGTCTTGCGGGTGGAAAACAGCGTGACGCTGACGCGCTCGTCCTGCGGCGGCTCGGCCACGATGACGTTGGCCCCGAAGTAGGTGTCGGTGTCATCCGTGGCCACCTGCACGAAGCTCTTGCGCAGGTTGACACGTCCTCCGGCGCGATCCAGCTCGGAGATGTCGGGGAAGATGGCGTTCGATACGCCATCGGCAATCACGAGGCCGGTGAGCGCGCCGCCGCCTTCGGGCACGTCCGCCATCACGGCGGACTTGAGCAGCTTCACGTCGCCAGATTGAATTGGCATCAGGCAATCTCCAAAAATCGAAGGGTCAGGCGGTAGAAGTCGTTGCCGGATCGCGCCGGGATGCCCAGCACGGGTTCGGCCTCGATGGCGACCTCCTGGTGGCGGAAAGCGACCGTGAAGACCCGGCCATCGGCGAAAGTCAGTTCGAAGCGGCCTGTGCTGCCGCCCACCGGAATCGCCGCCCACGCACGCAACTGCTCAACGGCGGCACGCGTCACCCAGGCCATATCGGGTGCTCCCACCAGGGTGATCGGCCGACCTGCCTGCCGGGTGGCCGACTGGATCAGCAAGGCCCCGGTGATCAGGTAGGACGCATTGGCGACCGCAGGCGTCCACGCGTGCTCGTCGCTCCAGAGCAAGTCGTCAGGCAATGGCAGAGCCACTCCGGTGTCGAGGTTCTTCAGTTGCATCGGGAAACCCTCAGGCAGAGAAATAGGAGCGCACGGTCAAGCCGCGTAATAGGAACGCACGGTCAAGCCGTGCGGGCGCGGGCGGCGTCCAGCAGTTGCAGCAGTCGCGCTTCGTCGCGCGCATCGACGGTGGCATTGACCTTCTGTTGTCCCGAGGACAGTTCCACGCGCACGGTGCGGGTGGGCGTACCTTCGGGCAACGAGGGACGGTGTCGGATTTCGCCAAGCCACCGCGCCGGTAAAACTCGCCCTGGTTTTGCTCCATGTAGTCGATCAGCTCGCGCTCCAGGTCTTTACCCCAGAGCAGCGGCTGGGCCATCGCCTGCCGCCACGTCTGCTTGATGCGTTCGAGGTTCTGGCGCTCGTTGCCGGTCAGCGTCTTGCGGCCGATGAAGTCTTCCAGGGTGCGGCGATCCTGCTGCGCCTGCTTGCCGTAGTTGTCCATCGTCTTGCTGCGCATATCCAGACTGACCGATGCGCCGTAGTTCCACTGCAGCCAGCTCGTGTACTCGTTCATCCCCTGCAGGCCGAGGTCGATCATCTTCAGCGCCTCGAACGCCTCGCGGTTCTTCTTGGGCCTGCTCGGCTTGTCGTTCGGATCGGAGCCTGTGGAGCCGGTACCGCCCAACGAGGCAACGCGCCCACCGACCGCGAAGTGGGCGACGCCCCCAGCGACACTGTTTGCCAGACGCGAGAGCGCGCCGCTGCCGTACTTCTGCACCGCCGCCTTGCGGATCACGAATGCCCCGGCATCCAGGGTGCGCGGAACGGTGTCGTGGTGGCCGGAGCCGGGCACCGAGCCACCGCTCATCCGGGGAAAGGCCGAAGCCACCGCACCGCCGTCGGCAAACCGCCGCACGCCACCCACCAGACCGCCAGTGGCATTGGTTTCCACCTTGGTCACGTAGATGGTGTGGGTGCTGGAAGTGTTGCGCCCGTTGAGGCTGTCGATTTCCGCGCGTACCGCACCGACGTTGCTGGCCACCTGATGCTGCGACTCGGTCTGGATGCGATCCAGCGCCTTGATCATCCCCTCGACATTGGTGATAGCCGCCTGCGCCTTCTCGGTCGCCACCTTCAGCTCGAACTGCGCGTTTTGGTCGGCGTAGGTCTTGAGCTTATCCAGTGCCTCCTTGGCCTTGGACACATCGGCATCGACCGGCAGCGTCTTGCCTTCCTTGAGCAGCTGCTCGTATTCCTTGAGCTTCTTCTCCGCTTCCTGCAGATCGGCCTGGATCTGCAGCAGGTATTCCTTCTCGGCCAGCGCCTTGTCCAGATCAGCGATGGCCTTGTCGAAGCGCGTGATGTCGGCATCGAGCGTGACCTTCAGCCCGTCCTTAAGTTTGGCCGTGATGTCGTCGATCTGGCGCGTGGTCTCCGTCAGAGTCCGCTGAATCTCATCGCGCGCGGTGAGCGCCGAGCGTGCCGCCGTCTGGTGCGCCTTCGCCTCGGCATCCAGCGTCTGGTTGAGGATCTCCTCGGACTGGCGAATGCGGTCGATGGCATCACGCACACCCTGTTTGCCTTGCGCGGCCTGCACGTCGGCATCCTTCGCCTTCTGCGCCAATTCCGCGCGCAACTGATCGGCCTGCCGCATCAAATCGGTGGCCTGCTGGTACTCCTGCCTGCGGTAGGCCTCGCGCGACTGCGCTTCCAGTTGCGTGACCTGAGACACCGCCTGCTCGGACTGCTTGCGCGCTTCCTCACCGCGCTTGGCCTCGTTGGTCTGGCTGGTGGCCACCTGCGCGGCCATGTCCATCGCCTTCTGCGCGAGCTGGCGGGCAAGCTCCAATTCACCGTTGGCCAGCGCCCGACGCGCCTGCTCCTGCATCTCGGCGATCTGGCGCTTGCGATCCTCGGTGGCCTCGTACTCTGTCATGCCCTGACGGCGGATGTCGCGGATGCGCTCCTCCGTGGACATCGACAACTGGCGCTTGGCTTCCTCGATGCGCTGCACTTCAGCCAGATGCCGGTTGGCCTCGGCGTTGAGGGCGTCGATGTGCTGGCGGTACTCGGTGAGCGCCTGCGCCAGGGTCTGGCGCTTGGTGGCGAGGATGTCGTTCTCGACACGCTGCACGTTTGCCCGGCGCTCTTCCTCGGTCTGGCCTTGCCGGGCGGCCGCATCCTTGCGCGCCTGCGTTTCCTGATCGATCAGACCGAGCGTCTCGGTTGTGGCCTGACGGCGCAGGGTCGCCTGCTGCGTCAGCGCCTCGGTGAGTAGCTGCGTGGACTTGGTGATCTTGGCGGTTTCGGATTGCTGGGTGCGCTCCAGTTCCGCCTTCTCCTGGTCGTAGCGGTTCTTCACCGCCTGCACCTGCTGCGCGAGGCTGGCCTCGACGATGGAGGTCAGCCCCTTATAGGCTTCGGCCATCTTGGCGGTGGCGTCGTTGACCACGCCTTGGGCCTTGCCGACCGCCTGTTCGACCTCGCCCAGCCGGGACTTGAGCTTTTCCAGCGCGGCGTGCACGGCCTCGATGCCGCGTCCCACCGCTTCCTGTGTGCCCTGGCGCACGGCTTCGAGCCGCTTGGCGATCTCCTCGGCAGCGGTCGCGGCGGTGTTCATCGCCCCCTTGGCAGCGTTCGCGCCTTCGGTGGCGTCGGCGTACATCTCGGCGAAGATGCGATTCATCTCCGCGAGCCGCTGTTCGTGGCGTTTCATGGCTTCCGCGATGGTGTCGGACGTGAAGATGGCGGCGAACACCTCCCACTGGAAGCGCAGATGCTCGATGCCCTTCATCAGCACCTCGACCATGAAGATGCCCGCCTTGCGAACGATCTCGAACTTCTCGGACAGCCACGTCCCGATCTCCCAGCCGATGATGGCCGCGCCGAGCACCCCGAAAGCCACACGCAGCTTGCCGACTGTGGCGATGGCGTTCGACACAGACAGGTTTGCCGCTGCCCACGCCGCCGCCGTGGTGCTGGCCGCCGTCACCGCCGCCGCACCTGCCGTCTGCCACGCGATGATCAGCGCCGGGATCAGGCGGTAGACCAGCACCGCGAGGCCGACCTCGGCAATGCGCCCCAGCCACTTCATCACCGTGTCCAGGTTTTCCGACAGCCACGTCAGGGCCTCGGCGAGCTTCTTGGTGAAGCCGGTCGATTCATCGAGCTTGCTGACCCACTGCCCGAAGGCGTTCGACAGGCGCGTGAAGGCCTGGCTGACGGTCATCGGCAGTTGCGCGTACTCGGCGGCCAGCTTGTCCTTCTGGCTCATCAGCGCGTTGACCACCACATCGGCGGTCAGGCGCCCTTCCTCGGCGAGCTTGCGCAGCCGTCCGATGGGCACGTTCAGGCCGTCGGCCAGTGCCTTGGCCAGACGTGGGCTGTTTTCGACGACGGAGTTGAACTCCTCGCCGCGCAGCACGCCCGAGGCCAGGGCCTGACCGAACTGCAGCAGGGACGACTGCGCCTCGGTGGCCGATGCGCCGGAGATGCGCAGCGCCTGCGAGATGCTTTCGGTGAGCGAGAGGGCATCCTGCTGCTCGCCGCCCAGCATCCGCACCGCCTGTTGCAGCTTGCCGTAAAGCGTGGCGGTCTCCTGGATCGGCACGCCGATGCGCTGGGAGATGGCGAACAGTTCCTTCTGCGCGACCGTGTACTCGCGACTGCCAGCGGTTGCGAGCTTGAGCCGCGCGGACATCATGTTCCAGGCGTCGGCGATCTGGACGATCTCCTGCACCTTGCCCGCCGCCCAGTTGATGGTGAGGAAAGCCAGCAACTGCGTCTTGGCCTTGGCGACCTGATCGCCAAAGGCGTTCATTCCGGCCTTGACCTCGGCCATCCCGGCGGCAGCTTTATCGCCTGCGGTCTTAGCGTTCGCGCCAAACTCGCCAAGGCTGCGCTCGGCCGAATTGATGGCACGTTTGAGCCCCTCGTCAGCGCCTTCGAGCGCAACAAGGATGGAAATGCGGTTTGCCATTTCAGTCCACCAGCCGCAACTGCTTCTCGATCCGTGCGGAGAGGCGCGGAATCCGACCGGCGACGATGCGTTCGACGTTCAGGCGCTTCTTGAGCTGCACCCGGGGCACCAGCACGGCGATGGGTACATCCGCGCCACGTTTGAGCCGCTTGATGCCCTCGGCCTTGCGGTAACGGCGCTTGAAGCCCGACAGTGGCCGGTCGTGTTCCTTGATGTTTTCGGCCATCAGCACGATGTTTCCCTTGGCGTTCTTGATGAAATAGGCATTGCCGCCGCGCATCAGTTCGGCGATTTGCGCCTTGAAGCGTTTGCGACCCACGCGCCCGTGCAGCGGAATCAACATCCGGCCAGCGATCACGCCACCTCGTTCGTGCATGCCCGACCACGGGATGCGCGAGCCGACGTAGAGCGCAGGCAGCCGGTTTTTGTCCTTGTCGAACACCTTGGCGGTGAAGCCCTTGACGAAGGACTTCTTGACCACCGTCATCTGGCCCGCGACGTGGCTGCGCACGTTCTGCTTCAATTCGGCAGCCTCGCTGGCGATGCCGCGTGCTGCCGCCTTCTTGACCTTTTGCCGGAACTCACCACCCCAGCGACGCAACTGCGCCTGCGCGGCCTTGCTGTCAATGCGAACCGAGATGCGCATGGTCTTGGAGCCTGTCGAGGGTCTGGTCGAGGTGGCGGGCATCGCCGCGCACGCCAATGGCGATCAAGGAAAGCAGCCGTGCGTCGCGGGCGGCGTCCTCACGCACAGTGGCGGCAACAAAGCCACGCACCTGCGCCAAGGTGTAGTCGAGGATGTCCGGCAGCCTGTGGCCGTGGGTGATCAGGTGCTGGACGGTGTCGAACCAGTTGCCGCCGCCGCGTTCGCCTGCGCGAACAGATCGTCGAGCCTCGGCATCACCGTCCGGGTAAAAAAATCGGCGTTCACCTCGATCACTTTCGCGGCCAGCACAATGGCTTCGTCGGCGGCCAGGTCATCAACCCACGCACGCGGCTTGCCGACGGCGATGGATACCGCCGTCAGCAGGTCGTCGCCCTGCTGCCCGAACAAGGCCAGCCAGTCGATGCCGTCGCCGTTGATCTGCTGCATCACCGGTGTGATGGCACGCAGGAAGGCAGGCATCTGGCCGACCTTCAGCGGCTTCACGCTGACGGTTTCACCGGCCAGCGTGATCTCGCAGGCCTGTGGCACCAGCTTGTCCAGATCGCTCATGCTCGCCTCCCTCACAGTTGCACGATGCGGCCAAACTGGCCCAGCACCGCGTCATAGGGCTTGGTGGTGTCAGCCAGGAGCGATCCTTCCAGTTCGAACTTGTTGTACTCGTCCGAGATGAAGGAGATCTCTTTGAGCGGGTCGAAGGCCACGCGGTACAGCTCAGCCAGCACCTTGGCGTTGCCCTGAGCGGTGTTGATGCCTTCCAGACGCAGGTAGCGCTCCGGCAGCGTCTGGGTGAAGATACCGATCTCCGTGGCTGCGCCGTAGGTGTAGGCGGCCTTGAACGGCGCGGTGAAGCCGCTGATATCCAGAAACTGCAACGCACCAAAGTCCGTGTCCACCGTGTAGTGCGTGCCTGCGGTCAGCGTGGCGGGCGTGCCTGCCGAATCGGTCACCACCAGCGCCGACACCTTGGGGTGAGCGAGGAAGTAGCGGTCGCCGACCACGGGCGTCGCGCCGCCGATGGGTTCGGCGGTGACCGTGCCGGTGCTGCCGGTGACGTGGTTGCCGTAAAGAGCCAGGGCCAGATTCTCTTTGGTGAACTCCTCGATGGTCAGCTGAACCGTGGCCGATTTTTGCTTGACCATCCGGTGATCCAGCGAGCGTTGCCCGGTCTGGCTCTCGTAATGCTCCAGTACCTCGGTCTTGAGCGAAAGCTTGAGCTCCGCCACGTTGCCGGGCGAGCGCACTTCGATGGGCAGGCCGTCGATGTCGCGCTTGCCGAGGAAAACGCGCCCCTGAAAACTGGCGTAGGTGCTCATGATTTGGGTTCCTTGCGATGAGAGGTGGTGGGTTTGGATTCAGTGGGCTTGCCGCCGCCTTCCGGTGGCGGCGCAGGCTCAGGATGACGGTCGAGACGGGCCACGCCGTTGGCGATGAGCCAGTCGGCGCTGCTGCTGTCCACATCGAGCCGCTCGCCTGCCTTGTGGGGCTTGCCCGCGTGCGTGTGCGCCTGGGTCAGAACAATGGAAGTCATGGGTGTCATCCCTTGGTTGAAAGATCGGTATCGAGCGTGCGGTAGGTGATCGCGTAGCGCGCTGGAATGGCGGCAGCCACGGCGTCGGCGTCCTCGATATCCCACTCGTATTCCTGCTCGTGGATGCCGAGCGCCAGACCGCCCAGATTCCGGTCGGCCATCAGGGCGGCATGGGCAGCGGTCAGGATCAAATCGGCCTGGGTTTCCGGCATCGCGGGAGGCACGGCGCGGGCCAGCGCGACAAGACGCACGATCAGCACGCGCGTGACACGGTCGTTGGCGCGTTCGGTGATCTGCTCGGATTCGGGGAAGATCACCAACGCCGGACATTGCTCCCGAGCAATGGCCACCGTGGGCGAACGGTGCAAGGTGGCCCCCAGCGCCAGGGCCGACGGGCGGACAGCGTCCAGCACCGCGAGCAGAATCTGCTCACGGATCGAGTTGGCAGCCATCGGTCAAAGCCTCGTGAGCCTGGCGCGCATCTCGGTGCCATCGCCCAGCGCACGGACATCGCGCACCTGATAGCTCACGCCATTGACGTTCACCGTGTCGCGCACGGCCAGCCCCACGAACACCGACGCCGGATAGGTGATCGCGTAGTCGGTGTTCAGGGTCAGGCCATCGAGCGCCGTGTCGTCCGGTGCGGTGAAACCGACCTGCCGGGTCTGGACGGCCCCGCCACCGGCAGGAAACCAGCGGCAGCGCACCGTCAGGCCCGCGTTGGCTGCGGCGCTGTAGACCTGTTCGACCAGACCCATTACGCGATCTCCAGCTTCACCAGCAGTTGCGGGCGGTGGCACAGCGGCAGCGGGTTGGCCTGCGTGTGCAGGTCGGTGCCACGGTCGAACTTGCGCGGCTCCTGCTTGGCATACAGCGGCAGCGCCACCGTGTTGGCCGTCTCGTTGAAGTCGGCGGGCGCGTAGTAGGTGGCGAAGGTGTCCATCGTGCCCAGCGGGAAGGCGTGGCCCTCGTCGTCCTCGACGAAGCGGCGCACGCCGCCATCCGGCGCGGTGGCCTTGCCGCGATGCTCCTCGAAGGTGATGCCGCAGAAGGTGAAGCCAGAACGCATATCCGAGCGCAGCACCAGACCATCCTGATACCGCTTGTAGGCTTCCACGACATCGTCGTGCTTGACCAGCGCCTCGAAGAAGTCCTTGCCGACGAACACATGAACGCCGGTCATCCGCTCGCCTTGCAGGTTCTCCTCGATGTAGCGCAGCAGTTCGCGGCAGGCCTCGCCCACATTGAAGCCGCTGTTGTGCGCGGCGATGTTCCACTGGAAGGACTTGGGCGTGATGCCGAACTCGGTGAAAAGGTTGTAGATCACGCTGCCGTCGGCATCGAGGATCAGCCCCTTGAGCGCGCCAAAGCGCAGATGCTCCAGAGTGATTGCGTGCTTGTTGCGCATCGTCTGCAGGTGCTGCGCCATCACGCCCGCCACCGTCTGCAATTCCGTCTCCGAGCCAAAGGCGCGGATGCCCTGGACTTCCTCGGGCAGCACCACATCGTCGTGCGGGATGTGGGGGATATGGAACGAGCGCACGTTGCGCTTGCCGCGCACGCCCACGGTGCCGGGTGAACCCACGGGCATCGTCGGCAGCAGGGTCAGCACGCCGTTTTGCTGTTCGACGATGATCGAGCGAAAGCGCTGGGGACGGTCGACGAACAGCCCCATCTGGGCCAGACGGTCGTAATTGTTGGGCAGAATGTTGATGGCGGCGGTGAGCGCCGACATCGAAAACGCCGGGTTCTCGAAAATGTTCTGCATGGTCAGACTCCTTGACGGACGAGGACACCCAGCGCCTTGAGCTGGGCAATGGCCGCCAGTTGTTCGGCGGAAGTGATGGCATCGGGCCACGCGAGCGCGTGTTCGGAGACGATGGCGTGGCGGCTGATGAGCAGGCCGTCGCTGCGGTCGGCGGTGCTGGCATCGCAGGGCTGGATCAGCACACCGGCGGCGACCTGCGTACCGTCGTCGGCAGACGGGTCAATCTGCTTGTATTTGCCGCTGGCGGTGACGATGCCCAGCACCGCGCCCAGCGGCAGGTTCTGGCCGGAGGCGACAGTGATGCGGTCACGCGAGTAGAGGTTGGGCGCTTCGTACTTGAGCAGATCGCCCAGATTCAGCGGTTCAGTGAAGGTGGGCATCTCAGATCTCCTTCTTGGCGGACTGCGCGGCGAGTTGCTTGGCCGCGTCGATCAGTGGATTACTGGCCGGAGGGTTCGCAGCGTCGGGTGCGATGCGACTGGTGATTTCCGGATTGGCTTCGGCATGCGCGACCAGAAGCTGGCTGCGCACCTGGGCGGGCGACGTGTTGGCTTCGAGAAAGCCCGCGATCAGGTCGGCACGACCGGCAAGCTGGCAGGTCTGCGCGATCTCGACGGCATCGGCCGCACTCAAGGTGGCAGCAGCGGGTGCTTGAATGTCGCTGCCAGCAGGGGCGGCCAGAGGCCGGTCAAGTGCAGCGGTGTCGGTTTGATCAGTCATCGGTGACTCCTTGGGGTGGTTGCAGGAAAAGCCCGCCCGCGTGGCCAGGGCCACCGGCATCGGGTTGGGGGAAAGGGATGCGTGCAGCTGCGCCAGCGCCTCGTCGAAGCTGCCGATGGCGTCGGCAAGACCCATGGCCACAGCGGCCTGCCCGAAGAACAAACCGGCCTCGGTGTCGCGCACGGCGGATGCCTCGATGCCTCGGTGGCGGGCCACCGTCTCGACGAACAGGCCATAGATGCGATGGACCTCGGCCTTGAGGAAGGCGTGGGCTTCACTGGAAATCGGCTCGTGCGGGTTGAGGTCGTTCTTGCGCTCGCCCGCGTACACGGCGGTGTAGTGAACGCCGTCCTGCGCATCCTTTTGGGACTGGTCGACGTGCATCGCAATCACGCCAATCGAGCCAACGCCACCGGTGCGCGAGACGAACACCCGGCTGGCAGCGGACGCCAGCGCGTAGGCCGCCGAGAAGGCCATGTCGTTGGCGACGGCCCAGACCGGCTTGATCTGGCTGGCGGCGCGGATACGGTCGGCCAGATCGAACACGCCGCCTGACTCGCCACCGGGCGAATCAATGTCGAGCAGGATGGCCGACACCGCCGGATTGCCGATGGCCGCATCCAGTTGCGCGGCAAGGCTGGCGTAGCTGGTCAGACCCGATTCGGCCTCCAGCCCCACGGTGCGCCGCACCAGCGTGCCGTGGATGGGGATCACGGCCACGCCCGGACTGGATGCGGCCACAGGGCGTGCAGCGGTCAATCCCTGGGGAGCGGCCAGATCGGCAACCCCAACGCGGGGGCCGAGTACGGCCAGTATCACGTCCAGTTTGGGGCGATGGATGGCCAGCGGCACGCCAAACAGGCGCGCCGCCAGATGGGGCAGCACGGTCATGGGATTCCTTTGGAAAATGTCAGGCGCTCAGCCCGACAAACCGATGTCGCTGTCATCGGGCGCGAGCGGGTCGCGGCTGGGCTTGGCGATGGAGCCGTCCCACGTCGTGTAGCGGGCGTCGGAGTCGAAGATCAGGCCGAGGTCGTCGGCGCGCTGGTTGTCGGCGGCGATCTCGCGGTCGATGTCCTCGGCGTCGTAGCCGTTGGCCGAAATGGCTTCCGAGCGCGACATCAGGCCGGAGCGGATCGCCAGCAGCATCGCCTTGAACTCCTTCTCCGGATCGACCCACTGCCAGCCCTGCGGCACCCACTTAGCCGCGAGGTACTGGCGACTGCGCGCAGGCCCGCCACGCGCGAACCCGGGCGCATCCAGCACCCCGGCAAGCACGGCCTGCTTCATCCACGCGGCCCACACCGGGCGGCACAGCTGGTGCACCAGCACGCCGTGCTGCACCATCTCGCAGCGACGGCGAAACTCCAGCATCCCGGCACGGATGGACGAGTAGTTCACGCCGGTCAGATCGCCGGTTAACTGCTCGTAGGTGATACCAATGGCGGCGGCGACCGCACGGAACTGCGTGCGCAGGAACTCGGAGTACGAACCGCCCACGTCCGCCGGGTCGGAGAACTTGATGTCCTCACCCGGCTCCAGAATCTGCAACGTGCCCGGTTCCAGTCCCGCGAGCGCGATGCCGTCGGCATCCGTCGCGCCTTCCCCCATCAGGTTGTCCTCGGGGTTCTGGCGCGTGACGAAACCGGCAAACATCGCGGCGGTTTTCTTGCGCACCAGCTCGGCGTCATCGTATTGATCCAGCTCGTTCAACTTGACCAGCGCGCGCGACAGCCACGGTTCGCCCCGGATCTGCCCCGGACGCAGCACGCGGAACAGATGGACGATCTCCGCAGCCGGGATACGCACCGTGTCCATGCCGCCGTGGCCGGACATCGGCGCAAGACCGGCATCCTCGGGGTGCGAGCGGTACAGGTGGTAGGCCACACGCCGCCCCATCGTGTCGAACTCGATGCCCGAGCGCACCGTGTTGCCGGAGGGCAGATCGGTGTTGAGCGAGATCGGCAAATGCTCCGGCTCCAGCAGTTGCAACTGCAAGGGCACCGACAGGCCATCCTCCGGACGTCGCGGGCGCAGACGGATCAGGCATTCGCCGCCTTCGAGCATCGCCCGACAGGCCAGGGCTTGCAGGCCATAGAAATCGGTCTGACCTGCCGCGTCGGCTTCCTCCACCCAATCGCGCCACAGCGCCTGCACGGCGGTCTTGAAGGCTTCGTCGCTGGAGAGGCTTTGCGGCTTGATGCCCGTGCCGACCGCATGGCGACGTAGGCTTCCAGCGCCGCCTGCGCCCACGCATTGCGGCGCACGAGGTCGCGGCTTTTGATGCGCAACTCGGTGCTGGTGGCCAGCATCGCCGCCACTGCGCCGGGGTTTCCGGGTGTCCAAGCCAGTGCGCGGCGGCCACGGCCTGCGGCCTCGTGGACAGGCGGCTGACCGAACAGGCTGCGCAGCTTGCCAAACCAGGTCGCTCGCGTTCGTGATGTTGCCCAGGCCATCAGAACCCCTTCGCCGTCGTGACGCGGATCTGGCGCTTGGCAGGCGTTCCCCGGCTGCGTGTGATTTCGGACTCGACCGTGCGGATGGCCGCCTGCAGTTCTTCGATGCTGAGGTATTCGACCGTCTTGTCGCCGAAGCTCACGCGGCGCTCGCCCGTGGCCAATGCCTTCCGGAGCGTTCTGAGTTGTGCGTTGGTGTAGGTCACGGTGTCCTCATCGGCATGTCAGTCAACCGAGCCAGCGACTCTTGATGACGCGCCTGCCGGTATTGCGGTTGCCAGAAACAGCGAGGCCACCGCTGGGGGTGGCCTCGTTCAATTCGATGTCGTGGATGGGCGGCGGCTCATCCGGCGGGGGCGCTACCCCGATCTGCCGCTCCAGTTCGCGCCAGTGGCGTTCCTCGAAGCGATCCAGTCCCGCGCTGGACGCGGCAGCCCGGGCGTACACGTAGCAGTTCAGCGCCTCGTTGCGCTCGCGCATCTTTTGCCATTCCCGCACGGGGAAGCCGTTGCGGTCGCGGCGGGTAGTCAGTTGCTCTGCGCACAGTTGCTGCAGATACTCGGCATCCACCTTGGGCAGGTGGACGAAACCGGTGGGGTAGCGAATCGCGACCCCATCCTCGACCACTTCCGGCGTCTTGCGCAGGTTGTTGTAAAGCTCCAGCTTGGCGATGCCGCCCGCCACCGAATACACCTTGATGCCCCGGCGCAGCTTCTTGCCGCCCTGCGTCATATCCACTGCCGTTGGCGTGCCGATCAAGGCCGCGCCACGCGCCACGCCCTTGACGGCCATTACACGCGGATCGTGGCAGGCACGCACGAAGGCGTAGGCTTCCTGTGTGGCAAAGCCGGTGTCCAACGCAAGGCACGCCAGTGGCATTGGCGCTCCACAAGCGTGCGTCCAGTGCTCAGCCAGCATCGCGGCCAGGGCTTTCCACACCGTGTCCCGCGCCGTGTCACCCATCAGCACGCGGTGCTCGACCAGCCACGACTCCTTGCCGCGCCCGAAAGCCCACACCGACACCTCGATGCGATCCTTTTGCACGTCCGCGCCAGCGGCCAGCAGCAGGCCGCCAGAGGGCACGCTGCCAATCCGGTAGTCCTCCCGGCGCTCGACCAACCGCTGCCAATCGGGCGCTTCGCCTTCCTCGACCCAGGTCTCACCCAATTCGGTGTTTTTGAAGGTCTTGATCGCGGCGGCCGATCCGGACTCCTTGTTGACCGCCGCTTCCCACGCTGCGGCGATGTCACGCCACGCACGCCAGCCCACCGGGCTGTACAACGACGATAGGTGAAATCCCGCCGTTTTGCCCTCGGCCATCGCACGCCACTCACCACGCTCCAGCATCCACGTCTTGTGGTGCTCGGCAATCGCCGTGCCGCAGGACTCGCAAACGTAGGCCGCTGTCTCCGGCTGGCCCTTATCCCAGCGCAGCTGCTCAAAACGCAGCCATTGCCGGTGCTGACAATGCGGGCACGGCACGAAGTAGCGGCGCTGGTCGCTGGCTTCGTACTCGCGCTCGATGGCGCTCGCCCCGGAGATCGTCGGCGTTGAGACAATGAAAATCTTGCGGCGCGCGAAGGTGCGCGTGCGCGCCTCGGCCAAAGAGATCGCATCGCCTTCGCCTTCCACGTCCAGCGGGTAGCCGTCCACCTCGTCGAGGAACAGATAGCGCACCGGCATAGAGCGCAGGCCGACGGCGCTGTTGGCCCCGGTCATCACCAGCACCCCACCGCGAAACTCTTTGGCCAGAATCGTGTTGCCCGAATCCCGTGAACGCGCCGGGGCGATCAGTTCGGCCAGCGCCGCCGACTCCTCTATCAGCGGGTCGATCCGCTGTTTCGAGTTGCGCTTGGCCATCTCCACCGTCGGCCACACTGCCATCATCGGCCCTGGCGCGTGGTGGATCACATAGCCGATCCAGTTTGAACCCATCTCGGTCGCGCCCAGCTGCGCCGCCTTCATGAACACCACACGCTCAACCGGCGAGGTCGGCGACAGGCAATCCATGATGTCCTTCAGGTACGGCGTGCGGCTGGTACGCCAGCGACCCGGTTCGGCGGACGCCTTGCTGGAAAGCACCCGGTGCCGATCCGACCACTCTGTAAGCAGTGGATCAGGCGTCAAGCCGTCGCGCCACGCACGTTCGATCTCCTGCGCACCTTCGTAATCGTCCATCGTCGTCAATCCCCGATCAATCGACCCTGGGGCGCAGTTCGCCCAGTTCGATCAGGTGCTCGCGCACGGTGGCTTCCAGCGCGACGTGCATCTGGCGCGCATCGACGCCGAGCGTAGAGGCCATCTGCCCCGAGATGCGTGCTGGCCAGTTGAGCCAGGCATCGCGCTCGATGCGCGCCAGCTTGAAAACGTGCGCCACGGCCTGCGCCCGATCCACCAGTTCCTTCTTGCGGTGCGCCAACTCCACTTTGTTGAGTTGGGCCTTGAGCACTTCGTTGACCGTGCGCGCCTGCAGCAGCGAGGTGCCGCCCGCTGACAGCGGTGGCGCGCTCGGCTCGGGTGCTTCGTGCGGCGGCGCTGCGCCTGCGGTGGCGGGCCGCGCTTTGGGGGTGGCGGGCTTTTGCGGTGCAACGGCCCGACGTGGTTGCAATGTGTTTTGTGCCCACTGCACGTCGGCAGTGTCCGGATCAATCGTGCCGTCCGGCAGTGCGGTGATCCGTCCGGTGTCGATGGCCTTCTTCACGGCCACGTGCGACACGCCACGGTGGCGCGCGTAGGCGCGAATCGAGAGTCCCATCGTCACCTTCAATCATTTGTTCGCTTATTTGCCACTGGGTCTGCGAATTGAGCTTGGCTTCCATCGGAAACAGCGCGTTCATTGCATCGTCATCCACCACCCACGAAGGAGCAGACCATGACCACCATCCAACTCACCCCGGCCCAGCACGCCATTCTTGCCAAGGCCGTCAACACCAGCGCGGGCAAGATCGAATGGTTCCCGGAAAACATCAAGGGCGGCGCACGCAAAAAGGTGCTGGACGGCCTGTTCAAGCGTGCCCTGATCACGCCCGACGGCCAGGGTTGGCGCGTCGCCGCCGAGGGCTACGACGCCTTGGGTATGAAGCGCCCGAGCATCGACACGATCATTGCCAACGCGCAAGCGCCGCAGGACGCGGCCGCAGGCACGGATGCCGAACTGGAAGCCGCCGTGGCGCAAGCCGAAGCATCCTTCACGCCGCCCGCCAAGCCGCAGCGCACGCGCGAGAACAGCAAGCAGGCCGAAGTGATCCGGATGCTGCAACGCCCCGAGGGCGCGACCATCAGCCAGATCTGTGCTGCCACCGGCTGGCAGGCGCACACGGTGCGCGGCACCTTCGCCGGAGCCTTCAAGAAAAAGCTCGGCCTGACCCTCACCTCCGACAAGCCGCAGGGCGGCGAGCGCGTCTACCGCATTACTTGAAAAAAAGATGGTGAGAGAGGCCAGAAATAGCTTGGCTTCTCTCGCCACCAGCGCGTTACTACAAGCATCGCAACGCACACCTGAAGGAGCACAAGATGAACGTCAACACCAGCATCCCCGCCACCCAGAACGAAGGCTGGGGCTTTTGGGGCACGATGGGCGGATACGCCTCGGCAGCCTGGCCCCTGGCCATGAACGCCATCGCAGATGCCACAGGTCAGGATCTGGACAGCATCCGCGTTTTTCTCGACAGCCGCTACGGACGCCACTTTGCGGATGAAGTCCACAACGCCGCCGACACCGGCCAACCCCTGCAGCAGGCCATCACCACCGCCACCCAGAAGTGGATGGCCTTTTCGACAGACCGCCGCAGTTACAAGGACTTGGGCATCCCGGTTGGTCTGCCTTACCTCACGGGACTGGTGGTTCACTGCGCCATTTGCGAGGAGATGGGCGCATGAGGGCCACGCCTGCCACCGAACGGGAGCAGGCCTTACGCTGGCTCCTGGCCACCCGGCGTCCGGATCTCTCCATCGAGCAGGCTGTGCGCGTGCTGTGCCGGGTGTTGACTCCGGATCATGCCACGCTGCAAACGCTGCAGCGCATCGCCCGGGAGCAGGAAGCCAAGGAATCTGCCGAATCCAAACGCCCGTTCAACTGGCGCACGCCTCCCGGTCTGCCGCCTCGCGGATAGCTTGTTTGCCGGTGAACTCCTCCCACCGGCGCACGATCACGTCGACGTATTTCGGATCAAGTTCAATCAGCCGTGCGATGCGACCGGACTTCTCCGCTGCAATCAGCGTCGTGCCAGATCCACCGAAGGGGTCGAGCACCACATTGCCGGGGCGGCTGGAGTTGCGGATCGCCCGCTCCACCAGTTCCACCGGCTTCATCGTCGGGTGCAAGTCGTTCTTCTGCGGCTTCTTGATGCTCCACACATCGCCCTGATCGCGGTCGCCGCACCAGTGGCGCTGTGCGCCCTCGGGCCATCCGTACAGGATCGGCTCGTACTGGCGCTGGTAGTCGGCGCGTCCAAGGGTGAAGGTATTTTTCGCCCAGATGATGAAGGTTGACCAGTGGCCGCCCGCCGCGCGAAAGGCCGATTGCAGCGCGTCCAGTTCGCTGGACGACATCGCCACGTAGATGGCTCCCCGGCAGTGCGCCACCGTTGGCGTCAGCGCCGCCAGCAGGAAGTCGTAAAAGCCTGCGCCCAGATTGTCGTTGAGGATGGCGCGATCCTTGCCGCGCATCTTGTCCTTGGCGCTGTTGGCGTAGTTCACGTTGTAGGGCGGATCGGTGAACACCATGTCCGCTGCGTTGCCTTGCATCAGCCGGTCGTAGCTCTCGGCCACGGTGGCGTCACCGCACAGCAGCCGGTGCTGGCCCATGATCCACACGTCGCCCGGGCGGGAGATCGGCGTCTCGGTGACCTCGGGCACCGCATCCTCGTCGGTCTGGTCATCAAAGTCCGGCTCATCGCCCGCGATCAGGTCGGCCAGCGCGTCGGCGTCGAAGCCGGTGATGTCCAGATCGAAGCCTTCCAGCTGCAAGGCGTCCAGTTCGACGCGCAGCACGTCCCAGTCCCAGCCCGCGTTCTCGGCGATGCGGTTGTCCGCGATGACCAGTGCGCGGCGCTGGATCGGCGTCAGGTGATCGAGCACGACCACCGGCACAAGCTCCAGCCCCAGCTTCTGGGCAGCGGCGAGCCGACCGTGGCCCGCAACAATGACGCCATCGCTGCCCGCGAGGATCGGATTGGTGAACCCGAACTCGGCGATGCTGGCGGCGATCTGCGCCACCTGATCCTCGGAATGGGTGCGCGCATTACGGGCGTAGGGGATGAGCTTGGCGGTCGGCCATTGTTCGATCTTGTCGGCGAGCCAATTCATGCCACCACCTCGGCATCAGTGGTCGCAGCGCGCTCGGCGGCGACCTGCTCAAAAGACTGGCCGGTGGCAAGCAGCGTCACCGGCACTCCGGGATGGTTCTGCTGGAAGCGTTTGATGGCCACGTCCACGTACTCCGGCGCGATCTCCACGCTGCGGCAGATGCGGCCCGTGCGCTCGGCCGCCAGCATCGTGGCGCCGCTGCCGCCAAAGGGTTCATACACGGTGTCGCCCGCGTCGGTGTAAGCCTCGATCACAAACTGCGGCAGCGCGACCGGAAACACGGCGGGATGGTCGATGTCCTGACCGATCTTGCCCTTGTGCCGCATCACGCGGATCACCGAATCGGGGATGCGCGTGTCCTGCGTGGGCTGACCCGCATGCGTCCAGCCACCGACTTCGCCGTCCTTGCCACGCATCGCGGTGGAGGAGCCATCGGCGCGTAGGTGGGATTCCTGGCCTGCGTGCTTGCAGGGGACGATCTTGTTCGGCTTACGGCTCTCCCGGTTGAAGTGAAAGACGAACTCGAAGCTCGGCGCGAAGCGGCCTGCCCAGTCGCCGGGCATCCCCGGCCCCTGATCCCAGACGTACCACGCAAAGCGCCGCCAGCCCTGCTGGCGCATCCAACCCAGCCAAGCGTCCCAGTACGGGATCACTTCGTTATCGCGGTGGATGAGGCCCAGATTGACCAGCACCTGGCCGTCGCCCGCCATCGGCAGATGTGCGAACACGCCACGCATCAGGCCATCCCAATCGCTGATACCGCCAGAGGTGTAGTCACGCTGGTTGCCGTAGGGCGGCGAGGTGAAGCACAACTGTGCCGTGTCACCGCTCATCAGCGCGGCGACCACGCTTCGGTCGGTGGCGTCGCCGCAGATCAGACGGTGCTGACCGATACCCCAGACATCACCGGGACGGGACACCGCCACGACGGGCGCATCCGGCACATCGTCCGCAGCGTCCGGCTCATCAGCGTCTGGTTCCGTCTCGGCATCAGGCCCGGTGCCCAGCACATCACCGGCGAGCAGCGCCTTGATCTCGGCATCCTCGAAGCCGGTCAGCGCCAGGTCGTACCCAGCCTCGGACAGATCGGCCAGTTCCAGCGCCAGCATTTCCTCGTCCCAACCGGCATCCAGCGCCAGCCGGTTGTCCGCGATCACCAGCGCGCGCTTTTGCGCGACGGTGAGGTGCGCCAGTTCGATCACCGGCACCTCATCCAGCCCCAGCTTGCGGGCAGCAGCCAGACGCCCGTGTCCGGCGATGATGCCGTTGTCGCCATCGACCAGGATCGGGTTCGTCCAGCCGTACTCGACGATGCTGGCTGCGATCTTGGCAATCTGGCTTTCGGCGTGCGTGCGCGGATTGCGGGCGTAGGGAATCAGCGCCTCGACCTTGCGGTACTCGACGTTGAGCGTGTTCAAAGTGGAAATCCCAAAAACAAAACCCGCCAAGCGTTGCCGCCGGACGGGTTGGAGTGAGTGATGAATCTGGGCAGTGGTAACTGCGCTTGGGGTGGTAACCGCAGCCGGTAACCTGGCCGACTGGTAACCTTGTCCGCGCCCTGACGCTAAAAAAGCGTCGCGCTCGCGCCCCCCGCATGGGATTTTGGGCAGGAAGGGCCCGTTTTCCCCCGGGCCGCTCGCCGAACCGCCACCGCTGTCCAGAAGATAGCTGAAATACTACCCTCGACCGGGGTGATTTGTTGCAGGCTGCCAGAGCCTTGAAACGGACAAACAGGCCAAAGCAAGGACAAACACGGCAAGCATTACCCTAAATTGCCCACGTTTTTGGATGGCGGTCGAGTCGGTTATTCAACATCCGCAGCAAACACCGCAGGCAGATCGCGTGCACCGTGCAGGATGCGCACGATCAACACCGCATCGGCCCCGCACTCGAAAAAGATGACGTAGCGACCGTGGGCGCAGGAGCGCATGCCGTCGCCCAGCTCGGGGCGCAGGCGATAGGCGGATGGGTTGAGGGTGATGCGCTGGCACTGCCCCCGCAGCTCGCGCACAAAGCTCAGGGCACGCGTGGGGTTGTCGGCTGCGATGTAATCGGCGATGGCTTCGAGGTCTTGCTCGGCCAGCGGGGTGAACGCCAGCCGCATCAGCGTTCCGCCTGCGCGGCGTACTTGGCCTCCAAGCGTTCGAATACCGTGTCGGCAGAGATGGCAGGGCCGCTGGCACGGCCTGCCGCAATTTCCGCACGAAGGGCTTCAAGTTCCAATTGCCTGCGCTCCTCACGCTCTTCCAGCAAACGCAGTCCGGCACGCACAACCTCGCTGACGTTGTTGAAGCGACCGCTTTGCACCTGATCGCGGATGAAAGTTTCGAAGTGATTGCCGAGAGCAACGCTGGTGGGCATAGCCATTCTCCTAACTGTTAATAACAGTTATTATATATGCCACTTGCCACGGATCAATGCAGGGCCTCGTTCAGGTGATTGACCACGATCTCCAGCGCCCGCTGCCAGCGCCGCCACGCCGTTGTGCGGTCACAGCCGAAGCGCCCACAGATCTTCCGCCAGGGCTGGTGGTCGCTGCGCATCCACACCAGATGACGCTGCTCCACGTCCAGCCACTGCATCCAGCGCATCGTCTCCAGCATCCGGTCAACCGCCTCAGGGCTGGGCGGGAAGTAGAGGCGCGGCTGCTCGTCCGCCGACAAGCGCTCCCACTGCTGGCGCACGATGGCGGGCCAGACGTTGAAGTAGCCCTGCACCCGAACGGGTGGCAGGCGTCGTCCAGTGCGGGCGGCTTCTTCGTAGCGCGCAGCCACCTCGTCAATCGTCCAGTGTTTGCGGGTCACCTCACACCTCCTGTTCCACGTCGTGGTGCTGGATGGCCCAATGCAGCAAGGCCAGTGCGTCGGCCTCGTTGTCATCCGAGGGACTGTGGTCGCGTGCCCGCATGGCAGCGATCACGCTCTCCTTGCCCGCGTTGCCTTTGCCGGTGGCGTGCTTTTTGATCGTGCCGACCGGAACGCCCTGGTACGGGATCTGGTGGTGCTCGCACCAGGCGGTGAGCGTGGCCATGAAGCCGCCGTAGGCGTGGGCCGCATCGGTCGAGACGTGACGGCGCACTTCCTCGAAGTGCAGTGCGTCGATGCCGCCCGCCGCCTGCTTGATCTCGGTGAGCCAGCGTTTGAAGCGCAGAAAACGCATACCGCCACCTTCAAATCGCTGCGGCCGGAAGCTCTCGGCACCGCTGGTGATGTGACAGTCGCTGCCGCGCAGCGCCCAGCCGGTGGTGGTGCCCAGATCCAGGGCAAGAATGGTCGTGGTCATGATGTCAGTCCTCGTTTTTGGCGGGTCTGACGGATCGGACGGGTGGTATCGAAAGCCTCCATGAGGCGCACGCGCACGCGCACGTGTAGGAGTTACGACGTAGTCCGTCCGATCCGTCAGGTGCGGTGTTTCAGTTATCGGCGTAAGGGGTGTAGGCAGGTGCAGGCGGGTACTTGAGACCAATGCCCTGAAACCCGCGCAAGCCCATGCCGTTGCGCCATTTGTCCAATCCCCGAGTGAGCAGCAGGTCGGCAAAACGCTTCTGTGATCCGGTGAACTCACCCGCAGCTTCAGCCCATTGCTTCCAGTCGGAGAACAGTTCGGCGGTCAGCGATCTGGCGTTCGGGGTGCGGATGCAGCGTTCGTCCAGCCAGCGACCCAGCGCGTCCTCGGCCTCGAAGTACTCCTCGGTGGCCTCCACCACGCGCTGTGGCGGATCAAGCCGACCGTGACGCTGCCAGTCCAGACAACCCTGCACGGCCCAACCGAGGATGCCGTCGCGCTCGGCCAGCAGCTTTTGCTGCAGGTTCTTGTCGCGGCGCTCGGGCGGCACGGTGATCGTGAAGGGGATCAGGTGCAGTCTGCGTTTCATGGCCTCGTCGATGTTGCGGATGGCGGGTTTGTGGTTGCCCGCCACAAACAGCTTGAACTGCGGGAGGAACTCGAAGAAGTCCTGGCGCATGAAGCGTGCGGAGATCTTGTCGCCGCCGGTCAGGTTTTTGAGCTTGGACTCGGCCCAGCGTTTGCCCTGTTCGGTTTCGATGGCCGCCACGAAGCGCGCGCCGCGCAGACCCGCCATGTCGGTCGGGTGCCGGTCGGTGCGCGTTTCCATGAAGGTGTCCATGGGCGCGTTGGTGGCATAGTCACCGAGGATGGTGGCCAAGGTGTTGACGAACACCGACTTGCCGTTTGCGCCCGTGCCGTACAGGAAGAACAGCGCGTGCTCCTGCGTGGAGCCGGTCAAGGCGTAGCCAACCATCCGTTGCAGGTAGGCTTGCAGTTCGGCGTCACCGCCCGTGACTTCGGAGAGGAATTGCCGCCATATGGGGCAGTCGCCGCTCGGTGTGGCCGTGGTGATCTTGGTCATCCGGTCAGCCCGGTCGTGCGGGCGTTGCCTGCCGGTCTTGAGATCGATCAAACCGCCTGGGGTGTTGAGCAGCCAGGGATCGGCATCCCACTCCGCCGTGGTGGCCGCATGCCTGCGGTCGGCGCGCGCCAGTCGCTCCACGCCACCGACCGTACTGGCACTGGCCAGCTTGGCGGCGACCTTGGGGTTGTCGGCGCGCACAGCAGCCTGGCGACAGACGCTGCGGATCAGGTCGGTGGCCGCCAGCGTGTCCTCGGTGCGCCAGCGTTGCCCGTCCCATACCAGCCATCGCCCCCAGGTCGCCACATAGCGCCAGTCGCGGTGGTAGCGCCGGGTGAAGGACAGCGCCAGCGCATCCTCGGTGCCCCAGACGGATTCGTCGCTGCTGACCACCGGCTCGGCCTCATCGGCCACGTCGTGCATCTGCAGGCGCGGGCCGTGGGTGAGGAAGGTGGCGACATCAAAACCCTCGGCGATGGCGTCCGCCGCATCCCAGCCCTCTGCTGCTTCTTCGGGCGGGTACAGGATGTGGCAGGACTTGGCCCCCGCCGACAAGATGGCCTGTGCCGCCTGCGTGGCGTACTCCCAGCCCGGTTTGTCGCGGTCGGGCCAGATCAGCACGGCCTTGCCCGCCAGAGGCGACCAGTCGGTCTTGTCGACCGGGGCGTTGGCGCCGTGCATAGCCGTGGTGGCGACGATGCCCGCGTCGATCAGGGTCTGTGCGCATTTCTCGCCCTCGACCAGTACCACCTGAGCGGCATTGAGCATCCCGGGTTGGTTGTAGAGCGGACGCGGGTCGGGCGGCGTCATCTTGCGCCGTTTGGCGTCCCACGGGCGGAACTGCTTCTTCTGTCCGGGCGGGTCGTAGCGGTAAACCACCGCGATCAGCTTGCCGGCTGCATCGAGGTAGTCCCACTTCGCCGTGGCAGGGCCAAGTTCGTCGATGGGCATTTCTTTCTTGGCAGACCGGCGCACCGGCATTTCGCGGGCGCGACCGAGCAGTTCGGCCGCCGTGTCCAGCACCCGGTTGAAGTCGGTGTGGATATTGAGCGCCCAATGTCCGGCAATGAGATTGAAGATGTCGCCGCCGTCGCCTGTGGCGCGATCCGTCCACAGTCCCGCCTTCTCTCCGTCGAGCACCACCTCAAGGCTGTCGCCGGGACTGCCCAGCACGTCACCGATCAGGAACTTGCCCCGGCGTTTCTTGCCTGCCGGGAACAAGCTGGCCAGCACCGAGGGCAAAGCGCCGATCAAGCCTGCCCGCAACGCCTCGCGTTCACTGTCATCGAAGATGCGCCGGGTTTCGGCGGGTTTTGAGGTGTCGTTGAAGTCAAGCATCGACACCTTCCTTGTCCGATCCTGCGACCTGATCCTCGTCCCGTTTCTTGACGGCGGCGCTGCGTGCCGCCCATGCGGACAGTTCGGACAAGCGATAGCGCACGAGGCCGCCCATGAGGTAATGCGGAATCCGGTACTTGTTGCGCATCGCGTGATCAGCGAACCAGTAGTACGGCAGGCGCAATGCAGCCGCAGCCTGCTTGGCATCAATCATGGGGTCGATGGCAGTCGTCGGGGTGTGTTTGTCAGTCATGCCTGCGTCCTCCAGCAGCGGTCTTGCCACGCGCACATCCGGCATTCGAAGTGCGTCGGGTCATGAAAGGCGCGCGGCAAAAGCTCGCCCGCTTCGGTGGCCGTGATGACCTTCACCGCCCGGTCCGACATGCGCTGGGCCAGTGTGGCGTCAAAGGGCACGAGCTCGGTGTAGATCTCCATCGTGTCGGCGTTGAGGGCCGTGAAGATCGCCGGGTGCTCGTGCAGTTCGAGATAGGCTTGGTAGATCGCCACTTGCGCCGCGTAGATCGGCTTGGAGATGGCCAGGCCCTTTTTCTGCAGGTCGCTCCAGGACTTGTTGCCCAGACACTTGCACTCCCAGAGCGCGGGATAAGCAAAGCCCTCGGGGCCCGCGACGATGACGCCGTCGACGTGGCCTTGTAGGCGACCGTCAGCCGTCGAGAAGCCGAACTGCTCGCTACCACCACAAGGAAGGGCCTTGCGGGTGCGCAGGTCGAAACCGGCATCCCGCAACCACGCCACCATGCAGTCCTCCATGACGTGGCCGCGCTCGAAGATGCGCAACAGCCGACCTGGCGCATCGCGACCGTGGTCGATGGGCGCCTTGGCGTACTCGAACTGCAGCGCGCGCTCGCAAGCCACCCCAAGGCGCGAGGCCCCGAGGTACTGGCGCTCGGACTGCCGCTCGCGGGCTCTTTGCATTCCGGCATCGACCAGTGCTGTGACACGTTCGGAGAGACTTGAAGATGAGTTGAAATCCAGCATTACCACCTCCTCAGAACGGAATGTCATCGTTGAGATCCGCGAACGGATTGGCGGCATCAGGTGCCAGCAGATCAGGCGTCGCAGGCAAGCCCCGCACGGGCGGAAACTTGCTGGCCTCGTGGTGCGCCACCATCGCCTCCGACCAGCAGGTGACAATGGCGTCGATGACGCGCAGCGCCTCGCTTTCCGAGTAGTCACCCAGCGGTTTGGCAAAGCCGATCCCGCCCGCCGCCTCGCCAAAAGCCTTGAGGCACTGACGCATCGCAGCCCGTTCGACATCAGACGGATTGATCATGGCGACCTCCGTCTTGTCCAGGTAGCCCTTTTGCACGCGCTCCCAATTGCCGTACAACGCGTGAAAAGCGTCCTGACAGCGGCGAGAGCAGAACACCCAGTCCAGGGGATAGCGCCGGGGATCGCCCACACCGTGGCGGTTGTCGGTGTGGCCGTAGCCCCGGGCCTGTCGTTTGCAGACCCAGCATTTCACGCTCCCTCCTCACTGAGCCCACGACGGTTTGCCCGTCACGGGTGCGCGCTGCTGAGCCGGGGCCTGATACGCGGACGCGGCCTGCGCCGGAGCGCCGGACGTGCCACCGCCGGAAGTCTTGGGCGGCACACCCATCCACTTGGCGTAGTCGGGGTGGTCAGGTTCGACCGCCACCTTGATCACATTGCGATCCTGGCCCTTGGCGTCTTTTTCGATGTCGATGCGGGCGAGGAACTCGATGCCATCCAGTTCGTGGAAGCCCTGGATGCGACGCGCAGCGGCGGCCTGCGGGCTGTTGTCCTGCGGGTGGACGTTGCGGGCGCTGTTGAGCACTGCGCGGATGAAGCTGCGTCCCATCTGGCCCCAGGTCGGGCCTTTCTTGGAGTGCAGGCCGATGTTCGACCACATCTTGCGTTTGGCGTAGTCGCCTGCCGTGACCACGAACTCGGCCGCCAGATAGATGGAGCCAGTCTCAAAAGACTCGGTGGCGTAGCCGCCGCTCCAGCCTTGCGACAGGTCGTCATAGCCACCAGGCTTGAACGTCATGCGCACCGTGGCCAGCGTGCCTTTGGGGATCAGGTCGAAGCCTGACTGCTGGGGATCGGCATCCTGAAAATCGAAATAGTTTGACGACATGGCGATTACTCCTTGGATTCGATGGTGTTCGGGGTGGTGGCGCTGGCAGGCGCGTTGGCTGCGCCTGCGCACTTGGCGATCAGTGCGCCGAGATCCGGGGGCTCGAGCAGGTCGAGACGCCCGCTGCGGTCTTTGGCCGGAAAGCCATAGGGATTGACGGTGTGGGTGACGAAGGCGCGGTAGGCACTATCGTCCTCGGCCTTGATTTCGGCCAGCGTCACGACCTCATCGACGATGCCGGGTAGCTCCAGAGCGGTCTTACTACCTTCGATCTGCGGCACGAACACCCTGCGGTTGTAGTCATCAAGGCGCTCGTCGAGGATCGCCACGAACACCACGTTCCTGCCGCGAGCGTGCTGAAGGTGGGTGAGCGCACTGATCATTTCCTGCCCAAGCAGGCCGTAGGCCGCACGCAGGTCTGGCTTGCCGGAACGGTCGCTGATGGCCCCGGGCTGCGTCTTGCACCACGCGAAGCACTGGCGGGACAGCTGCGTGATCGAGTCGACGAAGAAGGTCTGGTAGCGGCTCAACTGCGCCGGATCGCCAAACTTCTCGATGATGTGGTCGTAGTGTGCCTGCGAGAAGGCAGACTCGGGCGGCAGCGACTTGTCCGGGCCCGCGAGGAACACGAAGAAATCGCGTGACTCCGGCCACGAAGTCGGACGGATGGTGTCACCGGGCCAGTCAGCCACCGCCAGATCACCAGCCTCGATGTCGAGAAACAGCGTGGTGGCGGGATCGAGGTCTTTGAGGCGGGAGGTCTTGCCGATGCCGGACTTGCCGAGCATCAGCAACTTGACGCCCTTGCGCTCGGCCATGCGCTGTTGCGCGGAGATGATGGGAAGCGACATCAGGCCACCTCCTTCAACTGCTCAGCGACTTCCGGGTTCCAGAGGATCTGGTAGCCGCTATGTCCGTTGCGCGAGTACGGCATGGCCTCGGCCCAGGCCTCACCGGCCTCGGTCAATTCCCATTCATCGCGGTCGTTGCGGAACTGAAAGTCAGCAGCGGCCAGCAACTGATTCGTAGCCTTGGCCGAGCGGCCCAGCAGCTTGCCAAGCTGGGTGGCATTGAGCGAGCAGATGGGTTCATTGGCTGCGGGCAAGGCGCGGCGCAACGTTTCGACGGCAAGACCCGTGTTCTCATGGATGCAAGTCAGCGTGGCAGCCATGGCGATACCCGGCTTGACACCGGGAACCTTGGCCACGGCATCACCCATCAGCAGGATGGCGCTGACACAGTCCTGAGTGGGCACAGGCAAAGCCGGTTGTGCGTTGGCGCTTGTGTAACTTCCGGTCTTGCGGATTGTCGGCAAGACCTCTGAGGTCACCCAGCGCTGGAAACGCTTGGCGGCCTCCTTGGTGCTGCCGAGGATCAGGGCGTAGAGGCCAGACTCGTTGACGTGGTTGGCGCGCTGCGCCCGTCCAAGGTTGTCAATGATGTCGCGTTTTGCGACATCATCCGAATCGACGTGCTTGGAGAGTGCATCGCGTGGATTTGACAGCTCCAGCGCTGAGCAGACATCGGTGGCGTTGAACCACGGCTGCCCGAGTTCATCGACCTGGACGCGCACAGCGTGCGCCTCGAACTGAAAGGGAATGATGGCACTCATGGCGCTTACTCCGTGTCAAAGGAAAGGGTGAAAGAGGGTTTGCCGCTGGCGACGGTTCGTGCGGCGGCGAACTGCTGCTGCAGTGCCGGTGGCCAGTTCGTGTAGCGGCTCTCGGGCACGGACAGCTTGATGTCCAGGTAGCCCTCCACTTTCTCGCCCGAGGCCACGATGCGCCCGGCGATTTCGGACAGCTGCTTCTGATCCCAGCTGACTTTCTTGGGCAACTCGAACTTCAGGTGCAGTGCGCCGTCGCGGATGTGGGTGGTGCCGAAATCGCGGCCGGACTCGTTCAGGGCGGCGCGCGCCTGCTCGCCGTAGGCCGCATCGAGTGCGGCGTCGAACTTGGTGCGTGCCCGCTTGAGCCAGTCGATGGCCTCGGTGAGGTTTTTGTCGATTTCGGCCTTCTGCGCGGGCGGCAGTGCGGCCAACTGCTGGATGGACATCTCGGCGATGTCGGCGGGGAAGAGGGTCAGATCGCTCATGGCCGCTCTCCTCACTGGTACGCACGAGCGAAGGTCGAGTACCGCGAAACGCGACGCTCGAATGCTTCGATCTCGGAAATCAGGTAGGTGACGCGGGCACCGAGCTTGCAGAAGACCGGGCCGAGCTGCTCCTGCCGCCAGCGGCGCAGGGTCTTGACGGAAAGCCCCCAGCGGATGGCCAGTTCGTTTTCGTCGAGGGCGATGCGGATGGCACCGTCCGGGAGAGGTCGGACGGCGCTCCGGCTGGGTTGAACAGATGAGGCATGTTTTTGCATTGCAGAACTCCTTTTGTTTGGGAGTCCCTATTCAATTGCTCCATGCCTTGGGCGTGTGCGAGTACGTTTTGGGCGTTCACGAGCAGAGCTTGATCACGCACCACGCCGCAAAACAGACATAAGTCATTGATCTGTATTGATTTGACGTCGTTGTTTCGGTTATTGCGATTTCGTTTGTTTCGTTTATAATGTCCTCAGATCGAACTTTGTCCCGACGAGGAGACCCCCATGAACGCTCCCGCCATCCCAAAGACACTGCCCTCCGCAGAGGACGTTGCGCTTGCCCGTGAATCGGGCCGTGCACTGTCGACTGTGCTCCAGACCCGGGCCGATACCCAGCAGATCGATTTCCATGACGACAAGGGGGCGGTGCGTACTGTGCGCATCCCGACCTCGGCGCTGCGTCTGCTGCTGGAAGTGCTGACCGAGATCGGCCAAGGCAACGCGGTCTCAGTCATCCCGATTCACGCCGAACTGACGACTCAGGAGGCGGCCGACGTGCTCAACGTTTCGCGCCCCTTCCTTGTCCAGTTGCTGGAGAAAGGCGAAATGCCGTTCCACAAGATCGGCACGCATCGTCGCGTGCGCTACCAAGACGTGATCGCCTACAAGAAGCGCATCGATGCCGAGCGTCGCAAGGCACTGGATGAACTGGCTGTGCAGGCCCAGGAACTCGGCATGGGCTACTGACCAGATGAGTTCGCACTTTACCGTCGTCTATGACGCCTGCGTGCTATACCCGGCACCGCTGCGCGACCTGCTGATGCATCTGGCGCTATCGGATCTGTACAGGGCACGATGGAGCGGCATGATCCACGACGAGTGGATGCGCAATGTGCTGGCCAGCCGCCCCGACTTGACTCCAGAGCAGCTGAACCGAACCCGCCAGCTGATGGACGCCCACGTCCGGGACAGTCTGGTCACAGGTTTCGAGTACCTGATTCCGTCCATCAATCTCCCCGATCCGGACGACCGCCACGTAGCGGCTGCCGCGATCCACTCCGGGGCCAGCCTGATCGTGACCTTCAACCTCAAGGACTTTCCGGCAGACGCGCTCAAGCCTTACAACCTCGCCGCGCAGCACCCGGACGACTTCATCGTCGATCTGCTGGATCTGCATCCCGCAGGCGTGCTGGAGGCCTCAGCCAACCATCGGCGCTCACTGAAGCATCCCCCCAAGACGGCAGACGAATACCTTGACACCCTGCTGACGCAGGGCCTCACTCAATCGGTGGCGGTCATGCGCCAATGGACAGCGGCCATGTGAACGGCCGAAGGGAGACTGAATGGGCAAGAAGACCCTGACCAACGTGCACTGCCTGCTTGAATTGATTGAGAAAGCGCCGGTTCCAGTCATCAAGGACTTCAGCGGGCTTCCAGAGTGCCAGGCGCTTGTCCGTGGTTTCGACTGGTCACAGGATGCTGCTTCGCTCCCGGGCGCTCTGATAGAGCACGTCAGGCATCTGCGCAAGGATCTGCGTGATCCTGCCGAACGGGAGGCTCTACGCGTCCTGCGTCTGGCATCGCCGCGCGGCGCGCAAATCCTCACGACTGTCGCCGACCAGCTCAACGACAGCACCCTGATCGATACCTTCTTGGCCCAGAACGGCGGTGAGATCGGTCGCTCTGTCTGGATGCGTACCCATTCCGACGAGGCTGCACGGTTGTTCGATGTCGCCGAGTCGATCCTGAACACCGGCGACATCCGAGGCAACAAGCGCCTCTACGACGCCTTCGACGTGCCATGCGATGATGCGCCACCCTTCATCTGGAACGACTCCGTCAAGAAGGAGCTGGAAGCGCAACTCACCAGCGCGATGCGTCTGGGCGAGCCGTGCGAGGTGGTCTACGTACCACTGGCCGACGAGAAGAAAAACGGGGACATCAAAACCATCCATTACCTGGTTGTCCGGTTTGCCGGGGATCAGGTGACGGCGGTGCAGGTCGTCAACCGCAACCGCAAGAGCTTCTGCTACTTCCCGGCGCGCGATGCCACGTTGATCTACGCGCCGGACCGCAAGGTGGTCGAGGTCTATGCACATACCCTGTCGACACGCGCTCCGCTGGCGAATGTGCTGTCCAAGCACGGTTTCAAGGCCCCGTTGTCGAATCGCCCACTGAACCGGTCACGATACGACCTGTCGCGGTTCGCACTGCCGCTGAAGGACGAAAGGCTGCGTCTGGATGGCGCAAAGATCGAGCGCCTCTACCTCACCGAAGCCAAGGCCCTGCTCGGGCATTCGACGGATGCCGTTTCGCTGCACATCGACAGCGGTGCCGAGCTGCATGACGTGATCAGCGGACGATGGGGCAATCATCCATTCTCCCAACCGGGAGCCATCCTCGGCGTGACCTTGGTGGCCGATCTGGTGTTCGAGGGTGAAACCAAAGAAACGCCACTGTCCATCGTGCTGGCAGAACCCGGTCGATGCAGCTTGCAAGGCGAAAAAGACCGCCGTCTGCGGCAGGCGGGAACGCAGTTGCTCGAAGCGTTGGGTGTGCTCAAGCCGCTGCACCCGGGCTCCGGGGTCGACGACCCCAATCTTGTCATTCAGGTGGCGCGGTTGCTCGAATGCGCAACCAGCCCGATGGACGGATTCGCGCTGGCGCAGCTAGGGATCGACATCGACCGCTTTGAGGATGAGGGCATCATTACCGAGGGCGACCGCATCACCGAGAAAATGGTCGAGTTGGCCGACGGTGCGCCGTTCAAGGTCCAACTGGAGCGATGCGCCGACGCCAACCAGGTGCGCTACCGCGATCCGCTGACGGGCACTGACGTGATCCTGCCCGTCAAGCACGCGCGGCGATGGAAGGCGCATCTGAACTGGCTGCGCGAGGAGATCATTACCGCCCTTGGTAGCGCGTTGCAGGGCGTGCGCGGAAAGCACCTCGATGAAGAGCCTGTGTTCTTGGGTGAGATCGACATCGATGGGCATGCCGTCGCGTTGTACTTCGCAGCGAAGATGTCCAACGAGCGGCAATACGCCAAGGTCGATACGGCGCTGCGCCTGCGCCCTCGCGCCATTCCCGGCATTGTGCTGACGACGGCATCCATCCCGTTCCCGTTTGCCGGAACAAATGTGGTGATTCCCATCGAGGATGTACTGTCGTCTGCTGGTGCGAAATCGGCCATCGACACCGCCAAGCTCAAGGTCGCGTACCGCCATGGGCAGTTGGCTGCCATGGGCGGCACTGCCGTGAGCTTGAAAATATCCGCCGACGGACATGCTGCCGTGCTGTACCTCCCCGGCAAGGCTCCGTGGCGGGTAACCGGCAAAGGCAAGATCGCCGTGCTGCAGCGGTTGGTTGATGCCTATTCGGCAGGCACACATGTGAATACCAAAAAGCTGATGGAGGGCACAAGCTGCGGCTCGCCCGCCAATCTGTTCTCCAGGACTTCGCCCTGGCGAAACTACCTGGTCAAAGTCACTGGCGCGCATGCGTGGCGGTTGGATCTGCCGATCCTGGACACCCCGGTCGACGATGACGAAAAAGCCGTGGCGAAAGAGACCATCCTGACGGGCTGAAATTCGGGTCGTTATTACCCTGCGTTGCCATCCACTTCGGAAGATCAGGCTCACTATCCGTGACGGTTGCTATTCCCCGGAGCCGTCATGAAGAACCTCGAACTCGCATCTCCCTCGGAGATGTCCGCCAGCGCCCGTGCTGGCGAAATCACCACCATCCTTGCGGCTGCCATCGTTCGCACCCTTGTCGCGGATGAGCCGAAACAGAGAGAAGTTGGCCTTGGCTTCCTGCCCGACCAGCGCGTTCATACAACCCCCTATCAACAGGAGCAGTTGTGATGAACGATCAGCATACATCAGTGGCCGCGCAGGTGGCGGCCTTGCCATCCTTGCCGATGTCCGAAGTCTGGGCGCTTTGGGATCGGTTTTTTCCGCGCCGTCCGGACAAGATCAATCGCGTCTATCTGGAATCGCGCATCGCCTACAAACTGCAGGAAGAAGCCTTCGGCGGGCTTGATCCAGACACGCGCAGGCGGCTGGTCAACATCGACGTGCGCCACTCCAAGATCAAGCAGCCGCGCAAGGCCAGGGATATCTCGCTGGCCCCCGGCACCGTGCTGGTGCGCGAATGGGGTGACCGCGATCACCACGTCCGTGTTACCGCTGACGGCACCTTCGAGTACGAGGGCCAGCAGTTCAAAAGCCTGTCCGCCGTTGCTCGTCACATCGCAGGCACCCCGTGGTCGGGGCCACTGTTCTTTGGTTTGCGCCGCGCCGGGGAGGGGTACGAATGAGCAACGTGCCCCACACCAAGCCGCGCCAGCGTTGCGCCGTCTACTGCCGGGTGTCCTCGGACGAGCGACTGGATCAGGAGTTCAACTCCATCGATGCGCAGAAGGAAGCGGGCCACGCTTTTGTGGCCAGCCAGCGCATCGAAGGCTGGATTCCGGTGGCCGACGATTACGACGACCCGGGGTTTTCCGGCGGCAATACGGATCGCCCGGGGCTGAAGCGCCTGATGGCGGACATCGAGCGCAGTCTGATCGACATCGTGGTGGTCTACAAAATTGACCGCCTGACGCGCAGTCTGGCCGATTTTTCCAAGATGGTCGAAGTGTTCGAGCGCCACAACGTGTCCTTCGTGTCGGTCACCCAGCAGTTCAACACCACCACCTCGATGGGGCGGTTGATGCTCAACGTGCTGCTGTCGTTTGCCCAGTTTGAGCGCGAGGTGACTGGCGAGCGCATCCGCGACAAGATCGCCGCTGCCAAGCGCAAAGGCATGTGGATGGGTGGCGTGCCGCCCTTGGGCTATGACGTCGAGAACCGCCCGCTGGTCATCAACGAGGTCGAGGCGGCGGTGGTACGGCGCATCTTCAAGGAGATGCTGACCATTGGCTCGCCCACCCAGATCGCTGCCCGTCTGATGCAGGAAGGCATCACCACCAAGGCCTGGACGACGTAGGACGGGCGTACACGCAACGGTGCGCGTATCGACAAGAAGTACCTGCACAAGCTGCTGCGCAACCGCATCTACCTTGGTGAGTTGTCGCACAAGGGAACGTGGTACCCTGGCGCACACTCGGCCATCATCGACCACGGTCTGTGGGGCAAGGTGCATGAACTGCTGGCCAAGGACAGCCACGCCCGCTCAGTGGAAACCAAGATCAGGTCGCGCACCGATGCCTTGCTGCGCGGCCTGCTGTACGCGCCGACCGGCGAGCGGATGTACCCGACCTACTCACGCAAGAACGGGCGCAAGTACCGCTACTACGTGTCGAAGTCGGAAGTGCGCTATGGGGCGGGCGGCAAGACCTACGAGCGCATCCCGGCTGACGAAGTAGAGGCTGCGGCCGTCGCACAAATCAAATCCGTGCTGGCCAGCCCCGAGGCGATCACGGCGGTCTGCCAGTTCATCCAGCGCAACGGCGCACAGATCACCGAGGACGTCGCGGTGATGGCCATGCACCGCTTGGGTGATGTGTGGGAGAAGTTGTACCCGGCAGAGCGCCACCGCATCGTGAACCTGATGGTCGAGCGCATGGATCTCGTCCCCGGTGGCCTGAAAGTGCGATGGCGCGAGTTGGGATGGAAGGCGCTGATTGGCGAATTTGCCCCGGACAGCATCGGCGCGGAACTGGTCGAAATGGAGGCGCAATGAAAGACTCCGCCACCTTCGAAACCTTCGTGCCGCTGGTGTTCAAGCGCCGGGGCATCCGGCGTCTGGCCGACACCGGCGCGGCGGCACACAACCCGACCCTCATTGAGGCAGTGGCGCGGGCTTTCCACTGGCAGCACCTGCTGGACGCAGGCGAGTTTGAAAGTGGCTCGGCCATTGCGCGGGCCGAGGGGTTGCATCACAGCACCGTCAATGAACTGCTGCGTCTGACCCTGCTGGCCCCCGACATCATCGAGCAATTGCTCGCAGGCCGCCAACCCCGACGCCTCACGCTGATCTGGTTTCAGCGCAACCCCATTCCGGTCGACTGGCAGCAGCAGCGTCAGATCATCCAGTCTTTCGCGTAGGAGACAGCACATGGCCAAGAAAGACATCGGCAAATTCACCGGCGAGGCCGTCACCTTCCAGATCCCCAATCCGGCTGGCGGGGTGAAGATGGAGACGTTCATTCCGTGGACGCTGGTCAAGCGCGGTGTGCGACGCAAGATCATCACGCCGCTCGACACGCCACAGGCGTTCGCAGACGAGTCCGCTCAGGAGCGCGAAGCCCGAATCGCAGCGCAGGACAGCGCCTTGGTGCGGGCGCTGGGGCTGGCGCACCACTGGCAACGCCTGCTCGACGACGGGCGCTTTACCTCAATGACCGAGATCGCGCAGGCCGAAGGACTCAACCCCGGGCGGGCCAGCATCATTGCACGGCTGGTACATCTGGCTCCGGACGTCGTCGAGACCTGCCTGACCGGCGACAGCGGAATTGCGCTCGAACACCTGATCCGCAACGGCAGTCTGCCGCTGGACTGGCAACAGCAACGCAGGATGATCCAGGCCAAAAGCTGACGACCAGCACCCTCACCACGCGCCGTCTTCGGGCGGTTTTTTTACGCCCGTTGCATTCTCGGTCGTGTCGCCCCCAGCAGACGAAGAACGCAACCGGACGCGCGCAAACCCGCGTTTTGGCTGGGTTTGAGGCGTTTTTCGGTAAAGAGCCGGACAGAGAACAGAGAGAGAAAACGGGGCCGAACGGCCCGGAAATGGGCACCGCCAGAGGGATGCCGCTAAAGAAGCCAGCGCCCGGAACCGCGCCAACACTGGGGAAACGGGCAGAAAAAACCCAACCGATAAGGGTTGGGTTTTCAGGTATTGGTGGAGCTGGGGGGATTTGAACCCCCGTCCGCAAATCTTCCCCGCGCAGATCTACATGTTTAGCGTGCTGTTTTGTATCTCACCCTGCAAGCCGCGCAGACGCACGCTGATCGCAGGGCCAGCGCCCTTGTTTCTCGCCTGCGCCCAAGGCGCCCGGAAGCAGGCCAGCCGGTGAAGATTCCCTCGCAGCCGGGACGGCTTCAAGCCGCCCTTGCCCAGCCCATCGGCATGCTGTTGCGAGGCTCGCCGCAATCAGGCAGCGAGTGCGAAACGTTCGTCGTTTGCAGTTACTTTGTTTCAGCTGTTTTACGAGGTGACTGAACCTCGACATGCACCGCTGCGATTCCAACCCACGTCGAAACCAATGCAGCCCCAAAGGCTATGAATTTTATTGCAGTCCGCATGTCACGGCAAGCTCGCGCCCTATCGTTCTGTTTCTGCGAGGCATACCGGGGCGGCTACGATTGGGTGCATGAATAACGCAAAGCAAAATGACAAGTGCATGCCGCACCGCCTGGCGCTGGCTTGTGTGTGCGTGTGTGCAGCTTGGTTGGCGGCAGGGTGCGGCACGCCACAACTGGCGCCGCCGGTCCAGATGGAGCCGGCGCCTGCAGCCACGCACGAAGCGCAGCCAGATCGCCAGCCTGAAGTCGTGGCTTTGCGCGCGGTGCTGTCGGGCGACGGTGCCGGGCGGGGAGAGCTGGTAGCAGTATTCAACCGTGAAACGAACCTGCTGCGTTGGAAATTGCGTTTTGGCAATCTGGCCTCGCCGGTCACGAGCGCGGGTTTCTATGTGCGCGGGGCTGATGGCAGCGATGTGAATGTGCTGCCCGCAGGCCGCAAGGTCGTTAGTCCGCATGAGGGGCGCGCTGTCTTGACGCAGTCTCAGCGCGATGGCCTGCTGGCCGGGCAGTGGCAGTTCCGGCTGAATACACGCCAGGCCCCGCAAGGCGCGCTGGCCGGAGCGCTGGTACAAGCGCACTGAAGATGCGCTGCACGCTGCTTCCCATCCGCTGACCTGTCTGAAGCGCCTCGCCGCCTGCTCTTTCTATATCTCTCACCAATTCATAAATAAGCCCGCGTTTCGCCATGTTGTCTGAAACCCATTCGTTGCTGGGCCGCCTGGCACGCTGGCTGCGCGCGCTGGGGCAGAATTTTCTGCTGTGGAGCAGGGGTTGGTGGCAAGTGCTGTTTACAGGAGCGCAGCTGGTGGTGCTGGCGTTTTCGCCATCGTCCTACCACGGGCAGGGCGGCGGCGCGGTGCTGCGGCACATTTACGCGGCGGCAGGGCCAGGGCTGGCGGGCTTTACCACGCTGATGGCGCTGTTTAATGTGGTGCTTATCCGCATTGTGGTTGTGACAGCCTTTGCCTACGGCCTGTCGCAATACGCGCTGAACATGGTAGTGCGCGTGCTGGTGCTGGAGCTGGTGCCGTTGGTAGCGGCGTTGTTCGTGGCCATCAATTACAGCGTTCCGGGCGGCTCTGAGCTTTACAAGCTGCGCAAGAGCGGCGCGCTGGAAAGCATGCGCCGCCGGGGCGTATCTCCGCTGGAGCGTGAAGTGCTGCCGCGCGTGCTGGCAGGCATGTTCGCGGTGATCATGCTGGCAGCGGTGAGCTGCACCATCTCGCTGATCCTGACGTATCTAGCCGTGCACGGCTTCACGCTGGCGGGCATTCCTTCCTACAACCGGGCCGTGGGGCACATCTTCACGCCCGTGGTGCTGATGATTTTTGTGCTCAAAACCGGCCTTTTCGCCTTTGCCGTGGCCCTGCTGCCCGTTGGCAACGCCCTGCGCGACATTCCGCGCCGCGCGCGCGCCAGCGTGGAGCTGCAGGGGCTGGTGCAAATGTGCGCGCTGATGCTGCTGATTGAAATTGCCTCCCTCGTTGGCAATTACTACTGACGACATGACCGACCTGCCTCCCACCGAAGACGCCAGCGCCGCCGCCCTGCCCATCATCGACGCGGGCAGCGCCAATGACGACGCCCCCACGGCCGCCCAGGCCCGCGCCGAGCGCCGCCTGCAAGTGCGCGCTGCCCTGCTGCTGATTGCCACGGCCGCGCTGCTCGTGTGCTCCGGCCTGTACCTGATGTGGATACGCGGCGCGTTCGAAGAAACGCAGCGCCTCATCCTCCTGTCGGATGACGCCGAAGGCGTGCAAGTCGGCATGGACATGACCTTCGCCGGCTTTCCCATTGGCCGCGTACGCAGCTTTGGCCTGGGCGAAGACGCGCGCGTGCGCATCGTGGTTGACGTGCCTGTCAAAGACATCAAATGGCTGCGCGCCTCCAGCGTCTTTACCCTGGAGCGCGGCCTGGTCGGCGGCGCCCGGCTGCGCGCCTTCACCGGCATGCTGGAAGACAAACCCTTGCCGCCTGATGCTGAACGCGAAGTCCTCAGCGGTGACGTCTCTGCCGAAATTCCCGCCATGGTGGCCGACGCGCGCGATGTGCTCGGCAACATCAAGCGCATGACCGACGAAAACTCCGAATTGAACAACGCCGTCATGCAGCTGCGCCGCTTCGCCCAGCGCGTCAATGGCGTCAAAACCGGCCTCATCGGCGCCCTCACTGGCGACGACATGGACGCCAAGCGCGCCAGCGACCTGCTCTCCACCAGCCAGCAGCTCATCAAGCGCCTGTCTGAGCTGACCCTGCACGTGGATGCCGCCGTGCAAAAAGCCGACCAGCAAGTGCTCGGCAAAGATGGCCTCGTGGCGGGCGCCCGCGTGAGCGTGAGCGAACTCAATGCCTTGCTTGCCAGCACCCGCCAGGCGCTGGAAAAAGCCGACGCCATCCTGAAAGACGCCCAGGCCATTGCTGGCAACGCGCGCGAAGCCAGCGCCGACCTTGGCAGCCTGCGCGCCGACGTGGAATCCAGCCTGCAACAGGTGGACGGCCTCATCACCGAACTCAACCGCAAATGGCCCTTCGCCCCCAAGGCGCAGGAAATCAGGCTGCCCTGACCCCCTCTGGCTACGAATAGACAGCCCCATCGAAGCGAAACGCCAGCGCCAAAAGCATGGGCAACAGCGCCGCGCCCACGCGCATGACGCCAGAGGTACAAAAAAGACGCAAAGCGAAAATTGCGCCTCTGGCCTTGAATCAGCTCCTGAATCAATAGCATGATGTCCTAGTGGAAACAAATTAAACGCCGATCTTTGCCATCCTAAATTCGCTCCTTTTTTAGAATCATTCCTGCGTCTTTCTCCTGCGCCGTTCCCGCAGGCGTGGCCCGTGTCACCAAGACCGCAAGGCAAGGCGCTGGCACGCGCGGAAAAGCGGGCAAAAGCGGGGACAATAGCCGCCGTTTTTCGTTCTCCTCTTCAGGCCGCAGCGGCCCTTTTGTTCATGTTCCCCTTCTCCCGCGACAGCAAAGACCAGCCCGAAACCCCTGCTACCAAGCCCGCAGCCGAGGCGCACCCGCTGGATGCACTCACGGGCGGCGCATTTTCAGCACCCACATCGGGCGAGCGCGCCGCGCGCATCCGCGCCTGGCTGGCCACCAACCCGCCAGCGGAGCAAATGCAGCAAGTGCACAAGGAGCTTTCCGCCAAAGACAAGGGCGCGGCCAAGGCGCTGCGCGAGCGGCTGGACGAAATCAAGCGCGCCCACAGCCAGCAAGCTGTGGCTGCCGAATGGGCCGCCAAAGCCGAAGCCCTGCTGCAAGCCGCACGCCTGAACATTGCCGACGCCCTGGCCTGGAAGCGCGACGCCGCCCGCGCGGGCGCGCCCCTGTCACGCGAGCCGCTGCTGGGCCTGCGCAGCCAGCTGGACGAACGCATCAAGGCGCTGGAAGATTTGCAACAGCGCGCGCTGGTGCAGCGCGAAGCGGCTGCGTTGCTGCATCAGCGCATTGAACTGCTGTCCACCAAGCCCTGGGCCGACGCTGATGCCGCGCGCGCCAACCTGCAAGCCGATGTGGACCACTGGCGCGAACAAACCGCCGCCTTGCAAGCCGACGCCAACTGGGCCAGCGTGGATTTGCGTTATCCCCCGCAAATTGAAGCCGCGCAGGCACAACTGACTGCCGTGTGGGACGCCTTCAGCGCTGCACTGGAACAGACCCGCGCCGCCGCGCAAGACGCCGCCGCTGCGCTGCCTCCCGTGCCTGTGTGGGCCGATGAAATCCGCGCCGCCCGTGGCCTGCCTACCGAAGCAAGCGAAAAAGCCGCCGCCGAAAAAGCCGCCGCGCGTGCCAAGATTGACCCCGCCCAGCGCCAGGCCGCCACAAAAGCCGTTGAAGCGGGCGTGATGCTGCTGGAGCAAGCCGTGCAGGCCGGCAACAGCAAAGACACCCACAGCGCCGCCGCCGCGCTGCGCCAATCGCTCAAAAAACATGGCCGTCTGATAGACGACGAAAAACTGGAAGCGCGCGTACACGCAGCCCTGGTTTCTGCAGGAGAGCTGCAAGGCTGGCAGCGCTGGAGCGCCGACCAAATCCGCGAGCAGCTCGTGGCCAAGGCTGAAGCCCTGCTCATCCGCCGCCCGGCCAAACCCGCTGAGGCCACGGCCCAAGCGCAAAAAGCGCCGGAAGCCGCCCCTGCTGCGGACATTCCTTCAGACATTTCACCAGCCGCTTCGCCCGCCGAAGCCCCCCAGGCCAGCGACAGCAGCGCGCCGCCTGCCGAAGCCGCCGCCAGCGCCGCCCCTATGGCCGACGCTGCGGCCCCGCAAGCGCCTGCCGCCGAAGAAATCCTGGCCCCCGCCCTCACGGGCCGCAAGCTGCAAGAAGCCCTGCGTAAGCTGCGTGAGGAATGGAAAGCCGCCGACCAGGGCAGCGCCCCCAACCACGCCCTCTGGAAACGCTTTGACCACGCCTGCAACCAGGCCCACCAATTCGTTGAGCAATGGCTGGAAAAAGCCCGCGAAGAAAGCGCTGCCCACAAAGCCGCCCGCCTGAGCCTCATTGAAGAAGCCAAAACCTGGGCCGCCGCCCTGCAAGGCCAGGCCCAGTCCGACTGGAAAGCCATCAACCGCCAGCTCCACCAGTTTGCCGACCGCTGGCGCAACGCGGGCCACCTCTCCGAAAAAGCCTTTACGGAGCTGCAAACGCAGTGGAAGGCTGCCCTGGCCGGTGTTTCCGCCGGGCTGCAAGCCGCGCAAAAGCAAAGCGCCGAACGCCGCCAGGCGCTCATTGAAGAAGCGCGAGAGCTGGCCGCTGCCGCCACCTTGCGCGTGGATGCCGTCAAAGCGCTGCAACAGCGCTGGCAGGCCGAAGCGCAAGCCGTGCCGCTGGATCGCCGCCACGAACAAAAGCTGTGGGACGCCTTCCGCAAACCGCTGGACGAAGCCTTTGGCCGCAAGAGCGCCGAACGCGAAAAAGCCCAAGCCGCCAGCAGCGCCCATGACCAGGCCGTCATGCAAGCCGCCCAGGCCCTGGAAGCGGCCAACGCAGCCGGCGACGCCGCCCAGATTCGCGCCGCCATGACGGCGCTGGAAGCCGCCCTGCGCAGCCAGCCTG
>ERZ773054.124-NODE-124-length-60323-cov-20.675981_pt1 | contig 60323 bp, 53 predicted proteins | sample MGYA00580630_ERZ773054 | MGnify/ENA primary metagenome ERZ773054 (study PRJEB29015, sample SAMEA2737994) | human oral metagenome | biome: human oral; feature: human-associated habitat; material: dental | place: China | collected 2115 ... | reverse complement strand
TGATCGGCGACGGCGTCAACGACGCGCCGTCGCTCGCCCGGGCCGACGTCGGCATCGCCATGGGCAGCGGGACCGACGTCGCCCGAGACAGCGCGGACGTCGTGCTCGTCGCCTCCGATCCGGCGGACCTTGTCTCGACCGTGCGCGTCGCCCGGCGTGCGCGGGCGATCGTGACGTTCAACTTCGTCGGCACCGTCGCGGTCGATCTCGTCGGAATGGCGCTGGCTGCGGCGGGAATCCTCACGCCGGTGCTCGCCGCGATCGTGCACGTGGGAAGCGAGACGGCCTTCATCCTGAACTCCGCACGGCTCATTCCCCGGAAAACGGTGCGAAGGCGCAAGCGCCGCGAAAACGATCGGGCGGCGCCGAGGCTTAAACGATCGAGCGGCGTCGAGGCTTAGAGGGATTCGAGACGTGCTCGCGCCGAGAGATTCAGGCCGAGGGATTCAAGCGGCGCGGGGCTCGAAGGCCTGCGCCGCAGACAAGGCTCGCCTCGGCGCCGAACCCCGGACGGGCCGGCGCCGAGACAGGCGCTACGCCGGAGTGACCTCGCGGATGCGTCTGTGCGAGGATGCGCCGGCAAACTGGGATGCAGGGATCCGATCGGCGACCTCCTCGCCGATGAGCCCGAAGAGGTCCTTGGGATCCTCGGGATCGGCTATGAGGTCGATCTCCTCGTAGAATCCCGTGTCTTCGACGGCCTTCTCCAGGTAGCACAGCGCGGTGAAGTCCTCGATGGCAAAGCCGACGGAGTCGAAGATCGTCACTTGGTCGGCGCCGGTGCGGCCTTCCTTGAGGCCGGCGACGACCTGCCAGATCTCGGTGACGGGGTAATCCTCAGGCTTGGCCTGGATCTCGCCCTCGATGCGCGTCTGCTCGGGATATTCCACAAACACCGGCCCAAGGTCGAGGATGCGGTGGTCCAGCTCCGTCTTGCCCGGACAATCGCCTCCGATCCCGTTGATGTGCACGCCGGGCCGCACGTCTTCGAGGGAAAGGACCGTGGCGTTGCGCTTGTCCGCGGTGCACGTCGTGATGACGTCGGCGTCGGCCGCCGCCTCGGCGGCCGAGTCGGCGATGTGCACGTCAATGCCCAGAGGAGCGAGGTTGCGGGCGAGCTTTTCGCTGGCTGCGCGATCGACGTCGAACACGGAGACTTTGCTCAAGCCGCGGACGATCTTCACCGCGAGCGTCTGAAACTCGGACTGCGAGCCGGCGCCGATAAGGCCGAGGTTGCAGGGCCCCTCAGGAGCGAGGTGCTTGGTGGCCAGGCCGGACATCGCGGCGGTGCGCAGCGCCGTGAGGATCGTCATCTCGGACTGGAAGCGGGGGTAGCCGTTGTGGACGTCGGCCAGCACGCCGAAAGCCGTGACGGTCTGATACCCGCGTGCGGGATTGGAGGGATGCCCGTTGACGAACTTGAATCCGTAGGTTGCGCCGTCGGCGGTCGGCATGAGCTCAATGACGCCGTCCTTGGAATGGGAGGCGACGCGCGGCCGCAGCTCGAACTCCGGCCACCGGCGGAAATCCACTTCAAGCGCATCGATCATTCCGGCAATCGCCGCTTCAGGCCCGACGGATGCCAGCCACCGACGGATGTTGTTGACGCTTACGAACCGCATACGTTCCCCCTTTTCTGTAAAGTGTCCAGTTCTGTCAACTGTATGGGAAGGCGATATGGCGTGGCAACAACGCAAATGCACAATTTTAGGGCATTTGCGCGACACATTGACCACAGCGGTTTAGCATTCTGCTATGGCCAACTTGGATTCCCTCGATCACGCGCTCCTTTCCGCCCTCCGCGTGGACGGGCGCGCCCCCGTCGCCGAGCTAGCTCGCGCCCTCGGCGTCACTCGCACAACGATCACCCGCCGCATCGACGCCCTAACCGAGGCGGGCGTCATCCTCGGCTTCACGGTTCGGGTGGCCGAACGCGCCGACGCGGCCATCCGGGCCATCTCCCACCTCGCAATCGAGGGCCCGTACGTCGAGGAGACGATTAGGATGCTGCGAGGGCTTCCCGAAGTGACGGCGCTGCACGCGACAAACGGCGAATGGGACCTCATAGCCGAGATCACGGTGACAAAGCTCGCCGACGTCGACGTCGTCCTCTCCGCCATTCGCAACTCCCCGGGCGTTCACCGCTCCGAGACGAGCATCCTCCTCAGGTCGGTGCTCATGTGACAGATCGGCGTTCGTTCCTTTGCGGCTCGGAGGCGGCGCTCTCCGTTCTCGCCGCCCGGACGTCTAGACGGCTGTCGGCCCGGGCGAGAACCCTTGTCCCATTAGTTGAATACTCGATAAAATCACCGCAACCGAACGAACGCTCGAAAGGATCCGCGATGGGAACGCCTTATACGGTCGTGCGTCAAACGTCGGTAGCCGCTTCCGCGGCACGCATCTTTCCTTGCATCGAAGACTTTCGGGCGTGGCGGGCATGGTCGCCCTGGAGGCAGCTCGACCCCGGCATTCAGGAGGAATACAGCGACCCGAGCTTCGGCGTCGGCGCGCGCTACAAGTGGTCGGGGAACTCCGCCGGCGCACTCGCGACGGTTTGTGCAATCGGCGTCGATCCGTCCCCGAAAGGGATGACCTTGCCGATGCTCGCAGGCTCCGCGAGGACGGCCGCCGTCACTGCGGCGACGCTCCCGCGGGAGGCGTAGAGGCTGTCGCCTCGGCGATTCTGACGTCGCACGTCCATTTTTCCGCTCGGCTCCTCCAGCGCGAGGGTCCCCGGGCCGACGCAGTCAAGCATGCGCCTGGCCGGCCGACGCCTTCAGCCGTGTTCGTTCAGCGCGGACGCCCCAGCCATCGGGGAACGCTCTTCGCGTATTCCTCGTACTCCTTTGGAAAGGCGCGTCGCAAAGCCGCTTCTTCTGCGGGAACCTGCAGCAGGCCGACGAGCAGCGCGAAACAGGCGGCGGGCAGCCAGGCCCACGGGCCGCGCAGAACGGCGTGGGCGGCGAGGATCGCCGCCATTGCCACGTACATGGGATTGCGCGTGAGACGGTACACGCCGTCGCGCACGAGGGCGCGACGGCGTTCGACGTCGACCGGGTTGGCCGAAACTCCTGCCCGGTAGAAGCGCATCGACGAGCCAAACAGCAGCGCCAGCCCCGCGAGCGCAATCGGCAGCGACAAGCCCCACTGCCACCACCGCGGACCGCCGGGAGACGCAGGCGCCAAAGCCTGCGCGACCAGGCCGCCGGACATGAGGAACATCGGGGGAATTCTGAGCATTGCGGCGCCGCCCTCTCAATGGCCGCGCCGGCTATCCCAGCAGGGGTGCCAGCGCGTCCAGCAGCGAGACGAAATCCTCGTCGCCCGTCTCGGACTCGAACTCGCCGATTTCCAAACCCACCACTTCGCCCTCGGCGAGGGCCTCGGCGACCTCCCGCAGTTCGGCGAGCGTCAGGCCTCCCGGAACCCGATACTCCGTCGGCACGGCGCCCGGCTCCAGCACGTCGCAGTCGATGTGGACGTATACCGGGCGGCCTTTCACCGCGGAGACGACTCGCCGCGCAAGGTCGGGGCCCGGCAGCACTTCGGTCAGCCCGCTCGAATCGATCGTCCCGCGTTCGGGCGGATCGACGTCGCGCACGCCCACAAGAATCGCCTTGTCCGCTGCGAGGCCGGATCCCAGGCCGGAGTCCCACAGGCCGAGCGGCCCGGAAAGCGCGAGCCCTCCCAAGTAGTCGCTCGTCGTGCTCTCGGGCGTGTTGACGTCGGCGTGGGCGTCAAACCAGACGACGACGGCGTCGGGCCTGTGGGCGGCGACGACCGGAAGTGTCGCGAGCGCCACCGCGCAGCGTCCCATGACGCTGACAGGCCGCGCTCCCTGCCCAAAGACGCTTTCATAGCGGCGGCTCATGGCGACCAGGTCGGCTCGCGCCAGCTTCAGCTCGACGTCCCACGGCTGAGCGGCGGCGGGGCGGCGGGAGCCTATCGCGTAGGCGAAGGTCCCCAGGCGCACGCTCAGCGCGCCGGCCAGCAAATGGGAGGCTATCATCGCTCGGTCGTTGCGGTCCCCGGCTCGGCCCGCGTAATGCGTCAGCGCAATGCTGTGCGTGCCCATGGCGACTCCTCTGGACGAAGAAAACTCACCTACAAGCCTACTGACGCCGTCTCCGTCGGAAAAGGCCCAAGGCCCTTGCGGCTCTAACCTTTCTCATCCGGGCAGGGAGCGTCGGAGACGCTTTGGCCCTCGAGCATTCTTCGGAGCATGCCCGCCCCCGAGCGGATGGAATCGTTGTGGTCTTTGCCGGGAACGCACACGCGGCTTGCGCGTTTCATTCCGATGCCGCGGTACGTGCGCAGCGCCGCGGCAGATTCGCCGACGGCGTCGAATGAACCGTCCGATCCCCCTTTGCCCGGAGAGTCTTGGGAGCCGACAAGCCACACCATTGTGAACTTGCTTTTCAGCCCCGCGCCGGGCTGGGGCGAGAAATCGCTCTCTGGGTCGAAGCTCCCTCCGCCGACCATCAGCGCGCCGCCCCCGGTGAACAGTTCGCTGTTTTCCGCCATGAGGAAGTTGGTTATCTCCTCGGCGCCTCCCGAGAATCCGGCGAGCCAGACATTGTCCCTGCCGACGCCGTGCCGTTTGTAGACTTCGAGGATGAACGCCCGAAGCCAGGCGGTCGAGTCTTCGTCGCGCCACCATGTTTTCGTCGACTTGTCAGGAGTGACCGGCGCAACCAGCAGCAGGTCGCGCTGACGCGCGACCTGTCTAAAGGACTCGAGGACGTATGCGCTGTCCCCGCGGGCAAACTCGGGATAGCCGTCTCCATGGAGGTAGAAGAGCACGCCCTTCGGCTTCTTTCCATCTAGATGGTCGGCGTAGACGACGTACTGGCTCGTCTTCCCTTGGAAGGTGAACGTCCGCTGCGGCAATGCCGTTTTGACGGCGAGCCGCCCGGCGGCGGGCGAAGCGGCGGGTGGGGAGACAGACGGAGAGCGGCGAGAAGGCGAAACAGAGGGAGCGGGGACGGACGAGGCGGAAGAAGCGCCCGGAACGGAGGGAAAACACCCGCTCAAGCCCAAGGTCAAGGAGGCTGTTGCGAAAAGAAGGCGCCGCATGGTCGTTGCTCCCGATGGTCTCGCTCATGTGCATGACACATCGCAAGCTACCAGCCGCGGGCACGATTGCGACAGGTGAGAACTCACCAAGTTCGCGCTCCGCCCCTTTGACTCATTGCTCCGCGAATGCGCCGCCCTCCGCAAAGGCGACGATCGTCGGTTTGTATTCCAAGATGTGCGGAACCGGCACGCCGCGGCGCGCGGCCGCATCCACCACGTCCCAATACCCTGCTATCCACTCCTCGATTCCGTGGCGCATATGGCGTTCGACCATCGTGCGCACGTCGGCCCGGCCAAGAACGCGTCGGAGCAACGCGGCGGACAACGGCGCCGGAACGGCGGTGAGCCGCCCGAGCATCGAACCTCGGGGATTCGCGCCGTCGGCTCTGGCCGTCGAAACGCCCTCTCGCAAGGCAAGCATCGCCTTTTTCATCTCCGCACGATCCTCCAGCAGGCCGTCGAGCCCTCCCGCGCGAAGGATCGGACCGACCGTCATGGCCTGCTGGAGCCCGTGAAGCTTGAGCCATCCGGCCATGTCCTTCTGAGCCTTGACATGCAGTCCGGCCGCCTCGAATGCCTCGCGCAGACGGCGATCCCGGCTGTCGTCTCCGGCCTCGAGCACGGTGCCCCGCGGGAAAACAGTCGCCTCGATCGTGCGGCCGTCTCGGCCCCCGCCGACCTGGCCCGGGAAACCTAAAGAATACTGCTCGGGCCTCAGGAGGCCGTCGGCCTGCGAGGGAAGGTCCCAATGGTTGAGCATGAAGACGACGTGGCCGGACCGGGCCAGCGCCCGCACGGTTTCCATGGATTTTGCGAGCCGACGCCGATCTGTCGTCACCAGAGCGACGTCGCACCTGACCTCCTCAGGGTCTGAAGCGACCCGCGGACGGTAGGAAAACTCGCCCCCGGCCGAAGCTTCGCGCTTCCCAGCCTCGACGCCCTTGAGCTCGCGGCGGTCAATGGCCTTGCGGCGATCGGCGGCCTTGCGGCGATCGGCGATGCGGAGGGTGAAGGGCTCGCGATACCACCCGCTGCGCTCGGGGCGCACAACGTGGGTCACTCCGTGGCACTTAGACAGAAGCCAGCCGTAAGTCAGGCCGATCGTTCCCGACCCGACGATCGCTATGTCCAATCCGACCTCCTGCGATTCGAATCCGACCCGGCGATTCCCACCCGGACAAAAGCCCGCCGATCAGACGGGCCGAGCCGGCCGGCCACTGGAATCCCATGCCGCAAGGCCGCCTGCGCGGCGCCGCTGGCGCCGGATCAATCCGCGTGCAGCTCGATTCCTTCGCCATCCATCTTCTCGTTCAGCGCGGCCAAGCGCTTTTCGGGGTCGAGCAGCGGATCGAGAATATGCTCGGCCAACCTCTCCGCCGACTCTTCGACGTCGGCGGGCGTCGCTTCTACCGCGCCGTTGAAGATGAAGGCGGGCAGGAACTTCAGATGGACGAGGTTCGCCGTCTGCTGCAGCGGCTTCATGAGCTCGCTCATCGAGAAGCTGTTGTACCCGCCGGCGCGATACGACTCCGCCGGGCCGCCCGTCGAAATGGCCGAGACCCACTCGCGCCCTTCGAGCGCCCTTCCTTTCGGCCCGTAGGCCCAGTTGTAGGTGAGCACCTGGTCGAGCCACTGCTTCATGAGCGGCGGGGTCGAGTACCAGTAGAAGGGATGCTGGAACACGATCCTTTCGTGAGCGAGCAAGGCCTCCTGCTCCGCGGCGACGTCGATCTTGCCGTCGGGATACAACTCGTAGATCTTGCGGACGGTGACCTCGGGCTCGCCCTCGAGGCGCTCGACCCACGCCTTGTTGACCGTGGAAGCCGAGAGATTGGGATGGAAGACGTTGACCAGAACTTTCACTTTTTTCTCCTCAATTCCGCGGCGGCCGAAGGGCCGTCCGACCGCTCGCGCGCGGAACGGTTTCTACGCGGCGGCGCGCCCTGTTTGCGCGTCGGCTGCGCCGCTTCTCAACTCTACCCCACGTGGAAATAGCGCTTGACCAGGTCTTCGACCCGCACCCGATTCTCCGCGATGTCCTCGCGAAGGGTCTCGTCTCCCAAGCCAATGAGCTTCTGGGCCCAGGAGTCGATGAGCCCCGAAGGGAAAACGCCGCGCTCCTCGTAAGCCGAGCGTTGGGCGAGCAGACGCCGGGCGGCCTCGGCGCACGACGTCGGAAGCTGTTCGAGCTCGGCCATCTGAGAGGCGTCCCCGCTGACGTGTCTCGAATTCGCGTAGTCGAGCATCGCGGGGTCGGTCAGGCCGACCCGGGCGGCCACCGTCACGCCGGCAAGCAGCAGGTGGACGTTCGCCGAGCCGTCCGGCGAGCGAAGCTCCACGGTCTGCGAGTCGTTCGGAAGCGCGCCCGCCGGCCCCTCCTGGGGGTTGGCGTCGCGGAACATGCGGTCGTCGAGGTTCTGCCATCCCAGCGGCACCCGCACGAGCACCGACCGATTGCGGTCGCCCCAGCAGATGGCCGTGGGGGCCTCTTGGCGGGGGACGAGGCGCAGGAACGAGGTCGGCACAGTGTTGCCGAAGGCCGTGAGCGACGCCGCATGGAGGAGGTAGCCGCCGATGACCTTGCGGGCGGCATCGGTGAGCCCCGCGCCCTCCGAAAACTGATTGACGCCGTCCTTCATCAGCCGCGTGTGGAAGTGCATCCCGGAGCCGGCCTGCCCCACCGCGATCTTAGGCGAAAAGGAAACTTCGATTCCGTGGGAATGGGCCACTTCGCGCACCACCCACTTGGCCAGCGTCATCTGGTCGGCGGCGCGCACGACGTCGACGGGCAAGAACTCGATTTCCTGCTGAACCGCTTGAACGCCGTCGGCGACGAAGTTGCCGACCTCCGCGTGGGCGTACTTGACCGAGCATCCCATCTGCGCGAGGTGATAGAGCGCCTCAGTGCGCACCTCCTCCCATTTCGAGAAGGGCGAGGCCTCGTGGTACCCGCGCTGCGGCTCGACCGGGAACAGGCTCTCCCGCGGGGAGAACAGGTAGTACTCGAGCTCGCCGAGGGCTTCGAGCCGGCAGCCCGTTGCGTCCTCCAGAGCGTCCTGCGCCTTGCGCAAAACCTGCTGAGGCGCGCTGGCCAACGGATTTCCATTGACGTCGTAGAACCCGCACATGATGTCGAGGCTCGGTATCGGATTGAAGGGGTTGAGGAATGCGGTGCGCAGCTGCGGCACGACGTAAAGGTCCGAGCTGACGGCGTCGACGAAATCGAAGAGAGAGGAGCCGTCCACGCGCTCCCCCATAGTCAGCACCCTCTCGAGGTGGGCGGCGGACTGGATTGCAAAGTTGAGGGTTTTGAGCCTGCCGTCGCCGCCGACGTAACGCAGATTGAGCATCGGTATGTCGCGCTCGCGGACGAATCGAAGGATATCGGCCCGCGTGAACTTCTCCGCGGGCTTGCCGAGTTCTTGGACGAGCGGGTTTGGATTCAAAGCCAGAGAGTCGGCCTCGAGCATGTGTTTCTCCTAGCGGCTGGGCGACGTCGAACAGACGCGGTTTACACCGAATTGGCGGGATAAACGAGATTATCGCAGATGCTCCGAAACCGGCCAATCGACGGTCGCCTTTGGCTGGCGCGCAATCCAAGGAGGAGCCGTCGCGGACGCGGCGCCTGCGAACGCATGGCCCTGAACGGCAAGCGCGGGTCCGGGCCTGAAGGAACGCACTCCGCCGGCCGCCGCCCACAGCAATGCAGTCCCCATGTCTGCTTCCTTTTCACGGGCGTTTTCGCTTTTCACGGGCGTTTTCGCGACGCCTTCGACTCACGCGCTTGGGCCGGCGGGCACTCCGCAGGACCCCGGCAGCCCCTCCGCAAGAACGCGGTCGAGCTCTTGGCGCATGCGGCCCTCCTCGTCGCTGCCGTTCGTTCGAAACGACAGTACCTTGACCCCGTACAGGCTGAGTATGGACTCCTTGAGCTCATCGCGTCCAAGCTGCACGGGATTGTCTTCGTGGAAAGCGGTTCCGTCCACCTCGATGGCCAGCAGGGCGCGGCGGGTCACGGCGTGGTAGACGACGAAGTCGACGGCCGACGTCGAACGGACGAACTTCCGCTGGCGCTCGCTCAAAAGCGCTAAGTCAGGAACGAGATCGCGAAGCCGCACCTGAAAGGCCACGTCCAGCCAGCCTTCGTACTTGGACTCGCCGAGCAGGTCCTTGAGCAGGGTGTGCATGATGTTCTCCGACTTGTACTTGCTTTTCCCCCGCAGACGGGAGGCGAACTTCGCCAACCGCTCGGAATGTTTGCGGTACAGGAGGTCGAAAACGGACACGATGCGGCTTTCAACCACCTGATCCGGGCACTGATAGCGAATGTAGTCGGCGAGGGCGGAGATGTTGACGCTCCCCCTCATTTCACTGTCGTCGGTCACGAGGACGAACCGCTCTTTGGCCCGAGAGACCGCGACATTGATGAGACGGGGGTCGTCCGCGAAGCTGAGAGCCCTGCGTCCGTCGCGAGACTCGTCGAGGACCGTGCTGAAGACCATCGTGCAAGCGCCCCTGCCTTGGAATTTGTGAACGGTTTCTGAGAGCCACCCGCCGTCGGCCTCGCCTTCCACGCGCCCGCCAAAGGCGTCCTCGAGCGCCTGATCGAGGCGGTCGGCGTGGAGCCGGAAGGGCGCCGCGAAGCCGACTTCGAGGTCGCTTCCCCTCCGCACATTGAGATCGGCCGGAGAAATGCCGCATTCGGCGAGGGTTTCCCGTATGACGACGTCGATCTCCCGCTGGTTGTACCTGCCTTTGACCGGGCCCCGGGCAATGCGGCGACAATGGTTTCCCGGCGCCGTCTTGAACATGGCCAGGGACGGCCCGGCAGCCTCGCCCGGCCCGTCCGCCAGGGGAATGAGCTGGCCGCCGTAGAACATTCCGTTGCAAAAGCCAATGATCTCCGGCGCACATCTGAAGTGCTCACGCAGCATCGTCTGCGGCAGGCTCTCGCCGTAGAGTTCCTTGACCGATTCCAGGATCGAGAGCTCTCCGACGTCGTACGCCGGGTCCGGAGGGGCGGGAAGGGCCTTGGCCCATTTCTTGTCGAGCACGGGCGCGAGTTGTTTGAGGTCGCCGACCACAACCACGTTGCGGGCGCGGCTGAGCGCCAGCGCGGCGCTGAGAACGTCGGTCAGCGTCGCTTCGTCGATGATCAGCCAGTCGAGCAGGGTTCCCTCCGCGAGGTTGCTGCGAATCGAATGGCAGGTGGTCAGCACAACCGGGTATTCGCGCAGGAGGTCCTTCGTTTGCCTGCGAAGGCCTTTATCGTCGAAGCTCTTTCTTGCCGCGCCCCGATACCGGCGGCGCAATGCGTCGTCGAGAGCCTGGCGAGACAGCGCCTTGTGCCGCTTTCGAACGGATTCCTCGTCGGCCCGGGCAAGGGTTTCCTCGAGGTTCCTCTTGCGCTCCTCCAACTCCTCAAGGCTCCGGGTGTAGAAGGCCCGTTGCAGGCGAAGGACGACGTCGGCGTCCCTCGGGTCGAGGCTTTTGAGCGATCCGTATTCGAAGTGCCTGCGGATGCGGCCGACGATGCCCGAAAGGCCGCCCGGCGGCTCCGCCCGGACGGCCGTCTCCGCGAGGTACTTGACGATCTTGTCAGAGGATTTGCGCAGCAGAGGCAGTCCCTCGAGGTCGGCGAAGCGCTCGCCGCGCATGCGGCGCTCAAAATGCGAAAACTCCAGTGCGCATTCCTCGATGGAACGCCGCACCTCGGCAAGCTCGCGGCTGGCCCGCCATATGCCGACAAGCCTGCTTTCCGCTTCGGCGATCTCGGAATCGACGTTCCGCCCGCCGGCGTTCGGCTCGGCGGCACTCGGCCCGGCGCGCCGCAGACCGTCGTCCCGGCCATCGGCCTTCGAGCCGTCGATTTGAAGGCCGCCCGCCTGACGAGCTGCGTCCGAAGCCTCCGAGTCCGCGCGGGCCGCTCCCCCGCCGCTGCGCGCCGTCCGCCCTGCCTTCCAGTTCGCCAGCGCGCGGCTTCTCGACTCTTGCCCTCGAAGAAACTCCTCGACCATCTGCTTGTTTCCGAGCCGGGCGGCCACGAATCCAAGCCCTGCCTCGTCAAGCTTGTCTCGAACGTTGTCGACTGCAGCGTTGCTGAAGGAGACGATCCCCGCCGTCAGTTTCGGGTGCTGAAGGAGATTGGCGACGATGTTGAGGATCGTTTCGGTTTTCCCGGTTCCCGGCGGCCCGTCGATCACGCTGATCCTGTTCCTGAGGGCCTTGGCGACGGCGTCACGCTGGTCCTCGTTGCCGTTGAAGGGCAAAATGACGGGGCGATCGGGATACTGCGTTTCCCCGTTCGTCCCCTCGAGATAGGCGGCGAGCGCGCTGTCGGGGTCGATGAAATCCAGCCTCTCGTGCCCCTTTCTCGTCCAGTTCTCAGGGCCAAGAAGCTTGACGACGTCCTTCCAATAGCGGCGTACTTCGGCCGCGCGGCCGTCCGCGGCCGCGGAGGAGACGATTTCCACCGCCTCGGCGGGGTATGTGTACGCGCGGTCGCGGGAGACGATTCGGACCCATGAGTACTCCCGGTCCCAGACGTCCGTGAAAAGCGCGGCCGTCAGGCTCCCTCCCCAGCCGCGGCCGCGCACCCGCAGCTGCTCCTCCGGTTCAATCCTTATCTCGTGCGAATACTCGAGAAGCCGGGCTTTCGGGTGGTTGTACGTATAGGCCGTCTTGCAGTTCGCATACTCGATCTGCACCTTTCGGCCCAAAAGGCCGCAATGTCTGACTTTCTTTGTTTGATCGCTGATTTCGCGCCCGCTGCGCGGCGGGGCCAGGATGAGATATCGATCCGGATCGACCATTGCCACACCTCGTCAACTGTGCTGCGTGCCACTTTTTACTTTAACGTAAGCATCAAGCGAACGCCAGACCCAATCCCTGGGAATTTACGGAAGGCGTGGTCGAAGTTTCCCCAGACATGGGTGTCAGTACCCGTGTCGTCTTGCTTGAGAATCGCCTTGGAGGCGGCAGGAAGCGGGTATCGTCAATCAAGCACGCGGAGAGAATCAGTCGTCTGAAGCCGATCGGCCCGGAAGAACCGGCTGTCCGCAACAAGTCACGCAATCGTACTAACATGCAGAATCGAGGGACACCATGGCAGTGCTCGCAGCAGGCCGACGGCATTCCGTCGCTTGCACGGCGGAGGGAAAGGCCGTGGCCGCCGGATATCGCCGCGGAGGCGAATGCGCCGTGGACGAGTGGACTGGCATCGTCGCCGTAGCGGCCGGAAACGTTCACACCGCAACCAACACAGGCCGCTCGCACACCGTCGGCCTTCGGGCCGACGGTTCCGTCGCAGCAACCGGATGGAACGGGCACGGGCAGTGCGACGTCGACGGCTGGAGCGACGTCGTCGCCGTCTCCGCCGGATGGCGAAGAACCCTCGGAGTGCGCGAGGACGGGTCGGTTCTGGCGTTGGGCAGCAATGAAGAAGGCCAGTGCGACGTCGACGGCTGGAGCGACGTGTCCGCAATCGCCTGCGGCGATTGGCACTCCGTGGGGCTCAGGCGCGACGGCGCAGTCCTCGCCGCCGGCAACAATCGCTACGGCCAGTGCGACGTCCAAGGCTGGAGCGACGTCGTCGCGGTCGGCGCGGGCTGTCTCCACACCGTGGGGCTGTGCGAAGACGGCACGGTTGTGGCGGCCGGATGGAACCGCCTGGGCCAGTGCGACGTCGACGATTGGTCGAGGGTCACGGCCGTGGCCGCGGGAAGCCGCCATACGGTCGCGCTTTTGGCGGACGGCACGGTGCGAGCCATCGGCGACAACAGAGACAAACAGTGCAACGTCCAGTCCTGGCGCAGAATCGTCGCGATCGCAGCGGGCTCGGGCCACACGCTCGGGCTCCGGGACGACGGCCGGGTGCTCGCGGCAGGCCGCAACGAGTACGGCCAGTGCGACGTCGGCTCCTGGCGGGCAATCCGCATGCCCTAGGGAAAACGTCCCCGCCCGTTTCAACCCGCAACGTCCCCGCCCGTTTCAACCCGCGCGGCAGACTGCGGACAGTCCGAATGCCCCTAGAGGAGAGGGCCTCTTCCCCCGTATCATTGGCCTATGGTGCAGCTTCCTCAGCCGGCTCGCAGCATGGGACGCCCGCTGCCTTCGCGCAGGCGCGTGGCGCTCCAGCCCGAGGAACCGCCCGCGCCTCAGTGGCGGGCCAGCGACATGCGCACATTTTTCGACGTCGTCTTCTCGCTTTGCGGAAGGCATTCTGACCGCCCGGGGATAATCGCGGCGGACGGGCGCGGCGGCGCGGGAAAGACGACCCTTGCGTCGAAGCTCGCCGCGGCGGCTCCCGGCGCCGAGGTGCTGCACATCGACGACCTCGACTGGAACGAGCCCCTTTTTGGCTGGGACCGTCTGCTTGTGTCGGCTCTCGGCGAGCTCCGCAGAAGCGGCTCGCTCGATTTCACCCCTCCCGCATGGCCTCGGCACGGGCGCGAGGGTTCCATCGCCGTTGCCGCGGGCGCGCCATTCGTCGTCGTGGAAGGAACGGGCGCGGGAATGCGGGCGGTCGCCGACCTCATCGACGTCTGCATATGGGTCCAGACCGACGACGACGCCGCCGAGGAACGCGGCATTCGGCGCGACACGGAGGAGGGAACCAACGGCGACGCCGAAGAGTCCGTCCGATTCTGGCATTGGTGGATGGCCGGCGAACGCGCGTTCTTCGCAGCCGACCGTCCCTGGGAGCGCGCGCATCTCATCGTCTCAGGCGAGCGGCTGCCCGGGCTGGGCGACAACGAGATCGCGTGGGCCGAGGGCCCGATCTGACCGACCGGGCAACCGCCAGGCAACCGGCCGGATTCGATCGACCAGGAATCGGGCCCGATCTGGCAGGTCCTAGTCAATCAGGGCGCTTCGCGAGCGCTTCTCCGCCTGCCCTCGCCGCGGGCGGAGAAAAACGCCGAGGGCGGCGGCGAATGCCGCGACGCCCGCCCCGAGCAGAACGCAGAACGCCGTCTGGGCACCCGCCGTCGTCCCGGCCACCACGTCTCCAGAGCTGCCTGCCTGCGCCGAGTTGACGATCGCAGCCGCCACAGCCGTGCCGACAGCGCCGCCGAGCTGCTGGACGGTGTTGAAGGCGGCATTGCCGTCCGCTTGGAGTTCCTCGGGCAGCGAACGCAAGCCGTGCGTCATCGAATTCGACAGGGAGAGCCCCTGGCAGATCGGGAAGAAAGCGTAGATGACGGCCAAACGAACGGCCGAGCCTTCCGCCCCGAACGCAGCAAAGCAGGCCAAAGTCGCCACGCCGACTGCGGCGCCCGCAAGGATCGGCCGCTTCGCCCCGAACCTGTCGAGAAGCCTTCCTCCGAACGGGGTGAGGATCGCTCCGATGACGCACCCGGGCAACAGCAGGCACCCGGCGGCGAAAGAGCCCGTCGATTTGGCGACCTGCGCGAAATACGGGATGAGGTAGCCCAAGGCCAGCACCGCGGCTTGGATCAGCACGGCATAGGCGAGGCTCAGTGAATACGTGCGATCGGCGAAAATCCGCACTCTCAGCAGCGGTGCGTCAGAGCGTCGCGAAATCCATGTGAATCCGGCGAGCAAAGCGAAGGCAAGCGCGAGCAGCCCGAGCGTCTTCGGGCTTGTCCAGGCGCCTTCGGAGGCCGCGTTGGCTGCGACGACCAGCGCCGTGAAACCCGCCGCGACAAGCAGGAACTGAACCGGGCTGAAACCGACCTTCTCGACGTTGCGCGCCTGACGCACAGTCAGCGCTCCGAGAACAAGGGAAAGGCCGAGGAAAGGCAACAACACGAGGAAAATCGAACGCCAGCCGTAAGCCTCCACGAGGAATCCCCCGAACGAGGGCCCCACCGCGGGGGCTATGGCGATGATGAGCGTCGCGAAGCCCATCATGACGCCAAGTTTTCCGACGGGCGCCTGCTGCAGCACGATGTTGAACATGAGCGGCAGGGCGATCCCGGCGCCGATTCCCTGCAGAATCCGCCCGACGACAAGAAGGATGAAGTGCGGCGCCGCCGCGCACACCGCCGTCCCGGCGACGAAGAGGGCCATGGCCGCCAGAAACAGCGTCTTGTTGCGGAACCTGCGATTGAGGAACGATGAGATCGGCATGATCGCGGAGAGGACCAGCAGATAGGCGGTCGTTACCCATTGCACAACGGCGGTCGTCACGCCGAATTCCTTCATAAGCGCCGGAAACGCGATGTTCAGCGCGGTTTCGACGACGACGCCGGCAAAGGACATGATGCCGACCGCCGCCACGGAGACGACGAGCCGAGCGTCCAAGCGCCTTTCAAAATTCGACATGCTCCCGCCTTTGTCGCGTCTGCCACGCAAACCATGCGGCAGACGCGGCCTTAAGCCCCAACCAGTCTAGACCTTCTCCACGCGCGCGACTTGCACGGCTCCCGCATTCGTTTTGCTTTCAATCGAAGATTGCAGACGGAACCTCGAACCCGGTTTGACGGGAACCGACCTTCTGGATCGTCTGAGCACGGACAAGGACGCGGGGCCGAGACCGGTCCCATCGACAGTCCGACTCTTCAGACCCCTGAATTCCGATGCGCCTTGCCGACGTGAATGTTTGAGGACTCGGCCCCGTCGGAAGCCTCGAACAAAAGCCGGCGCGCTTGAAGGCAAAGAACCCCAGTTCCTCGAGACGAATGGACCAAGTCGCGACCTTTGAGTTCGGTTAGCCTCTCCTAAGCGATATATGACGGCAGGGCCGACGCACGTCTGCCCGGCCGGAGAACCCTGAAAGACCCCGGGGCCGCGCCCTTGCGACGTCGGCGCCGCCCTCGCGAAAGGACCGCCGTGAACATGAACGACGTGCAGCAGACCCTTTTCTTTCCGCTGATGGGCCGGGCCGACGCCACTCGCCGCTGGCCCGATCTGTTCCCCGACCCATGGGCGGAGCACGCAATGGGCATCCGAGAGGCGGAAGGAAGCGCCGCCCAGCAGCTCGGCGCCTTTCCGTCCGCCGTCTACGGACTGCGCCACCTGCTCACAATCCGCGAGATCAACGCGTATCTCAAGGACCATCCCGGCGCCGCGGTCGTGAACATAGGCTGCGGGCTCGACCGGGTCGTCCACGAGATCGCCGACGCGGACTCTCTCGTCTACAACGTCGACTTCCCAGAGGTGATCGAGACTCGCGAACGCTGGATTGAGCCTCACGAACGCGAAATCGCCCTCCCCTATTCGGCGACCGACCATCGGTGGATGGACCAGGTCGACGCCGGCAAGGGGCTCGTAGCGATAGCGGCCGGGGTCTTCTACTACTTCGAGGTCGAAGAGGTCAAAGCGCTCGTGCGGGAAATGGGCGCCCGCTTCCCCGGCAGCAGGTTGTGCTACGACGCCGAATCCCCGAGGGTGACGGCGGGCAGCGAGAAGAACATCCGCCGCAACGGCACCCCCGACGCCCGCATGCCCTTCCGCGTCAAAGACCCCTGCAGCGCGCGGACTTGGAGCGACCGAATAGACGATGTGCGCGTCGAGTTCGACTTCTCCTCCTACCTTCCAGCGTCCAATCGGGCGAAGCTGCCCAGAGGCATTCGCTTCGCTTTCAGGTTCTTCCGCATATTCAAGGGAATGTACGAGGTGGTCATCACCTTCAAGTGAAATCGTCGACGTCGGCGGGCGACGCGGGCGAACCCGGCCAGTCGGCGCCGGCGAGCAAGCGGGCGATCCCGGCCGGTCCCGCACTCCTCCAAAGGAGGAGTGCAGTCGGCAAACGGCAAAACCATTTGACGAGCGCCTCTAAAAGCTCGACGAGGAGCCGGAGCTGCTGCCGGAACCGCCGCTTGAGCTGCCGCTGAAGCTGCTGTCTGAACTGCTGTCCGACGAATCGTCCTCGAAAACAGCCTTTACGACGCCCACCACGACTGTGAAGATTGCCCCCAAAATCAAGGCGAACGTCAATGGGGTTTTGCCGACGTTCGAAGGCCTCGGCGGTGGAAAGTCGAAGGCGGATCGAATTGTCGCGTACTGATTGTAGCTGCCTGAGACGCCGTTGACCTTCCAGGAGCCGCTGTAGGACTTTCCATCCTGTTCATAGCTTTCGAGGAATCGGTCGCCGCGCCCTAAGACGCCAATCCTGAACGCTGCACGAACAAAGCTGCCGGCCCTGTCGTGGATTTCATTGGGCGTCTTGTCCAGTTCTTCGAGTGCGTCGGAAGGCCCGGTCTCGCCCGTTTCAAGCTCTGAAACAAGAGCTTCGAGTCGCGCCAGCCGAAGAGAAACCCACGCGTCCAGGTCCTGGGCTTCCTCAAAAAAGAGAGCCTGCACAGACGGCGATCGGAAGCCGGAGAGCTTCCCGACAGATTCTCGCAACCGGAGGATCCGCTCCACATCCTCCATCACGCGCCCGACTTCGTTCGCCCAAGCGTCTTTCCAACCGGGAGACATGGTCAGCAATTCGGCCGCATTGACAACGGCTCTACCCTGTGAATCCAAGGCGAATGCACGCTTTCGAAACGCCTTCGCCGACGTCGCCGCACACTTCCTAAACCAGTCCGGGCCGGAGAAACCGCCTACGAAATCCTCCGCGACGCGTGGGAACCCCGCGTACTCTTTGCAAAATGCCCGATAACGGGCAATCGCTTCGGCGCCGTAGGAGCTGTCCTCTGGAATCAAATCGGCGCACCGTCGAATGGAATCGTAGTCGCGCACGACGCGCGAGTAATAGTCACGCGCGGCCCGAACGTTCTTAAAAGCCTTCAAGCCAGACCGGAAGTACAGAAACAGCCACACTGCGCCGCCGATGCTCACTACACCCGCCAGGGCGAACATCCCTATAGTTTCCCAAGCGCCAGAGTTCGCGGCGTCGGCGTACTCCCTCGCCATGGACAAGACGCCGCCCCGCCAATCTGACCTTCGGAACTGGCCTTTCGCCGCGTTCTGAATGTCCTTCTGATCGTCCATGGAAAGCTGGACATCCTCGCCAAAGTAACAGCCTGCCTTCCTCCCTTCAGGGGAAACCGCGAGAATCACGAGGCCGTCCCGAAACCTCTCGGGATACGGCACCGGGTTTTCAAGCAGAGCAGTCGGATCGGGCTGTCGATGGGCGTAGTCAAGTACGGCATGGTCAAGCGAACCGGACAATCGTCCAGGCATGGTGAGCACCACGATGCGGACCTGCTTGTCAAAGGTCAGACCCTCGATTTCCGCCCCCACCCGCGTGCCGCGAAGAACTCCCGCCTCATCGCGAACCTCCACGGAGGGATGGAAACTGCCGCCGGCATCAGACCAGTAAACGCAGAAACCTGGGAACACAAGAACGAGAGCGAGGCCCGCTGTCACTTTGACGGCAAATAGAAGAAGCGATAAGAACCTGTCCACAAACAACGCGAAAAAACGTCGCATTTATTTCTCTTTCGTTTCACAGAAACTTCTCACAAAGACGAGTGTAGGCCAACGATCGCGGGCGAAAAAGCCGAATCCGCGCTTCGGCGAAAGCTGGGGAGAATCGCCCGGGACGCAGACGCACAGACCTGCAATTGACCCTGTCAAACCGGACCAGAACTTAGAAAAGACGCTCTAAAGTGCGCAGAAGTTCAAACCGGCAAAAACTGCGCAGCCCGCCCGTTTCGCCGTCACACGTCTGCGAGGATCTCGCCGTGGACGACGGCGAACCACCCGTCGTCGCTCGCGCCCCACTGCCGCCACCCCTCAGCCATCGCCTGGAGGTCAGCTGCCGTAGCCAGACCCAGCTCGCAGGCTCTGGGGCCGAACGAGCTGAAACAACGTTCTGCCCACGTCGCAGACCACCACGAGCGGTCGCTCTCGGCGGCGAAACACCAGCTCGAAGCCGAGGCCGTCACATGAGCCAATCCCGCTCGGCGCGCCCAAGAAAGAAGCCTGCTCCCGGCGTCGGGCTCGCCTCCGTTGGCCCGCGCGGTCGCCATGTACGCGGAAAGCCACAGGTCGATGCCTTCCGGCCGCGGAAACCAGCTCATGGCCGAGTACACGGCGTCGCGCACCGCAACCGCCCCTCCGGGGCGGACGACTCGGCGCATTTCCTTGAGCGCCGCCACGGGATCGTGCACGTGCTGAAGCACCTGGTGGGCGTGGACCACGTCGAACGCGCCGTCTTCGAAGGGCAGCGCGAACGCGTCGCCGACGGCCAACTCGACCCCGCCCAATAAGCCTCGGGCCGCCAGGGTCGCACGGGCGGCTTCAATCGCCGAGGGCGAGGCGTCAAGCGCAACGACCCGCCCGGGCGCCACAAGCTCGGCCAAATCGGCGGTGATGGAAGCCGGCCCGCATCCGACGTCGAGCAGATCTATGCCCGGATGCAGGCGAGGAAGGAGGTAAGCGGCCGAATCCAGGGCGCCGCGACGCGAGTGCCCTTCGAGCACAGCCGGGCTGTGCCCGTGGGTGTACCGATGCTCCGAGGCCTCGCTCGGGCGGCCTGAAGGGTCCCGGCCTGCTAAATCGTCCGACGGACCCCGGCCTGCCGGACGGCTCGACGGAGCTCGGTCTGCCGGACGATCCGAAGGAAGGCGATCCGAAGGGTCAGAAGCGCTGCGGGCGTTTCGGCAGCCCCCGCAACCGGGTGCGTCTGCCGGGGCGCCACCCTCAAGAGAATCTGCGTGCATGCCACAAGTATCTTCTCGGGAAGGCGTCGAATGCTCAGACGTCCAAAACTCGGACCAAGATGTTGCCCAAAAGAGACAAATTATATATGTATAGTCATATATTTGCACAGTCTCATATATGCATGAAAGAATAGGGTTATGGAGCTCAAACACGCAATCCTTGGAATGCTCTCGATCACGCCGCTGAGCGGCTACGACCTCAACCGGGCATTCGTCGGCAGCGTCGCGCACTTCTGGCATGCAGACCAATCCCAGATCTACCGGACGCTCGACCGGCTCGCGGCCGACGGCGCAATCAAAACCAAGGTGATTCGCCAAAGCGGCAAACCCGATCGCAAAGTCCACTCCCTCACTCCGGCGGGGCGCGGCGAATTGCATCGTTGGCTGACGTCCCCCCTCGAAGAGGAGAAGATCAAAGAGCCGTTCATCGCGCGCGTCTTCTTCGCGGGCTCCCTCAGCCGCGCCGAGATCGAACGCATCCTCGACGAACGCGAGCGGCAGGCGAAAGAAAAACTTCAATCGCTCAAAACCCTCGGGCGGCCCGTGGACGACTTGCCGTCGGCCCTCCGAGACGCAACGCTGCGCAAAGGAGTCCTCGACGCCGAAGCGGAGCTGACGTGGATTCAAGAGACCCGCGGCGTCCTAGAGCGCCACTCGCCGCAATCGCCGCCGGAGGATTCGACGCCCCCTCCGGAGCCCGAAGAAGGCGCTTAGGACGACGGCGCCCCTCTGCCACATGAGGGAACCCTCGCCGTCGAACCAAATCCAACAAAAAGCACTCAGCCAAAGGAAGGAAAGATGAACATGTCGGAGAAAAACATGTCGGGCAAATCAGCGAATCCGGCAAACGCCATAAACGCGAAAGACCTTGAAAACGGCAAGAAACCGATAAATCCCGAAATCCCCGGGAGCATGGACGGACTCGATTCCGCAACAATCCTGGAGACCTTCGACGCGGCGACAATTCTGGCGACGTATCCGCTGGAGCACGGCCCGCGCGAAGGCGAGACCATCGTCATGCTGCACGGCGGAAACATGGCGGGGTGGACATGGGACCTCCAGGTGCAGGCAATGCCCGAACGCCACATCCTCACCCCCGACTTCCCCGGATACGGAAGAAGGACGAACGAAGCATGGCCGGGAATGGCGGGGGCCGCCGCCGACATCGCGGAGCTGATCCGCACGCACGCCATTGGCGGCAAGGCACACGTGGTCGGCCTTTCACTCGGAGGCTTTGTGTCCGTGGAACTGCTCAGGCACTATCCGCAGCTCGTGCGCTCGTGCACGATCAGCGGCTCCGCCGTTTCCGGCTACGCGCGGTGGGAGCGCGCTCTGATCTGCGGCCAAGCGCCGTTGTGGACCACGCGTTGGTACTGGGCGGCCCAAGCCCGCGCATTCGGAATCGCCAAGGAAGACAAGGAACTGTTCGTTCTCACCACAAGCAGTCCGAGCCGTGAAACGAACATGCGTCTGGTCAGAGAAGCCGGCTTTGGGATCATACCCAAAAGACCCACGAAAACGTTCGCCTATGACGGGCCTTTCTTGGCCGTGTGCGCGGAGCACGACTCAGCCTCGATACGCCGAGCCTTCGGCCCGCTGCGTGCGTGCTTTCCCCAGCTGCGCACGTGGACGGCCCCAGGAATGCACCACGCATGGAACGGGGAGAATCCGGAACTGTTCACTCAAATGGTCGCCACACACATAGACACGGGCGAATGGCCCGAGTCGAGCGGGCAACGGACCTGAAAGACGACGCCCACAAGGGTGAAAACCCGTGAACGGCAACGCTTGGCCCGTTCTCAAACCAGGCTCAAGGCAAGCCAACTTAAGAAAAGGCCGACTTTGAGACAAACCACGCCAGGCGAGCAAGTTTGACACAGACCCGGCTGGCCCGGCCAGGCCCAAAACAGGCCGGCCCGGTCGGATTCAAAACAGGCCGGTCCGACGATAGATGTGCGCACTCGAAAGGCCAATGACGCCGTCGGAATTGCCGCCCGCAAACGGTCGCCGACCAGGATTTCGCCGTCAAAAGCATCTATGGCCCGCAAGCAGGAAACGGTCGACGCGGTCCGCCGCCCCAAGCCTCGTCTCTCGTTGTGGACACGGTGGCAATCAGGCGCACGCCCGGGAATAATTCTATTTATGATACAGAATAACAAACATGGCGCTTGGGTCCCAAAAGAGACTAAAACCATTGGAGAGCAGAAAAAGGGCGTTCAGCGTCCTATTATCGCTCGAATGGGAGGAATTTCCGCAGTCTTAGCGTTCATTTTCAACATTCTGATAGTTCCGACACTGATTATTACGCTTCCGATCGTCGCGATGTGGCCTTCCCACGAAGGGCGCCATCCTACCGTAGAGGTCCGCGACGAGGCGGGCGTCCTTCAGGCCGATCCCTTGATCAAGGAGATCCGAAAACTGACTTTTCACAAGAAAATCCATGTTGCAGTCCTCACGGTGACAGGCACGGACATTGACAACCTCAACGACGAGGTGCTCAAGTACGCCCAAAAACACAGCGACACGGACGTCCCGTGGATCTCCCCCTCCAGCCCCGATTATTGGAACAACGGCCTTATGATCCTCGCCGTCGCCCCCGACGGGCGGGAAGTCGGCTGCTACTTCGGCGAGGACGTCAAAGTCCCCTTGGAGTCTCAGGCGGATATACAGAACGCGGCAAAAGACCAGTATCGCGACGCCGATTGGCAGGGAGGCACGGTGTCCATGGCGAAGGAAGCCGCCGACATCATCGGCAACCCCAATTACGAAAACAAGACTCTTTCACAAGTCGTTCGGGGAATATTCGTCGTCCTGGGCGTCGCGTGGCTCTGCTACGGCCTCTGGCGCGGATTCGCCGCCCGGCGTCGAGCGCGCGAGGCCCTGGGGCACTACTCGCAGGTCACGCACGACTACGCCACGACTGAGCTCTATGCCAGCGCAATCCCCGAAGACGAACCCCACGGCGCCCAAGTGATGGAGCGCTACCGGTGGTTCCGCAACGAGTATGAGAAAACCGCGCGAGATTGGAAAGCGTTCGAAGGGGTGTGCGGCGCCAAATGGTTTGCCATGAAGACGCTCAGGCGGGCGAAGAGCCTGAAAGAACGGTTTGCCGCACTGGATTCCCTCGACAACGTCATCGCCAACACCGCCACGTTTCTCAGTATGTCATCCGGCTGGGAACAGGTTTGGGCCAATGAGCAAGGCCCCGTCTTGGAAGACTTGGGTTCGCTCGACGCGCTCTGCGCGAAGATCGACCACGCCGACGTGGCACTCACGACCGAGGAAACAAAGGGATGGGTCCGCACCCAGCATCAAAAGCTGAGCAAGCTCTCCTACGAGCTCGAGACTGGGCAGACCAAGCCGTCGGCGGCTCTGGACGAACTGGATCGGATCGCCGAACAGACCAAGGTCCGAGCCACGCGACTAGCGCGCCAAGCCATCGACGCAGACACTTCCAGCTATGCCGCCCAACGCCGCCAACGCTTCAACGATTCGCTGTCTTCCACCAGGAGGGCGAGCTATAGCGGCAGCTGGTTCTACGGCGGCAGGAGCGGGAGTTACAGGCCGCATTCGACCATTCGCCTCAACCCCAGCTCGCCGGCGCTCTTCGCCGTCGATTCGAGCGAAGGCTCGTTCGGCGGAAGCGGCTCCTCCAGCTCTTTCGACTCGATCTCCGACTTGGTGGTGGGCTACTCGTCCGCCTCGTCGTACGTCCCCGCTTCCTCAGGCAGCGGCTCGTCCAGCGGAAGCAGCTTTTCAAGCGGCGGTTATTCCGGCAGCAGTTTCTCCGGCGCAGGCTCCTCTTCGAGCTTCTAATCCGTGTTTTGGCGCAAGAGCCTGCACCGTGGGCGGGTTCTTGCGTCAGCCACGCAGCGCATTGCTCCCAAAGAATCGCTCCCAAAAATCGCACTGGAAACGAGGGAGTCGAGGCGTTTGTCAGTCAGCCCGGCAGACCCAGGAGGCGGCGCGTGTAGACCGCTTGGCCGGAATGCTGGGCGGCGTCGTCGGCGATCGAAACCAGCCGTGCTGCGAGCGTCACGGGAGGGTCCCAGGAATCGTCGACGACTTTGGTGAAATCGCCCTCCTTCAAGCCTCGAAGGTAGTCGTTCGCCCAGGCGTAGGCGTCGTCGAGATAGGAGGCGAGCACCGATATGTCGCTCACTACAACTTTCGCCGCCAGTTCGGGGGTGTGGCGCCAATCCTCAGTGTCGTCGGGAAGGTCGAGGTCAAAACGCTCCTTGTGGCCTGCGGTGGTCCACACCGGTTGGACGCCGGCGAGAAACGCGATCTGGAAGTCGATCTCCCTGGCCGTGTGCCAGGCGAGCCAGCTCAACGAGTCCACGCGGGGAGCGGTTTTAGGAGCAGGCTGCGTATTGGCCTGTTCCACCGCGACGCCGGAGAGGGCGCGGTCGAAACGCTGCCGTGAACGCGACAAACTGTCAATGAGCAAATCTGAGAGGTTCATGGCTTCGACGCTACCATTGAGCCCGCTGCCACAGGGGTCGATTCACTGCAGCAGGGTTCGATCGTCGGTTTTCAAGTACCTGTTGGCGCGTTTGACTGCTTCAACCCAGCTGCCGACCCGTTTGGTCACAAGCACAATATTCGGCAATGGGACAGTCTGCTTTCGCACCCATGAAGAGTATCCTTCGATGCTGGGCTCTTCTCCCCGCGATCTCTCCTGCTTGATGTACAGCGCTATGAGTTTGAGGATTTCCTCCTTCGTCCACATTCCGACGTTGCGGCGTCCGCTGTAGCCGCCCGCCGCTTTGACCAGGCTGTTCCACGACATGCCCGAGATGCTGACCAACGCATGCGAAGGCGTGTTTCCACGCTCTTCAGCCCATTCGCTGTAAATGACGTGGGTGATGTACGGCCCGCGGTCGGCAATGCATTGTTTGACCAGCTCAATCGCGAATCGCTTGCTCGCACCGCTTCCCCTGGCCTTGCGAACGAAGTTCTCCCACTTTCGAGGCGCCATGACGTCGCGCGCCCATTCCTCCTCGTCAGGGCGTATGCGCCCCTCGAGCAGACGATTGGCCGTTTCTGCAAGTTCGGCCCAGTGGAGGCCCAGCCTCCCTTTCACGGTTATCAATGCCGGCATGCCGTCGATCTCTCGCGAATATCGAGCGTAGTCCCCGCCCGAATGGGTGCGGTCGTCCAGCGACATGTATTCCACGACGGCGGCCCAGCAGTCTTCGTCGCTGAAGGTCCGCCCTCCGACCCTCTGCGCAACTTTCCTTTCCTGTACAGGCGACGAGTCCGTGGGCGAGCCTTTCTTCCGCGCTTCCGGCGACGCTTCAGACGGCTTCCCTTTGGCGGTGTTCCGCCGATCGGTTTCGGGCACGAGGCCGCCCTCAGAGTTCGCCGTGCGCAGGGCAAGGTCCCACAGCTCGTCGCGTTTTGCCTCTCTTGCGCTGAAATCGTCATTGGCCCGGCGGACGGCCAGAGACATCGCAATCGGGTCGCGGGCGACCGAGCCCCGCCCCTGCGCGTAGCTCGAAGTCTCGTCGCCTTCGCGCGACGGCTTCGTGCCTTTGCGCCGCGTTTCAGCGCCGACACGCGCCGTCCCTTTGCCCGCCGTCGCATCGTTTTCGCGCGGCGTCTTATCGCTCTCGCGCGCCGCGTCTCCGTTGCCTTTGCCCTTCAGGCCCGAGTTTCCATCCCTTCCCACAGTTCCGTCTGTTTCGCCCGAAATCCCATTGCCCGGCCCTGCAGCCTCGGTTTGGCTGTCGTTTCCCTCGCCTAAATCGCCGTCGTCTTGGGTCATCTTCACAATTCGCCACGCCTCCTTCACTTTGCGAATCGTGACCAATGGGTAGAGACCGGACAAACGGTAACGAACAGCTTCGCGGGAAACGCCCTCTTTTCGGGCGACCTCGGCCATGCTGCTGCCGCGGGCAACGGCTTCCGCACTTTTCCACTTTTCCTCGGGAACGAATCCTTCGGAACACGCCCGCGAGATGGCGCGCACATACCCTTTGGCGTTGGCGAGAGAACTCGAGCTGTCTTTGCTGTACAAGAGAAGGAGCCCTAGGATAGCCAGACTGCTGGACAGATCCTCTTTGTAGTCGGGAAGGAACCGCAGGAGGTTCATGTTCCCTTGGCAGTAAAGCTTGAGCATGGTCTGCGCGCGGGAAATCGACTCGAGGCTCGCGAAGGGCTCCAGCTCTCGGATCATGTCGTTTGCCAAATTGACGTTCTGCTTCAGACCGAGCAGAACCTGCTCAATCCCGTTTCCCCGCATGAGGAGGCGCTCGCAGACGAGGAATTCTTCCTTGCCTAACGACAACGACTCGATCAACCTTGCCGCCACTTCCTTCAAGTGGCGATATGCGTCATCCGCAGTAGTCAGATCCATGCTGGCGAAATACCACTTTCATAGGCTTCCCGTTCACCTTAGCGTAGGCCGTGCGCGCACCGCCTCAGCGACGGGCTATTCTTTGATTGGGTATTTTCATTCTAGGATGCCCTTGCCCGTTTGACCAGAGCAAAACGTGGCCGAAAGCCCCGCAATGGCGCCGAGACAAGCCGAAATCCTTCACTCGACGCAGTTATTGCGCGAAGGCAACGCCACACGGGGAACGAGACCCATGCTTCCCGGCCGGGCGGCACTGGTTCGCCCGTCGCCGATAAACTCATCAGCCCTTCCTCATGGCGATAAACTCATCATCGGTAAGATTCCGCTCGACTCGCCTTTCAACCCCGGTTCCGACAGCGTTCCCAGGGCACGGATCCGGTCAAAAGAGTCGCCTCCGCACTCCTAGAGCTGTCTCCTCCATAGCGGGGCTCGCGTCAGCTCGGAAGAAAAGGATCGGCGAGCTTCTCCACCGAGTCGAGGCCGTGGCAGTCTTCGGCATCTCGTTTTCCATACATGCTTCCGAAGTACCCGAGCCCTGTATGGCCCCGCCCGCGAGCGCGAGCCTCTCCAAGCCATGGCCGAACTCAAGCCGGAAGAGCGATCATTGACGAACATCGACCGGAAGATGGGCTACCGGAAGACGACGGATGCGGGCTCCACAGCACAACGGTTGGATGTTTCGCGTGGGATCATCCAACTCGGAAGGCCTCACAGTTTCCGGAACCGCGCTGTCGGTGCGTACCTCCGTCGATGAGGCGCGGCGCCTCGCCCGCCAGAACCAGGGATGGATCGGCGTCTAAGGCCGCACGCAGCTGGGGCAGCCCGGAATCGAGCGCCACCTCCGAGGACGCATGCCGACGTCCGGTCATCGTCTTGCCGCACACCCGAACACCCTCGAGAAGAACACCGCCCGAATAGCCGAGAGACTCTTCAACCATCAGGTCTGCGACTCTTGGCAGATAGTTCTTTTGAGCCGCCATTATCCAGCGCTCCTCCCAAAAGGATTCAGCTCTAATCCGACATTTGGCGTCAGGAGGCGACGATCCGGGCAGTCCATGAGGTGGCCGCACGCCGAAGGCATGAACGGCGAGTCAAGGAAGCTTCCGTCCGTATCCGCAACCGGTATGCCAACGTCCTGGAATACCCTGGTCGCTGAACGGGCGCCGATGGTCGAGTGCCTGACACTCGAGGACGCCCTGTCCCTTATCGAGGACCTCGCTGCGGGGCCACTCCAGGACCTCGGCTTGCTTGACTCGGCGTTGCACCGGCCTGCGACCGCCCTCTGGGGACGTGACACGCACACCACCATCGATATAAAGCCGCGGCGCGATCAATCCCCGCTTCCCACACGCAGCCGGTATTCCTCGGCGCCGTCGAGCATTGGCTTGGCCGCTTCGGGCACGTACACGCTCAGGCCTCCGTCGCTCACGGATAGTTCTACGACGCCGTCGTCGCCGACGACGACCGGCTCGTGCCCGCCCACCACGCTGACCCATTTCTTTCCGGCGTGGCGCGTGCCGACGTAAAGGCGCTTGGCGCCGGCCAGACGGTCCGAGAGCACCGCCGCCAGTCCGGAGCCGGGGTGGGCGTCGTCGCCCTCGCGCGCGAAACCGACGACGTCGGGCGCATCGAAGGCGTCATGCTGGGGGCCGTGCGCGAGTGCGCGCCGCATGGTCATGAGCAGGGGCAGCTCGGCGACGGCCGGCAGATCGCCGGTCTCGGGCGTGCCGAAGAGATCACCCCAAAAGACGCAGGGGGTTCCGGCCTCTCGCAGCAAGATGACGGCGTAGGCCGACGGTTTGAACCACGACTGGACGGTGGAGGCCAACGACTGCCCCGGCTGGGTGTCGTGGTTTTCGACGAACGTGACGGCGCGGGCGGGGTCGGCGTCGACGAGGGTGCCCTCGAAGAGTCGGGAAAGATCGACGTCGCCGTTGGAGTTCGAAGCCGCGTGCAGGTGGAAGTGCAACGGCACGTCGAACAGGCTCGTGGACGGGACCGCTTCAAGGTATTCCTTCAGCTCGCCGACGTCGTGGGACCAGTATTCGCCGACGGCGGGAAGGGCGCGTCCGGTCGCTTTGCGAAGTTCGGGAAGCCAGCCGGCGAAGAAGTCCGCGCCGATGTGTTTGACGGCGTCGAGCCGCAGGCCGTCGATGTCGGCGGTCTCGACGTACCAGCGTCCCCATCTGTCGAGTTCGGCACGCACCTTCGGGTCGGCGACGTCGACGTCGCAGCCCATGAGGTAGTCATAGTTGCCGAACTCGTCGTCGACGTTCTCGTTCCACTGCTTTCCCTCGAAGAGCCACACCCCCGAAATTCCGCGGGTTTCATCCCAGTCGGAGCCGTTGAAACACGTCCAATCCCAGGTGAAGTCGGAATAGGCGCCCCCGCGGCCGGGAAATTCGTAGCGCGTCCACGCCTGGATCTCCTCGGCCTCGCCGATGGGCCGACGGCGGTCCCCCGGGTCGACGGGCGTGGCGCGCACGGTCTCGACGGCTTCGCCGCCCATGCGGTGGTTGAGAACGACGTCGGCCACCACGGAGACGCCCGCGGCGTGCAGCGCCGCAACGGCCGCGAGGTATTCATCCTTGGTGCCGTACTTGGTGGGCACGCCGCCCTTCTGATCGAACTCCCCCAAGTCGTACATGTCGTAGACGCCGTATCCGACGTCCTTCACCCCGGCATGCCCCTTGTAGGCGGGCGGGAGCCATATGGAACTGACGCCGCAGGCGGCCAGAAATTCGGCATTGCGGGCCAGAAGCCGCCAGTGGCTCGAATCCGGAGCCATGTCCCAGGCGAAAGCCTGAAGCAGAAGGGGGTTGACGACGTCGGACGCCCTCTCGTTGTTTGCGCGATCGTTGTTGCCCATGTCTTCGGTCCTTTCACAGCTCGTCGATCGAGTCTCACGTAGACATTACCCGCCGATCCTTTCGAAGAATCCTTACAAACAGCTGAAGGGAGCTTGATGCGGCGGCGGCCGACCAGTCTCGGGGCGCATGAGACGGCGCCCGAACAATGCAAGACGCTTCGCAAAAGGCGGCGGGTTCGACGCTCCGGGACGCCTTCTCCAGAAGCCTCTGCCCGCCCGAAAGACGTTTTATTTCGCGCATTCGAAGGGCGTCTTCTGCCCTTTGGAAGAACCTTGCGCCGTTGACGCATGGCGAAAAGGTCTTATAGCGTCACCGTATGACGGGAAAACAAGAAAAAGAGCTCCGCGAACGGCAGCCATCATGGCCTGCGTGGCTGAGCTGGGCCCTTTCTATAGCGGGCACGATCATACTTGCCTTCGCGGCGCTGACCGGCGGAGCCGCAGTCCTCCTCTGGAAATTCGAAAGTGAATGCCCCAAGGCAACTGTTGACTGCGTATACGTGGTGCGGCGTCCAGGCCTCCTGTTCCTGGGGGTCTTCGCACTTGTCAGCGCTGCAATCGCCCTGCGGAAGATAGTACGTGCAATGCGCAAGCGCGATGTGCGGGAGATGCGAACCGTCCTCGTCCTCCTCTCAGTCACTCTCGCCCTTGCCCTGTCTATAGTGGGCGTGCCGTTCCTCGACGCCCTTTTCGACGATCCTTACTTCCCGCCGCCCGGCGGTTGACACATCCCGGCGGTTGACGCGCCCTGCAGGCACAGCGAATCAACTGGCGGTTGATGCATCCCGGCGAGACTTTCTGCATCCCGGCAAGACCTTCTTCATTCCGGCGAGACTCTCTGCCGATCCTGACGGGAGCAGGACGTTCATCGGCGATCCTGGTGAGCCTGGCGATCTTCGCGACCCCGGCGACCCCGGTGATCCGATCCTTCGAATGTCACTTCCTCAACGGAAAGAAGATCCACGCGGACCGTCGGCAGGGAGATCGGCGCGAAGGCTTCGAAAGGGCCTTGAAGACTTCGAAAGGGCCTTGAATCGCGGACCCAGAGAGTTCTCCCGCAGTTCGGAGGAGCCTTGCGCCGTTGACGCATGGTGAAGAGGTCTTATAGCGTCGCCGCATGACGGAAAAACAAGAAAAAGAGCTCCACGAACGGCAGCCATCATGGCCTGCGCGGCGGATCCGCGACCTTTCCATAGCGGGCGTCTTCATACTTGTCGGCGCAGCGATATCCGGCGGAGTCGCCATTTTCACGTGGCAGTACAAAGACCTTTGCCCCGAGGGAGGGGAGTGCAAAATTCTTGTGTGGCGCCCGGGCCTTCTGTTCCTGGGAATCTACGCTCTCGCGTGCGCCGCAATAGCCCTGTGGACGATGATCCGTGCGACGCGCAGTCGCGAAGTGCGCCAGCTCCGAACCGCCATCGCCCTCCTCGCGGTCACCTTCTCCCTGATTCTGGCCGTCTGGGGCACGTTGCTCATCGACAATTCTTCGTACAAACGGCATGAGTACCGGCCTTCGAGCGACGATCCTTGCGAAGTCTATGACTGCAACCCATCTAGCTCCACTCCGCCGACGGAGGGAAGCTCCAAATGAGGTCCTTGCAAGGAAAGCGGCAAGCCGCATCATTATCGAAACCGAATTATGGATGTACAATGTACGTACGCGAAAGGAGTTTCTATGCCGACAACCGCCAAAACACGTCGCATCAACCTTCGCGCCAGCGAACGGCAAGAGGCTGCGATACGCCATGCGGCTGAGTTAAGTGATTCGACGGTTTCAGAGTTCATTTTGAGAAGCGCCGTCGAGCACGCCGAACGAGTGCTCGCGGACCGCCGTCGGTTCACGCTCTCCGACGAGGAGTACTCGCTCTTCCTGGAAGCACTTGACTCGCCGGTCGAAACCGCCAAGTTACGGCGACTATTTGAACGTGAAAGCCCCATTGGCTCTGAAATCGCGTTGCGCGACGATTCATGAACGCAACGCTGCTAGCACCGCGCCGCCTGCAGAAAGAGGATTCGCGTAAGGGCTTCAGATCGGGCGTTGACGAGCTCGACACGTGGTTTCAGAAGTTTGCATGGGAAAATCAACGGAACAACAATGCAGTGACCTACGTCGCATGCGCCGATAAGCGTGTTGTGGGCTACTACGCGCTAGCCGCGGGCGGCGTGAGCAAGGCAAGCGTAGACGAGCATTTCGCCATGCGTCGCCCGAGTGACATTCCATGCATATTGCTCGCCAGGCTCGCAGTCGATGAACGTGCAACCGGACAAGGAATTGGGATGGCCATGCTGCAGGACGCTCTTCGAAGAGCACTGGCAGCAAGCGAGTTCCTCGGCGCAGCATGCGTTCTCATTCACTGCCGCGACGCCGCGGCGAAGTCCTTCTACATGCACCATGTGGACGCGCTCGCCTCGCCAGCCGACCCACTCCAGCTCGTGGTTCCCATGAAGCGCATCGAGGCGCTGCTGGTTGAGCAGGGACGGGATGGCGGATAGGAGCCGGGCGCCGTGGACCCGCTCATGATTCGCGTGCTTGACTCAGCTGGTGCAGCCATTCTGGAAGGCCCTCGCGGCTGCGGCAAGACCGTGACGGGCCTTGCACACGCGTCGTCCTACACATTGCTAGACACACCAGAGGCCCAAACTGCGGCCGAGATCGATCCGCGTCTGCTGCTGGCCGGGGCTTCCCCTCGCCTTCTCGACGAATGGCAGCTGATCCCCCAGACCTGGAATCTGGCTCGCAGAGAGGTCGATTTTTCCTCCGAACCCGGACGCTTCATCCTCACGGGTTCGGCCGTTCCTGCCGCCGACCCAATCCGGCACACTGGCGCAGCGCGCTTCATCCGAGTCCGTCAGCGCACCATGACCTGGAAACGCTCGGTTTCCCCTTTGAATCCGCAGTTGTCCACGACCTGCTCGTCTACGCGGAGGCCTTGGGCGGACACGTACATCACTATCGCGACTCCAACGGGCGTGAGATCGATGCGGTTCTGACGATGCCCAACGGAAGCTGGGCAGCCATCGAGGTGAAGCTCGGCGGCGGGCAAGCACAGCGCGGAGCTGAGAGCCTCGCCTGCGCCGTCGACCAGATCGACGCCGCACCGCCGACCTTCAAAGCGGTGATCACAGGAACCGGCTTCACGGCGACCCTGCCCGACGGCACAATCACCTTCCCGCTGCACGCGCTCCGGCCTTGAAGGCAGCCGCGTCCGACCGGGCTCTCCGCGCCGCTGCATGTTGCGTGCCATGACGGTCCGCACGCTGCCGCACACGGCGTGCTGTCACGCCCTGCGTTCCATCTTGTCGCGCACGCCGTCCGCCTTCTGCCTATGTGTTATCGCATTCTGCGCGTCGTCACACGCCAATTAGGGCAAGCGGCACGACGCCGATGCCGTCGCGGCGGCGGCATTAGTCGCTCACAGTCGTCAGTTCTGCCCCCGCAACTGCAGGCAACCATCGCAATATCTCACGTGCGATTCCTAAGTCTATCGAAATAGAAGCAAGTGAATGCCGCAAAGGCAACTCTCATTTTCAACATTGACCAGGACAAATACAACTCGCCATCCGGCGGGCCGGCACCTCCGTTAAACTGTTCCCCACGCTGCAAACACATTGTTTCTTTTCCTGTCCCGAAGCTCGCAAACGAATGCTCGTATACGAAAGGCGAGCCTAGCTTCCGCTGGATCTGTTAATGGACAGGGCGTTATTCGTGAGAAACTTAGGAGGGCATGTATAACCTCCTCGCTTCTTTAAAACTCAAAGCAAAGGAGATACGGAAGAAAATGGCAAACAGCATTGATTCGCCAGTGGAAAAACCCCTGATCGATGCACCGATCAGGTCATCAGCCGAAGATGATCTTGGACGTGCACCCATCGCACATGCATTTGCGCAATCAATCTTGGAGCTCGACGCAAGCCAAGGACTCGTTGTAGCAGTAATGGGACCATGGGGGCATGGTAAAAGTTCTTTCATCAATCTAATGCGCGAAGAGTTCGAAGGGATTCCCAAGGAGTCAGATCCAACGCCAAAAGAGTCTGAAACCAGGCGTGCTCTCACTGTCATTGATTTCAACCCTTGGATGTTCTCCGGTTCGGACCAGCTCGTCGACTTCTTCTTCACTCAAATCGGAGCGGAGTTGAAGACCAAGAATAAGAGGCGTTTCCGTAAGATAGCTAAGTTGCTTCAAAAGTATGGCGGTATCCTTAGGCCCGCCTTTCAGCTCATCCCTTTTCCCGGCGCTGGTGCGGTAGGGGATCTAATTGTCGGTGCTGCGGGAACAAGGAATGCAGACCGCAGTGTACAGAAAGTAAAAGACGACATTACCGAGGCGCTTAGCAAACTCGAGAAGCCTATCGTGGTCGTCATTGACGACATCGACCGACTCACCAAGATCGAAATCCGTGAAATCTTCAAGCTTGTCCGTTTGACAGCCAGCTTCCCAAACATCATCTACTTGCTGGCTTTCGATAGAGAACGCGTGGAGCAAGCTCTCTCTGAAGATGGCGTCTCCGGACGCGCGTATCTTGAAAAGATCGTCCTTCTAAGCTTCGATGTGCCACAGGCATCAGAGAAACTGCTTCGTTCTCGTGCACTCGCAGAACTGGAACGCATCTTGTCTCCCGTAACAAACGCGAGTCTCGACGAAGATCGATGGCCCTCAGCCTACTCAAAAGTGATTGAACCGCTCCTGTCAAACATACGCGATGTGACTCGATACGCAATCTCCGCGAAGCAGACAATCAAGGACCTCGGCGACAAAGTCGATCTTGTCGACCTTCTTGCAATGGAAGCACTCCGTGTTTTCCGTCCTGAAATCTTCCGGCGTCTTCCTACACTTCGAAATGAACTTGCAGGCGCAGGCGTCATCGCGGGAGGTGCAGGTAAGCGAACCCGTAAAGGCATCGAAGAACTGTTCAAAGATTCGGCCGATGAAGGGTATTCGAGTGCTATCGAATCGTTGCTGAATGAATTTCCCGGTAACGAAACTGTTGCAGCTCTTCTCGCGTACGTATTTCCCGCTTCACAACACGATCATATGTCCGAGGAGCTTAATACTTGGCGGACCGAACGTCGAATGGCCCATATCGACTTTCTTAACCTCTACTTTGACCGAGTCATGCCAGACAGTCTCGTCGCGTTCCGATACTCTGAATACGCTGTCAATCTTCTAAACGACAGAAGGTTACTTGAGAACTATCTGACTAAATTGCCCCCCGAAACGCTTGAAGACGTCATAGACGGTCTTGCCTCCTACGAAACAAAATTCACCGACGACATGGTTATCCCGGGATCTATCACGCTACTGAACCTGATCGACACCATTTCAAAGAAGAAACGACGAAGTTTATTCGACATCGCAGGCGGGTTTGCTGTCAGACATGTTGTCATCGCGCTTCTTCATCGCGTAGACAAAGAGGAGGAGCGGGAAAAACTAACTTCACAGATTCTTGAGGGACTTGAGACATACTCTTCCAAACTTTACCTCATTGACACCATAAGATATAGTAATTTGGGTGAAAAAGAACTCGTTAGTGAGACGTTCGCGAAGCAGATCTATGCAGATTTTGTCCAGACACTTCAGAACACGCCACCAAACAAGCCATTGCGCGAATGGGACGCCTGGCGGATCTACTATGAGGTTCGGATAAACACAAGCAAGCCTCCGCTCAGTCCCAGTAACGATCCCGATCTATTGCGAGCAGTGTTTTACTCGCTTAGGTTTACTGCACTGCCGCAGTCATTAGATCCTTTACGAGATCAGCCGAAAGACCGTCTCGATTGGGACAAATTCGTATACTTATTCGGCTCCGAGGACAAAGCAAAGAGGGCTTTGAGTAATGTCCGCAATAAATTGGGCGACGACGAAGTTCTCCAGCTTGCCGATAGGTATCTGCAAGGTTGGCGACCGGATCCTTCCTAGACGAACCACTCGCAAACCAACGAGATAAGAACCAAACTAATGTTAATTATTTTCTCTTGAAAAGGACGCTAGGAGGTGACATCCTTCTAAAACAAGAAGACTTAGCTTCCAGCAGCGCCATTTCCCTTGTGTCTTCTGCCAGACGGCAATGTAGTCGCTGTGTAGTTTCTCAAAGCACCGACACTCTTCGCTCCGTGTTGACAGTCAGTGCTCGCCGTTTGCTTCAGGTGCTTCACCGTCAAATCTCTACCCCAAGCACGCACGTATAAAGGAACTCGACAAACCTAGGAGAGGCTTGGGTTCCGACGCCAGTCAGCGAGCTCGAATCATGCAAATAGCAGAACTTGAATCAGGAAAATCGCAGGATTTGGATCACGCAAATAACAGGAAGGAAACCCCGGGATAGTCAGAGAAACAGTCGCCGCTTTGGTGCACCTGCGACCACGGCGTCCGTCCCCTGTTTCGTTGTTCTGTTCAGACTCTATTCCTTGGTATACGCGACGCAAGCAGCGTCGGCGGCGGCATTGACAGTGCCTGCTACTTATCCGTGGATAGACGAAGACTGGCATACGAAGGACCTGCCCGGCTACAGCCGAGCAGGTCCAAATGTTGCTGAAAATCTACAGCATCACGGCGGCACAGACAAAAGCGGCTTCACGGCTGGGGCAAAGCTGTCTCACAACGGAGACGAGAGCGGTTTCTGTTCGACCGCCCCTGGTGCCGGTCAAGATCCCCGAGCGATTCGGCGGACCGCAATGCCGCAACGGCGACATAACGTTGACGTCGAACCCAGGCGCTTCCCCGCCCGGTGCGTTGATTGGCAAGTTCGGAACTGAACGGCACAGCCCGTCCCTGCGACCTCACTCGTCCTGTTGCATCAGAAAAAAGAGTTGATACTCGCCGTCGGTCTATCCAAGGCCCTAACTTGCTTTGATGACGTTCGCGATGTGCTCGCAAGGGTCCTGACCTGGACCGACGCTCAATCTCCTGCAAAGTCTAAGAGACAGGATCGATGCGTTCTAGAATCTTGGGCACTTCGCGTTGTAAAGCGCCGTCGGAGTAGAAGCCCATGTGGCTCACCCGGCGGAAGTAACGACCGGATTGGCAGATATAGACGCCGTGTCCCTGGTAGAAAGTCCATGCATCCTTTGCGGGCACTATGACGGCTATCGACTCGGCGGCATTAGGTCTCTCGTCCAGAAGCGCCGGGACACGAGACAACCCGTAGACCCAAGCCTCCAGCTCAGGATCGATCCACCGCAGCAGATCCATAGCCTGTTCAAAGCGCTCTTCGAGAGGCAAGTCGAAAATCGCTTGATGGTGCGCTATGCGGTTGCGCAGCGTTCGCAACGCCTGAACGCTCTGCTTGACTGTCTTCCGCTCAAATCCCTGAGGACGGTGGGGAAAGGCATAGACGAGGTGCCGCCGGAAAAGTTGCTCGTAAGGTTTGCCAAAAACGGCGTCCCAGATCCCAAAGGTCATCGAGGCGAAAACCTTGTCACGCGCCGCTGCCTTTGCCCTGTCGCCAAGGTGCTTCCATGCCGTTCGATAGAAAACGAGGTCTTCGTCTTTCAGGAAAGTGGAACTGGCGAACCACCAACCGTTGCGTACTTCGGTTCGGGCGCTCTCCGTCACTTCAAGCGGCCTGAGAATCTTGTCAATCGCATTTCTCAGCACAACCTCGACATGGGAGACAACCTCGAAAAAGGCGGCGGAGATCGCAACATTCCATTCGTACAACTCGCGGGCAGCCTTGATGTCCCGGTTTGCGGCAACCATGTACTCGTTAAACCGCTCCTGGGTGACCCAACCAGTTAGATCCATACCACTCTTCCTCAAACGTCGGTCCGTTCTGGGCTATACTGTGTTACGTAAGCGCCCTAGAACGGCCTCTGGTCCTTTTGCAGATTACGCCGCTAGGGCGCCTTTATGCCCTTAGCCAAGAAACTTTCCGCGCTTGGGTCACACATTAAACCGGAACTCCACGACATCGCCGTCGGCCATGACGTAGTCCTTGCCTTCCATGCGGACGCGGCCGTGGGCGCGGGCCTCGGCGAGGCTGCCATATTCGACCAGGTCGTCGTAGCTGACGATCTCGGCCTTGATGAAGCCGCGCTCAAAGTCGGTGTGGATGACGCCGGCGGCCTGAGGCGCGGTCCAGCCCTTGTGGATCGTCCAGGCGCGCGACTCCTTCTTCCCCGCCGTCAGATAGGTCTGCAGGCCGAGGGTGTCGAAGCCAACCCGCGCCAGCTTGTCGAGCCCGGCCTCGTCCTGCCCGGAGGCCTCGAGCATTTCGCGTGCCTCCTCGGGCTCCAGCTCGACGAGCTCGGCCTCGAACTTCGCGTCGAGGAAGATAGCCTCGGCCGGCGCCACGAAATCGCGCAGCTCGGCCTGCATGGCCTCGTCGGCCAGGCCGGCGTCGTCGGTGTTGAAGACGTAGATGAACTTCTTCGTGGTCATCAAGCCGAAACCGCGAAGAATGGCGGGGTCGAGGTCCGTGCCGTGCGCCGAAAGCACCTTTCCCTGCTCGAGCAGCTCTAGGGCGGCCTTAGCCGTCTCCAGCACCTCTTTGGGCGTCTTCTTGCCGGTGACTTCCTTGGTCAGGCGCGGGATCTGCTTCTCGAGCGTCTGCACGTCGGCCAAAACGAGTTCCGTGGTGACGGTTTCGATGTCGTCCTTCGGGTCGACGCGCCCTTCGACGTGGACGACGTCGGGGTCGGCGAACGCACGCGTGACCAGGCAAATCGCGTCGGCCTCGCGGATGTTGGCCAGGAACTGGTTGCCCAGGCCCTCGCCTTGAGAAGCGCCGCGCACGATCCCTGCGATGTCGACGAAGCTGACCGTGGTGGGCACAACCTTCGCCGAGTGGAACAGCTCGGCCAGCTTGTCCAGCCGCGCGTCCGGCAGCGGCACGACGCCGACGTTCGGCTCGATCGTGGCGAACGGGTAGTTTGCAGCCAAAACCGTGGCGCGGGTGAGGGCGTTGAACAGGGTCGACTTGCCGACGTTGGGCAGCCCGGCGATTCCGATAGTCAATGACACGGATCGATTCTACCGGCACACGAAGCGCCCGCGCGGGCAAGCGGCGCGAACGGCGACTGCCCCGCCTGGGCGCCCGCCGCCGCCTCGCCTACATGTCCGCGATGGCCTCCGGAGATTCGGGCAGGATTTGGCCGCCGTCCACGACGATCGCCTGGCCCGTGATGTAGCGGGCGCCGTCGGAGGCGAGAAAGGCCACGGCCTCGCCGACGTCGCGCGGCTCGCCAAGGCATCCAAGCGGAACCGCGGCGGCCATCCGCCGCATGTACTCCTCGCCCAGCGCGACCAGGCCCGGCGTGACGACGTTGCCCGGCATGACCGCGTTGATCGTGATGCCGTCCTTCGCCAGCTCCATCGCCGCCGAGCGAACGAAGCCCATCTGCGCGGCCTTCGTCGCCCCGTAGTGCGACCAGCCCGGATATCCTGTGACGTTGCCTGTGATCGACGAGGTCACCACCACGCGTCCGCGCCCAGATTCTCTCAGCGCCGCCGCAGCCGCCTGGACCATGTGGATCGTGCCAGTGACGTTGACACCGAAGATCGCAGAAATGTCCTCGTCGGCCATGTCCGCAATGCGAACCTGCGGGTACACTCCCGCATTGGAGGCGAGCACGGACAGCCCGCCGAGGTCGCTCGCCGCGCGGGCCACCGCCTCGTCGCACGCTTGACGATCCTGCACGTCCAGCGGGTATGCGGGAAAGCCGGCCGCGCGGGCCTCCTCGCATTCGGCGTCGGTCAAGCCGGTGACGGCGACCGCCGCGCCGCGTTCGCGCAAAACCTCGGCGATCCCGCGTCCGATTCCGCTCGTTCCGCCCGTCACCAAGGCCGTGCGCCCTTCGAGCAAGCGGCCGCCCGACAACCGCCCGTCCGTCGATTCGCTCATCGCGCCCTCCTTTGTTGCGCTTCGAGGATTGCCGCCCTGCGAAGCTTGCCGCCCTTGAAGCTCGCTTTCCTTCGAGGACAGTCGCCCTTCGAAGATTGTCTCGCCTCCAGCCTACTTCTTGCCCCGCCTGCAGCGCGGGAAGGATCCGGGAGTGCGGGGCGAACGGCTCAGTCGATCGTCGAGGTTCGCCTGTCGGCCCTCAATGCGCGTCAACGCCCTGTTTAATGCGCGTCAACGCCCTTTTTTGCATGTCGTGGAAGTCCATTGGCGCGAAAAAGCCCTGACAGAGACGCGATCGGACGGGAAAGCGAAAAGCCTGCGAGAAATCACATTCGGACGGCTTCGCAAAATAGCTTTGCCCATCTGTGCAAAATAGCTTTATGGAGCCCTCGGAGATTGCCGACACTTTCCCAAACAGAACTTACGTGCCCTTCTCGTAGAATCGTTGACTTTTCCTTGCTTTTGAGCTTCTAAGCCAGTTGGCTCGACCCTCCAGCGGCGAGACGTGCGCTCACGGCAAGGGCAGCGACTAGAAAGAACTTTGCGCCGCATATCGCCACATTTTCCCCGGCCAGCCCGCCGCTCCACACGCCGGCGGACAACGCCCGTCGGAGCGCCAACCGGCCTTCGACGTCGGACACCGTTACGTTTCCTACATCTTTCAATCGATCTTAAGCACGTAAAATTCCTTGAAAACAAAGGGGAAAGTCGAATACATGGGTAGTAAAACACCCCCTGCGCGGTTGCGTTGCGATAACATTCTTATAACAATAGCTGCAAAATAGCACGCGATTGAGTTGCAACCAAACTCATTCGAGCTGCAACACCACGCATTGAGGGAGAACAATGAAACGAATCCACATCACGCTGCCGCGTCAGGTAACGGTTTCAGTCACTGCGGGTCTTCTTTGCATCAGCGCCCTCGCCGGGTGCCGGACGTCTGCGGATGAGCCGGGAGCATCGGCTTCGGGATCCACTGCGACGTCGGAGACGACGAGCACCCAGGCTCCGCAGGCAGACGGGGCGGGAGGCAAGAACGCAACGTCGGCGTCTGCCGATTCAAAGTCCGCCGGAGGGGGCTCCTCGCAGGGAGCAGCAGGCGGCGCCGTCGCGACGTCGGCAGGCTCCGCCGGCAACGTCAATCAGACGAACGCCGATCTTCAGGCGCCTTCAACCGGGAACAAGCGGATCGGCAACTACGACGTCCCCAAGACGAACGTCGCCTGGGTGGCAACCGACGGCAAGGACTCCAACGACGGAACCGAGGCCAAGCCGTTCGCCACCTTCCAGAAGGCGCTCAACACGGTGAAGGACGGCGGAACCGTCGTCGCGAAGGCCGGCACATATCGGCCGGACCCGATCGACGTCACCAAGAAGAACATCACGATCCAGTCGGCGCCGGGGGCGACCGTTTGGATCAAGGGAAGCGAGGTCGTCGACAAGGCCAAGTGGAAGAAGCAGGGCTCGGTTTGGGCTGCCACGGGCGACTTCCACAACTTCTGCACCGTCTGCACGGTCAACCAGGACCCCAAGCAGGAAGGCATGGCGGCCTACCCCGAGCAGGCTTTCATCAACGGCAAGGCGCTCCGCCAGGTCGCTTCCAAGGCCGAGGTGAAAGAGGGCACCTTCTACGTCGAAGACAAGACGCCTACGACCCTCAAGGACCCCAAGAACAACGGCAAGGGCTTCAACGTCGGCAAGCAGGACGCGATCACCTACTACGTCGGTTCGGATCCCACAAACGCGACTGCCGAAGTCTCGAGGAACGCCAGGGCCATCACGGTCAGCGCCGAGGGCTTCAACCTCAAGGGAATCAACGTCGCCCAGTACTCGCCCGTCCAGTCGTGGAAGCTCCAGAATGACCCCGTGTTCAAGGACAAGGCGGGCGCCGTCGCGGTCTTCATCGCCGGATCGAAATCGACCGTCGTCGATTCGACCTTCACGCAGGTCTCGTCCGGCGGCGCATTGGGCTTCAGCGACTCGCACGGTTCGCGCGCGGCCAACAACCGCTTCGTCGACAACGGCGGCGGAGCCGCGGGCGCCAACCGTTCGGACGACGTCGTCTACGAAGGCAACTACTTCTCCAACAACAACACGGCGAAGTTCCGCATCCACGATTGCTTCGCCTACTGCACGATTGCGGACATCAAGGTGACGCACACCAACAGAACCGTTTTCCGAGGCAACGTCGTGGACTACTCGGCGGCTCCGCGCGAGGCTTCCAAGGCGTCCGAACGAACGACGACCTTCCCGGCCTTCTGGTGCGACGAAGGATGCATCGATGCCAAAACGGTCAACAACTTCTTCACGAACGTGGGAACAGCCGTCTTCTACGAGGTTTCCAGCGGAGGGGTGATCGCCTCGAATGTCGTCGAAGGGTCGAACACCGGCGTCTCCGTTGGCGGAACTGACAAGGTGAAGGTGTACAACAACACGATATCGCGCACCTACCGTCCGATCTACGTCTACGAGGACGCGCGGTATGACGGTTGCAATTCCCGCGAGAAGAACAGCGAGAAGTGCGTGTTCCCCGAGGAATGGTCGACAAAGCACCGTCTGAGTTGGAACACCACCGGCGTCGAGGTCTACAACAACATCCTCTCGTCCCGGGCTTCCAACGGCCCCAAGGACGCCACGAACGTTCCGCTGGCCATGCCTGTCTACCTTGACGGCGCCAAGAACACGAACGGCAAGGAAATCTACTCGAATCAGATGTTTGCTGGCTTCGACTACAACGTCTACTACAGGAGCAACCAGTCCAACGAGCCGATCGTCATGAACTGGGACCTCCCATCAAAGGATCCTCAGAAGGACGGGCCCATGGACGTCAAGTTCGCGAAGGCCGCCGACATCTCGAAGGATTCCAACGCGGGCAATGCCGTCAAGGGGATCGAGACGCACGCGCTCGACACATTCGGCTCCCGGGCGCAGAATCCCTACTTCGTGAAGGAGGCCGATTCCAACAGCGCCTACAACCAGAGCAACTACAGCCTCAAGGAAGGAAGCAAGGCCCGCGGCAGCGGCAAGCCCCTTCCCGAGGACGTCGCCAAGGCCATCGACCCGTCGGGCAAGACGGTTGCCGCCGGAAAGGCCGTGGACCGCGGCGCTCTGGTCAACGTCAAGATGAACGCGGCAAAGAAGTGACGACGCGTCGTCGGCAGATTGACGAGTCACTGCGGATCGAAACGCGAGGCGATTCGACGAACGTCCTATTCGAACGGCTGCTCGTTTGCCGCCGGAAGCACATTGACGCCGAGTGACCGGATCTGACAGAACACGCGGGCGCCGCACACCGTGAAGGTGTGCGGCGCCCGCTTTTTGTCGTTTTTCTCTGCGCCGCATCTTCGGCCGAGGTTTTCTTCCATCGGCGCATTCCTGGGGTTTGCGGTCCGACGTCCTTTCCTTGCGCTTGCGCTGTGCGCCGATTTCTTTATCTGACGACCGCCTGTCGGTCCGTTTCGAGGGCCTTCGCAACGGCGACGTCGGGCGCGTCGCCGTAGTCGAGGCGATTCATATAGACGTGCGCGACCGCGCCGAGAACCAAAGGCAAGAGAATGCCGAAGCGCAGGCTCCATCCGTCTGCGATCGCGCCGATGAGCGGGCTCGTCGCCAAGTTTCCCGCCCGCATAAGCCAGCCGACGAAGGTCAGCGCGCTTCCCTCGCGGAAGCCGGACGCGGCGTCGGCCGCCGCGTAGACGGCGGGGACGATCGTGGCGCTTCCAAATCCCGCCAAGGCGAAAGCCGGAAGCGAGACCGCCGCGACGGGCGCAGCGGCGGCAGCCGCAAATCCGAAGGCCGACAGGAGAAAACCGGCTCGGGCCACCGGGACCCGACCCCACCGGTCGACCATCGGATCGCCCAGAATTCTCCCGACGAACTGCGTGGCGACCATGACGACGTAAGCGATTCCGGCGTCGGCGGCACTCCAGCCCACTGGGCCGGCGAAGAAGTTGGCGCTCCAGTCGTTGCCGACGATCTCGATCTGATTTCCGGCGATTCCTATGAGGGCGAGGGGCACCAAGGTGAGAAAACGAGCGCCGAGAGCGCCGCCGCGTGCGTGTTCCGCGCGGGCCCGCTGGGGAGCGGCCTCGTCGGAAAGCTCCGACAGGCGGACGGCCGCAACGGCGACGCACAAAAGCGCAAGAGAGGCGCCTAGCGTGTGAATCCACAGGGGCACTCCCAAGGCCGCCAATCCCGTGCCGAGAAGGCCGCCTACGATGCACCCCGCGCTCCACAGGGCGTGGAGGGAGTTGATGACGGTTCTTCCGTATGCCGCTTGAATCCGCATAGCATGGCGATTTTGAGCCATATCGACGATGGCGTCCGAGGCTCCCGCAGTGAAGAGGCAAGCCCCGAAGAACACGGGGCTTTTCAGTTCTACGGACACGCCGGCAAAGCCGATCGCCGCGACGAGCGCGACCGTCCACCACAGCGACGCCGACAGCGCCCCCATCTTGCGGATGAAGTAGGCGGGAAGGTTCGCCGAGCACATCGACCCCACGGCCGAGACGATTGCCAGGACGCCGAACTCGGCGTTGGTCAAGCCCAAGGCGCTCTTCACCTCGGGAAACCGCGGCAGTATTCCCGCGAAGATCGCACCGTTGGTGAAGAAGAAAAGTGAGATGCCGGCCCGCGCACGTCTCTTGGCGGCGAACTGGCTTTCTTCAGCCAATCCGCGCTTGCGGCCCGGTTCGGATGTCCGGCTCGTTTTCGTCGTCGGGTTCGCTTCCGACACTCGACTTGGTTCGGACGCGGGGTTCAGTTCCGGCGTCGGCCCTTGCCCCGACACCCGGCGATCGTGATTGCCTTTCTTCACGCGCCGATTGTATCGAGGGGATGCGTCGCGCAAGCGCCGTTTGACCAGCCGGGCGGCAGGCTGCCTTTGGACTGAGCGCGGCCGTGCCGTCAAGCGATTCTCGGACGACGGCGAGCGGGCGTCTGCCCGGAGGCGGAGACGATCGGCCGAAAAGCGTCGGAGACTCGTGCGATGATCGATTCATGCAGATTCCAGCATTGCTCCTCGTGCTTCTCCTTCTTGCCGTTTTCGCTTCTGGATTCGGCCTCGGCCACTATGTTTCGCTGGACCGAACGCGCAGTCAAAACGACAAGGACTCCTCCCATCACAGGGCGGAGCTCGGGCTGGCCCAGGCGGACGCCACGCGATGGCAGGCGGCGGCGGCCGAAGCGACCGGCCGAGCGGACGTGCTCGAACGCGAAAACGTCGAGCTCTCCCAGCGGGCCAGAAACGAACAGGCGCTCCTGAGGATGATCGAACCGCTGTCCGCAAGGCTCAAAGACATGACCGAGAGGGTCGCGTCCATGCAGGCCAAGCAGGCTGCGCAGGATGCGGCTGTGCGCGAGCAGCTTTCGGCGACGGCCTCGGCTCACCGGGAACTCGCCCGGGAGACGACGTCGCTGCGCGCCGCCTTGACGTCCGTCTCCTCGCGGGGAACCTGGGGCGAGGTGGAACTGCGGCGCATCGTCGAGTCTGCGGGCATGCTCAAGCACACCGATTTCTCCGAGCAACAGAACGTTTCGACGACGAACGGGGCCGGCGCGTCCGCGGCGCGCCCCGACATGACCGTGCATCTTCCGGGAGGCGCACACATCGCCGTCGACGCGAAAGTTCCCCTCACAGCGCTGCTCAAAGCACAGGAAATCGAAGGAACCGACCAGTTTTCCGAGGCTCGGCGTTCCGAGCTCGTCGCCGAGCACGCCCGCGCGGTCCGGGCTCACATCAAAGAGCTCGCCAAACGCGACTATCCTGCCGAGTTTCCGGGCTCCCCCCGAATCACCGTCATGTTCCTCCCTGCGGAGTCGCTTCTGTCGCAAGCCTTGGCCGGCGATCCGACCATCCTGGAAGACGCCCTCACATCCGGAATCGCCCCTGCCACTCCAAGCTCCCTCCTCGCGCTCCTGCGGTCTGTGGCAGCGGTTTGGTCCTCGGCCCGGGTGACCGAGGAGGCTCAGGAGATCCTCGCCCTGGGCCGCACCCTCGTCAAAAGGATCGGGACAGTGGCCAACCACGTCGACAAACTCGGGGGCTCGCTGCGCTCGGCCGTCAGCAACTACAACAAGACGATCGCTTCGCTCAACAGCAGGCTGATTCAGACGGCGAGCCAATTCGAATCGATCGAGACGAGCATCGAAACGCCGCAGACGCTCGACGGCGAATCCGCGCACGTCCGCTCGTTCACCGCTGCGGAGATCATCGACGAACTTGAAGATTAGGCCAGCGGGCCGGTTCAGAGATACTTGCTCGCTTCCCGAATGGCGAGGGCGGCCATGCCCTGCCTGTGCTCCGCGATGAACGCGCGGACCCACTCGGGATCCGTTTTCGAATAGTCCCGCAGCGCCCAGCCGACGGCCTTGTCAATGAAAAACTCCCCCGAGCCGAGGTTGGCCTCGATGATCGACGAAAGCAGTTCGACGTCGGTGCTTTCCTTGCGTTGCAGCTGATGGTCGATCGCCAAACGTCGCACCCACATGCTTTCGTCGCGCGCCCACTCCAGGATCAGCTCGCGCCCCTCGGCCGACTGCGCGACGACGCTTCCCACCGTCGCATCGAGGGAATCGACCGTGTCCCACCACGGCTTCGTCACCGCCAGGCCGCGGACCCTCGGCAGGTCCGCGACGGTCAGAAGATGGCGCACCTTCCGCAGGTAGTCGGCGGCGACGTACTGGAACTCGCGCTCCTCGGCCTGCCAACAGGCATCGACGAAGTCCCAGTCGAGAAGCCGCTCCTTCTTCGCAGCGTTCAAGAACGGCCTCGATATCTTGCGGCGGGCCGGGGTTTGCACGCCGAGGTAGCGAAACTGGCCGCGCATGTAGGCTGCCATCTGCGCGGCGCGTTCGCCGTCGGCGGCAGCCCTCAAATCCGCGAACAAACGGCGAGCGAGCTCTGCCGTCTCCGGCGTCGGGCTCGCGGAGCGTTCCCCTTTCACTGCGAAATGCCCGTCCTCTCGGTGCGCTCACGCGCTCTTCCGGCGCGCTCACGCACCTTGTGGGGGCGGTCCGGCTGAACGCCCGTCGCTTTGAGATCGGCGCGAAGATTCTTCGGAAGAGAGAAGCGGATGTCTTCGGAGGCAGTCTGCACCGGGTCCACCTGAGTGAAGCCGATCTCCGCCAAGCGCTCGACGACGTCGCGCACAAGAATCTCGGGGACGGAGGCGCCGGACGTCAATCCCACGGTCTTCACCCCCTCCAACCATTCGTCTCGCACTTCCTCGGCGCGATCCACGCGATACGCCTTGCCGGCGCCCGCTTCGAGGGCCACCTCGACCAATCGCACCGAGTTCGAGGAGTTCGCGGACCCGACCACGATGACCGCGTCGCATTCGGGCGCCATAGCCTTGACCGCGCCCTGGCGGTTCTGCGTCGCGTAGCAAATGTCGTCCGAGGGCGGATCGACGAGGTTCGGGAACCTCTCGCGCAGGCGCTTGACCGTTTTGAGCGTCTCATCGACCGAAAGGGTGGTCTGGGAGATCCACACGACTTTGTCGGGGTCCCGCACCTCGATGCCGTCGACCTCCTCCGGCCCGTTGACCACCTGAATGTGTTCGGGGGCCTCGCCCTGGGTGCCCTCGACCTCCTCGTGGCCCGTGTGGCCGATGAGCAGAATGTCGTAGTCGTCCTTGGCGAAACGGACGGCCTGCTTGTGAACCTTTGTCACCAGAGGGCAGGTCGCGTCGATCGTCTGAAGGCTGCGCGCGGCGGCCTCGGCGTGAACCGCCGGCGAGACCCCGTGCGCCGAAAAGACGACCCGTGCGCCTTCGGGGACCTCCTCCGTCTCGGAGACGAAAATCGCCCCTCTTCGGGAAAGTGTCTCCACAACGTACTTGTTGTGGACGATCTCTTTGCGGACGTACACGGGAGCCCCGTAGAGCTCGAGGGCCTTCTCGACGGCGTCGACCGCGCGATCGACGCCCGCGCAGTAACCTCGCGGCGTTGCGATGAGGATCCGGCGTCCGTCCTTTCCGGGAACGGAGGGGATCCGGTCGGGGAAAGCCGAGGCTCCCGCAAGGGAAACCGCCTTCTCCGCCGGGGCGGCCGACGCTTGTTGGTCATTCACGTGTCTAGGGTAGTGCGCCGCGGATATCGAGCGCGAGACGATCGGAATGGGAACTAGGGCACAACAAAGAATGGGAACTAGGGCACAGCCCCGCGCTTGGCGCCTGTGAAAAAATTTCGCTATGGCACAAAAAATTCCGGTGCCGGAGGAGCTTCCCCAGCTTGCCGCCCAGACCACCCCCGATCGGCCGTGGCCGCTGCGCGTGCTGTCGATGAAGATTCGGGAATACGTCGCCGCCATGTCACGCCTGTGGGTCGAAGGGGAAGTCATCGCGCTTCAGCGCCGCCCCGGGGCGAAAGTCCAGTTCTTCACCTTGCGCGACCTCGAAGCCAACGTTTCCATCACGGTCAAGATCATGGCTTATCTTCTTCCGGCCGCGATCGAGCCCGGCAGCCGGGCGGTGGTGTGCGCCAAACCGGACTTTTACGAGGTCAACGGGAACCTTTCGCTATGGGCGGACGAGGTTCGCCCCGTCGGACTGGGCGACATTCTGGCCAGAATCGAACAGCTGAAATCCCGGCTCGCCGCCGAAGGGCTGTTTTCGGCCGAGCGTAAAACGAAGGTTCCTTTCCTTCCCGGGAAGATCGGGCTCATATGCGGGCGCAACACCAAAGCGCGCGAAGACGTCCTCGTCAACGTCCTCGGCCGTTGGCCTGCGGCGCGGTTCGACGTGCGCGAGGTCAGGGTGCAAGGCGAAGGCGCCGTCGAAGCGATGATCGAGGCGTTGGAGTCGCTGGAGGAAGCCCCCGGCGTCGACGTCGTCGTCTTCGCGCGAGGCGGAGGGAGCGTTGAGGATCTGCTTCCCTTCTCCGACGAAAGGCTCGTGCGCGCCGTCGCAAAGGCGAAGAAACCGGTCGTTTCGGCGATCGGGCACGAGGGCGACAGCCCGATCCTCGACCTCGTCGCAGACTTGCGGGCATCGACGCCCACCGACGCGGCAAAGCGCATCGTTCCCGACGTCGCCGAGGAGCTGGCGACGATCGCCGAGGCGGCCCGTCGCGGCCGATCCGCCGTGCAGGCGCGCCTTGACCGGGCGCAAAGCGAGCTCGACTCCGTTCGCGCGCGGCCCGCTTTGGCCTTCCCCGAAACGATTGTCGACGTGCGCGAAGAAGACTTGCTCTCCCTCGCCCGATGGATGCGGACGCACGTCGATCGCGCAATCGCCGACGCAGCGGGCGAACTCGCCGCAGCAGTCGCAAATCTGCGGGCTCTCTCCCCCCAGGCCACCCTCGACCGCGGGTATTCAATCCTGCTCTCAGAAGGGGCCGTCGTCTCAAACGCCGCCGACGTCCGCATAGGCCAAGAGGTCGAAGCGGTCCTCGCGCGGGGCCGTCTCTCCCTTGCCGTCGCCGCCGTCGCCGAACAGGGCAGGGCCTTCGCCGAAGAGGGCCTCGCCGCCAACCAAGACAATCTCACCGCAGCCGCTCCACAAGGAGGAAAGCATGCCCAAGAAGAACGCCCTTGACGGAGAGGGCGCCGACGTCGAGCCCAAGCGCGAAGGGGGCGGGCCCCAGTGCGAAGGGGGCGGGCCCCGGAGCGGAGGGAGCGGAACCCGGCCCGACGGGAGCAGAACCCGGCCCGACGGGAACGAACCCCGGAGCGAAGCAAGCGGCCGCGGCGAAAGCCATGGCCGCGGCGACGGCCCCCTCGAGGGCATTGACGCCTTCAGCTATGAGGAAGCCAGGTCTCGGCTCGTCGAAATCGTCGTCCGCCTAGAACAAGGGTCGATCCCCCTCGAAGAGTCGCTCCGACTGTGGGAAATCGGCGAGCAGCTTGCGCGGCACTGCCAAGACTGGCTCGACGGCGCCCGCGAGCGCCTGGCCGCCGCACGCGGCGGCGGCGAGGCAGAGGGGCCCGGGGGCGAATCGGGTGCAGGCCAAGGCGAATCGACGGCCGGCCAGGGCGAATCCGGGGGCGGGCAATCGGCGCGAAGGGCGTCGGACGTCGAAGGCGCCGAGCGCGGATCGGGCAGGGAGAAGAAATGAGCGTGCTTCTCATTGGCGAATCGCTCATCAACAAGATCACGGCGCCGGACGGCTCGACCCGCCTCACCCCCGGCGGCGCGATGCTCAACGTGGCCATCGGCCTGCGGCATCTGGGCCGCACAACCCGACTGGTGACCGACTTCGGATTGGATGCCAACGGGCGGATCCTCGCCGAGTACGCCGCCTCCAACGGATTGGAGCTTTGGCTTCGCGCCGACAGCGAGCGGACCAATCCGACGTCGGTCAGCCACGTGAGCCTCGACGCATCGGGAAGCGCAAGCTATTCGTTCGACTTCACCTGGGACATACAAGACAAACCATTCTCCGGCGCCTGCAAGCTCGACCTCGACCTCCTCGATCCTCAGTCCCTGGCTTTCGGCTCGGCCGCCTGCCACCTCCAGCCGGGCGCCGCAAAGGTGCGCAACTGGGTCGAAGAGCTGCGCGAGAACGTCACGGTCTTCTACGATCCGAATGTCCGCCCGGCCCTTTTGGGGGACATTCGCGAGGCGCGCGCCGTCGTCGAGAGCTTCGCCGGGTACGCCGACGTCGTGAAGTCCTCCGACGAGGACATCGCACTCGTCTACGGACCGAACGCGAGCATCGAAGAGGTCGCCGGACGATGGCTGGAATCGGGGGTTCTCCTGGCAGTCGTCACATGCGGGAGCGAAGGGGCTCTCATGTATTCAGCCGCCGGTGAAACGATTCACGTTCCCGCGAGGCAGGTCGACGTCGTCAATTCCTCAGGCGCCGGCGATGCCTTCTTCGCCGCGCTCATCGACGGGATCACGCGCATCTCTCTCAGCGGCGCCGCCAATCGCGATCGGCTGGCGGCAATCTCGCCGACGAACTTGGAGACTCTCGGCGCATACGCGGCGGCAGCCGCTTCCATATCCGTCTCCCGCCCCGGCGTCAATCCGCCCACGCGCGAGGAGCTGGCTCTCGCCTACGACGCCTACAGCTTTTCGACATTCGCCGAAGCCTGAGGCGCACCCTTCGCGAGGTCTCGCCAAAACCCGTCGTCGCCGCTCCGAGCGGACCTCTGCCGCCAGCCGCTCCCGCTCGCCGTCGGCCTTTGGCATCCTCGCGTCGGCCTACGCAACGGCCGCTCCCCGGCAGTCTCGAGCGCCGCGCACATAGGGCAGATTTTCCTCCACGGACCGCCTTGCGCACTAGATAACAAACTGATAACATCTTGAAACAGTTAGATAACAGCTATGTCGTGGGAGCCGGAACTCGGCTCCGGCTCCCAGGACAAAAATCTCGGTGGGGATCGAGATTGTATGAGCGTTGCTGAATAGGCGCGGCGAGGCATCACACACACGCTAGAGCCGTGGGTCGCAAAAGCGGCCCACGGCTTCAAGCTATATGCCCGGCCCCGAACCTCGCCCCCGCGGATTCAACCTTGATCCAGGGTTCCAGCCCCGTCAAGCCAGCCCCCATTCGTCGCAGGCCGACGCCCGTCCGCGGCCAAGGGCCGGCGCGCGCCGTCGCTGCAAGCTCCGTTTTCGACTCACCTTCCCAAACGCCGCTCGCGCTGCGTGTAGTCGCGCAACGCTCGCAGAAAGTCGACCTTTCGGAAATCGGGCCAGTACGCCTCGCAAAAGTACAGCTCGGTGTGAACCGTCTGCCACAGCATGAATCCGCTCATGCGCTGCTCGCCCGACGTGCGAATGACGAGGTCGGGGTCAGGCTGGCCCTTCGTGTAGAGATGGTCCGTGATGTCGTCGATCTTGATCGAGCGGGCCACCTCGGCGAGGGTCTTGCCCGACGTCGCCTGCTCAGCCAGCAGCGAACGCACGGCGTCGGTGATCTCTTGGCGCCCTCCGTAGCCGACGGCGATGTTCACCTGCATCCCCTTCACGTCGGAGGTTTTCGATTCGGCCGCTTCCATGCGGGAGACGAACGGCTCGGGAAGCATCTGCAGGTTGCCGACCGTCTTCAAGCGCCACGTGTGAGCGGCGGCCAAGCGCTCAACCGCCGCGGCGATGATCTCCAAAAGCGTGTCGATCTCTTCGCGCGCCCGCTTGAGATTGTCCGTCGACAGCAGCCACAGCGTGACCAGTTGGACGCCGACCTCGTCGCACCACGTGAGGAACTCGTTGATCTTGTCGGCGCCGCGCCTGTGACCGAAAGAGGCGTTGCGCCCCAGCTCTTTCGCCCACCGCCGATTTCCGTCGAGCATGACGCCGATATGACGCGGCAAATCAGCAGACCCCAGCCCGCCCATGAGCCTGCGCTCATACAATCTGTACAGCAATGCCGACGCGGCCACCTTCAACCTCCTATTGACTCGGTGAGACTAGCCTAGGTGACGCCAATCGCACATGCACGCGAAAGCTCAAGCTGCCGCCTAAAATGGCAGAGACGGATAGGAGTGGCATCATGACTTCAGCGGCTGTATCGCGCAGGGAGCGGCGCAGTCTTCTCGCTTCCTTGCCCAAGCCGAAGGCACGGGGATGGATTCACGCAATCACCGCGCCGCTGGCGCTGGCCAACGCAATCGTCTTGATCGCCCTCGCTCCGACGACGGGGATGAAGCTGGCGTGCCTGGTATTCGGGGTTTCTTCGGTCGTGCTCTTCGGGCATTCAGCCGTTTACCACCTCGGGAAGTGGTCTGCGAAAATCGAGCTGCTTCTGAAGAGGATGGATCACTCCAATATCTTCCTCCTCATTGCGGGAACCTACACGCCGCTGACGGTTGCAATGCTTGCGCCGCGCACAGCCGCTTACGTGCTGGGGACCGTGTGGGCAGGCGCCCTCGGCGGGATCTTCCTCGCCGTGTTCAAACCCGACGCCCCGAGATGGCTCTCGACGTCGCTCTATCTTCTGCTCGGCTGGATCGCCGTATGGTTCCTCCCCGAGTACTGGACGGCAGGCGGCCCCGCCGTGGTCTGGCTGATCCTCGCAGGAGGGATCGTCTACTCCGTGGGGGCTGTTTTCTACGGCCTGCGGTGGCCTAATCCGTGGCCTCGCGTGTGGGGTTTCCACGAGTTCTTCCACGCGTGCACGCTGCTGGCTTACACCTGTCAGGCCGTGGCCGTCTGGTTCGTCGTCATGGCGGCGAAGTAGAGGCGACGCGGCGTTCATCGGCTCCACCTGGTAGGGTGAGCATCGGCTTGCCCGCTTCCCGCGGGCACAACTTTTCTTCGAGCGGGGATCGTCCATGCGTCGTCTAAGCGAGGACGGCGTGCGTCTTCGCACATTCAATCGTCGGTCGGTGCGCGTACGCGCACCGACCATTGTTAAGGAGAACACATGGCTGACGAAAGCAAGAGAGCGTGGCTCTCTCCAGAGTCGTACGAGCGCCTTCGGGCCGAGCTTGAGGAGATGACCACCGTCCGCCGCGCCGAGATCGCACGCAAGATCGAAGCGGCGCGCAACGAGGGAGACCTTCGAGAAAACGGCGGCTACCAGGCTGCCCGCGAAGAGCAGTCGAAGCTGGAAGGGCGCATCGCCGAGCTCACGCATCTGCTCGAGAATGCGACGGTTTCCGAGCCGCCCGCCGCCACAGAAGTGCAGGCCGGGGTGATCGTCACTGCGAAGATCGCCGGCGAGGAGGAGCGCTTTCTTATAGGCTCCCGAGAGGCCTCCGACCATTTGGACATCGAGATCTACCCCGAATCCGCTCCTCTCGGAAAGGCCATTCTCGGTCTCAAAGAAGGCGAGTCCACGAAGTTCGCCACGCCGACCGGGCGGAAGATCCCGGTTGAAATCGTCAAAATCGAGCCTTTCGAGGGCTGAAGATGTTCCTTTGGGAGTCTTCGGACAAACAAACGCCGGCGACGCCGGAGACCGCGCTTGCGGGACGCGACGCACCGGTTCTGCCTTCCCCCGCGCCCCATGCCGTCCTTGGAACCGACATTCTGGCCGAGCCGGGGCCGGATCAGGAAGTTCTCTATCTTGCCTCCGGATGCTTCTGGGGCGCGGAAAAGCTCGCGTGGGAGCTCGGCGCCGATGCGACGGCGGTCGGCTACATGGGCGGTTTCACCCCAAATCCGACGTACGAAGAGGTGTGCACGGGCAGGACGGGTCACACCGAAACCGTGCGCGTCCTCTATGCGCCTTCACGGCTGCCGACCGAGCGCCTTCTCCAGGCGTTCTTCGAGTCCCACGACCCGACGAGCCTCAACCGCCAGGGAGGGGATATCGGCACCCAGTATCGCAGTGCGATCTTTCCGACGACGTCGCAGCAGGAGGAACTTGCCAGGCGAATGATCGAGGCGTATCAAGAAGTTCTTGAAAACAATGGATTTGGGAAGATCGTCACGGAAGTGACGCCGGCTCTGGAAGCCGCTCCCTTCTACCCCGCCGAAGACTGGCACCAGCAGTACCTCGACAAGAATCCGAATGGCTACCAATGTCACGCCCGCACCGGAATGGCATGCCCGCTGCCAGGCGCAGGGCCCGTCGCCAAGGCCGAGTAAACCGGCTCACGCTCCGCGGCCTCTTTCAGATTCCTCGTCACCCGCTTTCGCCATCGTCCCCTGACGGTAGAGGGCCGTCCACCGGTCGGCGTCGTCGCGCCCGTACACGGAACCGGAGGCGTCGATCCCTCGGAACCCCTCAGCCATGCACGCGTCAAAAGATTCCGCCGAATCGACGAAGTCCTTCCTGCGGCACAACGGCTCGCGTGCGCGCAGATGGGAGGCGACGCTGGCCACAGAGGCCGCGTTCTGAGCCTTTCAGGAGCCCGACTTGAACGAAATCCGAGATAACGCCTTCTCGTCCAAACCACCCGCGTCCGAGGCTGCAGCAGCCTCGACGGGCGCGGCCTCGGAGAGTGCAGTCTCGATGAGGCTGGCTGCGGCTGCGTCGAGGTCTGCCATGTCAAGGCGAAGGCGTTCACCATCGCGGCTCTCGTCCCACGGGACGTATTCTCGAGCCTCGACTTGCGCCCACGTGGGCGGGGCGATCCCTTCAAGGTCCGCACTGCGCGAGACGACCCGGCGGCGATGCTCGCTCCGATCGGCGAGAACGCATTCGACCGCGACCAGCTTGGCGCCCGTTCGAGCCGCCGCGTCACGCCACATTGCGCGGGTCAGAGGCAGAGGATTGACGAGGTCGACGGCCACGTTCCTGCCGAGGTCCAGGTTCGATCGGGCAAGCCCGGCAACGGCTTCATACCCGAGGCCGCCGACGTCGATGTTACTGCGAATGAGCGGAGCTTCAACCTCATCGACACGCAGATAGACGCAATTCAACGAGGGAACGACGCGTCGAGCCAGGGTCGTCTTGCCCACGCCGGGCAAACCCGAGAGAACCAAGAGGAGAGGCGGGCGAAACATGAGGCAAGCCTACCAGCGGCCGGTCCGTGCGGAGCGGACGGGGCGATTCGGTCGGCCGTCCATGCCCGCGTCGCATATTTGCGCCGCGGCTGGCCCCACGTTCCTGCGCTGCGGCTGGACATCCGCGCCCGCATGGCACGCCCGATCCACGGCCGGCCGTCCAAGCCCGCGCCTCGGCTAGTCGTCCATTTCCGCGCTGCGATGCCGCCGCGCATTGACCCTCTTGGCGATGTTCTCCACGGGATTGATGCGGCCGCGGCGCTGGGCGAGATTCGCCGTTCCCGACCGGGCTTCCCGTGTATGCGTGCGCGGGCGGTTGCGGGGCAAGGAAAGCGTGCGCAAGTCGAGCCTGTGAAGCACCTGCTCAACGGTGCCGACGTCGACCGTGGGATCGCTGCGGGCATCGAGGATCTCGGCTCGCGCGGCCTCCAAAGCGACGGATTGCGCGCCGATCACCAGGTTTCTGATCTCGGAGGCGGAGCGAATCGCGGTGTCGGTCAGTTCGCTTCCTCCCACATGGTCCCACTGTTGATCGGATTCGAGGCGGATCTTGATGCGATCGGCCCACTCGCGCAATTCCTCGCGTTGGGAGATCGGAAGATCCTGGTTCTCGAAATAGTGCTCGAGGGCGTTGTATGCCGCATGCTGCGCGCGATCGGCCAGTTCCGCGGCCTCCTCCTTGAGGCTGCTCTCGTCCTCGGCCAGATCGAGCACGCGAATGAGCCACGGCAAGAGAAGGCCTGCGGGAACCAGGGTGACGAACAGCACGACGGCGCCCACCACAACCGCGAAGCTTCTGAACTCGCGATTCGACGGGCCTCCCCACTCCGGCAGCGAAAGCGCAAGCGCCAGCGTCGCCAGCCCGCGCATCCCACACCATGTGAGCACCAGGCAGTCGCGCCAGTTTCTCGGCACCCCTGCCCCGGCGCCGACGCGAGCGACCCACCGCAACACCCCCATGGCCAGAAAACGAACGAGGATCACCAAGCCGACGACGACGAAGGCCAAGGGAAGGTAGCCCGCGATGGCGTCCCACCCTTCGTCGGAGACGACTTGCCTCAGCTCGGATCCCACCAAGCCGAAAGCGACGCCCGTGACCAAAAGATCGACGACCTCCCAGAAGGAGGAGGTGAGAATGCGGTCGCGCGAAGCCTCGGCGACCTCGCGTCTGTTGATCTCCAGAGCGGTGACGACCACGGCGATGACTCCGGAGGCGTGAACTTCCTCAGCCGCGAGATAGGCAATGAACGGGGCGACCATTGTGACCGCGCCAGTCGCCGCGACGTTGTGGATTCCGCGGTTTGCAATGCTGACGATCCACCCGAGAAGGAAGCCGACAAGACCCGCGATGACGACGCCCGCCAAGAAACGGCCGAGTGCCGTGCTCAGACGGCCGTCACCTTCGACGGCGCTCACCGCCGTCGTGAACAGAACGATCGCGACGGCGTCGTTGAACAGGCTTTCGGTTTGGAGGGTGCGCATGATGCCGCGGGGAACCTTGGCGGGCTCCGCGACGGCCTCGACGGCGACCGGGTCGGGGGGAGAGACCATGGCGCCCAAAGCGAGTGCGAGCGGGAGGGTTGCGGCAGGGAACAGCCACATGACCATCCCGGCCACAGCGCAAGCGGTCACAGCTGTGAGGAAGACTGCCAGGATGAGGAGGGTCCGCCAGCGGCGGACGAACACCGACCACGAAGCCCGACGCGCCACAGCGAAGAGCAGAGGCGGAAGGAAAAGCGGAAGGATGATCTCCGGGTCCATCGTGAAGACGGGAATCGGAGGCACGAACGACAGGCCCGCAACGAAAATCAACAACAGCACAGGATACGGAAGGCGGGTCAGCTCCCCGATCCACACCGCGACGATAGTCACGAGGACGAGAGACAGAATCATCACCAGAGTCGGCATCCGCTTCCTTCCCCTAGACGCAGCGAGAGCAAACGCGACGAGTGACGGAACCGTCAACTCAGCTTTCTTTCATTATCCCTGAATCCTTTGAGCAGTTCCTAGGAGCCGCGCCACGTCGCAGCGGATCGGTCTCAGCGCTCCGCTCGCGGTGGCGGCGCAGCGCATTGGGGCGCACTAGACTAGGGGCGTTGCCACAACCGGCAATCCCGTTACGAGAGGAAATCCATGGACGTCACTCTGCCATCGGTCGCCGGAGCTTTCGGGGAGCCGCCCGAACTGACTTTCCCTGACTCCGAGGCCCCGCACGGCCTCCACGTCAGAGTCCTCGAGGAGGGAAGCGGCCCCACGATTCAGAAAGGCCATCAGATCGAGGTGAACTATCTGGGCCAAATCTGGAATGGCCGCGTTTTCGATTCGTCGTTCCGCCGCGGCGAGACGACGTCGTTCCCGATCGGCGTCGGCATGGTCATCGAAGGCTGGGACCAGACGCTCGTGGGCAAGAACGTCGGCTCGCGCCTCCTCGTCTCGATTCCGCCGGAGAAAGGCTACGGCTCCAGAGGCAACCCCAGGGCGGGAATCTGGGGAACGGACACTTTGGTCTTTGTCGTCGACCTCGTTTCGACCCGCTGAATTTCGGCCGGCTGGGTTTCGGTCGGCTGGGCTTCGGCCAGCTGAACGTCGCGTGTCGAATCGGTGCCGATCTGCCAAACGCTCCTTTCGGGGCAGTTCCTGTGCGCGAAACGCGAGACGGCGCGCCGCAACGTCAAACGTGCCGCAGCCGTCAAGCACGCCGCCACGTCTGACGCGCCGCAACGTCAAGCACACCGCCGCGTCAGACGCGCCCCATCGTCAAATATGAATCAGAGTGAAAAGTGGGGGCAGGCTCAAGGGCCTGCCCCCACTTTGTCGATTGTCTGGCGTGGCTTTCGTCTACCTGACTCTAGTTGTCGTTTGCCAGAATCGCCAGAACTCGAAGAACCTCGATGTAAATCCAGATCACCGTGACCGTGATGGAGAAACCGACGGTCCAAGCGAACTTCTTGGGCGCCCCGTTCTCCACGGCGTAGCGGACGTCCTCCAGATCGCCGATGAGGAAGTAGGCCGCGACGACGATGAGAATGACGCCGAGGATGAGGCCCAGAGGAACGCCGCCAAGCTTGAACGCCGTGTCCATGCCAAGGAAGTCATTCGACAGGACCGTGTTCGCGAGCACAAGGTTAACCAGGCTGTAAATGATCGCTGCGACGAGCACGACCATGACGAACTTGCGGCCCTTTGGCGTGGTTCGCACGGCTCCGCTCAAGAACAGGCCCGCCGCGACGGCGACGACGACAAGCGTTCCCAGAATCGCCTGAAGCGCGATGCCCGGGTAGTACTGGTTGAGAACGCCGGTAATGGCGCCGAGGGCGACTCCCTCGAGAGCCGCGTAGCCGATCGCGACGCCGGGGTTCACCATGGGGCGGAATGCGGCGAAGAACGAGAGGCCCAAAGCGAGAAGCGAGGTCGAAATGGCGACCGCGTTGACCGCTTTGACGGGAATGAAAAAGGCTGACAAGACGGCGGCGATCGTCGTGACGCCAATCAAAAACAGCGTCTTGATCATCGCATCGTCGTACGTCATCGTATTCGGGCCGGCGGCCGACGTCTGGAATGCACCGCGGGAATCTCCCGCACCGAACTGCTGCTGCGTGTAGGCCTGGGCGGCCGAAGCCTGGTCGAAGAACTGGCTGTTGGCCTGCTGGTTGTAAACCGGCTGGCCGTACTGGTCGTATTGGATCTGCTGACCGTACTGGGCCTGCTGCCCGTAAGCCGAGTTGCCGCCGAAGTTCGGCGTCGTCGGCTCCCGGAAGTACGGGTTCCGGTTCATCACGGGATTGTGAGCCACTGTTTCCTCCTTTAGGGGCAAGCAAACGCTTGTCACTTTCTCTATTAGTTTACCGGACGCGGAGGATCGAACCAGACACTGTGGCTCCACTCTCAGCGCAATCGCCGGGCAGTTCTGCCCCGTCCCCGGCCTCGTTCGCGCTCGCACACGTCTCGCCCCGATTGCATACGCTCCGGGAGTCCCAAGAATCGCCACGAGAAAGCCTGCTTTAGGCGCGAGAGATCCTCCATCAGAATTGCCACGAGAGCTCCATCTTTTCCTAGCCGTCCTCCCCACGTCCTTTCCCTTTAGAGGCCTGCCTGCAAAGCTCGCAAACGAGGACTTGAAGCGGCGAAAGCGAACTTGAACTCGAGGTTGCGTTAAAAAACGCCGGACAGCCCGATTGCAATACACCAGGTAGCCCCACTGCAAACGCCGGCGCCGTCATTATGCTGGTAAACGTCGCAGTTTCGCCGGGAAGGCGAACGACCCGGCAACGAAAGGACATCCATGATTCAAGTTGACAATTTAACGAAGAGATACGGCAAGGTGACCGCTGTCGACCATCTCAGCTTTGAGCTCAAGCCCGGGCGGGTGACGGGATTCCTCGGCCCCAACGGGTCGGGGAAGTCGACGACGATGCGGTGCATCATGGGGCTCGACCGGCCCACGGGCGGAAAGTGCAGGATCAACGGGCAAGAATACGGCAAGCTTTCGTCGCCGCTGACCACCGTGGGGGCGCTTTTGGACGGGCACGCATTCCATCCGAGCAGGACGGCCCGCCAGCAGCTCATGGTGGTGGCCGACACGCACGGCTTCCCCAAGGCGCGGGTCGACGAAGTCCTGGAGATGACGGGAATAACAAGCGTCGCAAACAAGCGCCTCAAAGGGTTTTCACTCGGGATGGGCCAGCGCCTCGGGATCGCGACCGCCCTTCTCGGCGATCCGCAGGTCCTCATCTTCGACGAGCCGGTCAACGGCCTCGATCCCGACGGCGTCCGCTGGGTCCGCGAGCTCATGCGCGCTCTTGCAGGCCAGGGCAGGACGATCCTCGTCTCCTCCCACCTCATGAGTGAGATGGCGCAGACGGCCGACGATCTCGTCGTCATCGGCAGGGGCAAGCTCATCGCGCAGGGCGACGTCAAGCAGTTCACCGAGTCGGCCGCGCACAGGACGATCAACGTCTCGGGGCCCGACATCCGTGCGATCACAGACGCCTTGAGCAAAGCCAGAATATATTTCGACGTCGACGAAGGGGACGAGCGCAACCCGGCGGGCGTGGTGCGCGTCAACGGCGGCGATAGAGCGCAGATCGGACACGCCCTGCACATTGCGCACGTGGAGATCCACGAGCTGTCCGAGACCCACTCCTCGCTGGAAGACGTCTTCATGGAGTTGACGGCCGGACAGGTCGAGTACGGCTCCGGCAGCAACATTCCGGGAAAGCCCGGACAGACACCCGCACAGGCACCTCAGGGAGGACAACGATGAGCACGACATCAACGACGAATCAAGTCGCGGCGCCGAAACAACCGCAGAGCCGCCCCCTTTCTTCAAAAGTGTACAAGAACACCTTCGTCCGATCGCTTCGCTCAGAGATCCGCAAGATGACGAGCCTGAGATCGACATGGCTCACGCTGGGCCTTTGGCTGGGGTTCGGCATTCTCATCACGTGGGCCATGGCGGCGACGCTTGCCGACGGGCAGAACAACGTCGGAGGAATCAACGTCCACGGCGAGTTCCACCCGGTCTTCATCACGGGCTCCGCGCAGCTGTACTATATTTTCGCCATGGTCCTCGGGGCGCTGGCGGTGACCGGCGAGTATGCCTCCAACACCATGCGGACCACAATCGTCTCCCAGACGAGCAGAAGGAGAGCCTTCACCTCCAAAATAGCCGCCGTCACGATCATCATGGGGATCGCAACCGCCGCGATCATCGCGGTGCTGGTCGCGGTGACCCTGCTGGTCGGAGGGCTCTCGTGGAACGGAGACGACGGAAACCTTCGGGCGCTGCTCCTCTTCTGGCTGGCAGGCGTCCTCACCGCCCTCATGATCACCGGCGCAGGCTACATATTGCGGTCTACGGCCGGCTCGATCGTGACCGGCGTTATGGTTCTCTTCGTTTCTGAGATGTTGCGGCTCGTTCCGGTCAACTTCTTTCGAGAGACCCTTCCAAAGTTCCTCCCATCGGGGGTCACCTCGGGGATGACAGTCTCGGACACGGCAAACCCGACACAAACCACCAACTATCTCAGCCCTGGGACGGCGGCGCTCGTGTGGCTCGCATACGTCTCGGTCTTCATCGTTCTCGGAGCGATCAGATACAAAAGGTCGGACGCGTAAAGAACGAAAGGTCCGACGCGTAAAGGACTTGGAGTCCGCATCGGCGAGGGCCGTGCCGGATCTTCGAGCGCTCTGAAAGGCCAGAGACACGCAATGGCTTGCAGGGGCACGGGTCGGCCCGCAGGGGTTTTCACCCTGCG
>ERZ773054.117-NODE-117-length-61811-cov-98.184015_pt1 | contig 61811 bp, 53 predicted proteins | sample MGYA00580630_ERZ773054 | MGnify/ENA primary metagenome ERZ773054 (study PRJEB29015, sample SAMEA2737994) | human oral metagenome | biome: human oral; feature: human-associated habitat; material: dental | place: China | collected 2115 ... | reverse complement strand
CATTTTCATAACGTTTTGTGCCTTGAGCAAAGCGAAAGGAATGGGTATAAATATGATTGTTACATTCCATGTTAAGGCTATAGACAGGATGGAGGCGATTAAAAACATAAAAAGAAAAATAACCGACCTTGACAAGATGAAGCTTGAGGAAAATAAAAAGGCAATCAGAGCAGGGTATGACATTGATATCCTGCCAAGTGATCTCATAACTTACGGAGCAGAGGCAAAAAGTTTGCTGTCAGAGCTTCAAAATCATGATGAAAAGATGTTTTTAGTAACAATCCTTATTATGAGTACCAATAAAAGTAAGGCTAAGCTTGACAATACGGTATTTACATTAAAATCCATTGCAAACAGACATAACTGTAACCTTAAAAACTTAAACTACAGGCAGGAACAGGGACTGGTTGCAAGTCTTCCGCTTGGAATAAATGAGGTGGAAATAGAAAGGGGACTTACCACAAGTTCGGTGGCTATCTTTATTCCGTTCACAACGGAGGAACTCTTTATTAAGGGTGAAAGTCTGTATTACGGCTTAAATGCTTTAAGTCGAAATATTATCATGGCTGACAGAAAGAAACTTAAAAATCCGAACGGGCTGATACTTGGAACACCGGGTAGCGGAAAATCTTTTGCGGCAAAGAGAGAGATTACCAATGCCTTCCTGATTACTGATGATGATATCATTATTGCGGATCCTGAGGCTGAATATTCTCCGCTTGTTAATGCCTTAAAAGGTCAGGTTATTAAAATATCACCTATTTCAAAAGACTATATAAATCCCCTTGATATCAACACCGACTATGCAGATGAAGATAATCCGTTGTCATTAAAATCTGATTTTATACTGTCCCTTTTTGAACTTGTAGTTGGAGAGAAAAAGCTAAGTGCGGAAGAAATCTCAGTTATTGACAGGTGCTTGCCAATTCTTTATAAAGCCTATTTTGAAAATCCGATACCTGAAAATATGCCTATACTTGAAGATTTATATAATCTTCTTAGAAAACAGGAGGAGAAAATAGGAAAGAAACTTGCGGTAGAGATGGAGATCTATGTAAAGGGAAGCCTTAATGTATTTAATCACAGAACGAATGTAGATACAAACAATAGGGTGGTTTGCTATGACATTAAAGAACTTGGAAAACAGCTTAAAAAAATAGGAATGTTAATAATACAAGATCAGGTTTGGAACAGAGTAACAATAAATAGGGCAAGTAAAAAAGCAACAAGATATTTTGTTGATGAATTTCACCTTCTTTTAAAAGAACCGCAAACAGCCAACTATTCTATAGAGATTTGGAAAAGATTCAGAAAATGGGGAGGTATGCCTACAGGTTTAACACAGAATATTAAAGATCTGCTTGCAAGTCCGGAGATTGAAAATATCTTTGATAATACCGACTTTATTTTAATGCTTAATCAGGCGGGAACGGATAGAGATACACTGGCTAAGAAGCTTAATATTTCAAAGCACCAGCTTTCCTATGTAACAAACAGTAATGAGGGAGAAGGTTTAATCTTCTATGGAAATACCATTGTCCCATTTATAGATCAGTTTCCTAAAAATACAAAACTGTATTCATTGATTACTACAAAATTAAGTGAAACGGGAAAAGATAAAAAGTGAGAAGAAGTATGCAGAATCCAAGATAAATACAGAATATATAGGGTTTGGAAGAAAGACAGAAAGTGAGGTAAAAAACTTGAGAAAGAAAAAGAATATAAGGTATAAAAACAGTAGAGAAAAGCCGTTAAATCAAGAGATACAGCCTTTTCCATCTGAAAATCAAACAGGTTATAAAAGAGAAGATGTTAAAAATCAGGATTTTCTTATTAAATATAATATGCCGGCTGAAGTAAAGACATCTTCATCTAAGAAAACATTTATAAATCATACGGATAGGGAGAATAAATATAAGGACTTAAATAAAAGCAGTGATTCTTATGAGATACCCGGTAAGGAAAATATAAATTATGACAAATCTTTTCTTGAGCCAAAAAAGGATAAAAAGGTCAGGCAAAAGCAGATAGGCAGCTTTCATCAGAAAGAAAAAGAAACCTATGAAGATTTATCTAGAGATACAGATAAAAATATAGCTTCTAATCAGTGTGATACGGACTTTAGGGATGATAAAGCTTTACAAAAGGTATCAGCCAAGGAACAAAGATACAAAGAAAAAACTGTAAACGCATATTCTGATAAGTCTAAAAATAAGGTAAGAGCAAGTAGGAAACGATATAAGAAAATTTTGCAAGAAAAACACTCTAAAGAAGATTTAAGCTTAAAAGATCGTTCAAAGAAGTATTTTAAAAGTAACTTTGAAGATGAAGAATTTACAAGGACTAAAAATAAGAAAAATTCTCTAAAAACAAAGGATGGAGTAAAAGAAAAAAAAGATAATAAAGGAGAAATAGCGGATAATTCAAAGCCTAAGCCTAAAGAATATTCAAAAAAAGCCAATGATAAATTTAGAAAACAGGAAGAGAAGATTTTAAAGCTTCAGCATAAAAAGCAAAGCTTTGAAAAGAAACTTGAAAACAAAGGTAAAGACAGCATATCTTCTAAGAGTGCAGTAGTTGCGGTAGGAGCGGTAAACAGGTATCTTGAAAGTGGACAAGAGGATAATGCCGGTGTCAGTGCCGCCCATAAGACCACAGATGGCATAGAAAGCCTTGCAAGAAAAGCCCACAATCACGGAAAAGGTAGGGTGTTAAAAAGACAAAAAAGGATAGCAAGGCTTGAAAAATATATTGAAAAACAGGAAAAAAAGCTGTTTTTTAAGAAAAACATGGAAGAATTTAAGAAAAGTAATGAGTATCAAAACACTTCAAGGTTAAGACAGTTTTTTAAAAGAAGGCAGTATAAAAAGCAACTTCAAAAGAAATACAAAGAAAGGATAAAGAACGGGCTTAAAAAATCCTTAGCAAAGGGAAGCAAAAAGTTTGCAGAATTTATAAAAGAAAGAAGTAAAAAGATAATGTTCCTAACGCTTTTGGTGGCAGGGACATTTTTTATGCTCTTTCAGGCAGGAAGCATGGTGATGAATATAGGAACAGGAACAATCGGTGATACCGTTTCTACAACCTATCTTTCCTCAGAAGATACCTTAAGGAATATCAATCAGGAATTTTCTTCTTTAGAACAGGGACTGCAAGAGGAAATGGAAAGCGTAGAAGAAACACATCCGGGATATGACGAATATATCATAAACGGAAAAGAAAAAATCGGTCATAATGTCCATGAGTTGTTATCCTATATCACTTCCCGCTATGGTGTGGTAAAGGAAGTATCTGAAATAGCCGGAGAAATACAACAGCTTTTTAATCAAATGTATACATTGACCTATGATGAAGAAATTGAAATCAGATATAAAACCGTTACATCAAGCTATATTGATGAAGCGGGGAATGAGCAGACAGAAAGCCATGAAGAAGCTTATGAATATAAAAAACTTATTGTAAACTTAGAAAAAAGAGAGATGGACGATATCATAAGAGAAGTATTTAATTCTTATCCCAACAATTTAGCTCACTATGAAGCACTGCTTTCAAGTAAAGGCAATATGGAGCTTGTTTTTGGGAGTGATAACGGGGATCTATCGGAGATTATAAACAATCCCGACTTTTCAAATCCGGGAATCGCCTTTGATGATGTAATGGTTAAGGCACTGTTTAACGAGGCGGAGAAACATATAGGTAAAAAATATGTATTTGGAGCAAACGGACCGAATAACTTTGATTGTTCGTCATTTGTATGCTGGAGTTTCACACATTCAGGAGTTAAAAATATGCCAAGAACTACTGCTTGGGGGATTTATAAAACTTATTGTAATCCTATATCTCCAAGTGAAGCAAAGGCGGGAGATATTATCTTCTTTAAAAACACTTATAACAGCAAGAGTCCGATATCCCATGTAGGTATTTATGCAGGAGATGGAATGATGATACATGCAGGCAATCCTATTCGCTTTGTAAGTATCAATACACCTTACTGGATAGAACATTTCTATGGGTTCGGTAGAGTATCAGGAATTCCTGATACTCTGCCTTATCAGTAAAATAGAGTTATCAGTAAAACATGAGTAAAACCACTCTCCATGGGGGATATGGCAGAGAAAAGTTCCTGATAACTCTATATGGTTACTTTAGACCGCAGAGCCTTTTTAATAGTTCCTCATCGCTGATATTGTAACGCTCCACATTTAGATGTTCTTTCAGCGGACTGTCAACAGGTACAGCTTTTTCAAGTGCTTTCCGTTTTAGTTCCGTATCAGCATGGGCATAAATGAGAGTTGTTTCCAGATTGGAATGGCCGAGCCATTGGGAAATCAAAGTCAAATCCACTCCGTTTTGGTACAGTATCATAGCCCATGAATGGCGGAATAAATGCGGATGCACATTTTCAGGCACTTCTTTACAGATTTTTCGTGCCTGAACACCGTATTTCGCAACCAATTTTCTTACGTTATCCTCGGTCATACGTTTTCGGATTTGGTTCCGAGTAACATAGAATAAATATTGATCTGAAAAGAGGTTTTGCTCCTGGTGAAATAATGTCAGATATTTTTTCAAATGCTGCACTACATCATCCCGCAATGGTATGGATCTGATTTTCGCCCCCTTTCCATGGATTGTCACTTTGGGATATTTGCCTAACTGTATATCACACAACCGGATGTCAACAAGTTCCTGAACACGTGCTCCTGTTTTGTATAGGAAAAGTAGTAAAAACGTATCTCGTTTCCCTTTTTCTGTACAGGTATCGGGTTGTTCCAGAATGGCTTGAACGGCATCCTCACTCATATGTTCCACTATGGTTTCCGGCTGCTTTGCCATTTTTACTTTTTGGACTTCTTCTAAATGGGCTATTACAGTGATGTCTTCCTGTGCCGCATATTTGAAGAAAGCACGAATGCAATGCAGCCGATGGTTCCTTGTGGAGATGCTGCAATTACGCTTGGTTTCCAGGTAACTTAAAAATTCGGATATGGTGCTGCGATCCATCATCTCAAAAGTGATTTCGTTGAGCGCAACCGAATTTTTTTCCTTTACGAAGTCAAATAGCAATTCCAGAGATTTACGGTAAGAACGTATTGTATTCTGACTGCATTTCTGTTCTTCCGGTAAAAAAGCTAGAAAAAAGCTGCGGACCAGGGTAAACAAGGGACTTAGTGTTCCCATATATCCACCCCCATTCCTATGCAGTCGATATTATCCCACTGTACTCCGGGTGATACCATAAGGCGTTCCGGCAGGATGTGGATGTAGTAAGCAGTATCCGAAAACTTTTCATGCCCCATATAAGCCCGAAGATACGGCAGCATTGCATAAAGGTTTCGACCTTCATTGAGCCAGCGGTGCAGGACAGTTGAGGCAAACCTGTGACGGAGATCATAGGGTCGTACCCGTGGTAAAACTTTAGGGTCAATCCCCGGATGTACCGCTATCCAGCACGACTTTACAAGAGCGGTCAGCTGCCATGATTTTATGGCAGTTGAGTCCGTGTGTATAAAGAAATACTCATTTCCCTTGTCAAAGACTGCTCTTTGCAAACGGTATTTTTTCAGTAGTAGAAGCATATCATCAGAGGCAACAACAATTCTCTCTTTCTTCCGTTTCGTTTTGGTTATGAAAAGCTCCCCTGTCTGGAAGTTGATATGTTCCACCTTCAGATTTCTGCCCTCATTTGGCCTTAGTCCGCATGCATACAGCAAACGTAAAAGTGTTGAGGCAGTTTTCCGGAAGAATGGGTCGTTTTTATATTCCATCGTGTCAGCGGACTGAAATAAAGCGACCAGTTCCTCATCTGTAAGGATGTACGGAAGATAATCAGGGCTTTTGGGTACACAGTTTCTTGGAAGTACATACGCAGATGAACCGAGGTACTTTGCAAACAGGCGTATTGTCGTAGCCTTGCTTCTTAAACAGGCTCGTCCACTTGCGATTTCACCATAGAACCATCCCCGTACTACTTCTTTTGTAAGTTCGGTCTGCTCCGGGCAGTGTTCATAACAATACTTGTCAAAACACCTTAGCTGCCTTTCGTGCTCATTGCAATACCCCATAGCAGCACGGAATTCAAGATATTCCTCAATAGCAGGTTTGAAAGCACTTTTGAATTCTTTCATGCTTCACTACCTCCCTCCGGCATAAGACCGTCTAGGTCAAGGGCACATTCTTTCAAATGTACGCTGTCGAGGGAAATGTATTGCTTTGTCGGGTCAATCCCTGAATGACCTAAAACCTGCGAAACCGTAGTGACTGGAATTCCGGCTATAACCATATTTGTTCCAACAGCTCGTCGTAGTCCATGAAATGTGCATTTAGGAAGCCCTATTTTTAAGCGGTAGCTATTAAAAATCTGATATGGTAGAGTATGTCCCATTTTCCCATAAGGAGCACGCCCATGTAAAAATACAAAAGGGAGATCGCTGTCAGGACGGCTATTAATTATGTAGTCCTGGATCGCCATTCCAACATCTTTCGTCAATGGAAGAGCTAATGCTTTTTCCGTTTTAGACTGGATAATACGGATTTCTCCGTTGATCCAGTCGATTGCAGTAAGCTGAAGATTTATGATGTCAACAGACCTCATTCCCGTAACAGTAGCAAGGATAATGACCGCATAATCCCTCTTTCCGATGGATGTATTTCTGTCAATCGTACTCAAGACGGCAGCTATCTCCTCTTGCGGAACAGGCTTCTTTATCCTATGTTCTGTGGGAACTGTAAAGGATAATGTGTCAGAAAAACTATTATTGCATAGTCCAGCTTCATATAAATAACGGTGCAGCTTTTTCAGCACCCGTTTTGCAGTATCGACGCTGTTGAGCGTCATTCGATTGGAACAGTCCATAAGATATTTACGGATCATCTCGTCAGTCACCTGCTCAAGAGATGTAACACCGTTCTGTAACAGCCACTTGAAATACGGCATACTGAATTTCCGGACAGAGTGTTTGGTGCTTTTGCCCCAGCTTTCATAGTCACGTATGTGTGTAAAAATCTTTTCATAGTAGGGCGTAAGATTTGTTGGCGTATTCCGACTATACAAATCTATGCTGCCTTTTTCGTGAAATTGAGCTAAATAGTCCGCAGTCTTTTGATAAAAACGAAAACGGGTTTTCCCGATTTCATGTCTCTGGTATCGGTGCTCCACATCCTTTAGAAACATAGCTATAATTTCCGGGCTGTAATAATCGTATCCGTGTTGTTTGTGCAGAAGAATTATTTTCTGCATGACAACTTCTTTTTCATGGATACTTCGGTGAGTGTATCCATTTTGCAAAAACACATTTGCTGTTTGAGCAGCAAGGTTTTCAATCGTTGATTGAACCACAATAATCACCATCCTTAATGATAGTCAGGCGTAAGCCTGCCAATATCATTATGACAGTAACTATCAACAAGCAACAGTCACACTTATCATAAGTTATCAGGAATTATAGAGGCTCAAACCACTGTATAGACGTTATTTCTGTAGTAAATTCCTGATAACTCTATTTTACTGATAAGGTAGAGTTAAATGACAGGAGGAAGAAGTTGAATAAAAAGTATCAAAAGAATATCGAAAATCAAAAAGCGATTGAAGAAAAAATAGAAGAACTTAGGCTGAGGCAGGAAATACTTAAAGAAGAGCAGGAGGAAATGGAGCAAGTTGAGGTTTTAAAAGAATACAGAAGCATTGATATTTCACTTGATGAGTTTTTAGAAATGATGAGAAAGTACAAAAAGGAAAGACAAAGTGAAAAGAAAATGAAAGAGCCGGAAAATTCTAAAGAAGTAGAGGAAAACAGAGAAAAAATCATGGAGGATACGAATGAAGGAAATGAAATCTAAAAAGAACAGGGTGAAAAGATTGGTAGGAGTTGTTTGCTTACTTGTGATGTTTATTATAGGGAATGTTTACCCTACATATATTTTTGCACAGGTTAATGAAAGTGAAATAGAAAGTGAGGAGACTCGGGAAACAGTCCTAGAAAAAGATAATGGGGAAAGAGAAGTACGCTTTCCGAATAAACTGGAGGCAAAAGAGCCTCCAAGTGATAATCAGGTAGGCAGCCAAAGTGATAGTATAAATAAAGGTATTCCTACAGCAGAAGGCAGTGCAAAGGCAGAACTTATAGAAAATGTAAATAATGCCAATCAGGACTATCCTATTTATCATGGAGAAAGTACGGGGGATGAAAGTGGTAAATATTTTGCCGATGCCAGACAGTTCATTACATTTAAAACAAAGTCCGGAAAGACCTTTCATCTAATTATTAATTATGATGAAGAAGGGCAAAATGTCATGCTTCTTACAGAAGTAAGTGAAGATGATTTATTAAATATGGTTGAAGCAAAAGAAAAACCTAAAGAGGAAGTAAAAAAAATAGAAGAGGTACCGCTACCAACAGAAGTAACAAAAGAAGAATCGGTAAAGGAAGAGACTAAAAAGAAAGAAGAAAGTAAAGGAGGAGGGCTTTATATATTTTTAGGATTGCTTGTTATGGCAGTTGTCGGAGCAGGATATTATTTTAAGATTTACAAGAAAAAGCAGGAAGCAAGTGAGGATGATGAAGACTATAATGAGCTTGAGGATGATTATGAAAGCGAGGACAATATAGAAGAACCGGAAGAAATACAGGAGGAAGCGGAGCAGGAAGAAGTGGATGATATGGCAATAGATGCTTATGAGGAGGAAGATGATGAGTAAAAAAGGATAAATAATATGGTGTCTTTTTTGCTCATATATAGTATGATATTTATGGATAAAAAATTTAAGTATGAAGGATAAAATCGGCAAAAAGGAGGATTTAGCATTAAATATATTTCTAAAATAAAAAATAGTGGAGATAATTATATGGAAAACAAACAAGTAAAGGTATACTTAGGCAGAAGGAGCGTATGTGCTGCTGATGATGTAAATTGCCCCAATCCGGCTATATTTTATTTGCCTGATACTATAGAAAAACTGATAATAATTGTAAATGAAATACTGCCATTTAGAGAATGGAAATGCTACTTGGGAAGGTGTGGTAAGAATGTCAGCGATGTAGAAGACGGGATACTTGTTTGGGGAAGGAAAGACAACCGGGTTTTAATTTCAGTAAGTTATGAATATAAAAGAGATAAAGATACTTGTAAAAAGATACGGACTATAGTAAAGAAAGACAATGACTGGCATGAAAAGATTGAAGTACATCCGTATTTATATTTTGAATAATGAGCAATCGTACTTGTAATGGTTTTGATGTAGTTAAATTTAGTGGGAATAATATGTGGGATTGTATTTGATACAAGTATCCCAAAAATCAAAATGAGAAATTTACCGGAGGTAAAAAGCATGAAGTATACATCAGATGATTTTGAGGATTGGCTTATTCTGATTGATTTTAAAATGGATTATTTTACGAAGAAATTTGCAGAAGAACAAAAATTGACATTAGATTACAGCATCCAATCATTAGATGAGTTGGAAATTTGGATTTTGGCTAATTTTGATAATCATAAAAAACTGATTGCTGATAGTAAACTGTTGGACTATATGACAATCTATGTTGGAGAAACTTTTCGCAGGTATATAGGTGGAAAGTGGTTTATTGATTTGAAAAATAAACGAAATGCTTATTACAGTATGCCTGTTTTAACAGATCCGTCATATCGGGGAGAAGTATATAAAGCACCGATGACTTTTGTAACAGCTTGTATAAGCAGAAAAAAAGGAAACTATATAAGTTGGATATTGAATAATTGTATTAAATCTCAAAATATATAGAAGATTTTAATATTTGATGAAATACAAAAATATATGTAAATGATAAATGTAAAGTTGCGGAGATGAATCAATATGGATGAATTAGAGCTAATAATCAAAAAAATTGAAGATAATATAGATAGTGATGATTTTGAAGTAATTATGATTGAATGTATGAAAAATATTGAAAGCGATTATAATGAACCGGGCTCCATAGAACCATTGCTAAAACTGATGGAAAGACATCCTCTTACCTCTTTTGGAAGTCCGGGAGCTATAGTACACTTTGTTGAGACATTTTATAAAAAAGGATATGAAGAAAAACTTATTACTTCATTAAAAAGGATGCCTACAGTGCATACTATTTGGATGCTGCATCGCATAATAAATGGAGCGGATAATAGAGAGTATTATTTAAGCTTACTAAAACAGATTTCTGAAAATAAAGATTATTATAAGGAAATCAGAGATAATGCATTATATTTTTTATCTATTCATTAAAAGAATTTTTAGATATGGATAAATTAAAATTTGAGAGGTGTAATTAGATTGAGTGATGATATAAGAAAAAAAGAAGTGGAAATACAAATCCTGAAAAAGGTGTTTGGTGAAGATGTTTCGTATGAAGAGTGTGAACAACCAGATTTTATACTTGAGTATGGTGAAAATGTTAAGTATGGAGTAGAAATAACTGAATTATATTATGATGGTACTTCTGCGAGAATAAAAAATGGAAAGTATGTCAAAGGATTACTGGAAGAAAAAAAGTATTGGCATAAGGATGATAAGAAAAAGCTGAATGTCCAAGATGTGTCATATTATTCTAAGGAAAAAGGTTATTCATCTATACAATTACCAATGCTTTTTTTACCTAAATATAATATACATGATTATACAAAGTCATTAAAGAAATCAATAGAGTTAAAAAATAAAAAATTAAAAAAGTATTGCTCTAACATTTCAAAAAACTGCATGTTAATTATTTATGACAAAGAAAACCAATTTGAAAAGTTAAGCGAGAAAAATATTGCAAGACTACTATTTGCTGTAGATTTATCAACGACTGTAAGAGAATCAAATTACCAGGAAATATATTTAGTTACAAGAATCAATGATAGAAGTCAGTATATACCATTAAAAGCATATCTCTTACAATCGGATTTTCTTTTGTTTATAGAGTTTATCAAAGAACATAATTTGATAAATAAATTGAATGAAATATATAATCATCCCTTATTTGCATTTGCTGAGATATTAAAAAGAAGAGGAAATATGGTAACATTTGGACAAGTTAATAATAATGAAGTAATTGGGAAAATTGTTGCTTATTGTGGTAGATATGGAATTGGAATGGTGCTTCACGGTGATGATAATTGGGGAGTTGGAGTCTTTGATACTTACCCACTACAGAGAATACCGAATACTGAAGAGTTCGAACTTGAATCTATCACATGTTTTTTTGACGATAATTTATATATGTCATATGAAAAGTTAGTTCGAGAAAAAGTAGCATCTGTAGGATTGTTTTTTTCAACAGAATACGATATTGCTAATAACAAACCCTAGTTTGGACATGAAATAACTAAGGAAACCTTATTGCAAAAAGGCTGTAAAGAGAAATACTTATATGATTTAAGCAAAAATCTATAAAATAAGGAATAATATAAAAAATTAAATACCAAAAATCAAAAGGCAATCAGATAACTTCCGGTTGCCTTTTTTCATGCAAAAAAGGAGGAATTATAAATGCAGTTAGTGATATGTGAAAAACCGAGCGTTGCAATGAGTTTATCAAAGGTTATCGGTGCAACAGGCAGGCAGAACGGATACTATGAAGGAGGCGGATATATTGTAAGTTGGTGTGTTGGGCATTTAATACAGCCTGCAAGTCCTCCAGCTTATGATGAAAAGTATGCCAAGTGGAAATTGGAGGATTTGCCGATTATTCCTAAACAGTATAAATACGAGGTGGTAAAGGGGGTTAAGGGTCAGTTTAACACTCTTAAAAAGCTGATGAACTCTAAAGAGATTGAAACGGTTATTAATGCTTGTGATGCGGGGCGTGAGGGAGAGTTAATCTTTAGGCTTGTGTATGAGCAGGCAGGTTGTAAAAAGAATATCAAAAGGCTTTGGATCTCATCAATGGAATATGTAGCAATAAAAGAAGGCTTTAATCAGTTAAAAGATGGAAAAGAGTATGAAGCTCTATATCAATCAGCTCTTGCCAGAAGTAAGGCGGATTGGCTTGTCGGTATGAACATGAGTAGGTTGTATTCCCTTATTTATAATCAAAATTATTCTGTTGGAAGAGTACAAACACCGACACTTTTTATGATAGTAAAAAGAGATGATGAAATAGCAGCTTTTAAGAAAGAGAAATATTATATAGGCGAGCTTTATTGTACAGGCTTTACTCTTTCAACAGACAGGATCGACAGCCTTGAGATTGTAGAAGATTTAGTAAATGTGGTAGGAAATGCAATCACAGTAAGAAATGTGGAGAAAAAGGAAAAGCTTACAAAGCCTGACTTGCCGTTTGATTTAACAACACTTCAAAGAGAATGTAACAAATACTTCGGATACAGTGCAAAGCAGACGCTTGACTATGCTCAAAGCCTTTATGAAAAGAAAATGATTACATATCCGAGGACGGACAGCCGATATCTTTCGGAAGATATGATTATAAATACAGTAAACAACATACTTGGCAAAAATGACTTTGATGCGGAACAAATTAAAATTATTTTCAACTCAGCTAAGGTAACGGATCACCACGCAATCATACCTACAGTAAGTTCTTTAGAAGAAGATATGTCCACAATTCCTGAAAGCGAAAGAAAAATATATAAACTTATCTTAAATAAACTCCATGCAAGTGTAGGCTATCCCTTAATTGAAAACATAACAAAGATTGTTGCGGTATATGAAAGTCAGGGTGATGTATTTGAATTTAAGGCAAGCGGTAAGGTCATTACAGATGAAGGTTTTACAAAATATCTTAAACAGTACGGTTCAAAGAAAAATGAAGATGTCTTATTACCTGATATAAACGTGGGAGATGTACTGAAAATCAAGGATAAAGAGATAAAAGAAAAATATACGACACCACCAAAGCATTTTACAGAGGATACTTTACTTAAAGCCATGGAAACGGCAGGTAATGATGCACTACAAAAGGGGGTTGAGGTTGAGCGAAGGGGACTTGGAACACCGGCAACAAGAGCAGGCATTATAGAAAATCTGATTTCCAAAGATTTTATAGAAAGAGATAAGAAAAATCTTATTGCAACGAAAAAAGGAAAAGCTCTTATAGAAATCGTGGAGGATAACTTTAAGTCGGCTAAAACAACAGCCAAGTGGGAAATTAAACTATCTGACATAGCACTGGGCAAATCGTCAAATGAAGCGTTTTTATCGGGTATTGAAACCGAGATAAAAGAAACTATTGCCAAGTATCAGGGAAGATAATATATGTTTGATACATTGATGAAACTTGATAAAGACAGAGAGGTCTTGGATTTTTATGCCACAGATAAAAGAGCAACAAAGGAGCTTTTAATAAGAGAAAGTTTCCGAGAAACAATAAAATAGTATAAAAACAATAATGAACAGAAGTTAAGGAGGACGAAATGAACGATAATAAAAACATTCAAAGACAGGAAGAACAGACAAAGGAAGTTATAAATGAGATCAAAGCAGAATATACAAAAACAGCCGGCTTTTTAGAAGAAAATACCGATACACAGCTTAAAATTGCCGGGGAGCTTAAAGAAGAGCTAAAAAACAATGACTTTGATGTAAATATTGAAGAGTTAAAGGCACTTAAAGATGAAATAACAGGTCTTAAGGCGGAGATCAAAAGACTTAATGAAATGGATAATATAAGCCTTAGCTCCCTTATTGCTAAGGATATTAGGGCAGTAGGAAAATCTCTTATTAATCTTCAGGAAAAGGCGGTAGGAAGTATCAAGCATCTTTATGACAGCATGAAACATCAGCTTACCTATAACCTTACAAAGGCACAGGAAAAGTTTGTTGAGATGAAAATAGGAATTGTAAAGGGACTTGTAAACTCAATGCAAAGTTTCATAAAGGAGCAGCAAAAGAAGCTTAATAACTGCCTTGAAAAACTGGATACATTATCTAAAGAGATACAAAAGGATGAGGAAAAATTAAATAAGGGAAATAAGGAAGAGATTAAGCAGACGGATAATGAAAATAAAGATATTAAGGCAAGTGAAAAAGCATCTGCAAGAGATAACAGTGAAAGATCAGAGAACAAGCCTATAAAGAATAATGACAGGAGTAGTAAAAATATAAAAAGAAAATCTTCCGTATTAAAAACACTTAAAGAAAATCAGCAAAAGATTAGACTTGAGGAAAAGGGGAAGGCAGAAAAAACGGTAAAAAAGGATAAGGGAATGGAAATATAATGAAAGAAGCCGACCTTATCAAATATAAAAATATTCCGGATGAATTAAAGCGTGAGAAAAGATGGTGCCTTTATAAAATCATTTTAAGAGACGGAAAAAATACAAAAATGCCGATTATGCCAAATGGAAAACCTGCCAAGTCAAATGATAGAAAAACTTGGTACAGTTTTGATGATTGCATGGATGCTTTATGTAAAAATCAGGGCTTAGGTTTGGGATTTTTCTTAGGGGACGGGTATATAGGAATTGATATAGATAAGGTAAGTGATGAGATAATGGAATACAGTATGGACTTTAATGCTGCTTCCATGACAGCTAACTTTTTAAGAGGGATTTCCACCTATGCGGAAATCTCTCCGTCAAAAACAGGACTGCATTTTATAGGAAAGGGTAAGGTACCGGGAGAAAGAAAAAGATATAAAAACCTTGAAATTTATGACAGGGACAGATTTTTTACAATAACCGGGAATATATTAAAGGATAAAGATAGAAGTAAAATAGTAAATATCAATCAGGAGCTGTTGCCGCTTTATCTAAAATATATGCCAAGTATAGACTCCGTAGAAGGCAAAGCGGGTAGGATTAATCTAAGTCCAAGTAGTTTGGCTTATAAAAACAGATTCTCACAAGATGATATTCTTAACATACTTTTTAATAGGGGATGCTTTAACTATAGCGGAGAAGATCTAAGACAAATATATAACGGGAATTATCAAAACTATTTTAATAGTCAGTCCGAGGCTGATTTTTTTATGCTTGGGAGGCTGCTTTATTACACCGCAGATGTGGAAAAGTCAATCAGCCTTATGGAAAATAGCAGACTTAAAAGAAACAAGTGGTATAAAAGGAGAGGAAGTACGGACTATATACACTATATTGCAGATAGGGCAATGAACGGCATAAATAAGTTTTATGATTGGAATAAAGAAAAGGCTGATATTACAAAAGAGACAAAGCAAGAAGAGATTGAAAATAAGAAGAAGGAGGGAAAGATGCCAAGATATTCAACTGAAAAAATCAGTGATATTTTATCTCACTCGTTAGAGGAAATAAGAAGGGATGTAGATGCCTATAAGGATTTTCTAAAGACAATGGGAAACAACTATAAATACTCATATATGCACCAGTTAAGTATTTACAGTACCTACAAGAGAGCAACTGCCTGTGCGGAGTATGATTTTTGGAAAAAACTTGGAAGAAGTGTAAAAAGAGGAGAAAAGGGAATACCGATTCTTGATTTAAGCATGAGACTACCAAAGGTAAAGTATGTATTTGATGTCAGCCAAACAGTCAGTATAGGAAATAAGATCAATGAAGTAAAACTGTGGAAATATGAACCCGAGAAGCATGCTTTGGCTATTGATTTACTGATTGACAACTTTAAAGAAAGAAATAGCAGGCTACTTTTTTCACAGGAGGAAAAGATAAACGCTCTTATAGATTTATATGTTAGGAAAAGGATATATGCCATCTTTGATATGCTGACGGATGATACACTTAAAAGTTATACCAAAGTAGAACTGATGCAATTTATCACAGAATCTATAAAGGTTTCACTGGCACAAAGAATGGATATAGGTATTCCTGTTGATGAGGGCAAACTGAAAACAGTATCAGGGATTAAGCATGGACAGGATATTGATAGCCTTCTTGGAGAAATATCTTTAATTTCTAAAGAAATGCTTATGGCTATCGGAAGAGAAATAGGGAGGATAGGTGAGAGAGAAAAACTTAAAGAAATAGAGATAAATGAGCGGACAAAGACCGACAAGGAGCGTTATAATAATACTGTAAAAGAAACCGTTAAAAGTACTGATACAATAAATAATGAAGAAAATAAAGGAGGCTTGGCTGATGAGAGAAAAAGTAATACTGGAGGACAGGGAATACCTTTTGGAGGAAGAAATCTACATCCCGGTAATCAAGGAGAACCTATTCGAGAAACAGGGGGGAACCTACAGTTTGGAGAAGATGGAAGACGGAGAGGAAGTTTTGATACCGAATATAGAGATGCCAAAGATAGTAGATCAGAGCAGGCTGAACAGATTTGGAAGGGAGAGGCTAAAATTCCTGAAAGAAAACAGGGAGAATCAGTATCAGAGCATGTATTACAGAGGGACATTGATGGAGCATCTTCTAAATATAGAGGAACAGGCACAGGAATTTTTGAAGAAGGAGGAGCCGAAAATGATGGAGGCTTGGGGGCTTACAAACGAACTGAAGTCGGAAGATTTTCTGAAATATACGGGACTGAAGAAAAATCTCGATATGACATTAACGAGGATGGTATTGGAACAGATAGTCTGGGCATAGATAGAAAAATACAATCAAACAGCAGAGATAGTGAAAGGGAAGTCAATAAGACTTCTTTTTCTTTTGCCCAGAATGAAAGCGGTCAGGTAAGATTTAACTTGCCCCTACAGCAAAAAGAAATAGATACTGTTTTAATTTATGGAGGGAATGAAGAGAATTTAAGATTAAAGGTTTTGGCTGAGTATTCTAAAGGAAAAAGTATAGAAGAATTAGCTGATTTCCTTCAAAGCAGTTTTAGAGGCGGAAATGGCTATGGAGTAGACGGAAACAAGGTTTGTGCATGGTATGATAAAGAAGGAATCTACTCATCCAATGATATTTCATCAAAAGAAAATCCGATGCAGATTTTATCATGGTCTGATGCTTCAAAGCGTATAGGAGAGCTTATTGAAAGCAGCGAATATGCAACCAATGTTGAGATGGTTGAAGCTTTTTCCTATGAAAGAAAAGAACTTGCCCAAAAGCTGTGGTACTTAAAAAGAGATTTTTCAGATGATGTAAAAGAAAACTACCTACAGGTTCTTGATCGAACAGAAAAACAAGGATTTCCTGATGAAACCGAAGAACTTACAGAAAAGCTTAGAAGTCCTGAATTTAGGAATAAACTTAGAGAAGAATACAGCATATTTTTACAGGACTATATGGAAAATAAGGGGATATTAAGATTTCATTTTCATAAGCCGGATGAGATTTTACAAAGGTTAAATGATTTGGAGATACCAAGGAAGGAACTTAGTTCCGGTCTTATGGAATTACCGAAGATAAAAGAATTTATCACAGAAGATGAGATAGATGAAAATTTTAGGAAAGGAAGCGGTATTTCAGGAGGAGAAAAAAGGATTGCCGACTTTTTTAGAGAAAATCATACACTTTCCCAACAGGCGGAGTTTTTAAAAAATGAGTATGGCACAGGTGGAAGAACTCATGCTTTATCAGGAAATATGGAAAGCAGTGAATGGCATGATGCTAAGGGAATAGGTCTTAAAAAGGGAAACTCTCCGGAATTTATGCTTAGCTGGAGTCAAGTGGCAGTAAGGATTAAAGACTTAATAAAGAATGATCGATACGAAAATAAGGATGTTGTGTCCGATGTACAAAAACAGCTAAAACCAAAAGAAGAAAATATAGAGTCAGAGTATTTTAATCAGGAAAAAGAACAGGATATAACGGATAAAGAAAATGCTACCGACATTGATCCGGGTATACAAAGGGAAGAAGAAATACTTTTAATTCAGGATGAAAGAGAAGTATCTTATGAAGAAGCTGAAAAAATCTATGAGTTGCAAATAGAAAGAGAAGAGAGTTTCAGTACAGAAAATATCTTAAATCAAAATACATCATATAAAGAGCAAAATCCAAATGATTACTGGGTGGTGGAATTTCATGAAAAATCAAGTCTAACAGAAAAAGATTATACAGGTATGATTGTTACAAAGGATCTTCTTAATGAAATAAAAGAGTTGGATGAAAAAATAAGTATACATAATGAAACTGTAGGCAAAGATAAGTATGGGCAAATGACAGATGAGTGGTTAGGGTATTCAAAGTTTTATTTTGATCATATCGTAGACGGCGAAGTAAAAGAACATTACAGAGTGGATATAGGGGATGGTAATGAAGCAAATGAAAGAGAGTTTGCCTATCTTTATAGAAACACGGCACCAACTCAGGAGATAATAAATGAAGTATATCAAAATACTGCCCATAGTAACAAAGAAAGTGAAATACAAGTTGATTTAGCTGAAGAAGAAAGTGAAAAGGTATTAGAGCTTAAGGCTAAGAATGATGTTATATCTGCTCTGACTTTTAAAGAAGAAAAAGAAGCCGGAGGGTATCAGTATAACTCTCAAAATAAAGAATTTATTTTGCTTAAAAAGACTGTAGATGAAGGAAACTTAAAAGTACCGGAGCATATAAGAAACAGCATAGACGGGAAAGTCGGGTATGAAGCAGAACTTGTTTTAGATATGAAAAACAGACAGATAAAGCAAAACCTGAGATACAATGGATATATGCTTAATTCTAATCGTGCAATCGAGTATGAAAGTTATCATGAAATGCTTCAAAACCTCTTTTACTTGCTTGATGATAACCATAGAAATGTACTTCTTACAGGTTATATAAATGAACAGATTAAAAAGGCAAATGAACAAGAAAATGTAAATGAGCCGATTTTTAAAGAGGGTATGCAGGTAAGATATCAAGGAAAGGAATACCTGATTTCAGAAATAAGTGATTATGGAAACTATAAAACAATAAAATTGGATGATAATGAAGAGTATCTTAGCGGCTTTGTTACAGGAAGTGAGATCCTGACATTTAGAAATGAAAACGAACTTGACTTTGAGATACTTTCCACAGAAGAAAAATCACTAAAGGAGAATTTAAGCAAAGAAGATATACATGCCTTAAATAAAGAGGCTTTAAGTGAAGTACCAAGGCAAGAAGAAAACTATACAAACGGAGAATATGTGAAAAACATACTACCCGTCAATTATAGGATAACAAGAGAAGATGAAGTACTGCCACCGTCAGAGCGATTAAAAAACAACATTGAAGCAATAAGGGTACTAAAGCAGCTTGATGAAGAAAACAGATATGCCGGAAAAGAAGAGCAGGATATTTTAAGCCGCTATGTAGGTTGGGGAGGTCTTTCAGATGTATTTGATGAAGAGCGGGGAGGTCAGTGGCAGGAGGCAAGGATGTTCTTAAAAGAAAACCTATCACAGTCAGAGTATGAGGCTGCTAAAGAAAGTACGCTTACCGCCTTTTATACACCTAAGGTAGTAATAGATGCTATTTATCATACTTTATCAGATATGGGATTTGAGAGTGGAAATATCTTAGAGCCAAGTATGGGAACGGGAAGGTTTATAGGAAACCTACCGGAGTCAATGCAAAAGTCAAAGTTTTACGGTATAGAACTTGACAGTATCAGCGGACAGATTGCTAAAAAGCTTTATCCCAATTCAAACATTCAGATAAAAGGCTTTGAAGAAACTTTCATTTCAAATAATCTTTTTGACATAGCTATAGGAAATGTACCTTTTGGAGATTATAGGGTATCCGATCGTGAGTATGAAAAAAACAACTTTCTTATTCACGATTATTTTTTTGCCAAAACACTGGATAAGGTGCGTAGCAAAGGAGTAATTGCTTTTATAACTTCATCAGGCACAATGGATAAAAGAAATGAGGATATAAGAAGATATATAAGTGAGCGTGCAGAGTTTCTGGGAGCTATAAGGATTCCAAATAATATATTTAAAGGTGAAGCCGGTACAGAGGTTACAAGTGATATTATTTTCTTAAAGAAAAGAGACAGGCTGTTAAAGATAGATGAGGACTGGGTTAAGCTTGATAAGGACAGGCAGGGACTAAGCTATAACAAATACTTTGTAGATAATCCACAGATGGTACTTGGCAGTATGCAGGAAGTACCGGGCAGGTTCGGTACCGCTCTTGCCTGCATTGCAGATGAAGGTAAACAAATAAAAGAACAGCTTGAGGATGCAATTAAAAATATCAAGGGTACTTATGAAAAGGCGAAGTTAAATGAAGAACTTGAAACAGAAACAATTCCGGCTGATGACAATGTTAAGAATTATTCCTATGCAGTGATTGAAGATAAGGTATACTTTAGAGAAAACTCCATTATGCAAAGAGTACTTTTAAATAAAGCTGACGAGGAGAAGATAGGGGCATATCTTGAAATAGAAAAAGCATTAAGAGGAGTAATTACCTATCAAAAGGAAGATTATCCGGAAGAGGAAATAAAAGCTTTACAGGGTAGATTAAATAAGCTTTATGATGATTTTTCTAATAAATATGGACTAATTAATTCAAGGGCAAATAAAAGATTATTGCAAGAGGATGCCAACTACTCTTTAGTATCCACCTTGGAAAACCTTAATAAAGAGGGTAACTTTATCGGTAAGTCAGATATTTTTACAAAAAGAACCATTAAAAAAGCTATGGTAATTGAACATACGGATAGCTTAACAGAGGCATTAATCCTTTCCATATCTCAAAAAGGGAATGTAAACTTTGAGTATATGGAGGAGCTTACAGGAAAGATAAGAAAAGAGCTGATAGAAGGGCTAAAAGGAGAGATATTCTTAAATCTTGATAGTTTTGAACCAAGTGATATTACTCCTTTTTCATCAGCTTTGGATTTAGTGGATTTTTCAAGAGAATATGTCAGTGCAGATGAATACTTATCAGGTAATATCAGAGAGAAAATAGAAGTAGTAGACGCATATATAAAAAATATAGATTATGAAGTTAATAAAAATAAAGAGGAGTTAGATAAGCCTCAGGTCTTACGATCGGGTATTGACGGGGGAAGATCCAATCAGGAAGAATTATCACATAAATCCGAAATAACAGAGAAAAATTCGGTATTAAAACAGGAATTATCTGCTCTTAATTATCAGAAAAAAAGACTGGAAGAAGTAATGCCGAAAACTCTTGAAGCAAGTGATATAACTGTCAAGATGGGTTCTACATGGATACCTGAAAAAGACTATAAGAGCTTTATGTTTAATCTGTTAAAGACCTCCGCATCAAACAGATGGAATATAGATATTAAATATGCTGATTTTACAGGAGAGTATAGGGTAGAGGGAAAAAGCACAGATAAAAATAACGACCTGGCTAATTTCACCTATGGAACAAGCAGAGTGAGTGCATATAAGCTTATAGAGGATAGTCTAAATCTTAGAGATACTAAAGTATATGACCAGATCATTGATTCGGACGGAAAGAAAACATCTGTTTTAAATCAGAAAGAAACCATGCTTGCAAGGAGTAAACAGGAAATTATCAAAGAAGAATTTAAAAATTGGATCTTTGAGGATGTGGACAGAAGAAACAGGCTGGTGAAAAAATATAATGAAAGATTTAATTCCATTCGATTAAGGGAGTATGACGGAAGTCATTTGCCTTTTGACGGGATAAACCCTGAAATTAAGCTTAGACCTCATCAAAAAGATGCAATAGCAAGGGGGCTTTTTGGAGGAAATACACTGCTTGCACATGAAGTAGGGGCGGGCAAGACCTTTGAGATGATAGGAATTGCGATGGAGTCTAAAAGGCTTGGAATGAGTTCTAAAGCCATGTTTGTAGTTCCAAATCATATAGTAGAACAGTTCGGGCGTGAGTTTAACGAGCTTTATCCGGCAGCCAATATACTTTGTGCTACGGAAAAGGATTTTACACCGGACAAGCGGAAAAGATTTTGCAGTAGGATTGCAACAGGAGACTATGATGCGGTGATTATAGGTCATAGTCAATTTGAGAAAATCCCGATTTCAAAGGAAAGACAGGAGTATGAAATTAAAAGTCAGATCGATGAGATCGTGGAATTTATTGGAGAATATAAAAGAGACAGAGATCAAAGATTTAGTGTAAAGCAGCTTGAAAAGACAAAGAAAAGTCTGGAGGCAAAATTAAAGAAACTTAATGATGATTATAAAAAAGATGATGTGGTAACCTTTGAGGAACTTGGAATTGATAAGCTTTTTGTGGATGAAGCCCATTCATATAAAAATCTGTACCTGTTTTCAAAAATGAGAAATGTTTCAGGAATCAGTGCAACGGATTCACAAAAGTCATCCGATATGCTTATGAAATGCAGATATATGGATGAGATAACAGGTGGTAAGGGAATTGTTTTTGCAACAGGAACTCCGGTCAGTAACAGTATGGCTGAACTTTATACCATGCAAAGGTATCTTCAGTATGACGAACTTAAAAAAATGCACCTTCAGCACTTTGATTCATGGGCATCTACATTTCCAGAAACAGTTACGGCAATAGAGCTTAATCCTGAAGGAAACGGATATAGAAGTAAGACAAGATTTTCAAAGTTTTACAATCTCCCGGAACTGATGAACATGGTTAAGCAGTTTATGGATATAAAAACGGCGGATGTATTAAATCTTCCCGTTCCAAATGCACACTATGAGACCATAAAGACAAAGCCTAGCGAGGAGCAAAAGGAAATATTGGAGTCTTTTTCTGAAAGAGCGGATAAGGTTCGAGCAAAACAGGTGGATTCCTCTGTCGATAATATGCTGCTTATTACTAATGACGGAAAGAAGATGGCACTTGATCAGAGGCTTATAAATCCTTTGCTTCCCGATGATGAAAACAGCAAGGTAAATACTTGTGTAAAAAATATCTTCAGTATATGGGATAAATATACAGATAAAAAGTCGGCACAGCTTGTCTTTTGTGATATGTCCACACCCTCAAGCGAGTTTAATATTTATGATGATATTAGGAACAAACTCATTACGATGGGAATTCCAAAAGAAGAAATTGAATTTATCCATAATGCAAATAACAACAGGGAAAAGGATGCTATTTTTGATAAGGTAAGGAAAGGAGAAATTCGTGTGCTTTTAGGTTCAACACAGAAGATGGGAGCAGGAACCAATGCACAAGATAAACTCATTGCCATTCATGATCTTGATGTCCCGTGGAGACCTGCGGATCTTTCTCAAAGAGCCGGAAGAATCGTAAGACAGGGAAATGAAAATGAAGATGTTTATATCTTCAGATATGTAACTGAGAATACCTTTGATGCTTATCTTTTCCAAACACTTGAAAATAAACAAAAGTATATTTCACAGATAATGACAAGTAAAACACCGGTAAGAGTTGCAGAAGATGTGGATGAGGCTACATTAAATTATGCTGAAATAAAGGCACTTGCGACAGGTAATCCTTTAATTCGTGAGAAGATGGATCTTGATGTGGAGGTATCCAAGCTAAAAATGCTTGAGTCCAACTTCAAATCAAACCTGTATAAACTTGAGGATAAGGTGGTAAAGGTTTACCCTAAAGAAATAGAAAATTTGAAAAATAAAATAGAAAACCTGAAAAAAGATATAGAAAATATAGAGCCATATAGAGAAGAAGGTAGTGAAAAAAGCATAGAAAAAACAATAGAATATGCTCAGACCACTTTTGAAAATGTAGGAGAAAAGTTAAAAGATTCGGATAAAAAAGAGGATATGGAACAGGTATCAAGGTTCACTTCTTTGACACTTGGAGGTAAGAAATATACCGATAAAAAACAAGCCGGAGAGTTTTTAATAAGCAAAATAAAGAGCTTAAAGATAGATGATGATTATAAGGAAGAAGAAGTAAAAATCGGAGAGTACAGAAACTTTGATTTATTTGTATACTATGACACTTTTTCAAGCAGATATAAATTTATCCTAAAGGGAGAAGAGAAACACTATGGAGAGTTCGGAGCGGACGGAGTCGGAAATATAACCAGGATGGATAATGTCCTTGATAAGATGCCGGAGAGACTGGAGCAAACCTTAGGAAAACTTAGGGATACCGAAAGTCAACTTGAAACTGCAAGGCTTGAAATCCGGAAGAAATTTCCGCAGGCTGATCTTTTAAAAGAAAAGACACTAAGGCTTGCCGAGGTAAATAATCTTTTAGATATGGGGCAAAAAGAAGCAGTAACAGAGGGGAAAAATCCGTTGCTTGAAGAGGTAAAAGAAGAGTTGATTCACTTCTTAAATAAAGAGTATGAAGAAAACCACAGTATAGAAGATTTTGATACCATGTTTCCTGATTTAAGCGATATAGGGCTTGCTTATACAACTACGCCTGATGAAGAGCATGAAATACAGACAAGCCTTGATTTAATCAATTATAAAATGAATACCTATGTTGATAATACTTTAGTTAACAGCTTTCAGTATACCTATGATCCTCTTGATGCAAGTGATAGAAGTGAGCTTGTGCAGATAAAGGCAAACATAGGTTTTTGGGATTTTAATGAGCTTATCTATGTGGATGAAGAAAAGTTAAAAGAGGCACTGGGGCTTGAAATCGATGATGATGGGAATTTTTATGATCCGTTAGAAAAAGATACGGACTTGGACGGTGTAGCGGATAGGTACGATGCCGACTTTAGAGACAGCAAGGTGCAAAGTATCGGAGATTTTAATAAAAGAGATAGAAACTCTGTAGTAGATAAATTAAACGGGTATAAGGAGCAAGTAAGTCAAACAGGTGCAAGGGAAAATCAATTAGAATACTTTGAGGAGGCAAGGTAGGATTCAGATAAAAAATATCATATATAAATACGGGAAGAGAGTATCTTTTATGGGTACTCTTTTCTAAATCTTAATAGAAAAATAAAGTGTAAAGACAGAAATGGAGGAATGTATGAGCTTAAAAAAAGGGGATATTATTAAAACGGCACTGGGAGAACATACAACGGTATTAGATGTAAAGAAAAATCAGGTAGTATTATTTACAGGTGAACAATTTGTTATAGCATCAGGGATTAAAGAGAATAAAGAAAACGGCAAGTTTGAGTGGGCGAATGGAAGATATGCAAATGATTTAAACAGTATTTCAAATATGCAAAACAACAGCTTTGAAAGTATGAAAGAAACGCTATCATTCCTGGCAGAGTATAACCATAGTGATTTTATCAAGGGAATAATATCACTGGAAACAGATATAAATAATGAAGACATACTGGATAATGCCTATGACAATTATATGAATGACTCTTATATGGGGTTAATTGATGAAAGGTTTATGGACTTTATTGATGAAGACCTAAAAACAGCGAAAGATATAAAGCAGGAAGAGATAGAAAAAGATGCAGGTATTCAGGAAAAAAGCAAAGAAGAAATAAGTGAAAACGAGCAATACCAAACACAGGAAAATACAGTAAAAGAAAATACAAGTCTGAAAGATAATAATGATCAAGAAAAGCAGTATATAAAAGGTAATCTTACCGCCGATGTTGAAATAAAGGATCTAAGGTCAAATGAGGGACAGGATTTTAGAGTGGCAAGTTTTTCTATTGCTCAAAATGACGGAATGGGAAATGTAAAGTTTATGAATTGTTTTGCCTATAATGAGCAGGTTCAAGCAGTAAAGGACTTTAGAAAAGGGGATTTTGTTTCTCTTTCAGGAAAAGAAAAGCTTAGTATCGGAAAAAATGGAAAGCAATATACAAACTTTAAGATATATTCTGCCAAGTTGTTAAAAGCCAGAGGACAATATCAAGATACAAAAGAGAAGCCTTCAACACTTAAAAAACTAAATGATTATAAGGAAAAAACGGATGGCAGATCAAAAGAACAAGGGAATATGAAAAATGAAAAGTGTGTAGAACGATAAAAGTGTGGGGATTGGCAGCCTAATAAGCTGCTGTCCCCTATCTTTTTTTGATTCTCTTTTAAACTTAAAATAAGGATTTGCTAAAAAAGAAGAGGGGCGTTATAGTATAAGAAATAGGATTATTTAGTAGAAAGGATGAAATGATATGATTGTTATTTTTATAGCCTTAATTATACTATATTTGGGAGTTATCCTGTTTGTAGGAACAACATTTGTAAAAATAAGCTTATTTGCAATGGATAAGCTTGCGGTATTTATAGCAAGTTGGTACTATACTCACCATTATTTTTCCATCAAGTTTTCATCCGGATATGCAGTATATTTTTGGGATATATTAGCGGCAATAGTGGCTGTAGTGCTATATTCTGTCTTATTTAAGCTAATTCATGATAAATTTGGATTGATTGGAAAGATTCTTAATTTAGCTATATCGTTTTTCAGCTCAATGACGGTATATTGTATTTTGATACATGGATTTATTACAAATGAAAAATCTTATTTCCTACCCCTTTTAAACAATGATTTAGCCAATCAGGTGGTAAACTATATCATAATAGGTATAATCTCTTTAGTTGTATGGAAAAGAAGAGAAGATTATCTTATAGAAATGGACAAGGTATAAGAAAACAGTGTTATTAAAAAACAGATCTTGCAGAAAAATCTAACACTGGGGGTAATCATACTGTTTTGACTTAGCCTATAAGAAAAAGTCTACCACTATGTCTATATGTTTTTGTTACTTATAAATAAGGAGGCTGCTTTCTACCAAAAATCAGGTAGGAGCGGTCTCCTTCTTTTATTTTTCCAGATGGTTATTAAGATATATATCCGTATTTTTCTTTGCTTGTTGAAGATCGTGGAGCATGAAGTTTTGATAGGAGTATTCTTCCATAAGGCTAATTTTTTTCTGTTCCAAAACAGCATATTTATCTGACAGTTTAGGAATACTTAATGTATGGTATCCTGATTTTTCAAGTTCTTTTAAGGCGATTTCATAGGCAATAATCTGTGGCTTATATTCTTCAAAAAATGCTTTATTTTCCTTATCTTCAATATACATGTCATGGATCAGCTGATTTTTAGAAAGTGTGTTTTTATTCTCTATCACAGAATATATGGATTTCATTTCCTTTTCAGCTTGCTTTATCCAATCTAATAATTGTTGTCTGTCTGAGGCTGCCTTCTTTAATTTTAATTCAAGCTCTTCATAGGTGTTTATGCCATATCTTCTCATATCGTTTAAGGATGAAGCCATTGTTTTCATGTTATGTTTACCTGCCCACACTTCATAACCTTTTGAGGATTTTACCTTTTCATTGTTCTTTATATTTACAATAGTACCAGGCTTTTTATAAGAGTGTTTGTCATAAAGCTGTTCTTTATTATAAATCTGCTGTTTAGTTGGATCTTCAATTCTTTCTTTAATTTGCTCTTTGGTATAATCTTCGCCAAGCACATTTGCCTTTGTCCTTGTAAATCTGCCGCTGTCTTTTTTGTCTTTATGGCGGAATGAAAGATACTTTCCAATCTTAATTTCATATCCTAAATCTTCCATTGCTTTTAAAAACTCTTCGTAAGTACCGGACTTTAGAATTGCTTTATCAATGGCAAGGTGAAGCCTGTTTTTCCAAGAACCGCCTTTCTTAAATTCCATATATTCAATATAACTTTTACCGTTTGTGGAATATCTGTTCTTGAATTTTTTATAGTTTTCATCAATGACAGATAAACCGTTTTCCTTACAAATCTCATCACTGACAGTTCTGATTTGATGATAACTTCTTTTGTTGCTTTGATATGCCTTACCTGTTACAAAACTTACATTATTAAATAAAATATGATTATGAAGATGCCCCTTATCTATGTGGGTAGTGAGTACATACTCATACTTTCCTTGAAAGACTTTTTCACATAGTTCAAGACCTATTTTGTGTGCCTGCTTAGGAGTGGTTTCTCCGGGAGCGAAAGATTGAATTAAATGCCTTGCCAATATTTTTGCCTTGGAATTACATTCTCTTTTCGTCTGCTCAAACTCAAGATGAGCCAGCTTAGGATTACAGTTAAAAGAGGAAATAAGGATTTTTCCATCGGTCTTATCAGCATTCATGATGTAGTTTAGGGCTAAGTGCAAAGTTTTTTTAATGGGATGAATCTTTGTAACAGCCATCAGCTCTCCTCTGTATTTATTGTTTCTAAATTTCCAAGGTCATATAGTTTTTTTCGCAGAGAGTAAATATCTTTCCCCTGCTTTCTTAGCAACTCTTGTATATCAAGGATGTCATCTTTATAAATCACTGCGGTGGAATTTACCCGCTTTGCAATCTGATTGATACTACCGGTTATTCTACCTATACTTGCGGAAAGTTCCCTAAAAGCTGTCATATCCAATACGAAAATATCCTTACCAAGGATGCATTTCATAATAAACTGACGCAAAGTTTTGCAACCGGAGAGCCTATATTTTTTCCCCAAAACCTTTAGTTCATCATCTGAAAGCATTAAATAAATGCCATGAGTTCTTACTCTGTTTGCCATATCAAAACCTCCAAATCCTAAAAACAGCAAAAGAAAAAACCTGTAGAATCAAGTACTAAGCTTGACTTACAGGTTTTGTTTTATAGTATATTTCTAAATCAGAAATCTCCTGTAAAGAGATAAAATAGTTATATAAGTTATAAGAGGATTATAACATTTTGGAAAGTAAGCTTCAATGAAAGAAGTGAAAACTTTTTCAAAGTTTTTATATCGGTCAGATGATTAGGAATAAGTATAAGTTAGTGTTTATCCTTTTACAACTAGCCCTCTATATCTGCTGATAGCCGCAAAAACTTCCTGTTTTCTTGGCATTGCAAGATTACCGGGATGACCTGTATATGGTGATATAGAATCCAATCCGAACTTTTCAATATGTCTGTACATCTGCTCCAGTGCCTGTTCAATTGTCTTCTTTTCATCAATTACTTTATTCTTTAAAAACCCGATCATAACGGCGATACAATTTGTCTGACTTTCATCAACAAGCTGCTCCAGCCCTGAAATATCTATATTGTTCCATCCATACAAAATAGTATATTTGCCTTTGGCTTTCAGGCGATCTTCTTTACCTGACAAAGAGAATCCTTTTTTCAAAGGAACACGATGTTTTACTTTACCAAAAACATTATCTGATAAAAATTCTCTTTTATATCCGTCGGTAGACGCTATTTCCTTTGCTCTGTCGGTGACATCCTTTGGAATATACTCATCCATCATTATAACTCTGTCGGCAACATCGAAGTAATCTCCGCAACCTCCCGCTATGAGTATGGTGGAAACTCCCAAATCTTTATATAAAGGTTTTACTTTATCAATAAAAGGTGTTATAGGCTCTTTTTCTCTTGCAATCAGTTTTTGCATACGGCCGTCACATATCATAAAATTGGTGGCGGAAGTATCTTCATCAATCAAGATAAGTGAAGTTCCGGATTCTAAAGCTTCCATTACATTTGCCGCCTGTGATGTGCTTCCGCTGGCATTTTCCGTAGAAAATAAATGTGTATCCTTATTTCCCGGCAGATTATTTATAAAAGCACTTATATTTACTTTTTCAACATTTCTTCCATCCTCTGCACGAATCTTGACCGCATCAAAACAGGTAATCACCATTTCACGCCCGTCACCTGAAATATGATTATATACTCCGCGTTCAAGTGCTTTCAGCAGTGTTGACTTGCCATGGTAGCCTCCGCCTACAATCAATGTAATACCTTTTTCAATTCCCATCCCTGATATATGCTTTCCGCTTGGAAGATCCATATCTGTTTTAAAACTTTTTGGACTCTGAAAAGGAATCCCGTCACGCAAAGGCTTATCTGAAACACCGCTCTCACGCGGCAAAACAGATCCGTCGGCAACAAATGCAACCAAATTTCTTCGCTTTAATTCTTCCCTTATATACTCTTGGTCGATCATTAAAGAAATTTGATTTTTCAATTCATTATGATCAATGTTTTCATACAATAATGCCGCATCCACAATTTTTACAAGAGTTTGTGAAAAAATCCGATTGGCTTCTTTTCCCAAAATGCGTCTACCGGCTGCCGGAAGTCCTATCTCAAATCTTACCTCAACTCTGTTATCCTTAATCAAAACGGAAGTTCTCTCCAACATCTCCTGTCCGCATCTGTCAATTACAATCATACCGCTACCACCTGTAGCATTTATTTTCTGACTGTAAATTTCAGCTTTTTTATAAAACTCCCTTGTTAAAAAATCCGAAACGGCAATAATTTTGCTTTTTGAATCAAGTAATTCATCAGGAATACCTGTTACTTTCCTGTCCATAATAATCCGCACTTTTGACGGCGGTGCATACGGGTCAACTTGTACATGGTCAATAGAAAGAATATATTTCCCGAAGTTGTACTCTCCCTTTATAGATTTATATGTACCATATCCCTGACCGTTTATTGAAAATAATAACTGCTCCAGTTCATGTCTACTTTTCAAATGTATACCTCCATATCATGTTTCCAAACAATCTAATACTTTTTTTATAAAATCCTGCTGCTGCCTAATCATTGCAAACATATTATCAAAAACCAACTTTACCATAGGCGCAACATCATTATTCATTGCTTCACACTTTTCTTTCCAGCCTTTCATAACAGATTCATATTCAATATCAAGCCTTTTAAGTTGACTTTCCAAGGCGGTATAAACCTCATCGGATGTCAGTTTATCACATAATGATATTCCGGCATATAAAGATGACGGATAGGAAAGAGAAAACTCCGTCAACGAATCATAAATTAATGTTCTCAAATATTTTTTCCCTTTTTGAGTAATACTATAAGTTACTCTCGGTCTGTATTGTGCCTGTTCCATATCCGTTACACAGATATATCCGTTCTTTTCAAGCTTTTTTAAAGCATAATAAATAGAACCTATGAGCACTCCTCCCCATCTTTTTGCATCCATTGTTTGTAACATCTGCTTTATATCATAACCTGACATAGATTCGTTATCCAGCAGCCAAAGCACCAATAAACGTATCACAAACCCACCTCCATATTCAACATTGAATATAATACAATGAATATTTTTATATGTCAATATATGACACTTCTACCTATTAAAAAAGCTATTATGAATTTTTCACTAACCCAAATTCATAATAGCTCTAATATTTTATTTATATTTAAGAAGTTACGGCTTTTTTATAAGCCTTATCATGATATATTTTTATTCCTTTCTCCCCGCAAAACATATATATCCAAGTTCTTTTTTATTATCCATCATAAATGAGCGCATCCTTTGAAAGTATTCCTTATTAAACTCCTGCAATCCTGTTCTTATAATACTGAATGCCCCAAAATACCCTCATCCTTCATCATTCCGGGAATACTCATAAGACTCATCGGACCGCTCTTTTCCTCCACTTGAAATCCGGATCTTTCAAAGCAGGCTTTCCACTCCGTTTCTATAAGCGGTTCCACATTTACATTTATAGCCCTGCTAAGACCGATACGAAGTTCCCTTGCCCTGTTTTCATCATCAGTGATTAAAACAACATCCTGAATTAATACAACCCCGCCCGGCTTTAACACTCTATAATATTCTTTTAACGCCTTTTCCTTTTTATCACCCAAAAGCATTGTCAGCATGGCTTCATTTACCACAACATCAAAGCTTTCATCCTCAAAAGGAAGCTTGAAGGCATCACCTTCCATAACCTTTACTTTGTCTTCCAGGTCATTATCCTTTACCTTCTTTTTTGCCTTTTCAACAGCTTTTTCATCCAAATCCACTCCTATAATATCACAGCCGTATTTCTTTGCTATATGAATCAAGGTGGTTCCCATATTACAAGCCACCTCCAAAACCTTTGAATCAGCCTTGATATTTCCCTTCTCAAGTAACCAATCGGTAGCCACCACACCACCAGGTCTTAACCTTGTCTTACCTATTCTTGCCAAAAATTCATGACCTTTCTCTGCCATAATCTCCTCCTGTAAACTAAAAACTATCTGCAAATTAGGATTTACTAATTCAAATGTAAAATACTGCCTTTTAAAATAAATAAATTATACTTCATTTTATCGGGGATATTTACAAATACAGATATCATTAAATACTAAGAAAATATACTAAGCCGAATAACCGACTTACCAAGAGTTTTAGATATACATACGGTAAAAGTCAATATGAAAAATACAGAAAGCGAAATACCTAGTGTATAGTATCGTTGATATTTAGTCTTATTACTGCTTTGTTAATAGATTGTAACAAATACATAATAAAGGGAGTTGAGATCTACTCTACTGTTGCTGTTATTAATTAAATGTCAATGATACATTACTTTTTCAAAAACCACTTAGTTGATGAAATCAAAGAAGTAACTTATGCAGGGGTTTGGGGATATTCCACAACAAGCAAAAATTGACTGAAAGAGTCCGATGCGAAAGCGAGGATTAAGTCAATTTTTCGTAAGTGCATATGCACTTACTGTGCTTGCTAAAAAGTGTAATCTATGGAGTGAATATCAAGCAAATTTTAAATTTGTTTTTTGATTATACCATAAGGACTCTACAATTTTTACAAGCGACTTGACAAATATTGAATTTCAATTTATTATTAAATATATATTCAATATTGATGCGGAAAGAGGTGTGCTATGGCACAAGTATTAAAAGAAGAAGTTAGAAATAGAATACTTGAAGCGGCAGAAAAAGTATTTTATAAAAGGGATTATAGAGGTGCTAAATTAACAGAAATTGCAAAAGAAGCAGATATTCCTGTGGCACTAATTTATACCTATTTCAAAAACAAGGAAGTTTTGTTTGATGCAGTAGTAAGTTCTGTTTATATAAACTTCGAGTCAGCTTTTAATGAGGAAGAATCTTTGGAAAAAGGTTCTGCTTCTGAAAGGTTTGATGAAGTTGGAGAAAATTATATTCATGAACTTTTAAAAGAGCGTAAGAAGTTAATTATTTTAATGGATAAGAGCTCAGGTACAAAGCATACAGAAGCAAAACAAAAACTCATATCTCAAATGCAGGTTCATATTGAAGTAAGTTTAAAAAGACAATCGAAACAGGAATATGATCCAATGCTTGCCCATATTTTAGCCAGTAACTTTACGGAGGGGCTTCTTGAAATAGCAAGGCACTATCAAAGTGAAAAGTGGGCAAAAGATATGCTAAAACTCATTGCAAGGTGTTATTACAAGGGAGTGGAATCCCTATAATCAGCACTAAAAAATAGACTTTGCGTAATCAGCAAAGTCTTACTTTAAAGCTAAATATTGAATCAAAATTCAATATTATTCAATTTTGAAAGGAGAATTATTCATGCCGGAAAAAGAATTAAGTAAAAAAGTGATTGGGAAAAATGGTTTATCCAATTCACTTCTTGCTTTAAAAATAGTATTTGATTTGATACCACAAATCTTACTTGTATATTTGATTAGTTCTTTAATCACAAACAATATTAACGAAGGTAATTTAAAGTATATATTCTTGGGAATCTTTATATCGTTTGTATTAAAAGGCGTGTTTTACTATTTTGCAACAAAGGTTGCTCATGAGAAAGCATACGAAAAATTGACAGAACTTAGGTTAGATATTATAGGTCATTTGAAAAAACTAAGTTTGGGATTCTTTAAAGAACATAACACTGGAGAACTTACCAACATAGTTCAGCATGATGTAGAGCAAGTGGAAGTATACCTTGCTCATGGTCTTCCGGAAATAATGTCAGTTACACTTCTGCCTACCATTATTTTTGTAGCTATGATTTTTGTGGATTGGCGTCTTGCACTTGGTATGATTGCCGGAGTTCCACTCATGTATTTGGTGAAAGTTCTTTCACAGAAAACAATGGATAAAAACTTTGCTATTTACTTTAACCATGAAAACAAGATGAGAGAAGAGCTAATGGAATATGTAGAAAATATTTCTGTTATTAAGGCTTTTGCTAAAGAAGAGGAGATTAGTGAAAGAACATTAAAAACGGCAAGGGAATATATTTACTGGGTTAAAAAGAGCATGGGAGCAACTACAATTCCAATGGGACTCATTGACATATTTATGGAAATTGGAGTGGTAATTGTCATGATTTTGGGAAGTATCTTTCTTTATCAGGGGAATATTACAACGCCTAATTTTATCCTTGCAATTATTTTATCATCTGCGTTTACTGCATCTATAAGTAAGACAGCTACATTGCAACATTTTTCTATTGTGTTTAGGGAGGCATTAAAGGCGATTGGAAAAGTTTTAACAGTTCCACTTCCAAATAAAAAGACAGAACAAGGTTTAGAATTTGGAAACATAGAATTTAAAGATGTGAATTTTGCATACGGAAAAGATGGCTTTGAGCTTAAAAATATCAATTTGACTTTTAAGAAAAATAGTTTGAATGCCTTTGTAGGAGCAAGTGGTTGTGGGAAAAGTACTGTATCTAATTTGCTTATGGGATTTTGGGATGCAGACGAAGGACAAATACTGATAAATGGAAAAGACATAAAAGAATATAGTCAAGAAAATATATCAATGCTGATTGGTAGTGTCGGGCAAGAAGTTATCCTTTTTGATTTAAGTATTTTTGAAAATATATCAATCGGAAAACTAAATGCAACAAAAGAAGAAGTTATAGAGGCAGCTAAAAAAGCAAGATGCCATGATTTTATTTCTGCTTTACCAAATGGATATGAAACACGAGTAGGTGAAATGGGAGTTAAGTTATCCGGTGGAGAAAAACAAAGAATCTCCATAGCAAGAATGATACTTAAAAATGCACCGATTTTGATATTAGATGAAGCAATGGCAGCTGTTGATAGTGAAAATGAAAGACTAATCGGCGAAGCAATTGATGATTTAAGCATGGATAAAACCATCATTACAATTGCTCATCATCTAAATACGATTAGAGATTCAGACCAAATTATTGTTATGGATAAGGGTGTTGTTCTTGATGCAGGAAGCCATGAAGAGCTTATGAAAAGATGTGAGTTTTATAAGGATATGGTTGAAGCACAGAACAAAGTAGATAGATGGAATTTGAAAGATGAAAGTCTTTCACGAGCAAGGAACGGAGTGGATTGCGAGTGTACGGAGGTGGTAACAGAAAATGTTTAGAGAAATATTAAAACTACTTACAAAAACCGGCAAGAGAGATTTGATTATATCAAGTGTATTCTTTGCCCTTTATGGACTAAGCTCCATAGCCATGATTGTTATCGTATTTTCTATACTGTTCCAAATCTTTGATGGAACGAGCTTAGCAAGCCTATATAAATATTTTATTGCGATTGGATTACTTGTAGTCTTCAAAGGTATTTGTAACATGGTTGCGGATATGAAAAAACATAGTGCAGGTTTTGATATTGTTCAGCAAATAAGAGAACGCATGATTATCAAATTAAAGAAATTCAGTTTGGGATTTTATACCAATGAACGACTTGGGGAAATAAATACAATTTTACACAAAGATGTTGATAATATGTCCCTTGTTGTAGGACACATGTGGTCAAGAATGTTTGGCGATTTTTTGATAGGTGCAGTCGTATTTGTTGGTCTTGCAAGTATTGATTTTAAACTTGCCATTATGATGGCTGTATCTGTTCCAATTGCACTTATCTTTCTGTATCTGACAATTAAGCAATCTGAAAGAATTGAAAATCAAAACAACTCAGCACTTCTTGATATGGTTAGCTTATTTGTTGAATATGTTAGAGGAATACCTGTACTAAAGAGTTTTTCAAACAATAAGAGCTTGGATAATGAACTTATGAATAAAACAAAAAAGTTTGGAGAAACAAGTAAAGCAGCTTCAAGACTCAAGGCAAAACAGTTATCTATATTTGGTTTTTTACTGGATATTGGATATTTAGTTCTTTTAATTGCAGGAGCAATACTTGTTATAAAGGGAAGTCTTGATGTACTTCATTTTATTATCTTTGCAGTAATTTCAAAAGAGTTTTATAAGCCGTTCGCTTCTATGGAACAACACTATATGTACTATGTTTCGGCGGTAGATAGTTACGAAAGACTCTCAAGAATTTTATATGCAGATGTAATCTCGGATAAAGTGAATGGAATTGTTCCGAAAGATAATGATATAGCTTTTGAAAACATAGATTTTTCCTATGAAAAAGATGAATTTAAAATGGAAAAATTGAACTTTTCTATTGCTGAAAAAACAATGACAGCCTTAGTTGGAGAATCAGGTAGTGGAAAGACTACTATAACCAACTTGCTTTTAAGATTTTATGATGTACATAAAGGAAAAATTACACTCGGAGGAATTGATATAAGGGATATTCCTTATGATGAGCTTTTAGATCGTATTAGTATTGTCATGCAAAATGTTCAACTGTTTGATAACACGATTGAAGAAAACATCAGGGTAGGTAAAAAAGGAGCAACGAAAGAAGAAATCATTGAAGCTGCAAAGAAAGCAAGGATACATGATTTCATTATGAGTTTACCAAAAGGTTATGAAACTGATATTGGAGAAAATGGTGGGCTTCTATCAGGTGGACAAAGACAAAGAATATCTATTGCAAGAGCTTTTCTAAAGGATGCACCTATTTTAATTCTTGATGAAATGACAAGTAATGTTGATCCTGTAAATGAATCTTTGATACAAGATGCCATTACAGAACTTGCAAAGGATAGAACTGTACTTGTAGTGGCTCATCATTTAAAAACCATTCAAAAAGCTGACCAAATTCTCGTATTTCAAAAAGGCAATTTACTTGAAAAAGGAAAGCATGGGGAACTTCTTGATAAAAATGCTTACTACACAAAATTATGGAAAGCTCAGTATGGGGTATAATCATGATTTTATTAAAAGATGTTTCTTATGAATGGGAAGATGGGCGAACTGCTCTAAAAAATATCAATCTTGAAATTAAAAAAGGTGAATTTGTTTTAATTTCAGGGAAAAGTGGAAGTGGCAAAAGCACTCTTGGAAGTGTAATGAATGGTCTTATTCCGCATTATTACAAAGGCAAAATGCAAGGAGAAGCCTTTGTGTCCGGAAAAGATATAAGCAAATTATTGCTTCATGAAATAGGGCATATCGTAGGAACTGTATTTCAAGATCCAAGAAGTCAGTTTTTTACGACAACAACAGATGAAGAAATAGCTTTTGGTCTTCAAACTATCTGTAAATCAAGAGATGAAATCAGACAGAGAGTAGAAGAAGTATATGCAGAGCTGGATACCCTGGAACTGAAAGGAAAATCTGTTTTTGAATTATCAAGCGGACAGAAACAAAAGATAGCTATTGCAAGCATCTATGCGATGAATCCGAAAGTTTTAATTTTAGATGAACCTTCAGCAAATCTGGATATGAAAGCAACATTTGACCTGTTTTTAATTTTGGAGAAATTAAAGAAAAAAGGAACAACGGTTGTTCTAATTGAACATCGTTTGTACTATGTAAAGTCTTTATTTGACCGTTTTCTTTTGATGAAAGATGGAGAAATTGCACAGGATTTGAGTCGGGAAGAAGTTATCCATCTTGAAGGGGAGTTTTGGGATGAAAATGGACTAAGAACTCTTGAATTAGAAGAATACAGGATAAGTGAGAAGAAAGATTCATATCAATTAAATGATGAAAGTATTAGTGGAAAAGGCTTGAAATTTTGTTATCCAAGTACAACTAAGGTTAAAAATAAGCAAAAACAGTACATCTTAAATCATCTTGATTTCAATATGGAGTGCGGAAAAGCCATTGGTCTTATCGGCTTAAATGGTACTGGGAAAACTACCTTTGCAAGAGTAATTTCAGGACTTGAGAAGATAAAAGAGGGAACAATATGGGCGGGAAAAGATAAGTCGCTTAATCATAAAGATTTAATGGATATGTCATATTTTGTCTTTCAAGATTCAGACTATCAGTTGTTTTCGGAAAGTGTACTTGATGAAATGCTACTTGGCATTTCAAGTAAAGATAAAAAAGAAAATACCCAAAAGGCACAGTTTATTTTGAATGTACTTGGCTTAGATAAATATATAGATAAGCATCCGTTTGCTTTATCAAGAGGAGAAAAACAAAGACTGACAATAGCTTGTGGAATGATGAAACAGGCAAAGATTTTCATTTATGATGAACCAACATCAGGTTGTGATAAAGACTCAATGCTTTCAGTGGCAAAATTGATTGAAGAACAATTGAAAAATGGGACAACAGTTTTGGTAATAAGTCATGATTTTGAGTTTTTAGCAAATACAGTGAGCAAGCTGTGGGTAATGGGAGATGGAAAAATAGAAAATGTTTTAAATATGAGTGAAAGTAATAAATTTCTCATATTAGACAAGATGAGAGGAGGTAGAGAGCTTGTCAGATAGAAAAACTATAGATCCGAGAATAAAACTTACTCTACTTCCAATTGCCTCCTTTACGAGCTTTTTTATAAGCGATACAATTCTACTTTTTGTACTAATTGTTTTTGCCTTTTTTCTGTATGTATATAGCGGGATGTGGAAAAGATCGTTACGCTTTATCTTGTTTTTTGTGCTTTTATACTGCATAGAGTTAGGGCTTGGAAAGTTCCCGGAAGCAAGTATTGTATTTGCAATATATATGTTTATTTACTTTGCATCAAGAATGACCTTAATCGCTATGTTTGGTGGATATATAACAAAGGCTACAAGCGTAAGTGAAATGCTGGAAGCGTTAAATAGAATGAAAGTACCAAGAAGCATTGGTATACCTTTTAGTGTTTTGCTTAGGTTTGTACCAACTATAAAAATAGAACTCAAGGCATTAAAAGAGAATATGAAGATTCGAGGAATCGTAACAAGCAGATTTTTTCCGTTGCTACATCCAATTAAATACATTGAATATACGCTTGTTCCGCTTTTAATGAGAATGATTAAGATTTCAGATGAATTGTCATCTTCAGCACTTATTAGAGGACTTGATAGTGATGCGAAAAGGGTAACATTAACAGAATTGCGGTTTAGATGGGCAGACTTAATGATTGGACTATTAGGAGCTTTGATGATTGCTCTTGTGATAGTAATACAGAAAATTTATTAGGAGGACTATTGTGAAAAATACTTTTCATCACTATTTGTGCCGCAACTTGGCGGCGGAATGGAGGTTTTTATGAAAAACAAATTAAATGGTCGTGATTTTATTACAATCGGAATTTTTAATGCAATTGGAATTGTCATATACATGGCAGCCAGCTTTGCTATGGCAACAACAGTTATTGGAGGATTTATTGCTTCAGGAGTTAGCTTTATGGTAGCTGCCACCGTTTATATCCTTATGGCTGTAAAAGTTAAAAAGAAGGGAGTATTTACAATATCAGGAACTCTTCTTGGCTTAATTGCATCGTCAGGAGGACATTTACCTCATGCAGTCTTTGCTGTAATCGGTGGAATCATATGTGATTTGATTATAGGAAATTATGAGAGCAAGGGACGAATAGTTATTGGATATGGGACATTTGCATTAGCAGATTTTTTAGGAACAGTAATTCCTGTGATTTTATTCGGGACAACTTCTTTTGTGGAAAGAGCATCAAAATGGAAAATGAGTGAAGCACAAATAAATGAAGCATTATCTTATTTCAAAGTTTCGTGGGCAGTAGGCTTTGGTTTTATAACTTTTATTCTTGCTTGCATAGGAGCATTTGTTGCAACAAGGATACTTAAAAAACATTTTGAGAAAGCAGGGGTTATTTAATACTAATTTGGCTAAGTAAGTGAAAAAACAGATTAAACAGTTGAGGTAATTGCTATGTGCCATACAAAGTCTATTATTTATACAGAAAAAATTTATAGAGCTTTTTGATACTGGTAATTATAATGAGAAAGAAACTTCAAAATATAGAGCCAGAACAAGTTCCTTTCATTTTAGAGGGCTTCTTATGCTTAGGTGTAGGAGTCCTCCTTTTTTTTGCCTGAAAACAAGCAGACAGAAAGAAAATGGAGAACTTGAAATGAAAAAAGAATATTACCTTTATGTAGATGGACAAAAGGTGAAAGTCAGTGAGGAGATATATAAGGTCTACTGGCGTGAAGAAGAGCATGAAAAATATTTGGAGCAGGTGGACAGAAAAAAACACTTGCTCTTTTTTTCATCATTAGACCATGACGGACACTTTTCAGAAACAATAGTTGATGAAGCAATTGATGTAGAAAACATTGTGGAAACTAAGATTATGATTGAAGCAGTCAAAAACGCTATATCAATGCTTAGTACAGAAGAAAGAGACATCATAGAGTGTTTGTACTTTAATGATGAAACTCTTTCAAGCATTGCGAGGAGAAAGAAAGTAAGTTACCAAGCTATACAATGGCGTAAGAACAGCATACTGAAGAAACTGAGGTTACTGTTGGAAGAAATTTTGAAGTAATCGCCTTGTAGATAGGGGCAGATTTTCCTTTATAAAGTAGAGGGAGATCTGTCCTTTTATTTTGTCAAGGGAGAAATCTGACATTAAATAAGGCTTAAAATGGGTCTTTCTTAAAAGGTATTAGAAATTTGTTCTTTGACAACAGAATAGACTAAGGTAGGACTTTATCTGCTTGTGGAGGATTATGACTTACGCAAAGACCTTTCTGCTGAAGCGGGATACTTGAGTTGAGCATTTTTAGCAGTTCGTTTCGGTTTGTATGAATACCATTGTTATATGAGGAAATAAGAAAGCGAGCGACAAATAAGAAAACATAAAAAACAGATGTGGCAGTCTGTTCGTTGAAATAAGCAGTGATAATGATACTTCAATAGTTTATGCCGGCTCGTCTGGAATAAGAGGCGGAGGTGAAATTCCTATGTTGTCAGCCAAGACACCTACTAATGTCATAAAACTTAAAACAAAGGAATGATTTTTATGGATACATAAGAATTAACAAGATATAAAAATATGTTAGTATATTGGATTACTCAAAGAATCAATTCAAATATTGAAGCATTAGAGATATAAAGAAGCTAGTATAGTGTATCATTGATAAACAACTAAATGTTGTTGGTATGTTAAACTGATTCATGATATAACACATACACGCTGGAATTGCACTTACCATATTGTTTTTATACCGAAATATAGAAGAAGAGTCATGTATGGAGAAACTAAAAAAGACTTGGTAGAAATAATAAAAAAATTGTGTGAGATGAAACAAGTAAACCTGATAGATGGAAGAGTATGCATAGATCATATTCATATGTATGCAGCAATACCGCCCAAAATGAGTGTATCAGAGTTTATGTTATATTTAAAAGGTAAAAGTGCATTAATGCTGTTTGATAGACACCCGGAGTATAGGAATAAATGGGGAGAATGTCATTTTTGGGCAAGAGGATATTATGTTTCGACAGTGGGAAATGTAAATGAAGAAACGATCATAAAATATATTCAAGAACAAGAAGAAAATGATAAATTAGAGGAAGCAAGAAAGTAGCAGAGCCTTCTTCAGGAGGCTGACGGTAAAAATGGTATTGCGAAATCCCGCCTCTGGCGGAACCAGAGAAATACCCCAGAGGGGTTAAGATTAAACCCCCATTTGAAATGGGGGTAATAACTTAGACCAAAACAGGACATTAACCATTTATGGAGCATCTGTCAACAAACGCTAAGACCTTTCTGCTGAGAAGATTAGGACTTGAGGAAATAACCATGTACCCTCCGGCAACCTCGGTTTAAACACATACTTACAAATACAAAGGATAAAAGAAAGTGAGCGACAAATTTGTAAGACAAAAAATAGGCGTGGCAGCCTATTTGTGATGATGTAAATGGGGATAATGATACTTCTTTAGTGAAAGCCGACTCATCTTGAAAAGAGGCGGAGGTTAAATTCCTATGTTGTGTGCCAAGACACCTGTTAATGTCAGAAAACTTAAAGACATTTGAATTTTAAAAATCAGGGTAAACATACTTATAATATAAATACAAGGAGATTTATGAAAAGCGATATAACAAAATTACAGATTAATACAATTATAGCTTTAGCATTGATGAGATATTTATACAGAAAAAGAGAAATATCAGAAAAGGTTTATCGAAAAATCTTACAAAAATATGGAAAGGTAGTGATTGCCAAAGAGAGCAAATTATGTTAATATAAGATAACAAAACGAGGAGTACAAAAAAGATGAAATGATAGTAAAGAAAAGAGTAGTGGCTATATATGCGAGAGTATCGACTGAGCATGAGGCTCAAATTTCTGCATTGGGTAATCAAATTCAGTATTATGATGATTTATTTGAAAAACATCCTGAGTGGGAACTGTATGATCGCTATATAGATGAAGGAATAACAGGTACTTCTGTTAAAAAGAGAAAAAATTTTATGAGAATGATGCAAGACGCATCAAAAAATAAATTTGATCTTATTGTAACAAGAGAGGTATCTAGGTTTGCAAGGAATACAGTTGATACACTACAGCAAACTCGTATATTAAGGCGAGAAGGTGTAGAAGTATATTTTACAGAAGATAACATATGGACAATGAATGATGAAGATGGTGAATTAAGACTGACAATTATGGCGACACTTGCACAAAATGAAAGCAAGAAAACATCTGTCAGGGTAAAAGCAGGACAAATGATTTCATTTAAAAATGGTGTTCTATATGGAAATGGTAATATACTGGGGTATGACAGAATTGGCAAAGAGTATGTGCTTAATGAATTGCAAGCAAGAACAGTGCGTAGAATTTTTGATTTATACTTAGATGGAAATGGCGTTAGAAAAATTCAATTTGCACTGGAAAAAGAAGGACATTTAACAGCTACAGGACTTACAAAATGGCAACCTGGGAATATCAGCAGAATATTAAGGAACTCCTTTTATTGTGGTACAATAGTTTATCGTAAGCAATTTGTTCCGGATTTTTTAGAACAGAAAAAAATAAATAATTTTGGTGAGGTTGATAAAGTCATTGTTGAAGGCAGACATACCCCAATTGTTACAAAAGAACAGTTTGAAAAAGTTCAGCAAATACTTAGTAGCAAGTCGGAGTCTGTGCATAATAAAGGCTGTAGAGGAAAAAAATCTCTAAAGATGTTTGGTGTCGTAAAATGAAATGTGAATGTGGTAGTTCCTACAATCGTGTTACATGGCACAAATCGTCTGAAGGACCTCAATATGCATACCAATGTTATAGTCAGATAAGGACGGGATCATTTAAAACTCGTGAAAGAAAAGGACTTAGTACTGAAGGAATTTGTGTAACTAAAATGGTTCCAAGATGGAAATTAGAAGTTATGGCTGATATAATATTTCAAAAATTTTGGAATGATAGAGAAGGAGTCCTTGCAATTGCGAACGAAATGCTGGACAATTGCTATGAAAACGAACATGATAATGAGGTGTTAGATCGCAAGCGTGATTTAGAAGATAAAATGGAACCATGGAATCGAAAGTATAACAATCTTTTAGACATGCGAATGGCTGGAGAAATTGAAAAAGACAGATACGACGAAAAGCGTGAACAAATTCTGAAGGAACAGCAACATCTGAAAAAGCAGTTAGAAATAATAGGTGGAGAAACTGCTTTATCAGATGACATATATATGGACAAAGTTGAAATTCTTAAATACGGCTTAGAACAGAATTTCAATTTTTCAACGAGACATATTCCGGAAGAAGTTATTGATGCATTTATAAAGGAAATTATCGTTTGCCAAGATGGATTTATATGGAAATTGAATTTAACTCCGGATGACGAGTTAAAGATGCAAGTGGACGGAAGAACAAACAATTATACAGTAACCCAAACAGAACTTTCCTCTGATATGACACAGCAGCACAGGCAGCGATTGCGGATGGAGGAAAATAGAAGAGCGTAAATATTTTTACTTCACAACGCTGATTATTACAAGGGATGATGTGAATGAGTATATGAAATATCGTTCCGAATATACGAAAGCGAACCGATTTAAAGATATTATTTGTAAAATCTATATATAACTTGAAAGGGGCTATCGGGAAAAAATAGCCCCTTTTTAATTTCCTCGAATTCGAGGGAATTAAAAATATTATCTGAAGCTGAAACTGTAAAAAAGCTGAAGTAAAATGAATCTTAAAATAATTCTGTAAAGAGGTGATTGGAGTAACATCTAACCACCTTTTTTCTTGTAATAAATGAAGGAGGTGAAATATTGATCAATGAAGAAGTAAGCAGACAGGTTATTGCCATAGTAGAAAGAGGAAACATAAGATCAGCAAAAATGGTAATAGACCTTATGAGAACTAACACAGGCAAAGAAACAAGAATTAGATTTGTAAAAATTAGCTAAAAATGGTACAATACTAAAAATATCAAGTAAAACAAATTAGAAGTTGGAGGAAAGTAAAATGGCTAAAAATGATAGATTTGAAAAAATTTATACTCAAGGTACAGTCAATGTGATGGAAATTTGGGTGGATAAAGAAACCGGAGTGAATTATGTCTATCGTCAATCTGGATATGCTGGAGGTTTGACTCCACTACTGGATAGAGATGGAAAACCTATCGTTTCGCCTATTATCAATAGGTAAATATCAACGGATAAAGCAGTTCGGAAACTCGCTGTTTGTCTAATTAAATATAATAATTTGAGAAACAGTAAATCAAAAAAGGTTTACTGTTTTTTGTTACTCAATTTTCAAAATACAAGCGTCAATAAATCAAAAAAGGCACTTGACAAAACGCTCTCTGGGGAAACTCAAAAGATATAGAACCGTATGTAGATGAAAAGTTTGAAAATAATATTCTTTTAACTGATACTGAAAAACTTACCATGAGTGGTAGACCTAAAAACCCTAAATATACAAGAAATATTATACACTACATCAAAGTAAAAACAGTGAATGAAATTCTCCTAAAATCAATCAAAGAAATAACCGACTTTGCAAAAGAAGAAAAGCAAGAGTTTCTAAAAGTGATGAACAAGTTATCTGATGAAAAAAGAGATTACTTTATTTTTCATTTATTTTTAGGTTTTTCAAGAGATTTCAATTCTGCAATATAGTCCAAACCAAAAACTTCTATTTCATCTAATATTTTTTGAAATTTAGTTCCGATTTTACTCAAAGAATATTCAACATGAGGGGGAACTTTTACAAAAACTTTTCGATTAACGAGCCTATCTGCTTCAAGCTGACGAAGTTGTCTTGTTAAAACAGTCCTTGTAGTTTCAGGCATCAATTTTTCAAGTTCATTAAATCTCTTAGTGCCTGTACTAAGATGATATAGTATTACAATTGCCCATTTCCCTTGTAAAACTCTTTGAGTAGTAACATAGGGACATTTATCATAAATATTTGACATATCAAACCTCCGAAAATAATTAAAGTAACATAATGAATACTATGTATTATAAATGTTCGTACTTGTAAAATCAAGACTTAAAAAAGTATAATATAAACAGAAAATAAAAAGTAAATTTCCAATATTAAAAAAGGAGATAAACAGGTATGAAAAATGAAGTTATGAAAGTATTTAATACTTACACAGAAGCATTATCAAGAGGAGATTTTGAAGCAGTTTTTGAAACAATGGCAGATACGATTGTATGGCATATGGGTGGAGAAAGTTCTCTATCAGGAATAATTAAAGGAAAACAAGCACTTGGAGAATGTTTAGGAGAATTTGCGAAAAGAAGTAATGGAACATTCAGAGTAATGACAGAGTGGGCTGCAAGTAATGATTGTTTTGTTGCTGCAAGTGTTGTTTCATTAGCAGAAAAAGGTAATGAAAAATTAAATGATCCGGGAATTGATTTGTTTAAAATAGAAGATGGAAAAATACAAGAAGTATGGACTTTTGCACAATATCAAACAGTAGAAGATAAATTTTGGGAATAAATTGAATTTATCTTTAGCAAATATTTTAGAGGATAGAAAAAACAATCCTTTGATTTTTTGCTGAAAAATTAAATACACAGTTTTTTATAGATGACTTTTTACGCCAAAGTGTAGAAGTCCTCCTTTTTTTATTCTCAAAAAGCAAAACAGAGAACTTAAAAAAGGAGAATAACACAATGGCTAAAGAATATTACCTTTATGTAAAAGGCAAAGCTATACCTGTAAGCGAAGAAGTCTACAAAGCCTACGAAAAACAAAAGGAGAAAACAAAGGACTATTACGGGAAAAAGGAAAGATAGTGATTTTTTAGAGAAATAGGGTATAATATAAATGATAAGAAAATGGCGTTTAGGGAATTTACTAATTTGACATTTCTAAAAATATCTGTTATACTTTCAGTAAATAAAGAGGGTGTCCCACTACCATTAAAGGTGGAGCATTAAAGAAGGTGTCTCACTACCTATATCCCAAAGGTGAAGCATTAAAGTGAACAGAGAGGATGAAACCTCTCTGTTTTTTTAGGAGAAGGCAATGGCAGAAGCGATTAAATATGGATTTTATACTGTAAATCCTGATTATCTTGAATATCTAAATCAAATAGATTCAGAAGTTTATTACAACCCATCGTATAGAAACAGTATCAAACCATTTGTTGGAATTATTGTTGGGATAGAAAACTATAATTATTTTATTCCAATATCTTCTGCAAAGGAAAAACACAAAAGATAGAAGAATGTTTCTGATGAGCATTTTTTGATTTATGAAGTAATTGATAATAACATTACTATAAATGGAGATATATACAAATATTACTCTGATGAAGAAAAAATGCATATATTATCTATATTGGATATTAAGAAAATGATACCTGTACCGAATGGTTGTTATGAAAGAATTGAGTTTGATGAGCTTGATGACATCAGATACAAAGACTTATTTGAAAAAGAATATGCTTTTTGCCTTAAGGTAAAAACAAAGGTTTTGAAAAAGGTGGAAAAATTATATCAGAAGCAAAAAGAAACAGGAACTATTAGAAGAGCAAATTGTAATTTTTCAGAGTTAGAAAAAGCCATGTTGGATTGGAAGTAAAATATAAATTACTTATGAATAATCAAAGAACAGCTGAAGACATTCAGGATGCACTCAAAGATCTGTTGAGAGGAACTATCAAGGAAATGATGGAAGCAGAAATGGATGAACATCTTGGATATGGTAAATCTGAGAGATACGAAAGTGATGACTATAGAAACGGCTATAAATCAAGATCAACAGCAGCTTAAGAACGAATGCCAAATAATGGCATTCGCCCTAAAATAATACTTATCACAGAAGTCCGGAAGTTGGAATTTACAGACTTTGATTCACACAGCCCATCTAAGAATATAGAAATAATTGTTTTCTATTTTTATACAACACAGTATTTATTTTTCTTAAATTGAATTATTGAAAGTAATATTAGGATAACAATTCCAACAATTCCTAATGGCATCATATATGGTCCATAAATAACTGTATTTTCCGCTGTATTTATTTTAATTACTATGCCAAAAATAGCCCAAGCTATAGGTAAAAAATATACTGCATTGTTTAATTTTGTATTTATCAAAATAGAGATAACTATAATTATTAATAAAATTATTGGAGCCCAAATTGTTTGAGAAATTCCAAAACCATCCCAATTTATACTTACTAGAAAAGCAAGTATATTAACAAATGAAGCTATTGTTATCCATCCTGCATATATACCAAAAGCAACACTTGTAAGTCTATATTCTATTTCTTTCCTATGAACATATAATTTTTTATTAATTAAAATAAGACTTATGAGTATTAAAGATATACATATAGTTGAAAAACCGATTTTTTCATATGAAAAACTAATGTTCCATAAAATATTGAATAGGAAGTTAAATAAAATCACCGGTGTTAAAATACCGATTAAATTCTTAACTTTTGTTTCTGTGCTTTTTACTAACATATAAATTAAAGAAATGCCAATCAAAGAATAAATTATCCCCCAAATTGAAAATGCAAATCCCGCAGGTGTAATTAGTGTATTATATTTATTAGACACTACTTTTTGACTCATTCCATTAATGAACCCGGATGCTGTTAAATAGTTAAGAATTAGTGTTATTAAAAATACTATTAAATTAATCCATGATTTAGCTTTCGTGCTTATTTGTTTCATAATAAACCTCCTGTATATTAGATTTAATTAATCTAGAGTAGTGTATAAATGATATTTATCATGTCTAATACTTCAGCTAAGAAGTAGCAGATTAAAGTACAGGACACAGAGATATAAATTTTTCTCGTGCATTTCCGGTTTTGAAATGCCATTGTATCTTAGCTACACTCCGATTGCGATATTATGCCTATGCTGACGGATAACTCTTAATTTTTCACCGCTCGCTATTCTGAGTGAGAAACATTAATGAGTCATTACTTTAAGCTTAATTTCTCCCATATTAAGTAAACTTCAATGTTTGGGATTATAGTGGATTTGTAGTCGCTTTATAATTCGTTGTGTCTCTTTAGGTTTAAATACTTTATAAATGGAAGCCGGTTTATGTGTGTTAATGTTATCAATTACTAAAATGATTTTCTTTACATCCGGAAATACTAAATCAGATAGGTATTTGATTTTAATTACCCGGTTAATTGCAGCAATATAATCATGAGAACTTACATAGCGTTTTCATCCAAGTTGTTCAAAAAATAAAAATACTATAAGTAACATTTCTCTTATAATTAGAATCAAGTTTCTGATTATTACCGTTAAGTGAAACCAAAGACTCCATAACATTATCAAAGAGTTTTATGGTTTTTCATATATATACAACTGGCTACACTGGGAAATATTGAGGTTCATAAACATCAAGGAGGTCTTCCATGCAAGCTACAAAATCAGAGCCTTCTTTTGAATGAGTACACCAGTAGTATTTCATTTGATGTCGAAGTTTAATTTTTACCTACTACTAGTGTATAGTATCATTGAAATTTAATTAATATCAGCAATAGTAGAGTAAGTCTCAACTTTCTTTATGATATATATGTTACAATCTATTAACAAAGCAACTAAAAGGCTAGATATCAACGATACACTACACTAGAGTAATCTAAGTGTACAGCACATACATCATCTAAATCAATAAGAATCTGTCCATACTCTTAACTGTTCTAGTTGTTTGCTTTTGTTAATAACAGATTTCAGCTTTTTGAATTCGTTATCAGTTAATCAAACGGCATATTTTTGATATTAGCATCTTATATTAATGTTGTTTTTTAGTATAACATGAAAGAGCTTAATATACTAATAATATTTAGTTATTTTGTTGTGGTCAAGTGATTACAACACCTGCAACAAGAAAAGCGACTATCACAGGTAAAGAGGAATGAGTTGAACCTATAAAACCAAGCAAAAAAATGGTATAATAATAAAAAAGTATCTGATTTTGGAGGTGCTTAAATTTATGTATGAAAGAGAGAAATTCATTTGTTTATGGTTTGATATGTGGCTTGCACAGATAGATGATATTTTTTAAGATGATGTAATTTATATTGAGATCCGGTATCCTAAGTATGAAAATCGGGAAATAGTAAAGCTGCGGTTTAATGAGTGGAATGCAAGAGGAAAAGTGCTTGCGTGAGATATAAAGCAATTTTTTAATAAGTATAATCAAACTATTTTGGAATGGCTTTTCAAAAAATAAAATGAATAAGGGGAAAGTTGAATATTTTGACGGCATCCCTTTGATTGTTTGGACAGCCGATAATAAGATAAAAGCATTTAAAGAGTTTGGTTGTAATTGCAATAATTATAATCCTTATAAAGAGAGTGAAGCCCCATTATTTAGAGATGAAAAAGCAAATTGGTTTTGAGGAGGTAAAATATTGATAGAAAGTAGACCTGAGTTTGATAAAATCACATCGTTTGATGAGTTTAATAAATACTATTGGTATCGTGAAGAAGTTTCACAGATATGCAAGTCATTAGGATTAGAATATAAAGGTACAAAACAGGAACTCAATTATATTATTGAGCAATACTTTAAGGGTAATTTGATTAAAAAGTCATCAATAAAAAATGAAAAGAAGCAAGTAGAAACTATTACCTTAGATACGCCATTGCTAAAATGTGGTTTTTCCTTTAATGTAAAATTCAGAGAATATTTCTCTGCTTTAACGGGTATTTCACCATTTAAATTTACTGCTGATATGGCTACTGCTTGGAGAAAAGTAAAGAGAGAAAATGATTTGAGTTTTACAATTCAAGATATGCTAAAGGTTTATTATGGGAAATCAGATTATGCCAAGTATGATAATTCTGTTTGTCAATGGAATCAGTTTTTAAAGGATTTCTGTGCAGACGAAAATAGTCTCAACTATTCGAACAAATTAAAAGTAGCTACTATTCTTTGGAAAGAAGTTAGAAATTCAAAAAATGAAAAAATTTATTCTAAGAATCTTTTGACTGAGTATGAACATAAAATAAGGGAGTATCACAAGTAGATAATTCGGGTCTTGTTAAACTAATAATTTAATAAAAACTAACACAGAACAGCAAACTTAAGAATTACAGGCTTACTGTTTTTTCTTTGCTAAAAATGAGAACGAGATCAAAAGAGAAAGCGTCCATAAATATAAACATAAAAGAGTACTTGAAATAATGCTTCATGGATTAGCCAATGATTACGATAATCGCCAGCCAGTGTCTCTTTGGAGCTCGGGCTGGTGATTTTCTATTGGCGATGACAGTAAGTGATAGAATAGTGTCTGGCCCAGTCTGTACAGTGATCGTTAGGATGACTGATGTGCTCGTGTGTCTGCTAGCCACTTGTCAATTGCAGTGTAAAACTCCTTGGGGTTACCCCGAAAAAGCTCGCGTCGTAATCGCGACAAAATACGCTCATGTAATGAGTGCGGTCGGTAGACGCGTAAATGTTTGAGTGACGCCATAGTTGCCGTGCTTGAAGTACCGTCCCAATGAGCTATCGGTAAGGTTGATGCAAGTCCAATGTCGATCGACGGGTCAATATTATACGTCGATCCGTTAATAAATACGCGCAGTATCACGTGTCGTTCATGGCGCTGGCGGCGAAGGTTGAGGATGCGTTCGGGAATCGGCAAATCTTGCCAGTCAAAAACACCAATTAGCAATTGACTGGTAATGCCGATGTGCTGCAGTTCTTGTTTCAAGAGTACGCATTTTTGGTAACACGACCACACTTCATCACTGCCACTTGTTCCGTAGGGTAAGTCGCGGATCTTTTCAAATATTCTAATTGCTTTTTTGACTCTCATGGTAGGTAAAAAATGGGACTACGTCTATGATATCGCTGGAATCTGTTAGAACCATTAGAAGTCTATCAATACCAAATCCAACGCCACCTGCTAGAAGCATGTCAACGCGTAGCGCGTGGTAGAAAGTCTCATCTATGGTTAGTTCTTTGTTTCGCCTAGTTAAAAATCTGTCAAAAGCCTGTTTCTGCGCCTCGGGGTCGTTAAGTTCTGAATAGCAGTTTGCAAGCTCCATGCCACCAAGGTATAATTCAAATCTTTCAAGCATTAAGTTATTATCCCTATAATCCTTGGCCATTGTTATATCATAGCATATGACGCTAGCATTTTTCGGAAAGTTATAAATTAAGGTGGGTTGTATTAAGTGTGAAAGATAAAGGTTTTCAAATATGTCAATAATTTGAAACTGGTTCGGAATATTATATGCCTACTCTCCTCGCAGTATTGACTAGCTCGTCATAGTCTAACTCATATAAATCTTTACCTAATTTTTCTAATAGTGTGTCGTGAATAGATATCCGTTTCCATGGCTTGGAAAAGTCTAAAAGATTACCCATAAATGTTAGTTTTAACTTTCCTGTAATTTCTTTTGCAAGTTTTTTCAGAAGTTTTTCTGTAAAATCCATCATGTATTTGTAGTCAACGTAAGCCATGTAGTACTCTACTGAAGTAAACTCCATTAAATGGTTTCTATCGATCTCTTCGTCTCTAAATACCTTATTTATAGTGAAAACTTTATTAAAACCACTAACTAAAAGTTTCTTTAGGTATAGTTCCGGTGAAGACGCTAGAGCAAAACGTAATCCATCGTATGTTGCTGTCTCTGCAAAGATTGGGCGAGATGTAGAATTCCCTTGAAATGGATGAAGGAGAGGGGCGTCAATCTCTATGAAGCCTTCATCTGCTAATAATTTACGAAATTGTTCATCTAATATACTTAAATTACCCCTAACAGACTATAAATTTAAATGCAACAAACTAGTGTATAATATAACACATGAAATGGCTTGATGACATAGTAGATCAGTTTCGGAATGTGGATAAAGAAGTGTTAGTCTCCTCGGGTGCATCGCCGTCGGGTGTGTATCATGTGGGGCATTTGCGCGAAATTGTCATCGCTGATGCGGTGGTGCGAGTGTTAAAGCAGGCGGGTATTAAGGCTCGCCATGTTCACGTCTCGGATAATTTAGATGCTTTTCGCAAAGTGCCAGTTAATCTGCCGGCCAGTTACGAGCAGTACTTGGGTATGCCGCTCTATACGGTGCCCTCGCCAGATGATCGGTACGATTCGTGGGGGGATTTTTGCCTGAAGCCATTCCTCGACAGTGCTGATAAAATTGGCGTCACCATGGACGTGGTCTATGCCAGTGATAAGTATCGGAGCGGGTTTTTTGTCCCTGCAATTGAGCGCTCGCTGAGCCGTATCGACAAAGCTAAATCCGCCATCCAGGAAGTGTCGGGCCGGCAGTTGGATGATCAATGGTCACCGATTCAGATTATGGAGCATGGTCGTCTTAAAAATCGTCAGTTTGTCAGAATGGATAGCGATACAAAAACAATTATCTATCGTAGTCATGATGATTCGGAGCACACAGTTCGGTATGACGACGGGCAAGTAAAGTTGGATTGGCGGCTGGACTGGCCGGGGCGGTGGTGGCTGCTCGGCGTTGATGTTGAGCCGTTTGGCCGTGATCATGCGACGAAGGGCGGCTCGTACGATACTGGTAAGCGGATCGCTCGTGAAGTTTACGATATTGATGCGCCACTACCAGTGCCATATGAATTTATTAATCGCACTGGTGATACGAAAAAGACGAGCGCCAGCAAGGGTACTGGCGTGAACGCACACGACGTTGTTGATATGCTGCCGCCTGAGGTAGTGCGCTACTTTATACTTCGATATTCGCCAGCCAAGCGGTTGTATTTTGACGAGACCGATAGTTTGGTGCGGTTGGTTGACGACTTTGCGGCGATGAGGCAGCATCCGCAAAATGAACTTGATGAACGGTTGCTATTCTTGTGTACTGATGGGTTGAACCAGTCAGCGGTTAGTTCGGTTCCATTTTCGCATCTAGTTATTTCATACCAAGCGGCTCTGTACGACACAGCAAAAACGGTGGAGATTTTGCGGCGTAGTGCGGAATATGCGGACATTGTTGATGAGGAAGAGATGGTGATTATCACCGAGCTAGACTACGTCAGTCGGTGGCTGGATCAGTGGGCACCTGAATCGCTGAAATTTCGCCTCGCAGACGAGGTAAATCCAGACGAGTTTTCAGCAGAAGAAAAAGAATACCTACGACAACTAGCTGACGATATTACCGAGGCGCCAGCCGAAGCTGACGGCAATTGGTTTCACCAAGCGATTTACGCCTACAAAGAAAGTGGCTTGCTGCCGCCGCGGGAGTTGTTTACAACCATCTACCGCGTATTAATCGGCAAAGATTCTGGCCCGCGTGCTGGCTGGTTCTTGTCGATTTTGCCGCGAGATTGGCTGATTGATAGATTACGGCTATTAAAGTAGTAAAGTAGGTATATCTTGGTAATTAATCAGATAGAAATAGTGATTACAGTTCATCTATTTTAAATAATTAAGGTTGATTAATATTACTTAGACGCTTGACGTATTTTATAATAAGGCATACAATGTAACGTCTGGGTATATTTGCTTGATGTTATGGAATAAGCTGTATATATAGGCTATCTATATCTAATAAATTTAGGTTTGAGAGGTAGATAATGTTACACAATTTATCAATAAGAAATAAACTAATAGTCATGGGCGCAGTGATGAGTGCGCTATTTTTGGTAGCACTTGATCAAACAATAGTTTCAACTGCTTTGGCGGCTATCGTTAAGGAATTTAATAGTTTTTCATCGCTTGGATTTATTGTAACAGCGTATATGTTAACCACAACAGTGACAGTGCCTTTGGCTGGCAAGCTTAGTGACATGTATGGCCGTAAGCCACTACTACTATCTGGTGTGGCAATATTTACAATTGGTTCACTTTTAAGTGGAGCTAGTCCTGGTATTGAATGGTTAATTGCTTGGCGTGCATTGCAAGGAATTGGTGGTGGTATTATAACGGCGAATGCCTTTACTATTATCGGTGATTTATTTCCTGTTGAAGAACGCGGCAAGTGGCAGGGAATGTTTGGTGCGGTCTTTGGTATGAGCTCTGTAATTGGACCGCTGCTTGGTGGCTGGCTAACAGATGGAGCAAATATTGCTGGTTTAGTAACTGATTGGCGCTGGACCTTTCTTATTAATGTGCCAATTGGTATAATTGCTGCCATTGCTTTAGTGCGCTATTGTCCAAAAATTAAACATGATGCAAAACATAAACCAGATTACTTGGGTGCTATCTTATTAACTGTTTCATTAGCGGCATTGGTTCTTGCGGTTGATAATACAGAGTTAATTTTTAAAGATATTATTAATAATGGCGTATCGTTAAATCTTATTAAAAATATACTGTTTATATTATCTGCATTAGCTGCTTTGGTGTTTGTTTGGATAGAGCAGCGTGCCAAGCAACCAACATTACCTCTTCGTTTCTTTAAAAATAAAACTTATAGCTTAATAATAATCGTGGCTTTATTATTTGGTGCAGCTTTTCTTGGCTCTATTTTATACCTAACTCAGTTTAATCAGCAGGTGTTTGGTGCTAGTGCATCGCAAGCTGGTTTAATGCTACTTCCAATGGTAGCTGGCATGATGGTAAGCTCCCTTTCAACGGGGCAGATAGTTAGCCGTATTGGGTCGTATAAGTGGTTTATTACTGCTGGATATGCGCTAGTGTCAATTAGTATGTTTTCACTAACCATATTGCAACCAAACACCCCATACTGGCATGAAGCAGTTATTATGGTGTTTATTGGCCTAGGAATGGGTATGTGTTTACCTATACTTAGTTTGGCTGTGCAAAATGAATTTACCCATAAGGATCTAGGTGCCGCTACATCAAGTGTTCAGTTATTCCGTGGGCTTGGTTCGACTATTGGTACTGCGATTTTTGCAGGTGTTCTAACTGCAGGGATTATCAATAATATTGGTGATGCTAATAACTTACCCTATATTCAAACATTACATAAATCACCACAGGCTTCTAAAATGCTTGATGGCGAACTAAACTCAGATAAACTTCTACAGATTAATAGTCAACACAAAGAGATCTTAGCTGGTGCTGAACAGGGATTTAAAAATATGCCTACTCCGGTCCGTGAACAGTCTATTAATCAGTTTAAATCTCAGCAAGATGAATATAATAGCAAAATACTACAATCATTTAGCGATTCTTTGCATGGTATATTTATTATCAGTGCTTCTTTAATGGTAGTAGGTTGTGTAATTACTTTGTTATTGCCGCACAAGAAATTATCCTCATCGTCTAAAGCCAGTTTAGTCGCAGACTAGATTTTGATGTTATAATAGAGCTAGTTATGCTTAATTATTATTCTCGTCAATCTAATTCTGGAAATTTTACTAAAGTAGATACGCCACCGCACGGTGGTAATGTCTGGATTCATGTGGATGAAGCTAATAAAGCAGACGCTAATAAATTGATTAAGGCATATAATTTAGATGCAGATATAATAAAAGACGTATTTGATCCAAATGAACTGCCTCATATTGAGTATAGCGAGGATGGTAGAACTCTTTATGTATTTTTGCGTAAGGCATGGCGGTCAAAAACTGATCAGATAAAAACATTGCCGCTGTTAGTTGTAGTTGGCGATAAAGATTTTATCACTATTTCGCAAGCTCATTCGAATTTGCCATTAAATAATATAGATATAAAAACCTATTCACTACAACAAAGTCAGTATTTTTTGTTGCTTTCGTTGATCTATACGATAGTCTCTGAATATGGCGGCCTTGTAAACCATACGAGTGATGTTGTTCATACTATGAAATATCGATTGCGCAGTCATGAAATTACAAATAAGGATTTTTATAGATTTATTACAATAGAAGATAATATAGCTATCTATAAATATAATCTTAGGGCTATTATTTCTTTAATAGAGCGTTTGCGTGATAATCAAGATATTGCTTCCAATCATGATATGATTGAGGCGATTGATGACATTTTATTATATGTACGCCAATTACTTGCTAGTGTCGAGTCGTCGGAGCATTCAGTTGCTAGTTTATATAATGTATATTCTACAGTTGCTAATAATACTCTAAATCTAAGAATGAAAACTCTTACTATTGTTATGTTAGTGGTAACTGTACCCAATATTTTCTATGGTATGTATGGCATGAATGTAGCCTTACCTTTTGCTAATGAGCCATGGGCCTATTGGTTTGTTTTGGGAATAACTGTAGTTATTATGCTACTAATTGTAATTTTGGTACGTCGCTCTAAGCTTTTGTAAAATACTATTGCAATAATTATATTTGTGTGATATTATACAATTTGTGCCTTTTTAATTATAAATACTAAAGGCTGGAAAATAAGAGTTATGTCTATTGATATTAAGGTTATATCAAGCCGAAATAAGAAAATTACAGTTGATGTTGTACCGGCTGATTGGCAAAATTATATAGTTTCGTAATATTTATTTTAGAATTCTGAGTAGGATAAATTATTATTGGCTAGGCTACTTTTTAGTAGATTCTATTGCTTGTTTAATGGTATTTCTTAGCTCTGTTTCATTGCTGAATTCGTTTTGTTTGAGTGATCTGCCGTTTAAGAATACACTAGGTGTGCCACTAACTCCGCTAGCTTTACCTATAGCTTGGTCAAAAGCGATTTTTTGTGCCACTTTATTGCTAGAAATATCTTTTTTTAACTCATCCATATCTAGGCTAAGTTGTTTTGCATATTCATCAAATATTTTATCACGCTTATCTGCCGAAACACCTGACCAGTCGGTTCTATTAGAGAATAGTTTATCATGCATCTCCCAGAATTTACCTTGCAATCCTGCTGCCTCGGCATAAGCTGCGGCTATTTTTGAATTAGGGTGAATACTTGTAATAGGAAAATGTCTAAATACTACTAATATTTCTTTACCGTAATCTTTTAAAACTTTTTTTATATTGCCTTCTAATGTTGTACAGCCTGGGCAAGAGTAGTCGCCATACTCAATTAAAACTATTTTTGCATCTTTATTGCCATTGGTTCTGTCTGGAATACCAGACTTTACATTATCTGCATCTTGCTGACTGATAATAGTTTTAAATTTATCAACATTACTTACATCAAGTGAATTTTGCTTAGAAAGAAATATTAAACCCGCCAAAATTGCAATTGACGCAGCCCCGAAAATAATCCAAGTCTTTGCATTCATAATAATTTACCAATCTCCTCTAATATTTAATTTATTATAATAAAAAAATAACATGAGTGCAATAATTTTTATGGTAATATAAATGTAAATGGTTTTTATATTTATAGCGATGATTAGCTACCTAGCAATGCTAGTGTTGAGTGCGATTAATCCGAACTATAGCAAATTTAGTGATTTTGAAATCAGGCGCCGTTTAAATATATCTAATAAAAATATTGATTATAATGATATAGAAATTTTACGTGCAGAATGTTTTGTGGATATCTATTATTGGATTAAGCTAATTTATGGAATTGTTTCTGTTAGTTTTGTCTCTTCTATTCTTTTTTATTTACATAATTATATAGGAGTTGTTATAGCTATATTGGGAGTGATTAGTTGCGCGGTGGTTTCTAGCTTACAATTTTTTAATAATTTTTGCCAAAGAATATATAACAGTTGTGAATTAAAAGTTTTACATTTTACTCACCGTAATGCTTATAAATTACGATTTTTATATGGTGGATCAAAGAAACTAAGTCCAAAATCTCAAAACTCTCCTAAAATAGTATCAAGAGATGAGATTACACACGTTATTGCAAAGAGTTCTGGTGTGTTGACTGCAAATGAAAAGAAATTGCTATTAAACAGTCTTAAATTTGCGCATAAAAAAGTAGAAGATATTATGACTTTACGGTCTGATTTGAAAACAGTTAATCATGATGATGTGATAGGACCACTTTTACTTGATAATTTACATAAAACTGGTAATGTATGTTTCCCTGTTATCAAAGATAATTTAGACAATGTAGTCGGAATTATTTATCTGAGTGATGTAATTTCTATTGATACAGATAAAATCAAAATTGCCCTCAAAGTCATGAGAACACCTGTATATTATATAAAAAATACTCAAAATCTTGAGCAAGCTATCGCAGCATTCCTTAAAGTGCATAACTATATGTTCGTGGTTGTTGACAGTAAGAAGCGAACAGTAGGGATTTTGACTATAGGCGATGTAATTCGTGCTGTTGTTGGCTATTCAATAATTAATGATTTTGACGGGTATGACGATTTGAATAAGATTTCTAAATCGTAGAATTGTGCATTAGTTTGATGAATATTCAATAATTACATTGTAAATGCTATAACATGTTATAATAACAGATATGAAAAATAGAGTTTTGGCGGCGGAAACTTCTGCTGAAGTTGGAAAAAATATTACGGTGGCGGGCTGGGTGCACTCGCGACGTGATCACGGCGGGCTGATTTTTATTGACCTGCGCGATCATACTGGCTTGGTACAGCTGGTGATTAATCCAGATAAACCGGCGGCTTTTAAGCTGGCGGAAAGTCTGCGTGATGAGTTTGTTATTCGTGCCAGCGGTATGGTGACGGAGCGTGGCGAAGGTTTGAAAAACCCAAATATCGCCAGCGGTGATGTGGAAATCGTGGTGCAAAACCTGGAAATTTTGAACCGTGCTGAAACCCTGCCAATCCAGCCATTTGCCGAAGAAAATCAGGCGGGCGAGGACTTGCGTTTTAAGTATCGCTACCTCGACTTGCGTCGCCCAACGATGCAACAGATGCTGAAAAAACGTGCTGAAATGTATCGCCGGATGCATCAGTATATGGATACTCGGGACTTCATCGAAATTCAGACGCCGATTTTGGCAAATTCCAGTCCCGAGGGTGCGCGCGATTTCCTGATCCCCAGCCGTTTGCAGGAAAATAAGTTTTACGCTCTGCCGCAGGCACCGCAGCAGTTCAAGCAGCTGCTGATGGTTGGCGGCGTGCCGCGGTATTACCAGTTGGCGGCGTGTTTTCGCGATGAAGATCCGCGAGCTGATCGATTGTACGGCGAGTTTTATCAGCTGGATTTGGAGATGAGCTTCGTTGAGGACGGCGAGGAGGTTCGCCGGGAAGTCGAGCCGTTGATGCGGCAGCTAGCGACTGATTTCGCGGGCAAAAAGTTATTGGACTTGAGTGGTCTCGCGGTTGGTGATGGCAGTCCAATTCCGCGTATTTCCTACCGCGACGCCATGGAGACGTATGGCTCGGACAAGCCAGACCTACGTTTTGGTATGGAACTGATTGAACTAACCGATGTCTTTGCTAACACCGAATTTGGCGTGTTCAAAAACGCTGAGTGTATCAAGGCGATTTGCGTTAAAAATGGCGCTAGTCTCAGCCGCAAGCAAATCGACCAATTTACCGACATTGCCAAGAGTGAAGGGGCGGGTGGTCTAGCTTATATCAAGTACGCGACAATTAAAAATACAGATGAGGCGCAGGGCAACGTGATACCAATGCATACTAACGTTCCTTGTTTTTATGATGCGATTTCACCAGTGGCAAAACATCTGTCGGACGAAGAACATGGATTACTTATAGAGAAAATGAACCCTGAGGACGGTGATGTTATATTCTTCGGTGCCGACACTCGCCCAGTCGTCAACGCTGTTCTCGGTCGCTTGCGAAACGAATTTGCCGCCCATTTCAACCTGAAAAAATCGGATGAGGTAGCCTTGGCTTGGATTATCGATTTTCCATTCTATGAATGGGACGACCACGGCAAGAAACTTGATTTTGGACACAATCCATTTAGCATGCCAAAGGGCGGCTTGGAGGCGCTGGAGTCGGCGACGACTGACGCTGACAAACTAGCCATCGTGGCTGACCAATTCGACATGGTGATGAACGGCTACGAAATTTGCTCCGGCGGTGTGCGCAACCACAACCCAGCAGTGCTATACAAGGTGTTTGACCTGCTCGGCTTTAGCAAAAACTACGTTGAGGAAAAGTTTGGCGCCATGCTAAACGCCTTCAAATACGGCGCGCCGCCACACGCTGGCTGTGCCTTTGGCGTTGATCGTATCCTCATGGAACTCATTGACGAAACCAATGTTCGCGAAACCTTGGCCTTTCCAAAGAACGGCTCCGGTGTCGATGTGATGATGGACTCGCCGTCAACGGTTAATCCAGCGCAGCTACGAGAATTAGGACTATAACATACATCACGGCAGAACAAGCTGCCGTGATTATTTTATAGTGACAGGCGAATTATTTTCGCTGCTTTTTCTGGCTGATAAATTGTACAATAAGACCGATGATAATAACCAGGATTGCAACATAAAGCAACCCGTTGATCAACCAAGCGGCAAGGCGAAACACCATGCTCAATATCCAAGCGATGATAACCAGGACTGCGATGCTGTAAATTAATTTAGGAAAAGACATATGTCCATTATACCATCTATTGCGAGCTAAGCATACCGTCAAACCACCCCTTGCTGTAGCAATCGCGAAAGTTCCAAGCTCCAGGATTTTCGGTCTTGTAGCTCCAATAAAACCAGGCATCGACATTTGCTGGTACGGCAAGTTGTGATTGGCAGTGAGTGTATTCGGTACTATCACTGACAATGCCTGGCGGCAGAGCGGCACTCCACTCACCGATGATTAGCGGCTGTTGCTGGGAGTAATCGCGGTACTCGCCAGACCGTTGGTCAAGCACCTGACGGTGGTGAGTCAGCGATGTTGCTTGATTGTCTGTGTCGGAAAAGCACTGGTAATGATGTATATCCAGCGTATTAGGCCCGACGCGCCCCGACCACCAAGCTGGCTGGTAACAATCATATGCCACGATGCGCACACGGGGAGGCAATTTACTGCGCAATGTTCGACTGGTTTGACGTGTCCACAACCACAATTGCCATCGTTCGCGTCGGGTGTTTACCAGGGGCTCATTGAGCAGTTCAATGCCCCATAGCGCGGGATGATCGCCGTATTCATTGGCGATGTCTAGCAGTATCTGCGTGGTCTTTTGTTGATTGGTGCGTTGATACCATTGAACGCTACCGGTATTGCCACTACCGCTGTGGTCGCTGGCGTTTTGAGCGCCAGGCGCGGCGTGGAGGTCGAGCAGCACCTGTAGGTCATACCGCTCGGCCATGTCCATCAGCCAGTCAAGCTGCGGCTTTGCTGATATATACGGCGGCTGATCCTCGAGCGCCCAATAACCAATCGGCAGCCGTATCAACTGCACACCAGTGTGCGCTAACCATTTAAGGTCAGCTTCTTGGATGAAGGTTTGTCGATGCTGCTGGATGCGCGCTCGACCATCTGTGGTTTTAGATAATTCATATTCGTTGGTCGCGTCTGTTCCGGCGAATACACTTGGCGTCATCCATCGTTCAAGCACCAGCCAACCGCCTAGGTTGACGCCAGGCATGGCAGGTGAGGGAGAATGACTGCTCATATCTCTACTGTAGCACGAATACATTGCCGAATCATAGTGAAACGGCTATACTGAAAGTATATGTCATTCTTAGAACGCGCCGTCAAGCTAAAGACGGCAAGCAGCTCGTCGGTCATAGCGGCGGTTATCCAGGGTTTGTTGGCCGTACCTGGTCGCGGATAGATGACAGAATAACTGTTTCGGTGCTGGCGAACGCGTATGATACAGCGCCAGGAATAGTTGCAAATTCGATATTAGGAATTATTGATCAATTTGGCGAGCTGATGAAATATGAGTTTGACTCCAAAAATAAGCCTTCCGCCATGTATCGCAGCGGCGCCAAGAACTATATTAGTTCAGACGGCAATATAAAAGTATGAAAGGATTTTCATGTCAAACATAGAATACGAAGCAAAAATATATGATGTCGATCCCGCCGATATCACAGAAAAGTTGACAAATCTCGGCGCTAAGGAGGTCGGTAATTACAATTTTTGTCGTTACGTATTTGATACGATTCCAGCTAAGCCAG
>ERZ773054.111-NODE-111-length-63083-cov-53.460732_pt1 | contig 63083 bp, 86 predicted proteins | sample MGYA00580630_ERZ773054 | MGnify/ENA primary metagenome ERZ773054 (study PRJEB29015, sample SAMEA2737994) | human oral metagenome | biome: human oral; feature: human-associated habitat; material: dental | place: China | collected 2115 ... | reverse complement strand
GCATTATGCGCAAAGCCCACCGCAACCGTCCGCTGACGGAAGCGCAAACCAAACGCAACCGGTATTTGTCGAAAACCCGTTATGTGGTCGAACAGAGTTTTGGTACGCTGCACCGTAAATTCCACTACGCCCGGGCAGCCTATTTTGGTCTGCTCAAAGTGAGTGCGCAAAGCCATCTGAAGGCAATGTGTTTGAACCTGTTGAAAGCGGCCAACAGGCTAAGTGTGCCTGTTGCCGCCTAAAAGGCGGCCCGGATACCTTATTATGGGGTATCCGGGGAGAAAAAAGGGAAATTGGGAACAAAAAACAGCCGGAAGCCTGGGTTTGGGCTTCGGCTGTTGGAGGGAGGGGGATTTTGCAAAGGTATCAGCCTGCACTTTATGGGCGTAACATGGGCGCAACACATCAAGTGGCCGCCGACAGCGTTATCCACATCAGCACCAAATAGCGCAGAAATTTGCCCAGCGTGAGAAAGCAGAAGCTTTGCAGCCAATTCAACCGCAGCCAGCCGGCGGCAAACGGCAGCGCGTCGCCCAGCAGCGGCAGCCACGACAGCAGCAATACGGGCGCGCCCCAACGCTGACAATATCGCACGGTTTTATCGGAAAAACGGTGGCGGATTTTTTCAGGCAGCAGCCTGCCGAGCCCATACGAGAGCATGCCGCCCAAACTGTTGCCCAGCGTTGCCACTGCCAGCGCCTGCCATGCCAACGCGGGATTGTGCCACAACACGGCCACCAAGGCTGCATCGGAGGTGCCGGGCAGCAGCGTGGCAGACGTGAAGGCGGAAACGAAGAGTGCAGATAAGGATACGGTGTCGCCCATTTCAACCGCCGTTGCGCCGTGCCGGCCTAAACATCCAAATCCGCCTTATCGCCTTCCGCTTCCATCCACGCGCGGCGGGCGGCGGCTTCGCCTTTGCCCATCAGTTTCAGGAACACGTTTTCGGTATCGCCCGCCATGTGTTCGGGGATACGCGCTTGAAGCAGCCTGCGCGTGTCGGGATGCAGCGTGGTGTCTTTGAGCTGGTCAGGGTTCATTTCGCCCAAGCCTTTAAAGCGGCTGATGGAATATGCCGTTTCACGCACGTTTTCCTGTTTCAGGCGCTCAAGGATGGCGTTGAGTTCGGCTTCGTCCAGAGCGTAAAACTTGCGGGCGGGCTTGGATTTGCCCTGCGCGTTCACATCCACGCGGAACAGCGGCGGCTGGGCGACATAAATATGCCCGTTAGCAACAAGTTTGGGGAAATGGCGGTAAAACAGCGTGAGCAGCAGCACTTGGATGTGCGAGCCGTCCACGTCCGCATCCGACAGAATGGCGATTTTGCCGTAGCGCAATCCGCCCAAATCCACATCGTCGTCCGCGCCGTGCGGATCCACGCCGATGGCCACCGAAATATCGTGGATTTCGGCATTGCCGAAAAGCTGGTCGCGGTGCACTTCAAAGCTGTTGAGCACTTTGCCGCGCAGGGGCAGGATGGCCTGGTAACTCTTGTCGCGCGCCAGTTTGGCCGAGCCGCCCGCGCTGTCGCCTTCCACCAAGAACAGTTCGTTTTCGCGGATGTCTTCGCTTTCGCAGTCGGTCAGTTTGCCGGGCAACACGGCCACGCCGCTGCCTTTTTTCTTCTCGATTTTTTTCACGGAACGCATCCGCGCCTGCGCCTGCTTAATCGCCAAATCCGCAATTTTTTTGCCGATTTCGGTGTTTTGGTTGAGCCACAGTTCCAAAGGGTCGCTGCACACGGCAGACACGAGTTTGAGCGCGTCGCGGTTGGTGAGCTTGTCTTTGGTCTGCCCTTGAAACTGCGGGTCGAGCACGCGTGCGGAGAGCACGAAGGCGGCGCGGGAGAACACGTCGTCGCTGTTGATTTTCACGCCGCGCGGCAGCAGGTTGTGGTGGGCGATGAAGTTGTTCACCGCATTGAATGCAGCCTGCTTCAAGCCCGCTTCGTGCGTGCCACCCAAGGGCGTGGGAATCAGATTGACATAGCTTTCGTTGGCGCAACTGCCTTCTTCCAGCCAAGTGAGCGCAAATGCCGCGCCTTCGCCTGCGCGGAAATCGTCGTGGTTGCCGGAAATATAGTTTTCGGCGGCGAACACGGGCACGGCTTCCTGCGCGTTTTCCAGCAAATCCGCCAGATAGCTTTGCAGGCCTTGCGGATAGTGCCAGGTTTGGGTAACGGAATGTGCAGGCTGCCCTTTGACATGGCGCGTGAGCGATACGGTAACGCCTTGCAGCAACACGGCTTTGGCGCGCAGCAGGCGTTCCAGTTCGGGAATGCTGTAGGTGGGGCTTTCAAAATATTTCGGGTTCGGATAAACGCGCACTTCTGTGCCGGTGTCGCGCACGGCACATTTGCCGATTTGTGCCAGCGGCTCGACCACATAACCGTCCGCGAACACGATGCGGGAAACCTGCCCGTCGCGCTTCACGGTCACTTCCAGCCGCGAAGAGAGCGCGTTGGTCACGGACACGCCCACACCGTGCAGGCCGCCGGAAAAGGCATACGCGCCGCCGCCTGATTTTTTGTCGAACTTGCCGCCGGCGTGAAGCTGCGTGAATACAAGTTCCACCACGGGAATCTGCTCTGTCGGATGCAGGCCGGTGGGAATGCCGCGCCCGTTGTCGCGCACGGAAAGCGAGCCGTCCGCATGGATTTCCACGTCAATCCGTGTGGCGAAACCGCCCAAGGCTTCGTCTGCCGCGTTGTCGATGACTTCCTGGCAGATGTGGGTGGGGCTGTCGGTGCGGGTGTACATGCCCGGCCGTTCTTTGACCGGGTCTAGTCCTTTGAGGACTTGGATGCTGGATTCTGAATAGGCTGCGGCTGGCTTCATGGCTAAAACATTATCAAAAAGAAGGCAGATTGTAACAAAAAAGCAGTGCAGGCTGCTTTTTGCGTACGGAAAGCAGCCTGCACTCGTATTGGCGGTGCAACAAGCGGTTTATTTGTCCAAACCGAATTCTTTGTGCAACACGCGCGTTGCCAATTCCATGTATTTTTCGTCAATCAACACGGACACTTTGATTTCTGAAGTGGAAATCATCTGGATATTGATGTTTTCCGCCGCCAATGCGCGGAACATTTTCGATGCCACGCCCACGTGCGAACGCATGCCCAAGCCCACAATAGAGACTTTGCACACCGAATCATCGCCGCTCACTTCAATCGCGCCCAAGCTGTCTTTCAGGCTGTTCAGCAGTTCCAAAGTCGGTTTGTACTCGCCGCGCGGCACGGTGAATGAAAAGTCGGTCGTGCCCGCGCTGCCCACGTTTTGGATAATCATATCCACATCAACGTTCGCATCGGCCACCGCGCCCAAAATTTGGAACGCAATGCCCGGTTTGTCCGGCACGCCGCGCACATTGATACGCGCTTGGTTTTTGTCGAATGCAATTCCTGAAACAACCGCTTTTTCCATATTTCCATCTTCCTCAAAAGTAATCAAAGTTCCATCGCCGCCCTCTTGCAGGCTGCTTAAGACGCGCAAACGCACTTTATATTTGCCGGCAAATTCCACCGAACGGATTTGCAGCACCTTGCTGCCCAAGCTCGCCAATTCCAGCATTTCTTCAAAAGTGATGCTGTTCATGCGTTTGGCTTCCGGCACGACGCGCGGGTCGGTCGTGTACACGCCGTCCACATCAGTATAAATCTGGCATTCGTCCGCTTTCAGAGCCGCCGCCAGTGCAACCGCCGACGTATCGGAACCGCCGCGTCCCAGCGTGGAAATATCACCGTTGCTGCTGACCCCTTGGAAACCGGCCACAATCACCACTTTACCCGCTTTTAAATCGGCCAACATTTTATCGCTGTCGATTTCTTCAATCCGCGCTTTGGTGTGTGCCGTGTCGGTTTTCACCGCCACCTGCCAGCCGGTGTAGCTTTTGGCATCCACACCGATATTTTTCAATGCCATCGCCAAAAGGCCGATGGTCACCTGCTCGCCCGTTGCCAGCACCACGTCCAATTCGCGCGGATCGGGGAATTCCTGCATTTCGTGCGCCAGCGCCACCAAGCGGTTGGTCTCGCCGCTCATCGCCGACACCACGACAACCACGTCATGCCCCTCCGCCCGTGCTTTGGCCACACGGTTGGCCACATTTTTAATACGCTCAGCCGAACCGACCGAAGTACCGCCGTATTTTTGTACAATCAACGCCATGATGATTTCCTGTGTTAGTGTAAGACCGTTGAACAATAAAACGCGCGGATTATAGCACATCCGCCGATGGCGCGTGGGCAACTTAATGCGCCCTTTGCCGTGCCGATTGGCAGGCGTTTGACGAATGCTGCGTTCTTATCTATAATCTGCAGTCTTTTGTTGGGGTTGGTAGCTCAGGGGTTAGAGCAGGGGACTCATAATCCCTTGGTCGTGGGTTCGAAACCCACCGGACCCACCAAATATTAAAAATGCCCGAGGCTTTTGGCTTCGGGCATTTTTGTATTCATTGGTTTGTGAAGGGTTGGAATATAATGTGAGCAACAGCATAAAAATCAACCTATAAAATGGATACAAAAGGTTAAAGCACATTTAGGTAATGCTTTTTTAGGCCGAAATGGGCTTATCACATTGACATCTTTATAGTTGTTGAGGGTAAATTTGATTTTGATTATCAGCCGCCTGAGCCGGGATTGGTATATAACGTTCCCAATTTTGTATTGGAAAAAGACCGTTACGTTGATTGGGAAGATACTTGGCGTACTTTTTAATTAGGAAATAAGTAAATGGCGAGCAGTTACTTTTTGCTTGCTCTGGTCGATATCTTTCTATTATTTTAAAATTAACAATGCTGTTTGAAAATCTTAATTTCAGACGGCATTTTTTATTTTTCCGAGTAATACCACCCTCTATATTGAGAGGCTGATGATTATTTTGATATAGCCGGACTGTTTTTCAGACGGCCTGAAGACTTAATCAACCATTCTGCGTATTTCGTTGATCGGGATACGCGGGGTATAGAGTATGTCGTAGGTTGGTTTGTCCAAAAGATCTTGCAGGGAGTATTGATCTAAATGGTTGAAGAAGGCTTTGATGGCGCCGGTAATGATGCCGGTCAGTCGGCAGGATGGGGTAATGAGGCATTCGTTGTTATCGCCCATGCATTCGACAACCTGCATCGGCTCAAGATGGCGGACGACTGCGCCGATGTTGATTTTTTCTGGAACATCCGCCAAGCGCAAACCGCCACCTTTGCCGCGCACGCTGACCAGAAATCCGCCTTTGACTAATGAGGTAACCACTTTCATCAAATGGCTTTTGGAAATATTGTAAGTCTCGGCAATGGTGCTGATATTGACGAGGGTGTCATCATTGATGGCGGTATAAACCAATACGCGCAATCCGTAATCGGTATGTTGGGTCAGATACATGGCTGGCTCTTTAGATATTTTTATTATATGTCAAAAGCGTAGTACTTGGAGAGGGGCCGTTTGACTTTATGTGGGGTTGGGTTTCATAATATCTGAAACATTTGAATTAATCCAGTTTGATAGACTGTTGCCATTATAACGAACTTATGAAACCCTTGAAACGTCACCCTGCATTAATAGAACTTTCCCGTGAGCATCATGGCTCGCTGTCGTTGTGCGTCCGTCTCCTGCGTACGCCGGAGCAAAGCCATCAAGCGGAGCTGGATTCTCATTTTGTGGAGCTTGAGCCACATTTTTTGGAGGAGGAAACCATGTTTGCGCCGTATTGGGATAAGGTTGATCCGGCGTTGAGGCAGCGTTTTGAAGGCGATCATGCCAAGTTGCGTGCGATGATGGCTCATCCTGAATATGTGAATGAATCATGGAATAAGGATTTTGCGGTAACTTTGCGCGATCATGCGCGTTTTGAGGAACGTGAGCTTTTTCCTGCGATTGAACCTTTTTTGCCTTTGCCTGAAAATGTGTAATAGGGAAGGGAATCGATGGCCGTCTGAAAAGTTTCAGACGGCCTCTGTTGCTGTCTTATGATGATATAAAAATTGAAGGAACCACCATGAACGATTTGTTCAAACATCCTGTATGGGCAATGGCCTTCCGCCCGTTTTACTCGTTGGCGGCTTTGTATGGCGCATTGTCTATATTGCTTTGGGGCTTCGGCTATCAGGGTACGCCTGAATTGCCGGGTTTGTATTGGCATGCCCATGAAATGATTTGGGGCTACGCCGGATTGGTTGTCATTGCATTCTTGCTGACGGCTGTGGCAACTTGGACTGGCCAGCCGCCTACACGCGGTAAGGCGTTGGCAGGTTTGACTGCATTTTGGCTGCTTGCGCGTTTGTGTGCGTTTATTCCCGGCTGGGGTGCTACGGCAAGCGGCATATTCGGCACGATCTTTTTCTGGTATGGCGCAGTGTGTATGGCTTTGCCGGTAATCCGTTCTCAAAACAAGCGCAACTATGTTGCCGTATTTGCTATTTTTGTTTTGGGTGGCACCCATTTCGCGTTCCATATGAAAATGCAGCCGTTTGATGCCATCGCGCTGATGACCGGTTTGCAATCCGGTTTGATTATGGTGGCCGGTTTTATCGGTTTGATCGGTATGCGGATTATCTCGTTCTTTACGTCCAAACGTTTGAACGTACCGCAAATTCCCAGCCCTCAATGGGTCGCGCACGCATCGCTTTGGCTGCCTATGCTGACTGCCATGATGATGGCTCATAACATATTGCCGGAATTGGCTGCTTTGTTCTCTATTGCTGCCGGTGTGATTTTTACCGTGCAGGTGTACCGCTGGTGGTATAAAGCCGTACTGAAAGAGCCTATGCTTTGGATTTTGTTTGCCGGCTATCTGTTTACAGGCTTGGGCTTGATCGCGGTTGGTCTTTCTTATTGGATTTCAAGTTTCCTGAATTTGGGTGTGCACCTCATCGGCGTTGGCGGTATCGGCGTACTGACTTTGGGTATGATGGCGCGAACTGCGCTTGGCCATACCGGCAACTCTATTTATCCGCCGCCTAAAGTGGTTCCTGTCGCCTTTTGGCTGATGATTGCCGCAACGGTTATCCGTGTTTTGGCTACCTTTGTGAGCGGTACGGCATACATACACAGTATCCGTTGCTCCGCCGCCTTGTTTGCCGTATCTCTGCTGTTGTACGCATGGAAATATATTCCTTGGTTGATTCGTCCGCGTTCGGATGGTCGTCCGGGTTAACGGTTTGGCAAAATGAAAAGGCCGTCTGAAAAGTTTCAGACGGCCTTTATTTATTGATAACAAAAAAGCCTTTCAAAGTATGAAAGGCTTTTATTGAAACTATGGCCTCGCCAACAGGAATCGAACCTGTATTTTACGCTTAGGAGGCATACGTTCTATCCGTTGAACTACGGCGAGGACTTAAAACTTAGAAAAACGAAGCGCAACTCTTCAATTTACATCACCCTGGCTACCGACACTTCCGCCAGCTGGCGCATGGCGCGGGTGGCCTCGTTATCGGGCAGCACATCCAAACAGGCTGCCGCTTTACCCGCCGCCGCCTTCGCCTGTTCGATACAGTAAGACAGCGCGTCGGATGCGGCCACATGGGCATGAATTTTTTCAAAATAACTGCGATCGGCATTTTGCAGTGCGGCACGTACATCCGCCGCCGCCTCCTGACTGCCTTGGTTCATCAGGTAAATCAACGGCAACGTCGGCTTGCCTTCGGCCAAATCGTCGCCGACATTTTTGCCGATTTGTTCGGGGTCGCCGGAATAGTCCAGCACATCGTCGATAATCTGGAAGGCCGTGCCGACATACATGCCGTAATCCCGCAACGCGGCTTCCTGCTCTGCCGAAGCACCCGCCAAAATAGCACCAACCTGCGCCGCCGCTTCAAACAACTTGGCAGTTTTATATTGGATAACTTGCAGATACTGCGCCTCGGTAATATCGATATTGCCGATATTCATCAGCTGCATCACTTCGCCTTCGGCAATAATATTGGTCGCATCGGCCATCACTTCCAAAATCTTCATGCTGCCGGAGCCGACCATCAACTGGAACGCGCGGGTATAAAGAAAGTCGCCCACCAATACGGCGGCGGCATTGCCGAATAAATTGTTTGCCGTTTTCCGTCCGCGCCGCAACTCGCTTTCGTCCACCACATCATCATGCAGCAGGGTGGAAGTATGGATGAACTCCACCATTGCCGCCAACGAATACAGGCCGGCGTTATCGCAACCCAACGCCCTGCCGGACAAAATAGTAATTACCGGCCGCAGCCGCTTGCCGCCCGCACTGATAATATAAGTACCGATTTGGGAAATCAGTGCCACTTCCGACTGCACCGCCCGATTAATAACCACATCGACACGGCCTAAATCGGCTGCTAAATTTTGTTGGAAATAGGGCAGGTTTTCAAGCATGACGGACTCGGCACGACAGACGGTTTTACAGAAAAACAAGCCCGCGATTATAGCATCAAAGGCCGTCTGAAAAAACACCGCAAACATCCCGTATCTCCGCCCGCACACCCAAACGCCGCCAAAGTTTGACAAAACAGCCCCTTAGCAATAGAATGCCTCGTTTCGCGCATGATGCGCGGAATTTTCTTTAAACCAAAATCCTTATGGAGTTGAGTATGTACGCGGTCGTAAAAACCGGCGGCAAACAATATAAAGTTTCCGTTGGCGAAAAATTGAAAGTAGAACAGATACCTGCCGAACTCGACAGCCAAATCGAACTGACCGAAGTTCTGATGATTGCTGACGGCGAGTCTGTAAAAGTAGGCGCTCCCTTTATCGAGGGCGCGAAAGTAACGGCAAAAGTAGTTGCCCACGGTCGCGGCGAAAAAATCCGCATCTTCAAAATGCGCCGCCGCAAACACTATCAAAAACGCCAAGGCCACCGCCAGAATTTCACCCAAATCGAAATCGTGGCAATCGCCTAATTTTTAAAACTTAGGAGTATTACAAATGGCAAGTAAAAAAGCAGGCGGTAGCACCCGCAACGGTCGCGATTCAGAAGCCAAACGCTTGGGCGTTAAAGCCTACGGCAACGAGCTGATTCCGGCAGGCTCTATCATCGTTCGTCAACGTGGTACTAAATTCCACGCAGGTGACAACGTAGGCATGGGCAAAGACCACACTTTGTTTGCTAAAGTCGACGGTTACGTTGAATTCAAAACCAAAGGCGCGCTGAACCGTAAAACCGTCAGCATCCGTCCTTATACCGGTTCTGAAGAATAATCGTTTTACGATTGAAAGCCGCATTCCTTTTCGGAATGCGGTTTTTGTTTATCTGACGGTTTTGTCTGTTTGATAAAATCCGTATGTCGTGAAGCTTGATTTATATTAAGGCCAAAGTAAAAACATGCTTATAATCGATGGCCTTTGTTTTATTCTATTGACTCTTTCTATATAATCTATCAAATGCCTTTGATTTACCCTCATGTAGCTAAACACAGTAAACTTAAGGCCGTCTGAAAAAATCCGTATCAGTTGAATACAAGGAATTCCTCCCATGAGCTTACACAGTGATATTCTCGTTGTCGGCGCAGGCCCTGCCGGATTAAGTTTTGCCGCAGAGTTGGCCGGAAGCGGTTTGAACATAACCCTGATTGAAAGAAGTCCTTTAGAAGTATTGCAAAATCCGCCGTATGATGGCCGTGAAATCGCACTGACGCATCTGTCGCGTGAAATCATGCAGCGATTGGGTATGTGGGATTTGATTCCAAAAGACGAAATTTATCCTTTGCGCGATGCCAAAGTGTTGAACGGCCATTCCGATTACCAGCTCCATTTCCCGCAACCGACTCAGGCGCGCGGCGAGCCTGCGGATTGCTTGGGCTATTTGATTTCCAACCACAATATCCGCAAAGCCGCTTATGAAGTCGTGTCCAAATTAGACAACGTCAAAATCCTGACCGGCACCAATGTTAAAGAAGTCAAAACTTCTGACGATGAGGCGCAAGTTATTTTGGAAAGCGGCGAAGTATTGACCGGCCGTCTGTTGTTGGCCGCCGATAGCCGCTTCTCGCAAACGCGCCGTCAACTGGGCATTTCTTCCGATATGCACGATTACAGCCGCACCATGTTTGTGTGCCGCATGAAGCATACTTTGTCCAACCTGCATACCGCATATGAATGCTTCCACTACGGCCGCACCATTGCGTTGCTGCCTTTGGAAGAACACTTGACCAATACAGTGATTACGGTGGACAGCGATAAAGCCGAAACGATTAAAAATATGTCGCCGGAAGAGTTGGCAGCCAGCGTGAAAGAGCAACTCAAAGGCCGTTTGGGCGATATGGAATTGGTCAGCACCATTCACAATTATCCTTTGGTCGGTATGATTGCCCAACGTTTCTATGGCAAACGCAGCGCGTTGATCGGCGATGCCGCAGTCGGTATGCATCCGGTTACTGCGCACGGTTTCAACTTGGGTCTGGCAAGTGCCGATCTTTTGGCTAAATTGGTACTCGAAGCCGAGCAACGCGGTCAGGATATTGGTGCGAAGAGCCTGCTGGAAAAATACAGCACCAAGCACATGTTCCACGCCCATCCGATTTACCATGGTACCAATATGCTGCTGAAACTCTTTACCAATGAAACCGCTCCGGCGAAACTGCTGCGCGGTTTGGTATTGCGTGCAAGCAATAACTTCCCGCCGCTGAAAAAACTGATTACCAAACAATTGACCGGTTAATTGTTTAAAACATAATGTGGGGGACTGTTAGTTTTTGCACAAGGAATAAATAGAGTAAAAAAACGCTGAAATCTCGGAAAGACGTGGATTTCGGCGTTTTTTTGTATCCGGAAAAGTTACGCCAGCTTTTTCACAAAACCGCGCCGGAATGCGCGGTTTTTTGTTTGAAGTTGACGGGATTGGGAATTTTTTAAAACTATTTTAAGAGGGTTTTAAAATCAGTTTACGGTACGGCCGAACCATTCTACCCGGCCGATGATGGCTGTATCGGTGTTGTCGGCTGTGAGGTCGATTTCAAAAGGTTCGTAGAGAGGATTGGCAGATTTAACCAAGAGCCGGCCGGGCAGGCGTTGGATGTTTTTGACGAACAGGTCGTTTCCTATGCGTAGGACGTACAGGCCGTCACGCGGCTCGGTTTCGGCGTGGTTGATTAGGATGTTGTCGCCGTGGTTCAGGATGCCTTCCATGCTGTCGCCTTTGACGGCGATTACGGAGAGCTTGTCCGTCTGCCGGGTAACGTAGTTTTCTATCCAGTATCTCCGGAAAGCCATGCAGAATAATGGTTTTTCATCATTCACTGCTTGTCCATGCCCTGCTGCCGCTTCTACGCTGTATCGCGGTATAAAGACGAATTTACGCAAGTCAACGGGGGCGAGCGTATAGACCTTCTTAATAACCATCTAAATAACCTGAAAATCTAGTTATTATCTAAAAGTAATATAAAAATCAATAATGTATGAATATAATATTAATTCAAAAGGAAAAGGTCTTAATAACTGAGAATTAAGGTTCAGTTATTAAGACCCTAGTTTTTTCTGTTGATTAGGGAGGGTTTCGTTACTCTAAGTCAGCAATAAATAGAGCGATGTCATTATCAGATGCCGGTTCTTTTTTATTTGGCTTCTTGTCTACCATTTCAGCAATTGTCAAAATTATTTCCTTACTTTTCGTAGTTGAATGGCGATAGTCAACAATCAATTTAAGTTCATCTTCTTTTAAGCTCACGTCTTGAGGGTCGTCTAAAACCTCCCATCCAGTAAGCAGGTAATTCACATCTGCTCCATTTATTGCCAAGGCTAACCATATTTCACCACCAGGAAAACTTAGACCCTGTTCATATTTAATCCACATTCTAGGGGATACTCCACAGTCTTTTGCCATTTCAGTCTGGGTTTTATTCCATTTAATTCTCAAATCTTTCAATCTATTAGCTATTTCTGAACTTTTATTCATATATAAATCCTTGCAAATATGAACTAAAGTTCATATTATGTATATAACAAATCCGAGATTGGTTCTGTATTAGTTCAGCATTTTAACATAAAGAGAAAGGGCTATCTATGGCTATAACTATTGAAAAATTAAAGGAAAATTTTGAAAAGGACGGTAAGACGCTGGCAGCTTGGGCACGTGAAAACGGCTATAAACCGCGAGAAGTTTATTTAGTTGTCGGCGGTCAGAATAAAGCTAAATATGGCAAGGGGTTTGAAATTGCTCGAAAACTGGGGTTGAAATGAGATGGAAACTATTGATACCAAAGGGTTGATGGTAGTTTTAAAAGTTTCGCAACCTGCCATACACAAAAGAGCCTTAAAAGAAAACTGGCCGTACATCGAAGAAGTTGGCAAAGCGCGTGGAGGCCGTCTGAAAAAATACTTAATCGCTTCCCTCCCTGCCGAAATCCGAGCAGCCATCATGAAACGGCAGTCGGACGAGCTGGCGGAGAAGATGCCGAAAATGTTGCCCCAAGTCAGACCGGGGACGGCGATGTCGGCTCAGGCACTGGCTGAAGCGGCCAAGCTGTTGAACGAGAAACAACGGTTGGTGGCGGATGCGCGATGTGCGGTGGTGGCGGCGGTATTGGGGATTAAATACGAATACGATTGCTCTGCCAAGGCTGCGGTGGCTCAGTTTTTGGGCTTGCTGGCAGAAGGTAAATTGGACGCGGTCACGCTTGGGAACTTGGAAAAGGCCAATGACCGCAGCCGGTCGGCGAAGGTTGGCGAACGTACTTTAGACGGCTGGATATCTGCTTATTTGAAAGCGGAAGACGCGACGGAGCGGTTGGTTGCTTTGGCTCCGAAGACGACGAAGGCGGTTAAGCCGATTGAGAGCTACGGTTGGTTGCCGATGTTTATGCAGTTTCACAGTATCCCATCCGAGCCGAAACTGGCGCACAGCTACCGCCGGTTTGTGCAGTGGGCGGAAGCGGAAAATATGCCGGTCAATGATGTGCCTAGCTTGAGTATGGTGCGGCGCGTTTGGGACAAGCTGCCGCTGATTATGCAGGAGCGCGGCAGGAAAACGGGGGCGGCTTATAAATCGCTGCTGCCTTATGTGAAACGTGATTGGGGGGCTTTGAAGCCGAACGATGTTTGGATCGGCGACGGCCACAGCTTTAAGGCGAAGGTGGCGCACCCTGTACACGGCAGACCGTTTAAGCCTGAAGTGACGGTGATTATTGATGGTTGTACGCGGTTTGTGGTCGGTTTTTCGGTTTCGTTGGCTGAAAGTTGTGTGGCGGTATCGGATGCTCTGCGTATCGGGGTCAAGCACTTTGGTTTGCCGATTATCTACTACTCGGATAACGGCGGCGGCCAAACCGGCAAGACGATAGACCATGAAATCACGGGTATTACGTCCCGATTGGGTATCCGCCATGAAACGGGTATCGCGGGCAATCCGCAAGGCCGAGGCATCATCGAACGATGGTGGAAAGACAATCTGATTGAGATGGCGCGCCAGTATGAGACGTTTGCTGGCGCGGGGATGGACAGCAGCACGAAGAACATGATGTACCGCAAGATGGAAAGTGCTTTTAACGCTTTGGAAAAAGGCAAGGAGTTGACGGAGGAACAACAGAAATATTTGAAAAAACTGCCGAGCTGGTCGCGTTTTATCGCGGATGTGGTCAAGTGTATCGATGATTACAACAACCGTCCGCACGGCGAACTGCCCCGACATCCGGACGGCGGGCATTATTCGCCGAAGGCTTATCGGGAAATGAGGCTGGAACAGGACGGTATCGCGCAGGATATGTTGTCGGCGGAAGAGCTGGCGACGATGTTCATGCCGCAGGAAGTACGAAAAGTACAGCGCGGTTGGTTGGATTTGTTCAACAACTCTTATTTTTCGGTGGAGCTGGCGGAGTATCACAAAGACGAGGTACGGGTCAGCTACGATTTGGACGACGCTGATTTTGTCAATGTATTTGATATGGACGGCAAGTTCATCGCTAAGGCGCAAATCAACGGCAATACCCGCGAGGCGTTCCCGGTCAGCCGACGCGACCAACTGGCGGAAAACCGCCGAAAAGGCAAAATCAAGCGGGCGGAAAATGCAATCAGGCTCGCGAATGCGGAAGTCAATCCGGCACTGGAACAGGCGGCAGCTTGGGACGAGCTGGGAAATTTGGGCGGAAACGTCATCAAGGCGGAGTATGCGGTATTTACGAAAACGGGCACAGACGATTTTGTGCTGTTTGAGGCGGATAGATAAAGGAAAACCTGATGGACAAACAGCAAAATGCGGCGTTTTCGGCCGAGCTTGTTGAAAAATTGAAACTCAAGCGAGCTCTTGGGCGGATTCAACGACTTCAAGCAAAGATTCAAGGTGTTCCCGCTGAACGGAATCAGGCTCAAAGGTTTTTGCCTGCGCTTGAAGGAAACGGCGAACCTGCTCAATCGAAGTCGGCTCTTGACGGGTAATCCGCTGGAGCAGCCAGGCAAGTACGAGGGAATCGGCAAGCGACCTTTCTTCCAAGTCTTGAACGGCGACTTCCAGCATGATCAGGCGTTTTTCTAAATCGGGAAGCTCTTTCATTTCAGACGGCCTTTAAAGGTTGTTTAAAACTCAAGGATATTAAAAATGAAACAAATTAATCAAGCATTGCAACAAAAACTGGCTGAATTTAAAGCCAAATCAGGCATGAACCAAACCCAACTGGCACGCGGTATCGGTACTTCGCCGGCATCCATCAGTATGTATCTCAATGGTACTTATGCGGAAAAAGGCGGCAATTATGAAACCATCGAGCCGAAAATCGAGGCGTTTTTGGAGATGCAGGACAGCAAAGCGCGACGCGAAGAGCTGGTGTTGGGTTTTGTATCGACTAAGACGACCCGCCGTATTGCAGAAGTGATGCGCGATGCGCACGAAGGCGGCGAAACGGTGGTGATCTACGGTCAGGCTGGCTTGGGCAAGACGCAGGCGGTCAAAAACTACTGCGAGAAAAACCCTGCGGCCATCTTGATTGAGGCTAATCCGAGCTTTACGGCTTTGGTCTTGATGCGCAAGTTGGCGACTGCCGCGAAGGTATCGGCGATGGGCAGTCTGAATGATTTGTTTGAGTCTGTATCTGACCGCCTGCGTGATTCGGGCCGTCTGATTGTGGTCGATGAAGCGGAAAACCTGCCTTTACGCGCTCTTGAAATTGTACGCCGTCTGCACGATGAGACGGGCTGCGGTTTGGTGTTGAGCGGTATGCCCCGACTGGTGGCCAACCTGCGCGGTAAGCATGGCGAGCTGGTGCAACTTTATAGCCGCGTGTCTGTTGCGCTGAATTTGGGCGAATCTTTGCCGGATGACGAACTCTTTGAGATTGCGAAATCGGCTTTGCCTGATGCAGACGAGGAGACACTCTTGGAACTGGTTAAACATAGTAACGGCAATACGCGCCGGATGAGCAAATTGATGCGCGGCGCGGTACGCACGGCAAATAAGAACGGTATCAAGATGCAGGCCGGTATCGTTAAGAAATACAGCTCCCTGATTATCCGATAAGAAAGGCCGTCTGAAATGAGACAAGAATATGCGGTACGCGCCGGAGTCTATGAGGACACTTGGTACGACTACGAAACCCATAAACGTCGCAAGATTTGGCGGGCGGATGTGCGCGGCAAGCGGAAAGAAGGCTTCGCATGGTTGCAAATCCGCCGACTGCGGAAGCGATTTGAAAGCAAAGAGGAAGCCAAGGAATGGGCTGCTCAAGTGAAGGCGGATTGGGTGCGCAATAATTTTTTTGCCTTAAGAAAATATTAAGTAATTGATTTATAAGGAAATAGGAAAATGTCTACTGTGTTTTACAAGCGGATGTTGTTTGGAGCGGCTGTGTTGGTTTGGGCTGTGTTTTTCGTATCGATGTTGCGCGGTTGTGCTCCGGAACTATCGGAAGCGAAGTTGGAAATGTCGCGGCGCGAGCGTCTGGCGGATTTGGAGGCAAAAGCCTTGGGCGAGCAATACGAGTCAATGAGCGTAGAGGAAAAAATGAAAGGGATTGTTTATGAGCGATAAGCCATTGAGCCCTACGGCAAAAAAAGAGGCTTTGGAACGTGCGCTTAAGGAAATCCGCGCGAAATATGGCGATAAGGCGATTGTGAAAGGATGTGTGAAATGAGTTTTGGACGACGTAATACGGATTGGCAGGCTTGGGGACAACACCGCAGGCGTGCGACGGCGCGAATGGCGCAAAAAAATAGAGAGCGTGAAATCGAGGAATATCAGGCGCGTTTTAAACGGCCTGCCGAGAAGAAGGAGGAGAAAAAATGATTTGGTTTGTTGTCGGATTGGCTGTGTTGGTGCTGCTGGGGATTTGGCTTGAACTGCTGGCCAGAATCGTCGTGTTGCACATGATAGGCAAATGCCATGACGGGTATGACGACAATTAAAACGGTAAGCCGTTGATGTTGCTCTATATTTTTTTGCCTTATTGAAAATATAAGGTATTGATTTAAAAGGATTTAAAAATGAATGAAAAAGAAATTGCCGAATGGATCGAAGACCGTGGCGAGCTGATGCTCATGAAGAAGGACGGCGAAGGCTTTGTGATTGCCGCGCGGTCGCCGGACGGGATGTGGAAGACTGCTGAAGCGGAAACTTTGGCGCGGGCGATAACTTTATGGGAGGAAGCGTGATGAAGATCACTAAACCAAATAAAGAAGACCTTGACGCAGTATGGGAACTGGTCGCGTTTTTAAACAAAATTGCGCAGGGTTTGAATCCGGTTTATCAACCTGCCAACCCAGAGGATGAAGATGATTTCGAATATCTGAGCAATGCGCCTGCGGATGAAGTGTTTGAAGCTTTGGAATATAAGTCTGCCAACGCCAATTTGCCTTGGATTATGACCGTATTGGATACCTTGCTGTCTTCGAGTAACGATATTGTTGACCAAGAATCTAGTGTTTTGGATTTCTCGCCGAAATTCAAACAGGCTGTAAAGGATACGGAAAGATTGGATTTCTTAATGGAAGTCGGGTCAGCCGAATTTTCAAAACAAAATGGTCAGAAGGCCTGTTGTAGGTTAACCGAATACGGCATTAGAGGCTATGGAAGCAATTACCGCGAAGCATTGGATGATGTGATGAAAGAGTGGAAGGAGATGTGATGACTACCGGAATGATGATTTATCTATTGGTCTGCGGGCTGATTGGTTTGGCACTGGTGGTTTTGGCACTGATGAGCCTGATTGAAAACTGGTTTAAGCGGCGGACTAAAGCTGTTGTTTTGGATGCCTGCGGTATGTTTTTTGGGTTGGTTGTTGTCCTTGTGGCGTTTTTGGCGATTCTTGGGGTGGTTAAATGATTGAAATCAGAGGTAAAAACTTTGTTGCGTACAACGCAAGTGAAAGTGTTTTGGAAAGCATCATCAAGGATGTTTTCACTGGGTTGATGTTGAGTTTTTGTGTGTATATCAGCCATTGGTCAGCATCAGTGTTTTGGACATTTATCAGCGGTTTAATGTTTTTGTCTTATCTGGGCATTAAGTTGGGCAGATTGATGCGTGACAAGCAAACTAAGTTTGAAACTTGGTCAGAGTTTAAGGCATGGATCGACAAACAAGCTGAACTTGAAAATCACTTGGCAGGTAATGTTCAGATCGTAAAAGGCAATGGAAATGTACAGGCTGGTGGCGATGTTTGGAAGGATAAACAATGAACATCGAAAAATTCAATCCCAAAAAAGACCCTAAATATAACAGTTTTATTTATCGGTTTTTGAAAAAGAACAAAAAAATAATACCGCATAGAGGTATGCCGGTTATCGCCAAATTTGACACACTGGGTATTTGGCGTATCGGGTGGCATGACACTGGCGGATGGTTTATCGGTGCTCCAATTGGTTTTTCATCTGGCGAAAAGGTAGAGATTTATGCATTTAAGCCAGGCGGACAAGTTGTCGGAAAAGTCAAATGGTGTGATTACAAACGTATTGGAGCCTGTGCTATTGACGGGCATGCGCATAAATGGCGCGAAGTTAATAAAAACAGCCGGTGCTGCGAATACTGCGGCCAATGGATGCGGCGGAAAGTTAAAACCGAAAAAGTTATTCGCCGCCGCGATATTTGGGAGATTGAATCATGATTTGCCGTTGTCCTAACTGCGGGGCGGCCAACAGCTTGGATAGCTTGGTCAGCGACGCCGAAGCAGCCGAAGTGCTGAAGATGTTGCTGGAACTTGATGCTGATATCGGGAAAGCGGCTATCCGCTACATCGGCCTTTTCCGCCCTGCCAAATCCCAGCTCTCTTGGGCGCGTACCGCGAAACTGCTGAATGAGTTGCTGCCGATGATTAAGGCGCAAGAGGCGGCACGCGACGGGGTTTGTTTCCCTGCTCCTGTCGAGGCTTGGATTCACGGTTTTAACGAGACGGTCAACGCACGCGACCAAGGCCGTCTGAAACTGCCCTTAAAGTCGCATGGTTATTTGCTGGAGATTGTCAGCCAGTGGCAGGGTTCGGGGTTGCCCTCTCCCCAGCCCTCTCCCACGGGGAGAGGGGGCGAAGGCGGCGCACCGTCAAAACTGCGGCAGGGGGTGGCAGCCTTGGGCGAATGGGCAGGAAATGATTGGGCAAAACGGGAAATCGCATCAGGCTTTGCATTGCTCGCCGCGCTCAATCTACCCAACCGACCGGCAGCGCAGGATATGCCGGTAGTCGCGGAAATTTGGTATCGGAAACTGAAAGATAAAGGTGAGATTGTGTCGCCGGAGTATGACCCGATACGGATTCAGACGGGGTTTAAGGTATTGCAGGCGGCGGAAACATGGCCGCACCCTGCCGAACTGCTCCGCAACCTGCCGCCACGGTTGATACCAAGGGCGATGCTGGCAAAGCCCGCGCCGGATAAGGAAAAAGGCCGTCAGAAAATGGCGGAAGTGAAAGATGTTTTAAACAAGAAAGGTAAGTGAAATGAAAGAGTATGTTTTTAAAATTGTTTCGGAAAATGGGAAGTGTCGCGTCGAGTTGCCCGAAATCAAGATAAACGGTGAGTATCAAGCTCCCGACCTGATGGCTGCGTTGACAACGGAATTTTTAGACAGCGTATGCAGTGATGCCGCCCGAGATACGGAAGGATTTATCAAGGCTGCTGTCACTAATTTAAAAGCATTGCAACTGGCAAGACAGTTGAGAGATGCAGACCGAAAAGTAAATTAAGAAAGGAAAAAGAAAATGGCTAAAGTCATTATTACTATTAAAGATAGTACCAAAAGCTTATTTGATTTTGAAATCAAAGGATTGGAAGATGATAGTGAAAAAACTCCTGCAATCTTTGCCGGACATGCTGCAGCAGGCTATCTGAGAAAAAGGCAAACAGCACTCCACGAGAATTTTTTAAGTCAAATTTTACAAGACTTATCAGATCAAGATTAAAGGAAAACATCATGATTGAATCGCACGAGTACCGTCTATTGGACGAATATTTAGAGCAAGACTGGGATGCCTTTATCAGTTTTGCTGAAACTAAAGGATTTGAAGCAAGCGAAGTATATCAACTACTCAACAAACTGGAGGAAGAAGCAAATGGCTAAACCAAAGAAAACCAAAACCGAAGCACTGACTGTGGGTATCCAAGACCGTGCCGACGCATCGGTGCAAATCAAACGTATGGGCGACTTGCAGCGTCAAATCGAGCGTATCCAAGCAGACCATAACGACCAAGTGGCCGAGCTGCAAAAAAACGCAGATGAGCGCGTTGCCCCGCTGATGGCGGAAATCAATGCCATCCATGCCGGTGTGCAGGCATGGAGTGAAGCCAACCGCGATGCGCTGACAGATGGCGGCAAGGTCAAGTTTGCCGACCTAACCACGGGCATTATCCGCTGGCGCAACAACCCGCCCAAATGCAGTGTAAGCGGTGTCGATGCGGTGCTGGCTTTGCTGGAGTCCAAGCCCGACTTGGAACGCTTTATCCGTGTGAAAAAAGAGGTTAATAAAGATGCGATATTGAATGAGCCTGAGTTTTTTGCCGACAACCCTGTGCCGGGTATTAAGATTGTTCAGGGTAAGGAGTTTTTCAGTGTCGAACCGCATAATCAGGAGCTGATGTGATGGCAAAAATTGTTATTACGATAAAAGACGAGATGCCAGTAAACGGCTTGAACGGCGTGACCATTAGTTATGACGGCGATTTGGATCCGAAAGGCGAACTGACGATGGCGCAGATGACGGCTTATAACATCAAGAAATTGATGGATGCGGTTGAGTTTGAGGCCGCAAAAAGGCTGAGTAAAGTAAATTGACCCACGGCGGGGAACAACCCGCCATTTTTGAAAAAAGGATTAGATATGTGGTTTAAACAAGTTACTCCATTCCGTGTGTTTGAATTGCCGGAAGTTGAACGCCTCAAAATAGCAATTGCAGAAAACTGGTTTTGTTCTCCTGCCGGATTAGACTGGTTTAGTGAAGGCTTTTATGCTCCGGTCCCATTTGGGCTGCCTATTATTTTTGAAGCTCAAAAGACTATGCTTATTAATTTGAGGCGAGACGAAAAAGTATTACCCAGTGCCGCTATCAAGCATAAATTGGACGAACAGGTTGTTAAGATCCAAACTGCCGAAGGCCGTAATGTCGGTCGCAGAGAAAAGTATGAATTACGCGAAGCAATTATCGACGACCTGCTGCCTAAAGCGTTGATTAAAAGCAGCCGCACTTATGGTTTATTTGCTGGCGAGTGGTTATTCGTTGATACGGCAAATCGCCGCAAGGCCGAAAACCTGTTGACTAAGTTGCGCGAAGCCCTTGGCGGGCTGCCTGCTCAACATCCGGTTACCCGTCAATCGCCGTCAGCATTGATGACCAACTGGCTGTTGCAGGGTGAAGCTCAAGGTCGGTTCATGCTGGATTTTGACGTTACCCTGGTCGGAGCGGGCGATGTTGCTCCCAAAATTAAAATCAGCCGCAAAGACCTTACCGACGAAGATGTGGTACGACACGCCAAAAACGGCATGACTGTAACCGAACTTGGCTTGGTATGGAATGACCGCGTAGCATTTATTCTGACACAGGATTTAACGCTGAAGCATATCCAATGGCTGGACGTTGTGCAGGAAGAAGCATCCGGCAGCTGTGATGATGCGGAAAGTATGGCTTATGCCACACAGCTACTGATGGAGGCTGCACTGAGTGCGATTCTTGGTGAGTTGGTGGAGCTGCTTGGAGGATGGCAGGAATGATGGAAGGTTGGGATTTTTAAAGCTTGATTAAAGGCCGTCTGAAATGGGGTTTAAAACCTGTTTCAGGCGGCCTTTTTTATGTCTGTCAGTTTCGCAAAAAAACATCGACTTAATACTATATATTGTATTTTATTGGTATAAAATACGCTAATTTATACTATATGTTGTATTGGAGAGATAATGCGCCGGGCGTTGATTGCGAAAATTAAGATTGCTCAAAAGGAGCTGGGCTTGGATGACGGTACCTATCGCGCGGTGTTGGAGCGCGTGACGGGAAAGCGGTCGTGTACGGATATGGATATTTCTGAACTTGAGTCTGTTGTCGCTGATATGCGGTCGCACGGATTTAAGCCTAAAGCAAAAGGTAACCCACACGGTAAACCACATCTGCGGCGGACATCATCAGCGGCAATGTTGGACAAAGTCGAAGCCCTGCTAACCGTCGGCGGCAAACATTGGAACTATGCACACGCAATGGCGCGGCGGATGTTTGGTAAGGATAAGGTCGAATATTTAGATGATACGCAGCTACATAAACTGGTTGCTGCATTGCAGATTGCAGAAAACAGGAAACGGGGAAAGTAGAAGATGGGGTTCGAAAAAGTTGAACATTTATTGCCGGACACGGTATTGGAAATTGTAGATGTCATCGGATTGGCTGCAACCGAGCAGCTGGTCAAGGCGATTGGCGGGGCGCGGTTTAAATTTGGTAAGGGCAAGGTGGACACCGAGCGTTTGGCAATTTTGGTCGAAGCCATCGGCGAAGTGAAAACGCATGAGCTGTTGCAGGTATATGGTGGCGAGGAATTGTATGTCCCACGGTGCGGCAAGGCGTTAATACAGTTGAGAAACCATAGGTTTTATCAGGAGTTTGTCAAATTGCGCGATATTGATAAGGAGAGCGGGCTTATGGCGATGACGAAGCTATGCCCTAAATACGGTATCTCTTCACGAACGGGATATACGATTATCAATGAAATGAGCCGACCTGCGGCACAGCAGGCAGCTTTATTTTAGGCAGTGATGTGTGACCAGGCTTTGGCCGTCTGTATTCAGACGGTCTTTTTTTTGGTTTGCAGGGGGTGAAACATCTACCGTTCGGGACGATGGGTTAAAGACGGTTTAATGGGGTTTTAAAACTATCTATTTGAGGTATTTATGGCCCCGCAAAAAGAACTACCTTGGATTGCTGAAGCGCGAAAGTATATCGGTCTGACAGAAATCCCCGGCAAAAACCACAATCCGACCATTTTGAATTGGCTTCACGGCTTGAAGGCTTGGTGGAAAGACGACGAGACACCGTGGTGCGGCGTATTCGCAGCCCATTGCCTGCGAGCCGGTAACCGAGACATCCCGAAGGATTGGATGCGCGCCAAAGAATATGCTTTTTGCGGCAAACGGCTTACCAAACCTGCTTACGGCTGTTTGGTCGTGTTTACGCGCCAAGGCGGCGGGCATGTTGGGTTTGTTGTAGGCAAGGATAAGGCGGGCAATCTGTTGGTTTTGGGCGGTAATCAAGGCAATCGCGTCAGCATCGCGGCATTTCCGACGACCCGCGTGGCTGCGTATGTGTGGCCGTCTGTCGGCGGTGCGCCTCTTGACCCCACTCCGGAGCGTTACAACCTGCCATTGGGCGGTGCGGCACTGAGCAGGAGCGAGGCATGAAAAAGGCTTTGATTGCTTTGTCATTGGCGGTATTGAAACCGCAGGTGCCTGAATTTGAGATTAGACCTGCACTCGTGGGCAATCTGAGACAACACCCGAGCCTGCGCTTGGGTAAATCAGGCGTGGCAGCCGCGAAACGTGCGGCGCGTAAACGCAAGGCGAGAAGGTAAGAAATATGATTGACGGTTGGGATGGTTATTAAGATGCGTATTTTCGACATTTTCAAGAACCCTGCGACAGGTAACGTGTCGCACTCGAAACTGTGGGCAAACGTCGCCTGCGCGGCTGGGACGTTTAAATTTGTGATGTTGCCCGACCCGTCGGCGGAAATCTGGGCGGTGTATTTGGGCATCGTCGGCGGATACGCCGTGGCGCGCTCGCTGGTCAGTGTCAAACGGCAGGAGGTAGAGAATGACACTCAAACTGTTGACGAATAAATGGGTGCTGAGTGGCTTGGCTGCCATCTTAGTGCTGATTTTGGTGGCATCGTACAAGCAAGGGTACAAGACGGCATACCAAGCACAGCAAGCAGTCATCGATAAAATGGAAAAAGACAAGTCGGAAGCCTTGAGACTGTCGGCTCAAAACTACGCGCGCGAGCTGGAGCAAGCCCGCGAAGCCGCTAAACAATCTGAAGCCAAGGCGCACGCCGTCGGCGTGGCATTGGCGCAAAAGCAAGCGGAAGTCAGCCGTCTGAAAACGGAAAACAAAAAGGAAATCGAAAATGCGCTTACTCAAGACCGCCAAAAAGCAGGCGGCAGTTGTATTGACGGCTTTGGCTCTCACAGCCTGCAGCTCTACAACCGCGCCCTCGGCTACGGAAATTAAAGTTGTCGAAAAGGCGGTCATGCCGACCCCGCCCGCTGCGTTGATGGTCGCGCCGGTACGCCCGAATCCGCCGAAAGACGGCAAGACGGCGACGCTGCTCGAACATGCTGCCGAGTTTGGCGGCTATGTTTCGGAGCTGGAAAACCAAAATCAGGCTTGGCGCGATTGGGCGGGCAATCACTCCCGTAAAGTCGGCGACTGACAAAAAAGCCCGCGTAGGGCGCGGGCTGAGGGTGAAAGCGGATTTTATACCTCTTTTACAGGGGTGGCGGCGGTAGTGCTTTTCAGCAAATCGACTGCGTGCTGGCAGTTTTGCTTGCTGGTGTAGCCTTCGCCCTGAGCGATGATTTCATGGTTGGCTGCTTTCAAACGCCAACGGTATTCGCCTTTTGCGTCTTTATAGATTTCAAAATACATAAGGTTTCTCCTATGAATGAGTACACGTTTTCTTACCGCTTTAACGGCAAGTCCTGGTCATTGAGCATTTGGGCGGACAGCCCTGAAGAAGCCAGGGCTAAATTTCGGGCTGCACGAGAAAATGCGCAGTATGACGGCGAAGTTGTAGCAAAGATTCATACATTTGTAAATATTTCGTGGGTTAAGAAATTGTACAAGCGGATAAAATATTTAATGGGTATCAAAGAATGACCTACCGTGAATTAGTTGAACGTCAGTTGGCTGTGCGCCATGCCGATTTGGAATTGGGCTTAAGCCGTGCACGTGAACAAGAGCCGTTTGTCATCCATGTTTCTAATCTGCTGGATAAGGCAGGGTTTGAATATACGGTACGGATGGATAAGGATTTTCAGACGACCTTTAACCTTGAATATCCAAATACAAACTACGACACCTTTAAGCGTGCAGTTTGGCAGACGATTTCGGCGTATTACTGCGTTTGTAACGATGGAGATGGGCTCGAAATTTCCAGCAATCGCCCTAACGGCTACTCCGTCCGTATCGTATTTGGCGACGTGCCGGTTTAAAGGGGTTTTAAATGGATTTTGAATTTGGGTTTAAAACCCTGTGGCCGATTGCAACGGCGGCGTTTTGGTTTTGGGTCAACGGCATTTCAGGCCGTCTGAAAGAGGCGGACAAACGTATCGACGACCTTAAAGAGGAGCTGCACGCGGTGAAGCTCTCTTATCACACCAAGCAAGATGCCCAAGCCGACCGCGAAAATATCGCGGCGTCTTTGGAGCGCATCGAAAACAAACTTGAAAAAATGAATGAAAAGTTAGACCGGAAAGCGGATAAATCATGAAAGACCCAATTTTGGAAGCCTTGGCGCGTATTGAAAACAAGACTGATCAGACTCTGAAAAATCAGAAGGAAATGCAGGCGGAAATTGCACAAATCCGCCAAGACACGAAACGCACGGCCATTACATTCGGCGCACTCGGCGGCGGTGTGATTACGGTCGGCTGGGAATTGCTTAAAGCGAAAATGGGACTGTAATTATGGCTCACCCGCAAGAAATCCGTGAAAAGTTACGCCGGCTCTATGTGAGCGGCGAGCAAACTTTGGAAACGGCGGCCTTGATGTGCGAAATCCCGCAGGCCACTGCGCGTGCGTGGAAACGTGCGGATAAGGAAAAAGGCGACGACTGGGATAAGATGCGCGCCGCCTACACTTTGGCCGGCGGCGGTATTGAGGACTTGAGCCGTGCGATGTTGGCCGGTTTTATGGTGCAGTACAACAGCACGATGACGATGCTGCAGGATTCAAGCACCGAAGATTTACCCCCGTCCGACCGCGCCAAGCTGTTGGCCAGCCTGGCCGATGCGTTTACGAAAACCGTATCCGCCAATGCGCGTGTGATGCCGGAAACGTCAAAACTGGCGACGGCTTTGGAATTGATTGAGTTCTTGATGGCGTTTGTGCAAGAAAAACACCCCAAACATTTGCCTGCCTTTGTGGAGGTATTGGAGCCGTTTGGGGCGGAAGTGGAGAAGAAGTTTGGATAAGTTGAAAGTCGAATACACACATAAGGGCTGGTTTTTATTCTGCCCGATTTGGATTGCCGATTGGGAAAATGAAACTCCTGCGGTCGCACCACGCTATAAGCTGGAGCCGTTGTTTTGGCTGGCCGACCAGTTTTTTTACTTTATGTCCGCCATGCATGAAATGAAAACGGGAGAGCCACTTCCTTTTTGTTTCAAGGTTTATCCCAAACCGCTAAGAAAACCTGTCGTTCACTATTACAAGGCCGTCTGAAAAAAGGTCGGCTTATCAAACCCGACCCTTTGTATTTCTTTATAAACTTTGCAGCAGATTGATAATTTGAGGAGATGTAACAGCGTCGATGGCTTTCTCGGTAAATTTCGCCAATGCGACATCTCCTATTTTGCTTAAGATGCCCTTTAGTCTGCTTTTTTCTTCCGGAGGGATGTTTGCTTCGTTGATTTTGGCATCCAGTAAGGCTTGAATGGTGTCGCTGTGTAGTTTGACCGTGACGACACCAAGAATGGCGGATAGGCCGCCATCATCGGTAAGGAAATCTATGCCTTTGGCTGTGATTTTAACGGTAGCGCTTAAATTCTTATCGTTGCAAACAACCAAACCATGTTCTGCCAAATATCGCAGATTTGCTGATCGCTTTGCAATATATAGTTCTGCCTCTCCTACTGTTTCTATGACCCCTACAATTTGAGCAATAGCGGCATCTATCCAATATTCATATGTCTTGCTATCAGGATAAATGTTATTAAGCTCTTTTAATATTTCGCGTTGCAGGTTTCTGTCTAACCAATCCATTTTGAGCGCTCCATATGAAAAATAAAGAATTCCTCAAATCCCTTGCCGAACTGGCCGCCAGTTTGCGCCAAGTCATCGAAGCGGAAGTGGACGGCTTTGATGCTTCGCCCAAGGCTATTGCTGCACGTCGTGCCAAGGTATTTGACCCGGTAGGCGGTTACGAATATTTCGTGAATACCTACTTCCCCCATTATATCCGCTCCCCTGAAAAATCCGAACTGCATGAGTTTTTATTCAGCCGTCTGCCGGAGATTATCCGCTCCCCTAAAGGGGAAAATGAGGCGGTGGGTGCGCCGCGTGGCGAGGGTAAATCGACGCAGGTTACTCAGTTGTTTACGCTGTGGTGTATTGTGACCGGCCAAAAACATTATGCGGTCATCGTGATGGACAGTATCGACCAGGCGTATCCAATGCTGGAAGCCATCAAGGCGGAACTTGAATTTAACCCGCGCTTGAAAACCGACTTCCCGGAAGTATGCGGGCAAGGCCGTGTATGGCAGGCCGGTACGATTGTGACGGCCAATGACGTTAAAGTCCAAGTGGCAGGTAGCGGTAAAAAGCTGCGCGGTTTGCGTCACGGCCCTTACCGTCCTGACCTGACCGTATTGGACGATATTGAGAATGACGAGCAAGTCCGCAACCCGGAACAGCGCGACAAGCTCAATGCGTGGCTGACTAAGACTGTATTGCCTTTGGGCGGTGTTGGTCAGAAATACGATGTGATTTATATCGGCACGATTTTGCATTACGACAGCGTACTTAACCGCACCTTGAATAACCCGTTTTGGCACGGTATTAAGTTTAAGGCGATGAAACGCTGGCCCGACCGCATGGACTTGTGGGACAGATGGGAGGAACTTTTCCGAAACGACGGCGAGATGGTGGCCGAGGCGTTTTATCAGGCAAACAAAGACGAGATGGAGCGCGGCGCAGTCACTTCTTGGGCGGCTCGCGGCGTACTCGCGCTGATGAAAATCCGCGCCCGCGACGGACACGCGACGTTTGATTCGGAGTACCAAAACGACCCCGTATCCGGCGAAGACGCGCCGTTTGCAAAATCTATGAAATTCTGGACAGACTTGCCGTCCGACCTGGTCTACTTCGGATCGCTCGACCCATCGCTCGGCAAAGCGGGGGCAAGCCGTGACCCGTCGGCAATCATCATTGGCGGCTATCAGCGGCAGACGGGCAAGCTTTATATCGTAGAGGCGCAAATCAAAAAACGCCTGCCCGACCTGATTATCGAGGATGTCATCCGCCTGCACCGGCAATACCGCTGTAAGCTGTGGTTTGTCGAAACGGTACAGTTTCAGGAATTTTTAAAAGACGAGCTGGTCAAGCGCAGCGCGGCGCGTGGGCTGCCCGTACCCGCCCGCGCGGTCAAGCCGGTATCGGACAAGCTGTTGCGGATCGAGACCTTGCAGCCGCACATGGCTAACGGGCTGATACTGCTCAATGAAAGCCAACAGACGCTGGTGCAGCAGTTCCGCCATTTCCCCAAAGCCGACCATGACGACGGCCCCGATGCGGTACATATGCTGTGGTCGGGGGCGGTGGCGAATTGTGTGCCGATAGAATGGCAAAGCCCGAATGACGACGATTTTGACGATGACATTAGAAGCAAATGGAGCCGGTAATGGCAAAAAAAGACAAAAAATCCAAAATCCTCAAGCCTGAAACGGCATTGCAGACGGATGTGGCTCAAATCACGGCGACAGGTCGAGTTATCGCCGAACATCCGTCCAATTTTATTACGCCTCAAAAAATGCGCGCCCTCTTCGAGGACGCGGAAAACGGCGACATCCGAGCCCAACACGAGCTTTTCGCGGACATTGAGGAGCGCGACAGCGACATCGCGGCAAATATGGGTACGCGCAAACGCGCGCTGCTGACGCTCAACTGGCGCGTCGCCCCGCCGCGAAATGCGACGCCCGAAGAAGAAAAGCTGTCCGACCAAGCCTACGAAATGATGGACAGCCTGCCTACCCTCGAAGACCTGATTATGGATTTGATGGACGCTGTCGGGCACGGATTTTCTGCTTTGGAGGTCGAATGGGTATTTTCAGACGGCCTTTACCTACCCCGAAACTTTATCCACCGCCCGCAAAGCTGGTTCAAATGGGACAAAGACGACGGGCTGCTGCTGCGTACCCGTGAAAATCCGGAAGGCGAAGCGTTGTGGCCGCTGGGCTGGGTCGTTCATACCCAAAAATCGCGCAGCGTGCAGCAGGCGCGTAACGGCTTATTTCGGACGCTGGCATGGCTGTATATGTTTAAGCATTACGCCGTGCATGATTTTGCCGAGTTTTTGGAGCTTTACGGCATGCCCATCCGTATCGGCAAATACGGGGCGGGTGCAACGGAGGCAGAAAAACGCACGCTGTTGCGCGCGGTTGCCGAAATCGGCCACAACGCGGCGGGCATCATGCCCGAAGGCATGGAAGTCGAGCTGCATCAAGCGGCCAGCGGCACGACTGCCACCAGCAACCCGTTTTTGCAGATGGCCGACTGGTGCGAAAAATCCGCCGCGCGCCTGATTTTGGGGCAAACGCTGACCAGCGGCGCGGACGGAAAATCCAGCACCAACGCGCTGGGCAATATCCACAACGAAGTACGCCGCGATTTGCTGGTATCGGACGCAAAACAGGTGGCGCAAACCATCACAAGCCAAATCATCGGGCCGTTCCTGCGAATCAACTATCCCAATGCCGACCCAAACCGCGTGCCGAAATTTGAATTTGACACGCGCGATCCGGAAGACATCGCAGTCTTCGCCGACGCTATCCCGAAACTAGTGGATGTCGGCGTACAAATCCCCGAAAGCTGGGTGCGCAACAAACTGGTAATTCCAGATGTGCAGGAGGGTGAGGCTGTGTTGGCGCGGCAGGTACCGGACAATCCGGTAAACAGAACTGCATTGGCGGCTTTATCCGCCCACGCCGTACCATCTAAGGCTACGGGCGGGCATCAGGAAATATTGGACGGCGCGTTGGATGACGCGCTGGTAGAACCCGATTTCAATTCTCAGCTCAACCCGATGGTGCGTCAGGCGGTTGCCGCACTTAATGCTTGCAACAGCTACGAGGAGGCAGATGCCGCACTGAATGCGCTTTATCCGAATTTGGACAACGCGAAACTGCGTACTTATATGCAGCAGGCCTTGTTTATCAGCGATATCTTGGGACAAGACCATGCCCGCGCCTGATTTGGGATTTGCCTTAAGTCTGCCGCCGAAAAAGGCAATCGAGTGGTTGGAAAGTAAAAAGGTTACGGCGGAGAGCTACCGCAATCTGACCGCTTCTGAAATCGCCAAAGTCTATACGGTTGCCCGTATGACCGACTTGGATATGCTCAACGACATCAAAACATCGATGGTTGAATCGGCCAAGAGTGGGCAGTCATACGATGATTGGCGCAAAGGCATCTTAAACCTGCTCTCCGGCAAGGGCTGGCTGCACCCGAACGGGCATAACGGTAAGGATATCATCGACCCTGCAACTGGCGAGGTGTTCGGCGCGCCGCGCAGACTGGAGACGATTTACCGCACCAACATGCAGACCGCCTACAATGCCGGACAGTATCAGGGCTATATGGCAAATGTCGATGCGCGGCCTTATTGGATGTATGACTCGGTAGGCGACAGCCGCACCCGCCCTGCCCATGCCGCAATGGACGGGCTGGTGTATCGGTACGACGACGCTTTCTGGACGACTTTTTACCCGCCCAACGGCTACAACTGCCGCTGCTCGGTCATCGCCCTGTCTGAACGGGATGTCGAGAGGCAGGGGCGGATTGTCGGACAAAGCACGCCGGAAAATCTAGTTGAAACCCAAAAAATCTACAACAAGAAAGGCGACAGCTATCAGACGACTGCCTATAAAGCCCCCGACGGCAGCCTCTACACGACCGACCGCGGCTTTGACTACAACGCAGGGCGGATGAACTACCGCCCGGATTTGGACAGATACGACCGCGCCTTGGCTCATGAGTTTGCCAAGGCGGAAATGGGCGGTCCCGATTTTAAAAGCAGTTTCAAACAGCTCAAAAAAGAGTTTTACGAGGTCAAAGGTCGTCTGAACATTGAAGGCAAACCGGATAAAGAGCAAAAAATCAAAATCCGGAACGCGCTATCAAGACAGCTTAAATTTGCTGCGGGTGTATTGAGCAAGGAAACGCAAGAACTGGCAGGTATGACTCGAGCGACGGTGTGGCTGTCTGATGATACATTGGTCAAACAGGTGGACAGTCGGGAGGGACAGAATTTCGATGACTCCTACTATGCTTTTTTGCCGGATATGCTGCAAAACCCTGAACATGTCATCCGTGACAATCGTGAATTGATTTTCACAGCTCGCTATAAAGGCTCGGCATTGTGGGCGGTTTTAAAATATATTAAGGAGGTGGATGAGATTTATCTACAGTCGTATCGGATCAGTAACGACAAAGAGATTGCCAAATTTATGGCGAAGAAGGAAGTATTGAAATAGACGTTGGGCAAGGCTCGAAATCACTTGCACACGCTCTCGGACGCCCTAACGGGCAGGCTGCGGTATCGAGGTTATCACCGCTTTTCCAACGTCTGTACGGAATAATACCATGATTGAAGTCAGAATAGACAATATTTCGGAAATTCAAAACCAGCTTAAGAGGCTGGAGGACGGTGTCGAAAACCGCTACCTGCTGATGCGCCGACTGTCCGAAACCATGCACACGGCGGTCAAGCTCAATTTCCGCTACGCAGGCCGTCCGAAATGGTTGGGGCTGAAATACCGAGCCGGTAAACCTTTGACTGATACCGGGCGTCTGAAAGACAGCTTTTCGACTATGTACGATAACGACACCGCCCTTGTCGGCACCAATATCATCTATGCCGCTATTCATAACTTCGGTGGGCAGGCTGGGCGCAACCGCAAAGTTCGGATTCCGCAACGGGAATTTTTGACGTTGACGGACGACGACAAACAGGCTTTGATGGACGATGTGCAGGATTATTTTTCGGATCTGATACCGTGAATTTATAAAACCCTCAAAAACGCGCTTTTTAGCGCGTTTTTTTATGCGGGTAATACAAACCCCTGCCCAAGATATAAAAATCAATCCTAGACGCTTCTAAAAAGCCCCTGAAAACGATTAATTGTGTATCGCGCGGACAGGTTTTAAAAAAATGGCGGTAGGGTTTGAAGCACGCCTACTCTTTGTTGTTTTTTTGAATAGGCAAAATGACAGTATTGAGAGAGGTACACATGTCCAAAAATGCACAAAAAACCCTACTTGCCGTGTGCAGTTTCGAGGTACAGCCCAAAGACGGGCGAATCCAACTGCTGCCATATGGCGAATTTCGCGCAGTAGACGGTCGTCCGACTGATGTCCCTGCGTGGTATCTGACCGAAGAAAACGGTCATGATGTCGCGTTGTTGGCCAATAGCTCGCGCAATCAGTTGGTTGTCGATTATGAACACCAGACACTCTACAAAGAGAAAAACGGACAACCTGCACCTGCCGCCGGTTGGATGCGTTGGCTGGAGTTCACGCCTAAAGGCATGTTTGCCGAAGTGGAATGGACGGACAAGGCGGCTGCGGCAATTGCCGCAAAAGAGTATCGCTACATCTCTGCTGTGTTTTCCTATGACACAAAGGGATATGTAACCAAGATTTTTCACGCCGCGCTGACAAATTTCCCCGCGTTGGACGGCATGGACGAGGTGCTGGCGGCAGCGTCGGCGCAAATTTTAAACTCGGAAACGGAGCCAAAACCCATGAATGAGTTGTTACAGCAACTGTTCGGTCTGCCTGAGGCGGACGAAGAAAAACTGAAGGCGGCATTGTCCGCGCTCATCGGAGCCAAGCCGAAAGACGTGGCATTGTCTGCCGACGTGTTCGCGCAGTTGGCAGAAAAAGACAGCCGCATCGCGGCATTGACGGCACAAACCGCCAAGCCTGATTTGACTAAATACGCGCCTATCTCAGTGGTTCAAGAGCTGCAAAACCAAGTTGCCGCCCTGACCGCCGAGCGCGAAGCCGACAAAGGCGGCGAACTGATTACCGCCGCACTGTCTGCTGGCAAGCTGCTGCCCGCGCAAAAAGAATGGGCGGAAGGCGTGCTGAAACAGCCGGGTGGTTTTGCCTTTTTGAGCGGCTTTATCGAAAACGCCCAGCCGGTCGCAGCTTTATCCGGCACACAAACGGGCGGCAAAGCACCCGACGAACGCGTCGCCGCACTGACTGCGGAAGAGGCAGCCGCAGCAAAAATGCTGGGCATGTCCGGCGAAGAATTTGTAAAAATCAAAGAAAGCGAAGGTAAGTAATGAATAAGGCAGCAATTTTAGCCGCCCTGACGGCAGCATTCCGCAAAGAGTTTCAGTCCGGCTTAGATTCGGTTAAGCCTGACTACCCTGCTATCGCTATGACTATTCCGTCAACAACTTCGACGAATACTTATGCGTGGCTGGGTAAATTCCCACAAATGCGCGAGTGGGTCGGCTCACGTCAGATCAAAAAAATGAGCAATCAGGCAATGAGCTTGGAAAATAAAAAATTCGAAGCGACTGTTGGCGTGGCTCGCACTGACATCGAAGACGACCAAGTAGGTATGTACCGTCCGATGATGGCCGCAATGGGTGAATCCGCTGCCGCTTTGCCTGATACGTTGGTGTGGGGTCTGCTCAAGAAAGGCAAAACCACCATTGGCTACGACGGCCAATACTTCTTCGACGTTGACCATCCAGTTTTCGAAAACCACGATGGCACAGGTCAAAACACGTCTTATTCCAACCTGACTACCGGTACAGACAACGACGCACCTACATTCTACGTCGTTGACGACACCAAAACCCTGAAACCTTTGATTTTCCAAAACCGCACCGAAACAGAGTTCGAAACCAAATTCGATCCGTCCAAATCCGACCGCGTGTTCATGGAAGACGAATATCTGTATGGTTCGCGCCGCCGTTGTAATGCCGGTTTCGGTTTGTGGCAGCTGATGCACATGGCGGAAAAAACCGCGCTGACCCGCGAAAACCTTGCCGCCATTATCGTCAAAATGCAAAAAATCAAAGCTGATGGCGGTTATGTCTTGGGCATTAGGCCAAGCCTGTTGGTCGTCCCGCCCGAACTGGAAGACAAAGCCCGTGAATTATTGGAAGCCGACAAAATCAACGGCACGACCAATACCTTCAAAGGCCGTCTGAAACTGCACGTTTGCGTGCATCTGTAAACCCCAAACCGCTTTCAGGCGGTCTTTAAAACCTGTTTAAAGACCGCCTGAAACAAGGAGTAAATATGGCAAAAGCAAAAAACACTGAAGATTTGGAGCAAATCGGCGAAGCAGGTGTCGGCGCTGACGTTGAAAAAATCCAAGCAGAACTCAATGCCTTGAAGACAGCGCATGAAGAAGCTCAAGCGAAAATGGAAGCCATGACCGTTGAGTTGGCAAAAACCAATGAAGAAAAACAGGCAATTGCCCTTGAACTTGCTGAATTGAAAGCTGAACACACCAAGCGTGCAGCAGATGCTTTGGCAGAAAGCCGCGACGTCATGTTGGTCAGCACAGGTGTCGATGGCAAAGAATTTTGGCGAGCCGGTATTTTGTTTAATGGCGAATGGCGTGAAGTCAAACGCGCCGAGGTTGGTGAGAAGGCATGGGCTGCAATCTGTGCCGAACCTGCATTACAACGGAAGGTGGACGAGTAATGGCTTATGCCACAGTGGCGGACATGATTGCGCGTTTTGGAGAGCTGGAGGTTTTACAGCTTACTGACCGCAATCAGGAAGGTGTTATTGACAAGGCAGTCGCAAAAACCGCATTGGATGATGCTACTGCCGAAATCGACGCCTATCTCGGACGGTTTAAACGACCATTTGGGAAAATCCCTCCGTTACTGGTGCGCCTATGTTGTGATATTGCCCGTTACCGTTTGACGGCGGCTCAGGGGGTGTTAATCACAGAAGAAATCCGAAACCGCTACAAAATCGACGTATTGGAACTTTTAAAGGCACTCGCCAGCGGAGATATTCAATTGGGTATCGACGATGCTGGTGAGGAAGTCAAAGCCGAAAACACCGTGATATTCGTTAACGGTAAAAACAGGATATTCGCCCGTGATAACAAAGATTGAGCAAGCAATTGTAAGCCGTCTTAAAAATGGATTGGGTCGAATGGTTCGTTCTGTCAAAAGTTACAGTGGCGAACTGGAAGACTTGGCAACACAGGTAATGGTGCTTCCTGCCGTATGGGTAACCTATGGCGGCAGTCGTATCGAGCCAAAAGCAACTGGGAAGCAACGGTATCAAGACACTGCGGAATTTGTTGTGATGGTTGCTACCCGGTCTCTTAGAAACGAGACGGCATTAAGACAGGGCGGTACGGATGCACGAGAAATCGGCAGCAACGACTTGCTCTATGCTGTACGCCGCCTATTGGACGGGCAGAGTCTAGGGTTTAGTGATTCACGCGGACTGACCCCAAAGACAGTACGCACCCTTGCCAATAATGTTTTGGTGCAAAATTCGGCGGTCAGTGTGTTCGCGATTGAGTATGTTCTGCGGTTTGACAGTTTTGCTTTGGAGGACGGTCGATACCCTGAACGCCAGAATGACCAAAGCCACCCTGATTTCATCTTTAGCCGATATTCGGGCAAATCCGATGCCGCATACCCGGAATTTACAGGCATAGATGGCAAAATTTTTGACCCAAACGGCGGAGAGGTGCCGTTGCATGTTGATTTGAAGGAAAAAAAGGATAAACAAAATGGCAATGATTAAAGTAGTTGCTGCGGGCGGTCTGAGCGTCCCGTTGTCCAACCATCCCCATGAGTACATCGAGCAAGAGCCGGTCGAAATTGATGGCGACAACTTGTATTACCGCCGCCTGCTCATGGATGGCGATTTGGTAGAGGTTGCCGGTGAATCGGAAGCGGATAAAGCGAAAGGAGCTAAATAATGGCTGACGCTATCAGTTTTGACACTATTCCGGGCAGCATTCGCGTACCGGGGCAGTATATCGAATTTAATACACGCAACGCGGTTCAGGGCTTGCCGCAAAATCCGCAAAAGGTTTTGATGCTCGCCCCGAAAACGGGTGGCACACAGCCTGAACTGGAGCCGATTCAGCTTTTTAGCGACGCGCAAGCGGCTGATTTGTTCGGTAAAGGCTCTCTCGCGCATTTGATGGTTCGTCAGGCCTTCCGAAATAATCAGTATCTTGATTTGACAGTTATCGCTTTGGCAGATAATAGCGCGGGTGTGGCGGCCGAAGGCAGCATCGTCATCAGCGGTACGGCAACAGGGCCGGGAGCGGTAACTGTTTCCGTCGGTGGGCGTGATGTTAGCGTTTCCGCTGCCAAAGGCGAGACTGCTGTTGATGTGGCTACACGCCTGCGTGCCGCCATCGAAGCATCCGATCTGCCCGTTGTACCAGTGCTGACCACGCCCGCATCAAACGGCAAGCTGACGCTGACCGTGAAGTACAAAGGCGAAGTAGGTAATGAGCTGGGTTTAAACTGCGACACAGGCAATACCGGTCTGACCTATGAAGTCAGTGCGTTTGCCAAAGGTGCAAAAAATGCCGATATCGCCCCTGCGTTGACTAAAGTGGCAGGTAAACATTACCACATCGTTTGTTCGGCTTTTTCCGATGACGCCAATGCCAAAGCCTTAAGTACCCATATCGAACAGGTCTCAAATGCCATCGAACAACGTGGCTGCATCGGTGTGTTGGGTTGGCGTGGCACGATTGCGACGGGTACGGCATACACCGCCAAACTCAACGACGGCCGCATTACCTGTGCTTGGTACAAAGGTGCGGCAGAGCCGAACGGCATGATTGCTGCAGGCTACGCGGCGGTGCTTGCTTTCGAGGAAGACCCCGCCCGCCCACTGAATACTTTAGAAATCAAAGGTCTGAACGTAACACCAGACGCGCAATGGCCACTGTTTGCCGAGTGCAACAATGCGTTATACAACGGTTTGACACCGTTGGTAATAGTGAATAACAAAGTCCAAATCATGCGTGCCGTGTCAACGTACACCAAAAATCCTGCAAATGCCGACGACCCCGCCCTCTTGGATATCACGACGATTCGCACGCTGGACTATGTCCGCCGCTCAATCAAAGAGCGTATCGCGCTGCGTTTCCCTCGTGACAAGCTGTCCAACCGAACACCTCTCAAAGTCAAGAGCGAGATTTTGGACGTGTTGATTAAGTTGGAGCAGGCGGAAATCATCGAGAACGTTGAAGCGAACAAAGGCAAACTCTTAATCGAGCGCAGCCAACAAGACGCCAGCCGCTTGAACGCGGTCATCCCATCGGATGTCGTCAACGGTCTGCATGTCTTTGCCGCCCGCGTAGATTTGATTTTATAAACTGTTCAGACGGCCTTTAAGGTCGTCTGAAAAATTGAAAGGATAAAACATGAGCGACGCTACCTACGCAGGCGCGGTAATTATGGAGGTCAATGGCCGCGACGTCGAAATCATCAGCATCAAACCGCAGACTACCACTGGACGCAAGCCCGTTAAGACCATGAACCGGAAAGGTCGTGTTTTGGGATACGCCGACGGCGTAACCGAACACAAGCTCAGTCTGACTGCCGTCATTCCGATTGATGGTACGGAAATTGACTGGGATAACATCACCAAAGCCAAAATCACGATTTACCCCATCAACGACGAAGGCAGACGCACGTCTTATTTGGACTGTTTTACCGTTGATACCAGCGAACAATACGAACTCGACAACGAAGCCCGTATCGACATTGAGATGGTTGCGCTGCACAAAATTAAGGAGTAATGCGTGATTACCGTCAAACTGACCCACGGACTGACCTATCAGGATAAAACTGTTGCCGAAATCCGCCTCAAGCCCTTAAGTGTCGGTGGCGAGCTGGCGGCGTTTTCCCTGATCGACGATTTACCTGAACTGCCCGGCGACGCCACAAAAGCCGAACTGCTGCAACGCGACGTCATCGAGACACTGACCTATTGGTCGCAGCAGATTGTCGCCGACAATATCCCGTCCAACATCCTGACGGCGCAGTGGCTGATGGAAAACCTCTCTACCGAAGACTACCATACCGTGATGGCGGCTCAGGAGGATTTGCGCCTAAAACCGTCCGCCGCTACGGCGAGCCCCGACGCGCCGTCGGCGGCGGAGCAGTAAAACGCAGCTACCTGACGGCACACAAAAGCTACCGTCAGGCGGTCATCCTGATGGCAAAGGCGGGTATAGGCGCGGACGCGGTGCGTCAAATGTGCCACGCCGAGCTGGCAGCATGGTTTGAGGACATTCTGTCGAGTTTAGGTATCAAAACCCCGAAGGAAGAGGGAGTGATTGTGTCTAGGCGGCTTAAAAAGCCGGAAAGCAAGTAAAAGGTCGTCTGAAACGAGCTTCTGCCTGTACGGGCAGCGGCGGTTGAGTTTCAGGCGACCTTTTTATTTGGTTATAATAATAACGTGCAATGTCGCACGGTTTTTGCATTGTAGGAAAACATGAGGAAATACATTTGTTTATTGGCTTTGTCTTTGGGTTTGGTGGCATGTGAAAAAGACGACAGCGCACCAAAAACTGCGCAGGAATCAACAGGTACACAAACAACAGGGGCGGTTGAGTCGGTGGTGTCTGATTTGGTTCCGCCGCATAATTATTCGCTTAAAGATGGTCTTGAGTACGGATATGAGCTAGCCATCAGTCAGGATGCCGCCGAATCAGGACAGGCGGCAAGCTCGATTTTGATGTTTAGATATTCGGGCAACAAGGATGGGAAAGTACAACTATTTGGTGATGAAGGAGGCGTTATCACAACTGCCGAGTGCGAAGGCAATTGTGATTTTATTAAGGTAATGACTTTTATGGGAAACCAAATGCTCAGTAAGGAAATGATTAAGGGCGGCGGCATCAGCGTTGCATCTTTAGCCTTAGATGACGCCAGAAATGGGAAACTTGAGCAGTATGTTCATGAAGAAAAAGGAAAAAAATATCATGTTTGGTACACTGAAAAAGGGCGCAAGCTCGAAGAAATCAAATAGCGGCTAGGGTTGAACCCCGTCCCGCCCTCCCTCAAACAGCATTTAAACGATAATTGACCTTGAGTTAATACGTTTAGAGGCTGTTTTTTTATGGCAAACGGGAATATGAAACTGTCGTTGGTGTTAACCGCCCGAGATGACGGAGCGAGACGGCTACTGGCTGATACTCAACGACAATTAGATCGCACCGCGAAATCGCGGGCGCAACTTGAACGGCAAAGCCACACTTATGCGTTGACCGGCATCCGCTCGGAAAAACAGATTCAACGTGAAATCATGTTGACACAGGCTGCGTTTAACCGTTTGGCGCGCAGCGGCAAGGCATCACAAAATGATTTGGCACGGGCGGCGGTCGCCACGCGTAACCGAATCCGCGAGCTGAACGCGGAACTGAAACAGGGCGCGGGATTTGCGGACAAGATGGGAAAAATCGGAAGATTCGGTGCAGCTGCGGTGGCTGGTGGCGCGGCAGCGTATACGGTGCTTAAGCCTGCTATGGACAACAGGAAGCAGCTCGACGAGAACATCAACCGTGTGGCGCGGCAGGCGTTTATCGAGGACGACAGCAAGTCGGCGGCGTGGATTGCCACCGAAGGCGCACGGCAGGTCAAAGACTTGGCGCTTGAACTCGTGCAGAAAAACGGAGGCAACCACGACAAAGCCTTGGATGTCATCAGCGGCATGATGACGACGGGTCTCAATTTCTCCCAAACTAAAGAGGAAGCGCAGGCGGCCTATGCCTTTTCGCTCGCCTCTGAAGGCAGCGGCGCGGACACATCAAAACTGATTAAAACCTTGAAAGACGGCGGGATGAACGGCAAGGATTTGAAACTTGCTCTCGAACACGTCTTGCAGTCGGGGTTGGACGGTACCTTTGAAGTTCAGGACATGGTGCGCGAGCTGCCCGCCCTGTTGCCTGCCGCTCAACAGGCAGGCATGAACGGCGTAGGCGGTTTGGACTACCTGCTCTCTCTTTTGCAGTCGGGGGCAAACAAATCGGGCAGCCCTGCCGAAGCTGCGACCAATGTGCAAAACCTGTTAAGCAAAACCCTGTCGCCGGACACGATAGGTCGTCTGAAAAAGATGGCGAACCCGAACGACCCAAAAAAAGGCGTGGACTGGATAGGATCGGTCGTTAAGGGTAAGGAAAACGGCGAAAACGCTGTGCAGGTGTTGTCCCGCCTTGCCGATTCCATGCTGTCTAGGGATAAGCAGTATCAGGATTATCAGGCGCGGGCGGCTGCGGGCGACAAGACGGCGGCCGAACAGGCAAATATGCTTAAGGGCGCGCTTTTGGCGCAACTCCTGCCCGACTTGCAGGCAAAACAAGGTCTGCTTGCGGCAACGGATATGACACAAATCCGCGAATATATGGCGTCTTTGGCAGGCGTTACCTTAGACAACGGCAAAATCGGCAAAATCAACGAGGCGCGGATGATGTCCGCAGCGGCTCAACAGGAGCAACAGGAATCTCTTGCAACTCTCAAAGAGAGCTTGACGGGGACGCTTGTGGATATGGAAACCGAGTTTAAAAAGCTGGCGGCGGAATACCCGAATGCCACGCTTGCGCTGAAAGCCCTGACTACTGCGGCAACAGTTGCTGCGGGTGCGATTGCCTTGACTAATGGCGGAAAAATCGGCAGCGCGATTAAAGGTGCAGGCGGGAAGCTGTTGGGTTGGGGAAAGGCGGCAGGCGGTGCGGCGGCGGCGGGTGCGACAACGGCTGGCAGTAAGGCGTTGACTTGGGGACGCTCGGCGGGCAGTGCGGTCTTGTCCAATCCTGCCGCCATGAAAAAGGCGGGTCTGCTGGGAATGCTGCTTTACTCGGAATCTCTGGGTAGCGGCACGCTGCCAAAAGAATTGAAAAGCCGGAAAACCACACCTGAAATGGTGGGTCGTCTGAAAGACAGCGGCATCCGTTTCGAGCCGACTGCCAAGCGTGAGCCGCCGCGCGGGGTTCCGAAGTATTTGGCTGCGCCTTCCGCTTCGCAGCCGACCGACAAGCTGTTGTCGCCATTATTTTCGACTCAGACGGCGGCGTATCAGGCAGCCATTCAGCAGCAGACGGCGGCGTATCAGGCAGCATTGGCGCAGGATACGGCTGCAGTTACAACAGGTTTGGCACAAGTGCAAAGTGCGATGGCGTCGGCAAGTCAGACCATCAATACCAATGTGAGCCTGAATATCGACGGACGTGTTATCGCGAATGAGGTATCTAGACAGCAAGTACAAATCTTCGGTCGGGGAGCAGGACAATAATGTGGCACACCATCCTACAACCCGCGTCATACAAGGGCGTGGGCTTTGAAATTGAGAATATGGACGAGCGCAACGGCAAGGCACTCGCCGAACACGCACGGCCGTTTGTAAACGGTATCGATCTCGAAGACATGGGGACTACTGGCCGTGAAGTGCAATTGAGCGCGGTCTTTTGGGGTAAAGGTTATGCAGGCCGTCTGAAATCTTTGTTGGATAAGCTGGAAGAGCGTGGCGGTGGAGTTTTGGTACATCCCGTATGGGGACGAATGCAAAACATGATTGGGGCGAGTTGGAGTTACCGTCATGAGGCGGATTACTCGGATTTTGCCCGTTTGGATGTGACATTTCGCGAAGCAACTGAGGCACAGCCGATTTTCGTTTTTGAAAACAGTTTCCTGATGGGCGTTGAGCGATTGATTGCGCAAATTGATACCTACCGTGCTGCAGGAGAGGGGTTTATCGACGCACTTACAGTCCAAGTGGCGGCGAGTCAGGCTCTGCGCGGCAGTGCTGCGGGTTTATGGAGTGTTGCATCGGGAGTGTTTGAAGCGGTGCGTTCGTTGTTTGATTTGGATTCAATCCGTTTCCCATCGCGTGGCGGATATAGCCAAAAGGCTTTTAAAGCAGGGTTCCCGCGCCTCATTGCAGATGTATCCTCAATGACTACGGAGGGGCTGCGGCAGGCTGCTTATTTGGACAGGCAGGACAAAGGCGGTGCCGGTGCGCGGCAATGTTATGACGCGGCGGCGGATCGGGCTGATACGGTGGCAACCTTAGTGGCTGATTTGGGTAAAGGTCGCCTGAAAGACGGCGTAAAGCGGCAAGTTGATACGGTAGGTTTGATGGTTAGACTGATGTCAGATGTGGCTTTGACTGCTGTTGTAGCGGATTTGGTCGATGCCGACGGCGAGATGATGACTGCGCCAGAATTAATGCACATCAACCGTGATATGCGTTTGCGTTTTCAGACGACCTTGACGGCTCTGCGACAGGCAGACGGAGTAGGTATGGAGGATGCCGGTTACACGGCTATCGAGGCAGTGCGAGAAACTACCGGTCGTCTGAATGCCATGATTGCCGCGGCAATCAATCAAAAACCTCCGCTCTTGGTGCGTCCTGCGCCCATGAATGGAACGATGCACCAAATCGCCCATGAATTTTACGGCGACTTAAATAGGGCTGACGAGCTGATACGGCTTAACCCGCATATCGTTCATCCCGCCTTTGTGAAACGTGATACTTTGGTTAATTTGTATGCAAAATAGTTCTTATAACTACGAAATAGCCGTCCGAATTGCCGGGAAGGAACACCGGCATTGGGAAAGTTACGACATCGACGGTGACTTCCTTATTCCTGCCGACGGCTTTGAATTCATGGTCGGATTGCCTTACGGGGAATCTGAAATTCCCGATTTGTCAGGCGAGGCCTGCTCGGTTGTAATAAACGGGCAAACTGTCTTAACTGGCATTGTCGACACGCAAATGCACGATAAAGAAAAAGGCCACCGCAGTCTGCGCTTGTCCGGGCGTGACTTCGCGGGATTGTTGGTCGACTGCGCCGCCCCTCAGTTAAACGTTAAAGGCATGACGGTATTGGCCGCTGCTCAAAAGCTGGTCGCGCCATGGTCGCAAATACAAAAAGTGATGCTGAAGGCTGAGAAAAACCCGACCCTAGACAAAATAGACATCGAACCGGGTGAGACGGTTTGGCAGGCTTTGACCCATATTGCCAACTCGGTGGGATTGCATCCTTGGATGGAGCCGGACGGGACTTTAGTTGTCGGCGGGGCAGATTATGCCAGCCCGCCTGTAGCTACACTTTGTTGGAGCAGGAACGATAAACGCCGAAATACCGAACGTGTCAGTATTGAGCGTAGTATTGAGAACAGGTTTTCTGAGGTTACCTTTTTAGGGCAATCCCATGCCAAGAAGGGCGATAGCGCGAAGCATGACCTGAAATGGCAGTACAAAGACCCGACCATGACGTTGCACAGACCAAAGACAGTAGTGGTATCTGACGCTGAAAACCTTGAAGCTCTTAAACGGCAGGCTAAAAAGCAGCTTGCCGACTGGCGGCTTGAAGGGTTTACCTTGACGATAACGGTCGGCGGACATACGACCGAGAACGGCACACTCTGGCAGCCGGGGCAGCGTGTCCACGTCATTGATGAAGAACACGGTATCGATGCTGTCTTTTATCTGATGGGGCGGCGGTTTATGCTCAACCGTATGGACGGGACGGCAACGGAATTGCGACTCAAGGAGGATGGTGTATGGGTGCCTGACGCTTATGCTACGAAATCCGAATCGGCGCGCAAGCGTTCAGGCAAGAAAAAAGGCGTTACCGACAAACAGAAACAAGCCCCGAAAACAGGCGCAAGAAAAGGTAAAACAGGAAAACAGGCAACAGAAACGGCGGTATTTCAATGAGTTTGGTAAAAATGGCAAGAAAGACGGCGCAGGTGGTGCAGCAAATCGGTGATACTATGCGAGCGGCGTTTCGCGGGAAAATCACACTGGTGGTGTCGTCCGAGCCTATTCAGCGTGTACAGCTTAACGGATTGGCTGACGAAGTGCTGCAGGAGTTGGAGCATTTGCAGGAGTTTGGTTTTGCCAGTAACCCGCCCGAAGGTTCGGAAGCAGTCGTGATTCCGTTGGGCGGCGACACGACGCACGGAATTGTTGTTGCCACACAGCACGGCAGCTTTCGGGTCAAAAACCTCGCGCCGGGCGAAACCGCGATTTTCAGTCAGGATGGGGCGAAAATCGTGATTAAGCGCGGGAAAATCATTGAGGCTGACTGTGATGTGTTTAGGATCAACTGTCAACACTACGAGGTCAACGCATCGGCGGCGGCTGATTTTAAAACGCCTAAACTGGAGACAAGCGCGATCTTGACGGCACAGGGGCAGTTCAATGGCAACGGCGGGATGGCGGTCGAGGGCGGCAGCGGAGCACGGTTTAAAGGAAATATCGACCTCGAGGGAGACTTTGAGAGTACAGGTAAGGTTACCAATAACGGCAAAAACATCGGCTCAGACCACAAACACCGTGGCGACAGCAACGGCACGACATCCGAACCGCTTTAAATCTTTACGGCATTCAAAAGGTCGTCTGAAACATTTTCAGACGACTTTTTTGTTTAAGGGTTTGAAACACTTATGCTCTGATACGTCATCTGAAAACGGGAAAATAACAACATGGACAAGCAACTGGACACAAAGAGCGGCGACTACACAGGCCGAACGACCGATAACCTTCAGAACGCAGTCTATATCCGCCTGATGACGCCTTTGGGCAGTTGGTGGGCGGATAGGACCGTCGGATCGCTGCTGCATCTGTTGCAGCGCGAGAAAGACTTGGAGCGCGTCCGCCTTTTGGCGGAACAGTACGCGTCCGAAGCCTTGCAGCCCATCGTCAATAGCGGCAGAGCTGACAGTATAGACGTCAGGGCCGAGCAGTCCGATAGCGGCGGTCTGATACTGCGTATCCGCGTCCAAACCGCCGCAGGCGCGTTTGATTACAGTCATAAAGTCCCCTTGATTTAAAACCGATTTAAAAGGCAATTGACCCGTGTTTAAAACCCCGACATTCGAGGAAATCCGCGAAGCGATACTGCGCGATACGAAGAGTATTTGGCCGTCGGCAGACGTCAGCGAGGACAGCGACCATTTCGTCCACGCCAGCCGTCTGGCGAGCTGCGCGTCGGGGCAGTATGCACACCAGCACTGGATTGCGCGTCAGATTTTCCCGGATACGGCGGACAGCGGTTATTTGGAGCGGCACGCCGCTATGCGCGGCTTGCGCCGCCGCAATCCTACCACGGCCAGCGGCACGCTGACCGTAAGCGGTATTGCGCAATCCATGCTTTCAGACGGCCTGCAAGTGCGTATCGGCCAGCGTTTTTACCGCACTACTGCCCGCGCCGTTATCGGCAGCGGCGGCACGGCGGAAATACCGGCAATCGCCGACGAGCCGGGCGCGGCCGCCAATGTGCGCGACGGCGAGGCGCAACTGATGGCCGCCCCCGCCGGTGTGGCCACCGAATGCCGCCTTACCGTACAAGGCGGCACCGACCAAGAAAGCGATGCCTCACTGCTGGCGCGTCTGTTGGAAATCATCCGCCGACCGCCCGCAGGCGGCAACCGTTACGACTATAAAAACTGGGCGTTGAGTGTTGACGGCGTAACCAGCGCATATGTTTATCCGCTGCGCCGCGGCTTGGGTACGGTGGATATTGCCATTACCTCCGCCGACGGTGTGCCGTCGGAAGAAACTGTGCGCCGCGTACAGGCTTATATCGACGAGATGCGCCCGGTAACGGCAAAAAATGCGCTGGTACTCAAGCCAACCGTAACGGCGGTGCCTGTTAGCGTGCAAGTCAAGCTCGACGGCATCGACTTGGACGAGGCCAAGCGCCGCATACGGACGGCCCTAAAAGAATATTTCGACACCCTGATTCCCGGCGACGGCCTGACTGTGTCGCAAATCGAGGCGGCTATCAGCAATGTGGATGGTGTGATCGACCGCCGTCTGACTGCGCCGACGGCCAACCGTGCCGCCGATACGGTTAACCGCATTGAGTGGTTTAAAGCGGGCGCGATTAATGTGACGGAGATGCCGTCATGAGCTATCAAGACATCTTGCGGGGCCTGTTGCCCCCCGTGTCGTATGCCCGCAATGCCCCGCGTGTGCGGGCGCAGGCAGAAATAGACGGCGCAGCGCTGGATGCGGTGGCGGAATCGGCTCAAAGCGTTGCCGATGCCGTCGACCCGCGCAGCGCCGGCCAAATGCTGGCCGATTGGGAGCGCGTATTAGGTTTGGACGGTACGGGCAAAAACCGACAGCGCCGTGTGTTGGCCGTTATGGCCAAGCTAAACGAAACAGGCGGCTTGAGTATTCCTTATTTTGTGCGTTTGGCCGAGGCGGCGGGCTATCAAATCCAAATCGCCGAACCGCAGCCGTTCCGCGCCGGTGTCAACCGTGCGGGCGACCGTCTTGCGCCGCAGGAAATCATGTGGGTGTGGCACGTTAACGTGCGCGGTGGCAACAACCGCATTACCCAATTCCGCGCCGGTATCTCGGCGGCGGGCGACAGGTTGACCGATTACGGCGATGCCGTGATTGAGACCGTTATCCAAGATTTAAAACCCGCACATACCGCAGTGCGATTTACTTATGAGACATAGACAATGCACGCTATCGATACCCCCGATAAACAATTTAAAGACGGCAACGGTACCAGCGAGCTGGGCACCATCCTGCCCGCATGGTGGCTCAATCAGATTCAGGCCGAGCTGTTGGCCGTGCTGACCGCTGCCGGTATTCAGCCCGATAAGGCTAAAACCAACCAGCTTGCGGATGCAATCAAACAGATATTCAGCGGCGCAGTGGTAAACAACCTGACATCCGCCGATGCCGATAAGCCTTTGTCGGCGGCAATGGGTAAAAAATTAGCCGAACAAAGCGTTACCTACCAAAGCTGGGTAACGGAGCAAATCGGTGCATTGTCGATTGACAGTGATTTGGCCACCCGTGATTTAAACACAGTTACCAAAGCAGGTTTGTATGGTCAAACTAGCAGCAGCAACGCCCAAACCCGCCGAAATTATCCTGTGGTTAAAGCAGGGTCGCTGCTGGTAATGCCGTCGGCCTATGGCGTGCAGCAGATTTACTCCGTGTTTGATGGTACCGACATCTACGCCCGCAACCAAACCGGCAGCGGGTGGACAGGATGGCAGAAAACAAACGTCAGCCCGGGAGAAATGCAGTCAGCCGTTGATACTCTCGAAAGAAAACTTGTCAACGGCAGCCCTGCCGCACTAGATACAATCCGAGAGCTTGCAGCGGCATTAGGCAACGATGCTAATTTTGCGAACAAAGTGTTGCAGCAAATTGCGGGCAAAGCTGATAAGTCAAGTACGCGGGCGGGTTACGGCATTACCGACGCTTCGGAGGTTGCCGTTTTGACAGGACAGCTTAATCACGGCGGCACAATACCGCTGCCGCCCGGATACCGCGAGGATCAATGTAAGTGGTTAGTGTCAATGGCCGAGGACGACCCCAACCATACCAGCTGGGATATAAGCGAGGGCGGCTTATCAAAACACTACTACTACCGATGCTACACACGCGGCCGCACCGTGACCGCCCAAGTCTATCATGGCAGTAGCGATCAAAATCCCAATAGCAATTACCAAGGATGGTTGCCGGGCAAAGTTAATTACATTTGCATCGGCATTAAATAAACTTGAACTGCAGGAGTAAAAATGACTTGGCATATTTTTAATTCAGACGGCCATCACGTCGGCACCTGCGACCACGAGCCGAATCACGAGGATTTGGCCGACCGTGGCGAAACCGCCTACTACTACCAACATAACGGGCGAGGCACATTAATCGTCAAAGATGATGCAGTTGCAGTTATCCCGCCTGCACCCAGTCGTTACCACGTTTTGCAAGACGGCGAGTGGGTATTAACGACGGATGCGGCGGCAAAACAGCTTGATGATGTAAAGGCTGCCAAGCTCGCCGAAATCAACCGCGCCGCCCAAGCCTGTATCGACCAAGCGGCAGGACTAAACAGAGTGCCCGAGTTTGAGGTCGCAACGTGGACAATCCAAGCCCTAGAGGCAAAGGCATGGCACGCCGATAACGCCGCCGCCACGCCTACGCTGGATGCGATTGCGGACGCTCGGTGTGTGCCGGTAGACATGCTCAAGCAAAAAGCTTATGAAAAGGCGGTTAAGTTTGAGATGTTGACCGCCCATATAGCCGGTTTGCGACAAGCCGCCGAAGACAAAATCTACGCTGCCAAAACCCCCGAAGATGTTGCCGCCGTGCAATGCGATTTTTGCACCACACCGCCATCACAAACTACAACGACCGAGGTGATAGATGAGTAATCGCAAGGTGTATTTAGCTCTGTATAAGGGCAAAAAAGAGGGCCGCGGCCTCAAAGTAAGATGGGCGCGGTTTAGAGACTGGCTTGTGCGTACCGTAACCCGCAGTCCATACAGCCATTGCGAGATAGCTGTAACAGTCCATCCTAAAACACTTTACACATGCTACTCCGCCAGCGCCCGCGATGGCGGCGTGCGCTGCAAAGTGATGGCGCTGCCGGCCGAAAAATGGGATTTAATCCCCTTGCCGGAAAGTTGTATCCAGTCCGCCGTCGGTTTATATGCCCGCACACAAGGCGCACGTTATGACTGGTCGGGTGCAATCGGTACGGTACTCAAAACCCCGCCCAGCAAAGGCCGCTGGTTTTGCAGCGAATGGTGCGCTCAAGCATTCGGCCTTATCAAGCCGTGGCGGTATTCTCCGCAAAAATTAGCGATGGCAGTAAAAGGAGATTGATGCAGATTTAAACAAATCGGAAGAAATAAAACTGGTAAAGCCAGTGGAGAGTTGGTCGTATGTAATTGGTAAAATAAAAAGCGACGGTATCGTCGCTTTTCTTATTTCTCATCATCCGATATAGTGCAAAAGCTGGCGAAACTTTCGCAGAGCCTAGAGTGCAAAAGTTACTGCAACAAAGTGCAAAAGTCGGCGGCGGCTTACAATAAAAGGCCGTCTGAACGATTAAAGTTTCAGACGGCCTTGTTTTTTATCTATTGTTTATTTGGCTAAAACCGATTCGGGCATTTCTTGACGGACGTTTAAGGAAGTCAGTTTTTTGGTCAAGATGCTCAATACGATGCCGTATGCAGGCAGGAAGAAGAGGGTGCAGATGGAGAGTTTGAACAGATAATCGACAAATGCGATGCCCTGCCAATTTGCCGCCATAAATTCATCGTTGCTCGCATAAAAGGCAACGGCGAAAAACACCAGCGTGTCCAAAGCGTTGCCGACAACGGTGGAAGCAGTAGGGGCAATCCACCATGATTTCAGACGGCGTAATCTGTTGAACACGAAAATATCGAGGATTTGTCCGAGCGCATAGGCGGCAAAGCTGGCTAAGGCGATGCGTCCGACAAAGGTGTTGAATTCGGACAGCGCGCCCAAGCCTGTCCAACTGCCGTTGTGGAACAAAACGGAAAAGACGTAGGAAAGCAAAAGGGCAGGGAACATGACCCAAAAGATAATCCGCCGCGCCAGACGCGAACCGAAAATGCGGACGGTCAGGTCGGTAGCAAGGAAGATGAAGGGGAAGGAAAACGCGCCCCAAGTGGTGTGGATGCCGAAAATTTGGAAGGGGAACTGCACCAGATAATTGCTGGCGGCAATAATAAAAATATGGAAAAGCACCAGCCAGAAGAGCGCTTTCTTCTGCTGTGCAGCAGTAAATTCGTACATAGCAATCTTTCGGAATTTTTCAGACGGCATGAAGCCTTGCGAGACCGTGCAATAGAGAAAGTCTTGCAATGAAAAGGGCGTTAGGCCGTCTGAACGGGATTATTGTGTATCGTGCTCAAACAGGCGTTTGCGAGCCAAAGCTTCAAACTCTGTGCCTGCTTTGCCGTAGTTGGCAAACGGATGAATGGCGATGCCGCCGCGCGGTGTGAATTCGCCGAATACTTCGATGTATTTCGGATCCATCAGGGCGATGAGGTCTTTCATGATGATGTTGACGCAGTCTTCATGGAAGTCGCCGTGGTTGCGGAAGCTGAAGAGATAGAGTTTCAGTGATTTGCTTTCCACCATTTTGATATGGGGAATATAGCGGATGTAGATGGTGGCAAAGTCGGGCTGGCCGGTCATCGGGCAGAGGCTGGTGAACTCGGGGCAGACGAATTTGACGAAATAGTCGTTGTCAGGATGTTTGTTGTCGAACGCTTCCAAAATTTCAGGCGCGTATTCGCTCGGGTATTGGGTTTTCTGGTTGCCCAAAAGGGAGATGCCTTGCAGCTCTTCGTTGTTGCGGGACATGAGGTTTCCTTAGTTTTTTAATGTGGGAGGTTTTCGAACCACGGGGTGCGGATTGTAATATAAATTGCATGGCTTGTGCGGATTTTATAGCGATGAATCAGCAAGATAGGTTTCAGACGGCCTGTTTTGTATTTTATGAAACCTGTTTTCCGCTTTACAATAGCAGCCAATCAACAGGCCGTCTGAAAGTATTTGTATGTCTTTAGCCCAACCCAAACGTATTCTGATCATCAAATTGCGCCATCATGGCGATGTGCTTTTGAGCACGCCGGTGGTCGATGCGCTGAAAACCCGTTTCCCCGATTGCGAAATCGATATGCTGGTGTATGCCGGTACGGGGCAGCTGATTGCCGATAATCCGCAGATTGCGCAGATTTTTACCATTGATCGAAATTGGAAGAAGCTGGGCGTAATCAAGCAGTTGGCGTGTGAGAAAAACCTTTTGTCTAAGCTGAAGGCACGCGATTACGACTGGGCTTTCAACCTGTCCGACCAATGGCGCGCGGCAATAATCGCCAAACTGTGCGCCCGTTGTAGCGTGGGTTTGGACTGCATCAAGCGCGACGGTTTCTGGTGGCGTTTCTGTCATGATTTTATCAACCATGAGCTTGATACCAGTCATCATATCGTTGAAAATCAATTGAATATCCTTGCGCCGCTTATCCAGCCGGAAGACGTGGCCGATGCGAAAGTACGCCTTTGGGTGGCACAAGATGCAAGGGAAAGCATGCGGCAGAAATTGCGTGAGCAGGGTTGGAGCGGCGAAGATTATGTGTTGCTGCACCCGGGTGCGCGTTGGCATTTCAAATGTTGGGAAGACGGCAAAAACGCCGCTATCGTACAGCTTCTGCTCAACAGCGGACAGAATGTCGTATTGACTGCTTCTCACAACACTGTCGAGCAATACATGCTTCAGGAAATTATAGGCCGTCTGAATATTCCGGAAGGCAGAAAAGTATATGTGCTGTCCGGATGCTTGAGTCTGCGTGAATTGGCGGCGGCCATTGAGGGCGCCAAGCTGTTTGTCGGTGTCGATTCCGCACCGATGCACATCGCCGCAGCTTTGGATAAACCGCAAATCGCTTTGTTTGGCGCGTCATGGGTGGATAAATGGCGTCCGTATTCCGAAGAGGCCGAGGTCATTTATGCCGGCGATTATGCCGAATTGCCCCATCCTGACAGTATCGACACCAACGATCCGACACGTCTGTTGAAAGCGATTCCGTTGCAGGATGTGTGGGACAAAATTTTAGCCAAATTGAAGGCGCTGGAGGCTTAAAACCGCTTACCACGATCCGTTAAACGTTTTAGCTTTGCGCCAAAATGCCCATTTGGAACGGTGGCCGATTTCCAGCGTGCCGCCGTTTTCGCCGTCTGTAGCAATGCACACGGTTTTCAGACGGCCTGAAGCGAGTGCGTCCCATAAAGGAGCAAACCAACGAGTTTCCCAGCTTTCCAAAATATCTTTGTATGCCCAAACATCGCCTGTTTGTAAGGTGGAAACTAAGTCGTCTAAAAAGATAAGGCCGTCTGAAACCGTGTTGCCTGTTTCTTGAACCATCTCAAACCAAGCCTTCAAATCATATGGCACATCGAGTTTGGGCGTATCCGAAAAACGCGCCCATGCGCTGTCTGAAGCGACGATATCCGCAGACTGTGTACCGTCCGCGTCATTCCACAGCCACAAACCGTTGATTTCCGGCAATCCTTGTTGTTCACGCGCTTGATTAATCGGATGCGTGTGGAGAAACATTTGGATTTCCGTCTGCATGGCCAACCAAGACACCGCATCCTTGCCGTGCGCCTGACCGTCCATTTCCGGCTGTCCGCACACATCCAAAACACATTCTGCGCCCCAATCTTCAATCTTCGGCATACTGAGCAGCCACATGCTTTCGCAAAGCGGCTCGAATTGCCAATCTTTATCTTGATAAAACGCCGACAAATCCGCACATAACCGTTGTGCCTCCTCTTTTTGGATGCCGATAAACTCGCCGCTGATAATGTTGACATGGTGCATGCCCATCTGTTGCCAAACCGGAGAGGCAAAAGCGGCTGTGCGGTTTGGGCTTGTGTGGCGTAAACGTTGCACTTGGGTAATGAGGCTGCCGCTCCACAAATGGCGGCCGTAAAATTCAGACGGCCTGAGTGTTTCTTTGCGTAATATGCCGTAACGCAAAAGACAGTTAAAAGCAGGTAAGGCAAGCGCAGGAACGGATTCGTCGGCAAAACGGTTGAGCGAGGGGAGGGCGAGGGTCAGCTTCATAAGCGCAAATAGATAGGAAAACCGTTATTTTACGCGACAAATGATGTGTTTCGGAACCTTGCCTTTACGCCCTGAAAAAGAGCCGTTCAGACGGCCGGTTTGGAAAAAACGGGCTGTCATGCTAGAATGCGTGGCGTAAATTTCAGAAAAACAGGGTGTAAATCAACACAATAGCCCTGATAATAACGTCAATCTCAAACACGACCTCATTCATTCCGAATGAAAACCTGATTTTCAGATCGGAAAAAAGACTCAAAGTCCTTTATCCCCAAAACTGTTTAAACCAGCAGGCGGTCGCGGCAGGCCGGATGTGTCGGCATTCTGCAAACTTCAAAAACAGACCGCCCCATTAAGGATAACGCGTGATTAAAAACAAATATTCCACTCGATTCAAAGCAACCCTCTTAGCGTTTCTGCTGCCGGCTTCAGGCATCATGCCCGCATACGCCATTACCGACCCTCAACCAGCACATACCGATTTCAAAGTCGAGCGTATTTCCGAAGAGCTGCCTGCCGTTTATGTGGAAACCAATACCTATCAATCCAGCTATTGGGTGCAAGAAGTTGTCCAAGCCGGTGACTCTTTGGCAGACGTTTTGACGCGCATGGGTGTCAACCAAGAAGACATCAAGCAAATCATGGCGAAAAACAATGCCAACCTCGACATGAAAAACCTGCGGACCAACCAATCCGTCAACATCCGTATCGATTCTTCAGGCCAAGTGACCGACGTTCAATTCTTTACCGATGAAGAATTGGAACGCAACTTGGTGGCTTTGGAAAAAGTCAAAGGCAAATGGCGCATCTCCAATGCCGAAATCGACATGAAAACCATGCCGACCCTGCGTTCCGTGAAAATCCGCACTTCCGCCATCGGTGATATGCTCCGTGCCGAAATCCCTTCCGAAGTGTATATCCAGCTCAAAGAAATCTTTGCCGATTCGTTCAATATGAGCGACTTGGGCGAAGGCGATACCGTGCGTCTTTTGTACAACAGCATGTATTTCCGCGGCCAGCAAATGGCGGTCGGCGATATTTTGGCGGCTGAAGTGGTTAAAGACGGCAAAACCTACCAAGCCTATTATTACAGCCAAGGCAAAGGCGACGAAGAAAGCGGTAGCTACTACGACCAAAACGGTAAGTCCCTGCAACAAAAAGCAGGCTTTAATACCGAGCCTGTTGCATACACGCGCATTTCTTCCCCGTTTGGCTACCGTGTCCACCCGGTCCTGCATACCGTCCGTATGCACACCGGTATCGACTATGCCGCGCCGACCGGCACCCCGATTAAGGCCGCTGCCGACGGTGAAGTGATTTTCAAAGGTTGGAAAGGCGGCTACGGCAATACCGTGATGATCCGCCATGCCAACGGCGTGGAAACCCTGTACGGCCACATGAGCGCGTTCAGTCCTGCCGACGGCAGAGTTCGTGCCGGTGAAGTGATTGGTTTTGTGGGTACAACCGGCCGTTCTACCGGTCCGCACCTGCACTACGAAGCACGCGTCAACGGCCAGCCGGTCAACCCGACTACCGTCGCTCTGCCGACGCCGAAATTGACCCCGACCAATATGGCCGCGTTCCGTAAACAGCAAAAAGATGCCAGCACGATGTTGTCTGCCATCCGTTCTTTGCCGGTTTCCGTAGCGCAGTTGGATTAAATAAGATAAAGGCCGTCTGAATAAGGTTTCTTTCAGACGGCCTTTCCTATTAAAATCGATACCCTCATCAAGCCCACATTTACTCAGAGAAAACTTATGTCCGCTTATCAGCCCATTATCCAATCCCTGCTTGATACCGACCTGTACAAATTCACCATGCTACAAGTCGTGTTGCACCAATTCCCGCAAACCCATAGCCTCTACGAATTCCGCTGCCGAAACAAAGAGATGGTGTATCCGCTGGCCGATATTCAAGAAGACTTGGAACGCGAACTCGACTCCCTGTGCCAGCTGCGCTTTACCCATGACGAACTCGATTATCTGCGCAGTCTGCGCTTTATCAAAAGCGACTTTGTCGATTATCTCGAACTTTTCCAGCTCCAACGCCGCTTCGTCCAAGTCAGCCCCGATGACCAAGGCCGTCTGAATATCCGCATCGAAGGCCCAATGATACAGGCGATGTTCTTCGAGATTTTCATTCTTGCCATCGTCAACGAACTCTATTTCCGCCGCTTGGAAACGCCTGCCGTCATTGAAGAAGGCGAGGGCCGTTTGCAGGCCAAAGCACAACAGCTGAAAGAAATTGCAGCCACTCAAAATCCGAATGATCCGCCGTTCCTTATTTCCGATTTCGGCACACGCCGCCGCTATACCCTCGCATGGCAGGAACACGTTATCCGCACCTTGCTGGAAGCTGCTCCCGATATCGTGCGCGGTACCAGCAACGTTTATCTGGCCAAAAAACTCGGCATCACACCAATAGGCACCATGGCGCATGAGTTCCTCCAAGCCTTCCAAGCCTTGGACGTACGTTTGCGCAATTTCCAAAAAGCCGCGCTGGAAAGCTGGGTACACGAATATCGCGGCGACCTCGGTATCGCCCTGACTGACGTGGTTGGCATGGATGCTTTCTTGCGCGACTTCGACCTGTACTTCGCTAAACTCTTCGACGGCCTGCGCCACGACAGCGGCGATCCTTATGTTTGGGGCGACAAAGCCTACGAGCATTATAAAAAACTCAAAATTGACAGCCGCACCAAAATGCTGACTTTTTCAGACGGCCTCGATATTGAGCGTTCATGGGCGTTGCACCAATACTTCAAAGACCGTTTCAAAACCAGTTTCGGTATCGGTACCAACCTGACCAACGACTTGGGACACACGCCTTTGAACATTGTCTTGAAGCTCGTCGAGTGTAACGGACAATCCGTCGCCAAGCTCTCCGACTCCCCGGGTAAAACCATGACCACCAACAACACCTTCCTCGCTTACCTGCGCCAAGTGTTTGACGTACCGGAGCCAGAAGAGAAAGCCTAAAAACAAAGGCCGTCTGAAATGTTCAGACGGCCTTTTTAAATTAATCCATATCGCTTTCGGGTAATTCTGCCGAACCCATGCGGCGCAGGATAATATTGGTTTTGTTGTGCATCCGTTTGCTCTTAGGGTGGTCTGCGTAAAACAGCGGAGCCGGAACGCGTGCCGTGAGTTTGGCGGCTTGTTGGCGGGTGAGGGCGGAGGCAGGTTTTTTGTAGAAATACTGGGACGCCGCTTCCGCGCCGAATACGCCGTAGTGCCATTCGATTGAGTTCAGATACAGCTCAAAAATGCGGTCTTTGTCGGTAACCGCTTCCATCATCGCCGTAATCGCCGCTTCTTCGCCTTTGCGGATGTAGCTTCGGCTTTCGTTGAGAAACAGGTTTTTCGCCAGTTGCTGGCTGATGGTCGAACCGCCGGCTTTGACTTCGCCGCTTTGCTTATTGCGTTTCATGGCATATTTGATGCCGTTCCAGTCAAAGCCGCTGTGTTCGGCAAAGTTGGCGTCTTCGGAAGCAATCAGGGCTTTTTTGAGGTTGACGGAGATTTGGTCGTAAGGCACCCAGCGGTAATCCAGCTCGACATCGCGGCCTTCTTTTGCAAACTGGCTCATGCGCATGGACATGAAAGCAGTTTTGCTGGGCGCGACGGCGCGGTAGGTAATGATGTTGCCGTACACATAAGCGTTGAAGAAAATGAAGATGCCGATGGGCAGGGCAATCAGCCATTTGATGATGCGGAACATGGTTACAGGGCTTTCATGTATTCGATAACGGGGCGGATATCGGGCGTAAATCCGCGCCAAATATGGTAGGAGGCGGCAGCCTGACCGACCAGCATGCCCAGGCCGTCTGAAACTTCGGCCGCGCCGTTGCTTTGGGCAAAGTGCAAAAATGCCTGCGCCGCTTCGCCGTAAACCATATCGTAGGCAAGGCGGCAGTCGCGGAAAATTTCAGGGCTGACGGCAGGAAGCTGACCGCTCAAGCCGCCGGACGTGCCGTTGATGATGATATCAAAACCGCCGTTCAAATCCGCCATCGGGATGGCTTCAATGCCGAAAAGCTGCGCCAATTCCTCGGCTTTGGCGTGGGTACGGTTGGCAATGACGATACGGGCAGGGCGGTGTTCTTTCAAAACCGGAATCACGCCGCGCACCGCGCCGCCTGCGCCCAAAAGCAAAATGGTTTTGCCTTCGATGGCAATATTTTTGACTTGCATGATGTCGTTGGCCAAACCGATACCGTCGGTATTGTCGCCGCGTATTCTGCCGTCTTCCAACCACACCAGCGTATTGACCGCGCCGGCAGCCAAAGCGCGGTCGGAATGTTCGTCCGCCAGCGCAAAAGCTTCCTGCTTGAACGGAACGGTTACATTCGCACCTTGCCCACCCTCTGCACGAAACGCCGCAATGGCCTCGGCAAAACCGCCGATTTCGGCACAAATGCGCCCATATTCGATGGCCGCACCTTCCTGCAGCGCAAACTGCTGATGGATTTGCGGCGATTTACTGTGTGCAACAGGGTTGCCGAAAACGGCGTAACGGGGGAGGGTAGTCATGGTCGTATTCCAAAAGACGGGACGGCTATTTTATAACGGCGGCGTACAGATGGAAACGATGCCGTCTGAAACGGTTGTCAGGTAGCATGATGGAATGTTTGTTTCTTGAAAAAAAGTCATTTTTTTACAATTTAACTTTATTTTTTTACAATTTAACTTTATTTTGTTGATAAGGACGAAAGGGACGGACATGAAAAAGATGTTGTGCTTGGCAGTATTTGCATTAGGGTTGGCACCGCCGGCGGTGGCGGAAGATTGGGTGTTGCTAGGTATTAACAGTAACAATACTACCATATTTGGTGATGCAGACAGCCGTACGGACAATAGTGCATGGTTTGAAACAAGGTACACCAAGCCGAAAAAGATGATTAGCAATGGAAAATTTTATAATACAGCTAAAGCGTTGGAAGAAATGGATTGCAGTGGTAAACGTTTTAGGGCTTTGACAGTAACGTGGTATTCCGAATCGGGAAACCCTATCGGTTCTTATACACCATCCTATGCCGAATGGAGTTATGTTATTCCCGGTACGGGTGGAGAGAGTGTGTACAAATTTGTCTGCAACCACGATCCTCGTTGACCATTTTCAAATCAAACAACAGATGCCGTCTGAACTGCTTTCAGACGGCATCTGTTTTGTCGGCATTCGGATAAAAGGGCGGGCATTCCGCTTTGGAACAGACAAACCGAAGCATATTGTTGACAATCTTGCCGTCTGAAACTATATTTCATTGCGTAAAAACGGGTGCCCTGATGTATTTCAGACGGCCTTACCGTGGTAGAATAACAACTTAAACCCATTCCCTCAGGAGCTGAAGATGTCCATCAAAGACGCTGTAAAACTGATTGAAGAAAGCGAAGCCCGCTTCGTAGATTTGCGCTTTACCGATACCAAAGGCAAGCAGCACCACTTTACCATCCCCGCCCGCATCGTCCTCGACGATCCCGAAGAATGGTTCGAAAACGGTCAAGCGTTTGACGGTTCGTCCATTGGCGGTTGGAAAGGTATTCAGGCTTCCGATATGCAGTTGCGTCCCGATGCATCTACGGCTTTCGTCGATCCTTTCTATGACGATACCACCGTTGTCTTTACCTGCGACGTTATCGACCCGGCCGACGGCCAAGGCTATGACCGCGACCCCCGCTCTATCGCGCGCCGCGCCGAAGCCTATTTGAAATCTTCCGGTATCGGCGACACCGCCTATTTTGGCCCCGAGCCTGAATTCTTCGTTTTTGACGGCGTAGAGTTCGAAACCGATATGCACAAAACCCGTTACGAAATCACTTCCGAAAGCGGCGCATGGTCAAGCGGCCTGCACATGGACGGTCAAAACACCGGCCATCGTCCGACCGTCAAAGGCGGTTACGCACCTGTTGCGCCGATTGACTGCGGTCAAGACCTGCGTTCCGCCATGGTCAATGTTTTGGAAGAACTCGGCATCGAAGTGGAAGTCCATCACGCCGAAGTCGGTACCGGCAGCCAAATGGAAATCGGCACGCGTTTCGCCACCCTGGTCAAACGCGCCGACCAAACCCAAGACATGAAATACGTTATCCAAAACGTCGCCCACAACTTCGGCAAAACCGCCACCTTCATGCCTAAACCGATTATGGGCGACAACGGCAGCGGTATGCACGTCCACCAATCCATTTGGAAAGACGGTCAAAACCTGTTTTCAGGCGACTGCTATGCCGGTTTGTCCGATACCGCCCTTTATTACATCGGCGGCATCATCAAACACGCCAAAGCCCTGAACGCGATTACCAATCCGTCCACCAACTCCTACAAACGCCTCGTGCCGCATTTTGAAGCACCGACCAAACTGGCCTATTCCGCCAAAAACCGCTCGGCCTCCATCCGCATCCCGTTTGTAAACAGCGTGAAAGCCCGCCGCATCGAAGCCCGCTTCCCCGACCCGACCGCCAACCCCTACCTGGCCTTTGCCGCCCTGCTGATGGCCGGTTTGGACGGCATCCAAAACAAAATCCATCCGGGCGACCCCGCCAGCAAAAACCTCTACGACCTGCCGCCCGAAGAAGACGCGCAAGTGCCCGCAGTCTGCGCATCGCTGGAAGAAGCACTGGCCGCCCTCAAAGCCGACCACGAATTCCTGCTGCGCGGCGGCGTATTCAGCAAAGACTGGATAGACAGCTACATCGCCTTCAAAGAAGAAGACGTGCGCCGCATCCGCATGGCGCCGCACCCGCTGGAATTCGAAATGTATTACAGCCTGTAAAACAAACGGCAGCCCGAACACACGGGCTGCCTTATTTGCAATAAGGCCGTCTGAAAAACGGTTTTCAGACGGCCTCAATAGATAAAACAGCACGGAGCCCCCATGACCACACTGGCCAACAAAAAACTCGCCGTCCTCATCGACGCCGACAACGCCCCCGCCGACATCATCGACCGCCTGCTCGAAGAAATCGCCAAATACGGCATCGCCAGCGTCAAACGCATCTACGGCGACTGGAGCCACGGCCTTTCAAAATGGAAAGCCGCCCTCCTGCCCCACGCCATCATCCCCGTCCAACAATTCGCCTACACCAAAGGCAAAAACGCCACCGACATGGCCCTGGTCATTGACGCAATGGATTTGCTCTACAGCGGCAACTTCGACGGCTTCTGCATCGTATCCAGCGATTCCGACTTCACCCGCCTGGCCAGCCGCCTGCGCGAAAGCGGCCTGACCGTATACGGCTTCGGAGAAAAGAAAACACCCGAAGCCTTCCGCAAAGCCTGCGACAAATTCGTCTACACCGAAATCTTCCGTCCCGAAAAACAACGCCAGGAAAAAGAGAAAAACAACGGCAAAAACCACCCTGCCGCCGAAGAATCCGCCGCCGCACCCGACGCGCTGCCCCTGCTCAAACGAGCCGTGCGCGAAAACGCCGACGACCTCGGCTGGGCCAACCTCGGCCCCATCGGCAGCTACATCAGCAAAATCAACCCCGATTTCGACTCCAGGCTTTACGGCTACGGCAAACTCTCCGACCTCATCAAATCCTTCGACATCTTCGAACACCGCACCGACAACAACCAACTCCAAGTCCGCCGCAGCAAACCTGCCGACAAACCCGCGGAAAAACCGGCGGAAAGGCCGTCTGAAAATCCCGCCGCAGCCAATCAGACGGAAGAAACCGTTTCAGACGGCCACAACGCCGCACCAAAACGCAAAACGCGCGGCAAAAAATCAAACCAAGCCAAAAACGAAAACGCCGCCCCCGTTCAAACGGCAGACACCGCACAACCGGCACCGGCCAAACCCGAACCCGCCGCCAAAAACAGCAAACTGCCCGTTACCCGCATCATCGCCACCGTACAGCAGGCCGTCGAAGCGGCCGCCGACGAACAAGGCTGGGCGCGGTTGGGCGACGTATCGAAACAACTGGCCGCACAAGGCACCGACCCGCAGCAATACGGCTTTGAAACCATCCGCAACCTCATCCACGCCATCTATGCCGACTGGTTGGAAATCAAAAAAGCCGGCCGCGGCGAACGCCTGCGGATTAACAAACGCTTTACCGCCAAAGGCTGAACGGAAAACCACCGCCCGTTTCAAAGCAGGGTACAATCTGCCGCCAAACCGTCCAAAGAAGAGGCCGTCTGAAAACCCCAAATCGTTTTAACTTCGTTGAAGCTGCGCTTTCAGACGGCCTTCCGACCATTCCCAAACCACCTATTCCCGCCCATACGGCAATAGCGGCAAACCTAAAATGACCACCCTGCATATACAACCCAAAAACCCGACATTCTGCATCGCACTATTGGCATGAGGCCTGCCGACTGCAACAAAGTCGAACAGCATTCCGCCCGAAGCCGGCATTCGGACATTGCGGCTGCCGAAAAATTACCGTCAAATCCTGCCCTACTGCACGCCGGAATGACAGAACATCATCGAATGTTTCGACGAATTGGACGCACTGTCCCAACTCGACACCGTGGCATACACACAAACCATAAACCGCCTGATCGGCGATTTGCAGCACATCTTGGCAGAACACGCGGAACAATATGAATTGCATCTGACCTTCGGCGCATCAGACAAATAAACCTGCCCGACCTTATCCCGATGCAAGCCGATCCACTATAATGGAGGCCGTCTGAAAAACACCTCCGCCTATCCCGATAACCAAAAACAAATAATATGCGCATCACACGCAAACACCTTTTCAAATTCTTACGTCAAGCCTTTGCGATGGTGGCAACCTTCATCATCGTCAGCCTTGTCCTGGACTGGTGGCGCGCTCCTAATGTGCCGCCCGGGGCGGCCGCTTTGCCGCTGCAAACCATACAGGGGCGGCAAACCACGCTGGCCGAAGTCGGCGGGGACCGTACCGCCGTGCTGTATTTCTGGGGCTCTTGGTGCGGTATCTGCCGCCATACTTCTCCTGCGGTAGACAAACTGTCGCGCCAAGGCATTCCGGTAATCGGCGTGGCTTTGCGCTCCGGCAGCGATGAAGAAGTGGGTGCATACCTGAAAACGCACGGCTGGCAGTTTGATACGGTAAACGATGCCGACGGCGTATGGTCGGGGCAATGGCAGGTTCGGGTAACGCCGACCATCGTTTTGGTGAAAAACGGCCGCGTGCGCCACAGCACGACGGGACTGTCCGGCTATTGGGGTTTGCGCACGCGTATCGGATTATTGGATTTGCTCGATTCTTGAGCATCAGGCAATCAAAAGAGGCCGTCTGAAAACCCGATTTCAGACGGCCTTTTTGGTTTTCCGCATCCTTTTTGCCCATCATCCCCCTGCAAAAACACAAAGCCGACGGCAACGGACGAACAACCGGCGCAACGACAAAACATCAGGCCGTCCGAACATTTTTCAGACGGCCCCTTATCCTTACTTCGGCGTATAACGACCCGCCATCGCTTTATACACCATGTTTTCGTATTTCAGCGTTTCGTACCGCTGGTTCAACACGTTTTGGGCGGAGCCGTATTCCGTATTCAACGCTTCCAGCCAGTCTTTCAGCTCGTTTTTGCCGTGTTGGTAGCGCACTTGGTAGTAGCGGCTGTTTTTCTTGTCCAAGGCGTAACGCTGCTCTTGGTTATTGAGCGCGGCTTGGGCGTTTTGGTAGGCGAGGTAGTTGGTGTTGACTTCGTTCAGTGCGGTGGTCAGGGCTTTTTCAAAGTCGAGTTTGGCGCTATCGAAATTGGCTTGGGCGGTTTTGTCTTTCCACTTCATGGTCTGCCAGTTGAGGAACGGCAGGTTGATGGTGGCGGAGCCGCCCAAGAGCGGGATATTGAACGCGCTTTTGGCTTTTTCAGACGACGTGCTCAAGCTCGCGCCCAATGTAATCGAGGGATACCAACTGCGTTTTTGCGCTTCGACGGATTGGAGCGAGGATTGCAGGCGGTATTCGGTGGCGCGCAGGTCGGGGCGGTTCGCCAATACGGTAATCGGTACGTCGAGGTTCACGCCTTTGACGGACGGTAGGCGGAATTGTGCGGGGTCGGCGGCGATGGCTTCGTTCGGCTTGAGGTTGAGCAGGTTGCGTAGAACCTGTTTTTGCGTATCGAGGCTGTTTTTCAGGGAAATCAGGTTGTTTTGCGCACTCAACAGCGATTGTTTCGCCTGCGTCGGCTGGCTGGAATCGGCTCTGCCGTAGCGGAACTTAGCTTCGGCAATGCGGTTGATTTCCTGATATTGCTTGAGGGATTTTTGCGCCAATTCAATGGCTTCGTTGAGATAGGCGATGTTGAAATAGGCGTCGGCGACATTGTTGATCAAAGTCAGGCGCGTGTTTGCCATATCCTGCCGCGTGGCTTGGTATTCCCACACTTGCGCGTCGGCGGTGGCACTGAGTTTGCGCCACAAATCCAATTCGTAGCTCAAGCCGAGCTGGCTGCTGAAGGTGTTGCCGTGGCTGCCGGTTTTCAGGTTTTTGGATGTGGACGCGCCCACCGAGCCGCTGAACGACGGCACCAAATCCGCCCCCAAAATATTCGCCTGATACAGGGCTTTATTGACGCTGATGGCCGCCTGTTTCAAATCGATATTGTTTTCCAAAGCCTGCGCCATCAGGGCGTTGAGCTGCGGGCTTTGGTAGATTTCCCACCAGTTGCCGTTCACGTCGTAGCGTTCGGCGGTTTCCGCCGCGCTCATCACCTGCCCTGTCGATTCGAGCGTGAGGTTTTGGTCGGCGCTGTGGACGGCGCACGCGCTTAAGGCAAGGGCGAGCGACAGGGATAAGGCCGTCTGAAAAAAAGGTTTTGTCTGCATGTTGTGTCTTTCGGTTTAAGGTTTCAGACGACCTGAAAGGTAGCGAGGTCGTCTGAACAATCTCATCGGCTGCGTTTATTTATCGGCTAAAAACGCTTTTCGCTGTTCCGTAAAATGCCACCACGGCTTTGGTTCGTTCCCCTGCATAAAATCAACCAGCGACAGAAAAATGTCGATCATGCAGGGATCGTGTCGGGTTGCGGTCAGGCTGCACAGGCGGTCGTACATTTCATAAGCGTCCTGCCCCGCCAAATCCTGCGGCTGCGTGATGCCGAGCAAAGCCAAATCCTCCGCCACGGCTTTGCCGACATTGGGCAGGTCGGTCAATGTATTCAGCTTGCTTCGTTGTACTTTGTCGGGGTTCATGTTTTACCCTTTGGTTTGGAGGCCGTCTGAAAACCTGCAACCGGATGTATCAACTTGTTTTCGCGGGCGAAGCCCGCGCTACTTTTGCTGCCGTCATTCCCGCCTGCACAGTAATGACAGCAAAGGCATTTCTTATTTGAATTTATGTCGGATACAAGTATCCGACCTACTTTTTTCAGACGACCTCTTCCCATTCAAAAAGGTCGTCTGAAATCATGAAATCCTG
>ERZ773054.109-NODE-109-length-63802-cov-32.476822_pt1 | contig 63802 bp, 57 predicted proteins | sample MGYA00580630_ERZ773054 | MGnify/ENA primary metagenome ERZ773054 (study PRJEB29015, sample SAMEA2737994) | human oral metagenome | biome: human oral; feature: human-associated habitat; material: dental | place: China | collected 2115 ... | reverse complement strand
GCGAACAGGGCGCCAAGGAAGCCGGCAAGATGCGCGCCGAAGGCAAGGACTACGTCGTCCAGGACGGGGACGTGCTGAACTTCCTGTTCAATGTCTGACCCGACCAGGGTGCGGCCGCCCGGCCGTGCCCAACCTTGAGCCACAGGATGACCGGCGCTCGCTCCCGAAAAAGGAGCAGCGCCGGTCTTGTATCTGCCAGAGCATTTCTCAAAGGCGCACGGGCAACAACCCGGAGCCCTTCGGGAGCATCAAGCCCGCAACCATCCTGTTGCCCGGAGCCAAGCGAGCAGATAGCATCTGCATTGCAATCACAATACGCCTTTGCTCGCCATGAAATCCGCCACCCTCCCCCCCTTGAGAGTGGATCCCCAGTTCCGTCAGGCTGCCGAAAGCGTCCTGCGGCCTGACGAGACGCTCTCCCAGTTCATCGAACACGCCGTGCGCAGCCAGGTAGCGCTTCGCCAGGCACAGGCAGACTTCCTCGCGCGCGGCCTCGCTGCTGAAAAAAAGGCCCAGGCTACCGGTCGTTATCGATCCGCTGATGACGTCATCGACAACCTGCGTCAGACCCTGGAAAGCGCCAGGCAGAGGCGCAACACCTGACCGCGATGAAGCGCCACACAGTCCGCTTCACGGAAGAAGCCGAGCAGGACCTCCAGGAACTCTACGGTTGGCTATGCGACCGCTGCCCGGACAACCTGCAAATCGCCGAGCGTGCCCTGGACGCCATCATCCGCGCCATCGACATGTTGCGGACTTTCCCGTGGAACTGCCGCAAGGCCATGGCCCACGATCCCTACCTGAGAGAGCTGATCATTCCCTTTGGCTCAAGCGGTTACGTGGCGCTGTACCGGATCGAGCCCAACGATATCGTCACCATCCTGGCCGTCCGGCACCAGCGGGAAGAGGACTATCACTGAGCGTTCTGCAGCCACAGCCCGGGAAGATGTCCTTGCCGTCCCTGATACCGGAAACAGACGCCATCGTTTTCCTGCCAAAGAACCACACACTCGAGAAAACCCGGGCCAGGTTTCATCGGACAGTTTTTCTCCCAGGCAGTAGCGGGCCGTGGCGCCAACCAGGTAGTCATGCGTCACGAAGACATGCAGGCCAATACCTGAACCTGAATTAGTCCCCACCCACTCCGACACGATCAAGCCCACCCCGGCCATCCATCACAGACAACCTCCCCCTCATCGGTCACACTCCGGCCCAGCCTCCTTCCCACGTGGCACACGGCCGGCGCGTCATGATCACCATCTACCAGCTCAAACCCCGCTTCCAGAGCCTGCTGCGGCCTGGTGTTCAGGCTCTGGCCCATCGCGGCACCACTGCCAATCAGGTCACCCTGCTGGCCTGCGGTCTCTCCCTGCTGGTGGGCATCATTCTCAGCACATGGGGCGCCAGCCTCCCGGGGCTCTTCCTGTTGCTGCCCGTCTGGATGCTGCTGCGCATGGGTCTCAACGCCATTGACGGCATGCTGGCCCGCGAACACGGCCAGAAGACCCCGCTGGGTGCGTACCTCAATGAGCTCACCGATGTGGTGGCTGATGCGGCGCTGTATATCCCCTTCGCCATCCTGCCCGGTGTCCAGCCACTTTCCGTGGCGCTGGTGATCTTCCTGGCCGCCCTCACCGAATTCTGCGGTGTCCTTGGCCTGATGGTCGGGGCCTCACGCCGCTACGATGGCCCCTGCGGCAAGAGCGACCGCGCCTTCGTCTTTGGCCTGCTGGGTCTGCTCATTTCCCTGGGCTGGCTGCCGCCCACCTGGCTGAATCTCATCATGCCGCTGCTGGCGCTGGCCCTGACACTCACCTGCATCCAGCGCGTGCGTCAGGGACTGGCCGAAGCCCGAACATCCTGAGCCGCCAACCACCTGTCCTCTGCTTCAGGACGCCGGCCATACCCCCACGCACCATCCCTCATCCCTCCACGGCCCTGTAGAGCCATCTTGCCCCGCCGCCCCCGGAGACACCCATGGGCAACACTGACACCACGCCCCCCCACAGTCTTACTCCCCCGAAGCGCCGCCCGGCTGCACGCCTGGCCGCTTTCGGTCTGACGACGCTGGCCCGCGCCCTGACGGGCGTGCGCAGTCTCTGGACAGGCTGTGCGCCTGAGCCGCGCCAGCGCGTCTACTTCGCCAACCACACCAGTCACACCGACTTCCTGCTGCTGTGGGCATCACTGCCACCGGCACTTCGAGCCGTCACCCGCCCCGTGGCCGGGGCCGATTACTGGCTGGCCTCCCCGCTGCGCCGCTTCATCATCCACGACGTGTTCAACGGCGTGCTGGTGGAGCGCAAGCCCCACCCAGCCACGGACCCCACGCCCATCCCCCGAACATGCAGCACGGCCCTGCAGCCGCTTCACGATGCACTCGCGCAGGGCCATTCGCTGATCATCTTTCCCGAAGGCACGCGCAATCTGGGCGATGAACTGCTGCCGTTCAAGTCCGGCATCTACCACCTGGCCAGGGAGTGGCCGCAGGTGGAGTTCGTGCCGGTCTGGCTGGAGAACCTGCATCGGGTCATGCCCAAGGGGCATGTCATTCCTCTGCCACTGCTCTGTACCGTCAACTTCGGCGCGCCGGTTCTTCTGCAGACGGATGATGCCATGGACGCCAAGACACTCTATCTGCAACGCTGCCGTGACGCGCTGCAGGCCCTCAAACCCGTTCGAGACTGAATCATGAGCAACCATACCCTGATGCTCAATGGCCTCATCCTGGGCATGCTGCTTGTCGCCTCACTCATCGGATTCGTGCTGAAGTGGCGCGTGGGGTTCAGCACGCCCCATGGCGTCATCGACAACCTCAATGCCCGCATCAAGGCCTGGTGGGTCATGGCCATCGTCATGGGAGGATCGCTCGCCATCGGCCATGGTGCGGTCATCCTGCTGTTCCTGGGCATTTCCTTCTTTGCGCTGCGCGAGTTCCTCACGCTGGCCCCTACGCGCACCGCCGACCATTACGCGCTGCTGGCAGCGTTCTATCTCATCCTGCCACTGCAGTATTACTTCATCAGTGTGGGCTGGTACGGACTCTTCTCGGTCTTCATTCCGGTCTACGGCTTCCTGCTGCTGCCCATTCTGGCCACGCTGGGCAACGACACCCAGCAGTTCCTCACCCGCGCTTCATCGGTGCAGTGGGGATTGATGATCGCCGTCTACTGCATCTCGTGCATTCCGGCGCTGATGGTGCTGGACATCCCCGGCTATCAGAACAACAACCTGCTGCTCATCAACTGGCTCATTCTGGTCGTGCAGAGTTCCGACGTGCTGCAATACGTCTGCGGCAAGCTCCTTGGCAAGCACAAGATCGCGCCGGTGCTCTCACCCTCCAAGACGGTCGAAGGCTTCGTGGGTGGCGTGCTGCTGGCCTCCCTGCTGGGCGCAGCGCTCTTCTGGATCACGCCCTTTGCCTGGTGGCAGGCCGCACTCATCGCCATCCTCGTCAACCTCATGGGCTTTGCAGGTGGCCTGGTGATGTCCGCCATCAAGCGTGACCGCGGCGTCAAGGATTGGGGCGCCATGATCGAAGGCCACGGCGGCATGCTCGACCGCCTGGATTCGCTGTGCTTCTCCGCACCCATCTTCTTCCACGTGGTGCGCTATTTCTGGGTGTGAAGCGGGTCAACCCCAACGCCGGCTCCAGCACCCGCATCAACGAGCCCGGCCGCGCCGCCTGGGTACGCCTCGACCTGAAGTGGTGACGCCCCTGCGCCCCCCTCCGCGTCAACCCAGGGCCCCGCTGCGCAGCAAGGCCAGCGCGGGCCCTTCGGCCAGGTGCTCGTACAGGATCACCGTCCCGATCACGATCAGCACGACGCCGCCCAGCATCTCGGCACGCCGGCCCACCAGCGTGCCCAGTAGCCGGCCCAGCATCACGCCGACCGTCACCATCATCGTGGTGCACAGACCGATCACCAGCGCCACCTGACCGATGGGCACGTCCACGAAGGCCAGCGTCACGCCCACCGCCATCGCGTCGATGCTGGTGGCCACGCTGGTCAGCAGCATCGACAGCAGGCCGGCCGGCAGCAGACGCCCCGCCCGCAGGGCACTGCCATCCGCGCCCAGCTGCACCCCTGTGTCGTACGGCGCATCCGACTGATCATCACACTCGGGCTCCAGAGGCTGGAACGACTTCCAGACCATGTGAATGCCCAGCCCTGCCAGCAGCACAAAAGCCACCCAGTGGTCGATGCTGGCCACGAAGCGCGAGGCCGCGGAGCCCAGCAGCCAACCCAGCAGCGGCGTGGTGGCCTCCACCACGCCAAAGAGGATGCCGATGCCCAGCGCCTGGGACAGGCGGGGTCGGGACATGCACGCGCCTCTGGCCAGCGCCGCCGCAAAAGCGTCGGTGGACATGGCCATGCCAAGCGCAACAATGGAAAGGGCACTCATGGGGAAAAGGGATTACCTGCGGCCGGCACGACACAACACGCCGCGCATCCGACCGATGCCTGCACGGCGTGTCGCTCGTCGGTCTCGCCAGGCCCGGCCCAGGTGGACCGGCTGCCGGGAAGTGCGGAACAGGCTGCCAACACGCCACGCATGACGTCAGCGCCCCTGTCCGGAAACATCCCGGGCCGCTTCCGCCACAGCGTCGATGCAATGACGTGCCTTGTAAAACACGTCCTATATGCCGACAGCCGAGTCTGTTGACGGAAGCACTTCCATTGCGGAAGCAGGCTACTCCCCAAAGAGGAACGGGGGCATATTAACCCATAAGCACGCCCGTTTCACCATTCTTTCAGAGAAGCGTCAGGAATCAATGACTTGGCAGTTTCCAAATACCCATATCGCATTGAATAACAATAATCAATCTTATTAACTAACGCTACCGATCAGTAATGCCGCCGCGCAAATGCCAGCGACTGCTCGATATTTGCAAAATGCAAATCATTCCCTCTTGCAAGAATCTCCACGCACACCACCCGGTCCGGCACCCAGCGACGGATCGCCGCCGCCATGGTGGCATGATCGACCGCCTCCGGAACATGTCCCGGAGGCACCCCTGGCTGCACTCCTGGCTGCACTCCTGGCTGCACTCCTGGCTGCACTCCTGGCTGCACTCCCGCCTGCCGCGCGCCGGCAGACTGCCCCAGCGGCACCAGGTCCTTCTCGCTGGCATGGATGTGCCGCACCCAGGCCGCGCCCTCGGCCAGCAGCGCCTCGATGTCCTCGCCATTGAGCTGCACCACCGCCGTGTCCAGCACGATACCCACCGACGGATGGTTCAGCGTCCGGGCCATGTGCAGGCTGGACGCCGTGTCCGTCATGAAGTTCGCGCCATAGTGCGGATGCACGCCCTCCAGGCAGATCGTCACGCCCGCCTCGGCCGCCACCTCCGCCAGCCGCCCGAAGAACTCCAGCGCGCGCGCCCATGCCTCAGCATCAGTCAGCCCCGCCCGGTTGCGATTGGCCGGCGACCCGAACACCAGCCGCGTGGCGCCCAGCCAGGCCCCCACTCGGCACACAGCCGCCAGATACGCCAGCATCCGCTGTTGAACATCCGGCGGACCGAACAGGTTCAGCCCCTGCGTGCCATACAGCAGCGACTGCATGCCCGTGATCTCGATGCCCCGATCGGCCCACCAGTCGCGCACCCGGCGCACCTCGGCCTCACGCACCGCCGCCACATCCGCAAAATACTTGCTGGGCGCCACGTCAATGGCATCCACCCCCAGCCTCGTCAGCAGCCCGGCCACCGCCTCATCCTGAGACGGATCCCACGCCAGATTGGTCAGTCCCAGCCTCATCCCTTGCTCCTCAACGTCGGCGCAGCTTGGGATCCAGCAGATCCCGCAGCCCGTCCCCCAGCAGGTTCAGCCCCAGCACCGCCAGCATGATGGCCAGCCCCGGCCACAACGCCTGAAGCGGCGCCTCGAACAGCACCGACTGCGCATCGGCCAGCATCCGCCCCCAGGAAGGCTGCGGCGGCTGCACCCCGAAGCCCAGAAACGACAGCGCCGCCTCCGCCAGAATCGCCACCGCAAAGCGCACCGTTGCCTGCACCAGCAAGAGCGGAAGGATGTTGGGCAGCACGTGCCGCCACGTGATCTGCCACGGCCCCAGCCCGCAGGCCCGCGCCGCCATCGCGTACTCGCGCGACCACACCCCGGCGGCGGCCGCGCGCGTGATGCGCACGAAGGATGGAATGTTGTAGATGCCCACCGCCACGATGGCATTGCCCAGCCCGGCCCCGAACACCGCCGTCAGCATGATCGCCGTCAGGATCGCCGGAAACGCCAGCATGAAATCCGCCGTGCGCATGATCAGCCCCTGCACGCGCCCCGGCCTGGCCGCGGCCAGAAGCCCCAGCAGCAGCCCCGCCCCCAGCCCGATGCCCACCGCAATCACCCCGGCCAGCAGCGACGCCTGCGCGCCCAGCAGCAGCAGCGAGGCCACATCACGCCCGAAGGCATCCGTACCCAGCCAGTGCGCTGCCGAAGACGACTCCAGCATCGCCTCCATGTCCAGGTCTTCCGGCCCGTAAGGTGTCCAGAACGCCGACACCCCCGCCATCAGCACCAGCGCCAGCACCAGCAGCGAACCGACCACAAAGCCTGGGTGCCGCAGCGCCCGCCGCCAGAACCCGGCCGCCCGCGCCTCCACGACAAGATGCCCGTGCTGCGGCATGTCTTCCCCTTGCCGCGCATCACGGTCCTCCGACAGACGCCCTGCGGCAGACTCCGCCACGTGCCCTGCCCCGCCATCCCGGCGGGGCGCACTGGTCTGCAGATCCTCGTTCACCGGCACCATCCGCCCGCCCGCTCAGCGCACACGCGCCCGCAGGCGCGGATCAATCCACGCCGCCAGCACATCGACCAGAAAATTGATCACCACCACCATCGCCACCAGCAGCAGCACCCCATTGCGCACCACCGGCAGGTCACGGTTGGCAATGCTCTGGAACAGCAATCGCCCCAGCCCCGGCAGCGAAAACACGTTCTCGATCACCACCGCGCCCCCCAGCAGCTCCGCAAACTGCATCCCCGCCACCGTCAGCACCGGAATGGAGGCATTGCGAAACACGTGCCCCCACAGCACCTGACGCATCGACAGCCCCTTGGCACGCGCCGTCCGCACGAAGGGCTCACCCTGCACCTCCAGCATCGACGTGCGCACGAAGCGCGCCAGAATGGCCCCCTGCACACAGGCCAGCGCCAGTGCCGGCAACCACAGGAAGCGCAGCCCCTGCCACAGCCCGGCTTCCCAGCCCTCGAAGCCTCCCGACGGCAGCCAGCCCAGCTGCACCGAGAACACCACGATCAGCAGCATCCCCAGCCAGAAGCCAGGCGTGGCCATGCCCAGCTGCGCCAGCGCCATCAGCCCCACATCGCCCCAGCGACGATGATGCAGCGCCGCATACACCCCGGCCAGCAGCGCCATGCCGCCGGCCAGCCCCATCGCCAGCAGCGTCAGCGGCACCGTCAGCACCAGCCGCTCGGCCAGCAGCCCCGCCACCGGCACTCCGTAGGCCTGACTCACGCCCAGCTCGCCCTGCAACAGCCCCAAGAGCCACTGCCCATAGCGCACCCAGGCCGGCCGATCCAGCCCCAGCTGCGCTGCCAGCGCCTGCACCGCCTGCGGGTCCGCATCCGGCCCCAGCATCACCTGCGCCACATCGCCCGGCAGCACATCCAGCACCAGAAACACCACAGCACTGGCTGCCAGCAGCGTCAGCACCAGCCCCAGGCACCGGCCCAGCAGGAAACGCGTCATGAGACGACAGCCTTCATCTCAGCTCACCCAGCGCATCGACCGCAGATCGTTCACCAGCATCGGCATGTCATCCCACAGCCCCGCCAGCGACTTGCGGGCCACCGACACCCAGTGCGGCTGATACAGCCAGGCCAGCACACAGTCCTCGGCCAGCAGCTTCTGCACCTGCGCCAGCAGATCCAGCCGCTCCTTCTCGTTCACGGCCGTCACCAGCTGCCGGTACAGCGCATCGAAACGCGGCGACCGATAGCCCCAGTAATAGTCCGGCTTCGTGAAATTGCCCAGATCCAGCGGCTCCACATGAGAAATGATGCTCAGATCGTAGTCGTGGTTGCGGTACGTGCCTTCCAGCCACTGCGCCCACTCCACCTGCTGCACACGGCACTGGATGCCCACCTTCGCCAGCTGCGCCATCACCACCTGCGCGGCTTGCCGCGCATAGGGCGGCGGCGGCACCGTCAGCGACAACGACAGCGGCAGCTTCACCCCGGCCTCCTTCAGCAGCGCCCGGGCCCGCTCCGGATCATGCGCATTCACCGCCGTCATATCCACGTAACCCGGCGCATCCGGCGTGTAATGGCTGCCGATCGGCGTGCCATGCCCCAGCTGCCCCGCCTTCAGCACCGCCTGCCGATCGATCGCCGCCGCGATCGCCCGCCGCACCCGTACATCCCCCAGCACCTTGCGCCGATGGTTGATGGCCACCAGCGTCTTCGCCCGCGACCCCGACACCACCACCTGCCAGGCCGGATTCGCCTTCAGCCGCGCCACGGCCCGCTCCGTCACCCGCGGAAACACATCCACCTCATTGGCCATCAGCGCCGCCATCTGCGCCGCCGGCTCACTGATGAAACGGAACGTCACCTGCGGGAATGACACCGAAGCCGCATCCCGGAACTCCGGCCACGCCTGCAGCGTCAGCGACGTACCCCGCCGCCAGCTTCCCAGACGATACGGCCCCGTTCCCACCGGCTGCGCCCCGTTGCCCGCCGCACTCGAAGGCTCCACGATCACCGCCGTCGCCTGCCCCAGCATGAACAGGAAATCCGCATCCGGACGCGCCAGCCGGATCACCACCGTCTGCGCATCCTTCGCGTCCACCGACGACATCGCCGCAAAGAACGCCCGGTCCTTGTTCACACTGTCCGCACGGCCGGCCCGCTCGAAACTGAACTTCACCGCCGCCGCATCACAGGGTTTTCCGTTCTGGAACTTCACCCCCGGCCGCAGATGGAACGTCCACGTCAGCCCATCCTCCGACCCCGACCAGCGCTCGGCCAGCAGCGGCGTCAGCGCCCCCTTCGGCCCAACATGCACCAGCGTCTCGAACACGTTGTACAGCACCACCTCGGCAATGGCGGCAGCGGCACCCGCCGTCGGATCCAGCGCCGGCGGCTCCAGCACCATGCCCAGCACCAGCGGCTTGCGCACCAAAGCGCCGCCTGCCAACTGGCCAGCCGTCTGCTGGCCGGCCCCTTGAAGCGCCTCAGCCTGCACACCAGACTCCTGCGCAACCGCCTCTGTCATCCAACCCGACACACCGGTCCGACCAGACACCACCATCCCGCCGGCCAGCCCCAGCGCAGCCCCTGCAAACACACGGCGCTTCATGAAAGAACCTCCCCGTCAGCACATCGAAACCGCAAATCCTACCCTACCACGCCCCCGGCAGCGCACCATGCGGGGGAATACCCGGGCACCACCCACAGGGCCAGAGCACTCTAGTCTGCCCCTCTCTTCGACAGATCCTCCCTGATCCCTTCCACGACGTCCCGGCCCCATCATCCCAGCCCCATCGTGCCCAAAGCCCATTGACAACCCTCAACAAGAATAAGTATCAATAGAACTAGCATTCATTACATCTAGCTAGAGAGACACATGGCCCGCGAAAGGCAGCATGGCTGCCACCACCGGCATCAACCAGAACACCCTCCCAAGGAGAACACCATGAACGCCATCCGTCCCATCGCCACCCTGCTGGCCACCGCCGCCCTGGCCACCCTGCCCCTGGCGGCCAGCGCCCACAAAGACAACGCCAAGCACGATCACGGCACCGACGCACATGCCCAGGTGCCCCAAGGCGTCGACAAGGTCCTGACCCCGGAGCAGATCGACCTTTCCTCCGGCAAGGCCCTCCTGGACGCCAACGACCACTACAACGTCCGCATCCTGCGCATCCAGATCCCCGCCAACAAGGAACTGCAACCCCACGGCCCCAAGGAAGGCTACTTCTTCGTCAACGTCATCAGCGGCACCCTGCAACTGGGCTTCGGCAACACCTACGACGCCAGCAAACTGCAGACCCTGCCGCCCGGCAGCATCTTCACCCATCCCGCCGGCCAGCAGCACTTTGCCAAGACCGGCAACGAACCCGTCGTCCTGCAGATCACCGCCATCGCCCCCCATGGCGGCAAGAAACATGACCACCACCATCACGGCAAGAAACACGACCATGCCAAGGGGCATCAGCATGGCAAGTCGGGCGAATAAAGGCCGTACCCTCGCGTAGTCCCCCGGGCCGGCGCATCAACGCACCGGCCTCCTTCATCAGACCGCCATCGGACCTCCGAGAGTCGGAAAGCATCAGCCGCCCCGGCTCAGCTGCGCAGGCCGCTGGTACCATGCAGAGATGCACTCCACGGCCCGTGATCCCATCGTCCAGCACCTGCGCAGCCACCTGCCCGGCCTGCTGGCCATCTACGCCTTTGGCAGTCGCATCACCGGAAACGCCACCCCGGACAGCGATCTCGACCTGGCCGTGCTGGTCGAGGGCCACGCCGACATCATCGTCCTGTTCAACCTCTCCAGCGACCTGGCGGAGCTGGCAGGCTGCGACGTGGATCTGGTGGACCTCCGCGCCGCCTCCACCGTCATGCAGCACCAGATCATCCAGACCGGCGTGCGCTGGTGGGCCAAGGACCATCAGGCCGACCTGTTCGAGATCTATGTCTGCAAGGAAAAATGGGATCTCGACAGATACCGTGCCGGCCTGCTTCAGGATATCCAGCAACAAGGCCGTATCTACAGAGAAGGCCGAGCCACCCCGCCCCCACCCACGGAGAAGCAGTAAGGCCCTGCTTCAGCACGACAGCCGGCCTCGCCCGTAACCGGCATCCATCACACCCCGTCAAGATGGGAAAACCATCCGGACCACAGCACGGACATCCTCCTGGCGCTTGCACTGGGAGCGTGGACAGGAAGCGCATGGGGCGATGACGATACCGAATGAGCGCCCATTTCAATACATCCGTACAACGTTCCAACAACAGCAATCCAACTTACGCCCGACACATGTCCGTAACACGTCAGGCCCATGAATAGTGATGGACGGCCTGTCATGTCGCAGTGCTACGCTGCCGTGGATTCACTCACCCGGAGAACACGCACGTGCACTTGCCCAAGAACATCCCGCTGAAAGCCGCCCTGCTCACCCTGGCTCTGGCAGCCAGCCACGGCGCCCACGCCGCCACCTTCCAGGACGAAGCCATCGCCTTCGCCACCAACAACCCCATGTCGCTCACCGTGCAGGGTGACGACGTGACGGTCAACCTCACGACCAACGTGTCGCTGCTGCCAGGCGTACACGTCGAACAGAATGAAGAGGCGCCGTGCCCCATCGGCCTCACCACCGCCAACGAGAACGGGAACGACACCCTCACCATCAAGCGTGCCGACAACACCCAGCCTTGCAAGGCCGTCGTCGTTGTCAACCTTACTGAAAAGAGCTCGGTGAGATTCACCCAGCGCACACCGTCGATTGATGCCAAGGGCAACTTCGGCAAGATCAGCACCCACGCCGAACACATGGGCATCACCTTCCAGGGCCGCGCCGACAGCCTGGAGCTGAGAGCAGCCGGCGTCGCCACAGCCAGAATCCGGGTCCAGCAGCTGCCCATCTCGCTCATCAGCGTCAGTGGCCGACACGTCGCCACCAACATCAGCCTGCCCGCCGGCGCGACGGCCGACTACAAGATCGACCCGGCCTCCAGCACCTTTGACAAAGGTGTGCCCGGCGGCAACCCCAGCGACACCACGATCCGTCTGAGTGGCAGCACCGTGGTGGGCGCGGCGCGCAATCAGTAAGCCGCTTCAGATCTCATGACAGGGCTGCCTGGATAACCGGGTGGCCCGGACGGTAGCCGCCACCCAAGGGGTAGCCCCCGCGAAGCCATCAGGGGTTCGTGACGGGATGCCCCTTCTTGCTTCTCTCGATTTCCCTTGACTTTTCAATAACCTGTATCTAAAGTCAGTCAGGACGTTCTATCGTGCGCCCGTCCATAACACCCCAGCGACGGCAGCCGTTCATGAGAGATGAACTATTCCTTTGACCCCGCCAAGCAAGCCATCAACGTTGCCAAGCATGGAATTTTCTTCTCTGAGGCCATAGCATTCGACTGGGAAAAGGCTCTACTGCATCCAGACAACCGCCGCGCCTATGGAGAATCGCGTTTCGTTGCCATTGCCCCCATAGGCAGCCGTCTACACGTCATGGTTTTCACTCTCCGTGAAACCTCTGTACGGATCATCAGCTTGAGAAAAGCAAACCGTCGGGAGGCCAAGCACTATGCAGATCACCACTAAATCAGGACTGACCCTTCAGCTACCCAGCCTTGAAGAAGACGCCCAGATAAGCGCCGCCCTTGATGAAGAGAGTCCGGAACTGGAAGAATCGTTCTTCCAGCGGGCTGTTCCTGCCAAGGACATCCTTGGAAGCGACATGGTCTCATGGCTGAATGGCAAAGCTCCCACACCAGAGAACACCCCCCCGACAGGTGCGCATGGACCATTCATGGAGTCCATCCAGCTTTCATCGGATGTCATTGACGGATTCCGTGCCGCCGGCCCCGACTGGCGGAACCGCATTGAGCACATACTGCGCGAGTGGCTGGCAACGCATTGACGCCATGCCTCAGCCCACGCTGATGACGCTGGAAAACCTTGAGCCGATGAGTTCAGGAAGGTAGCTTCTGCGACCATGAAAGGGCTACTTAAAAGCCAGGTAGCTTGGGCGGAAGCTGCCATCAAAGGAAAGGGGTAGCCCCCACGAAGCCATCAGGGGTTCGTGACGGGATGCCCCTTTTCCGTTACTGCGTCCGAAACACCTCATCCATACTCCGGGCCGACAGCAGGTTGCGGCCCCAGCGCTTCAGCGTCTCCTCATCGGCCTGCTCCAGGCGCGCCTGCACGGCCTCATCCAGAGCACCGAAGCGCTCGGCCAGCAGATCGGCCAGAAGCCCGAGCTGTCCTTGCCGAAGCCCCTTCTGCAGCCCTTGCTGCAAGCCCTGCTGCAACCCCTTCTGCACGCCCCGCTGCTCACCCTGATCCAGCAGTCGCTCGCTCCACTGCATCATCTGCGCATCCTCCGTTACGTAAAGTTCTCTATACCGCCGCCTCTCATCCTCGTCAAGCGCACCATAAGCTTCCACGAAGTCGATGTACTTCCGCTGCCTTTCCCAGCTGGACTCCAGCGTCATGAGCCCGCGCACGGCATGGCCATAGGCGTGTATTCGCTGGCCCTTCCCCAAGCGCATGTTCACCAGGTTAAGGCGAGCCACAATGTTCTGGCTGTTCAGATGGTCTTCCACCGGGATCTCCGGCAGCACACAGGCAATGTAGTGAAAATCCAGATAGCACTGCTGATCACTGCCCATGCGCAGCTGGCGAGCAATCGAAGCCCCACTACGCAGGAAGATGACCACCGGTACCACCCGGTCGGTGTCATAGAACTCGCCAATGGCCAGACAGTAGGACGCCAGCTTGCGGATGGAAAAACGTGCCGGATCCGTCTGCTCTTCCACCACGAACAGCAGCGCCTCTCGCCTGCCATCTGGCCATTCGGCCAGCAGTGGCACATCCAGCTCGAAGAAGCGATCTCCTAGTCTGTCCTTGGGCAACTCTTCCCGCACCGAGCGGATGACAACATCAGGCGGCAAGGCCTTTGCCTCTTCCGGCGCAGAAAAGGCCAACGCCTGCAAGGGATAGTCAAGAATCAGGTTCTTGAAGTTCTGGTCATGGCTCATGGGCATGATGGAAACCCCGAGAGATTGTCCCCGTACCGCCGACCCACGCCCCTTCAGCGAAGGCATGCGCAAGCGCTACGGCCACGTCATAATACTGTCATTACATACAGCACTCAACCATCGCGCCAAACTTTCCAAGAAGCTGTCAAGAACACCGGCGGCCCCATGCCTCGTTCAACGCCACACGGAGCCGGTAAAGCACCCCAGCCATCAAAAGCGCATCAACCAAGCCAGGGAATCCACTCAGGCTCCACCCCTCGCCACTTGTTCGGTCGCTCATCTTCAGCCGTCACGCCCCGAAGCCGGATGACCGCTTGCGGCTCACCATACGCCAGAGCAATGTCCACAACCCGCATGAGCCGGCCACGAAAGGACATGAAGTGTAGGTTATTGCTGTACACCCCATGTTCCATCTGCTGAAGCAGCTGCTCATTCATGTACCGGCGCCGTGAGTTTCCGGGACGATCCATTAACTCCAGCACGACGCCAACACTTCCCGGACCAGGATCCCTATCCGTGAACAGAAGGAAATCGGGCACATGCAAGACGCCCTCCCCCCTGTCATGCGCCTTCTGCACCTCAATCGATCGAAGCCTTTCCTCTTCCTTCTCGATCAGCTTGAACATGTACTCTTTCGTGCAGTTCTGACAGTACATGGTCTCGCCCGGCTCCGTGCCCTTCAGCCACACAATCCCTCCCTGATCAGAGTACTCAATCCAGTCACACGGCGTGGATGACCCTCCCAACGACGGAATACAGCAGTCCTTCCAGACCCTCCTCCCCCGGCGTTTCACTGTGGGCCTGACCCCAAGCCTCTCCCACCGTGACAGGATGAACATGATGTCCAGATCATTCATCGCCCCATCCCGAAACAGATGTTCGTCAAACCAGATGGGGCCGCTGCCCACGAAACCCCGGTAATCCAGCAGGCACTGCACCAGACCGCCCGGATACTTCTTTCGGATCACGCTGAACGGCACAATGAAATTGATGCATTCGAGTGCAACAGCCATGAGATCGCTCCTCCATGTCAGGCCAGCCCCCATGGCGAAGCATTCTGAAACAATGAATCCAGGTTGTGCATGACCGCCGACAGAAGGAACATGGGCCCGGACCTGCGACAAGAACAGCACCCTATCCGGCGTGCGTAGACAGGCCGATGATCGGCAGACCCCGCCCGGCTGGCCGCATGTCTGCACACCCAAAACCAGCGGTATGACAGCATCGCACCCAAGGCCCAGTCCGTCCGGCACCAAAGCCCCTTCCAAAGCCCCTTCCCAAGGGCTCACTCGCCGCCCCGGCAATCACGCTGCCATGAACCTGCCCATAGCTTCCATCCTGGTACTGTTCTACACCCTGGTGGCATGGGTCTGCGTGTGGAACATCATTGCCAACCGCAGAGCAGACGCCGACGAACCCGCCCTTCACACCCACCTCATCGGCATCATCCTGGGCGCTGTCGCCGCCTTTGGCATTTTCCTCATTGGCGCCACCACCGTTCTGCCCACCAAGGACGATGAAATGAACAGGTCCATGAACATCCTGGGCCGCTTCATTCTGGTCCTCTACATCTGCACTCTGGGCGGATCTCGTAACCAGAACCTCGCCACAGCACTGAAGACCACACTGAACTTCGTGCTGGTCCGCATCCATCCCCCCAGTGCGCAGATCCGCCGGACCCCGCAGAGAAGCCACAGCCATCAGCCCCTCCAGTCCCCGGTTGAAAAACGGCTTGGCATGAGTCCCGGACGGTTCTTTGATGAACGGATCGGGGATCACACCCTGCTTTGGGTCGCCCTTCTGGCCCTGGGCATATGGGGATATACGCTTCATGCAATAAGCCATATCCGAGATATAGGCAGAACGGAAATGATCCTGACCGCCAGCCTGTCCCTGATTGGAATCGGGGGCATGTTCTTCATCGCGCTGTGCATTCAGCCGCTGCTCTACCTAATCGCCATCATCATGATGCCCTTCGCGGCGATCAGCGTCCTAATCGAGACGGGGCTTCGGATATGTCTCAACAGGCCTTATGCCCCTTGATCGTGATCGATCACGAGTCTTTCATCTCGCTTTAGTATCACGGTGTCTGTCAAGATAGATGTCGCCATAAACAGGTCCCGAGCTATGCAACCGGTCTGTTCTTCTCGCGCTTGTTGACTCAGACTTCGGCTCCTTCCAGCGCCGCACGCCCTGGCCTCAGCGCTCCGGATGCCGTTGGCGTGCCGCCTCGCAGACCTGACGCCGCTGTTCAAAAACCAGGGCACTCTGGCCGTTATAGCGCTGATTCGAGGGTGCGTAGTCGATCTCCCAATGATGGTGGTTGTTGTTGCACCAGCTCACGAAACGGTGGCACCATTGCCAGGCCTGCCCGATGTCGGCAAAGCCACGACTCGGGTAGCTGGGCACATACTTGAGCGTGCGAAACCACGACTCGATGAAGGGCCATAGAAGACGACAACAATCCTGCCGAGGGGGATCCGGGTGCGGCACATGCGGAATGAGGACCAGTGCCCGAAGCAGTGGCGGGCGGTGGAGGCGGAGCGGGCTGCTTGTCTGGATTGATGCGCGCGGCACTGTTATTGAGCGGACGGTGGTGGCTACCGACGATCTTGACAGGTTTTGAGAAAGCCTGTTTGGCCAGCAGACGGCCCCTATCCGTTTTTCCGTCCGCAAGCTGGCTTCGCGCTGCCTGGCCAATAGCGAGTTCCATGACACCGACCGTGCGGTGACGGCGGTCATCTTCCTGTGGGGTAGCAGGAACAGAGTCGACGACGCTACCCCCGCGATCCGGTGCTCGGTTCGTGAGCCATCCCCGCTACGGCATGATAAGAATCGCGGCACATTGTTTTAGCTTGGGGATGCTACGCGACTGGAATAAAATTCATGAAAAACAATGGTTTATAGGTGACTGCGCGGATTCTGGCGCAACAACCAAAGCCAAATTAGCCTGACAGGCCCGCTTGGACCATAGTCAAGATGACTTGACAAAAATGCCACCAAGGATAGACTCCATATGAGTTCACTGCCTATCGGCTTTGAACCTATCGAGGTCTCGGCCGCTGAACCCGCGTAGCGAATCAGCGGCCAATTTATCGTCACCGGCTACCTCCCAGCAAGTGGAGGCATGTCACTCGGGACCATTCCGGTGAACTTCTGATCTTTCTGATGCTGTTGTCGGCTTGATAACAGGTCACGAAGTTGGCTTTCAGCGAGCCATCCTGCTTCAGTCCCATTTCCACGACAACGACGAATTCCTCGTAGACGACGGCCACGCGGCGAGTTGCGTCGTACTGGCAGGAGTCCTTGTTCCAGCCTTGGAACAGCGCCGCCTTGGGGTTTTCCAGGGTTGCCTTGATCCAGTCAATGCGCCGAGCGCGCACCCAGGAAAATATATCCTTGCGACCGTCTTGGGCCGTGCTCTCGTAGAACGAGTGGCCGAACTTGCTTGCTTTGAAGTACACCCGGATGCCATCAAACGTCTGGATGTTGCCCCGGCAGTATATCCTTTCGTAATGCGAACGGTATTCAGCAACCGTGGCGTAGTGAACGAGAGGTGGCAATGCCATTACCGTTCTCCTCGCAAGCGGATCTTGAAGATGTTGAACTTCTCTTCGCCCTTGTGGGTTGAGACGAGGGGGCGACCCAGCGCGGATTCGAGACGTTGGACCACGGCGGCCTTGGCCGTGCTGTCATTCAGGGTAAGGTTGATGCGGCTGCTGGCGGCCCCCAGCAACAGGTCGCATAGCTGGATCAGTACCACTTCATGAGAAGGCAGTGACTGGATGCCTTCGATACTCGAAGCGGGGTTGGCGTGTGCAAGACATCTGGCCAGTACAGGCAGACGCTTCGGATCGCGGCTGCTCTTGGCATCGCAGAAGATCCGGTAAGCGTTGGTATCCAGAATCCAGTGATGCAGCAGCTGGTAATAGAACTTGTAGAAACCCAGTTCGCTGTCGTTGTCGTGCAGGGCAAGATTGATCTGAGTTCGATCAACGGCAATGCAGCGGAAACGCAGACGGTCGCCGTAGGAAAAGAACAGGTCGATCAGCTCGGCGTAAAAGTCGCGGCGGTTGGGTGAAACCTTGCTCCACTTGATCTCGCCCCATGTTTGATGGCGCTCCCGCAGCGCACCGATACGCGATTTGATGTCGTTGCGCAACTCCCCGGGTAGCCACAGGCTGCCGATCATGAGGTACTGCGCACGTGGGTTTGCGGATGTCAGGGCATCAGGATTGGCTTCGTCGCAATACACCTCGAACTTCATATCTAATCTCTCGGGTCAATGCAGTACGATCAGAATCTCGGTGGTCCGTGCCTCGAGGCAAACGGCGTGAAGGCCGAGCTGCGACTCTCTATTGTAGTGTCTAGATGCTATCGTAGTAAGCTTCGTGAACCGCCCCAGGTTTGGAGAAGGCACCAATTCCTGTGTCTGGCAGGCGCTTTTTTTCGCCCAGGCGGAGCTCGACCGCCACGGGAAGTCGTGAAGGCGTTCATCGACGAGCACGGGGACCGTTTCGAGGTCGCGCCGATCTGCAGGGTCCTTCAAGTTACCCCGTCGATGTACTGGCGGCATTCCGCCCGGCAGAAGAACCCGGCCCTGCGCTGCCCGCGTGAACAGCGCGACGAGGTGCTGGCCGGCCATATCCAAAGGGTCTGGCAGGACAACTTCCAGGTCTACGGCGCCAATAAGATCTGGCGCCAGCTCAACCGGGAAGGCATCCGCATGACCCGATGCACGGTGGAGCGGCTGATGCGCAGGCAGGGACTATGTGGCACACTGCGCGGCAAGACGATCAGGACGACACGCTAGACCATTCGGCGCCATGCCCTCAGGACCGGATAGACCGGTAGTTCATCGCCTCCCGGCCGAACCAGCTGTGGGAGGCCAATTTCACCTACGTCTCGACCTGGCAGGGCTTCGTGCACGAGGCCTTCGTCATCGATGTCTACGCCCGCTACACCGAGCGCCTGGCCGAGGCCGGCATTGAGCCGTCGGTAGGCAGTCGGGGCGACAGCGACGCCAATGCGCCGGCAGAGACGATCAATGGTCAGAACAAGGCCGAAGTCATTCACCGGCATGGCCCTTGGAAGAGCGTTCATGCCGTGGAGCCGCCACGCTCAAATTGGTCTGTTGGTTCAACAATCACCGATTGCTTGAGCCGCTCGGTTACATCCCGCCAGCCGAAGTTGACACAAGCTACCATCGCCGTCAGCAGGTACAGCCCGTGCATCCCAGACAAGCAACCCGCTCCGCCTCCACCGCACATCACTGCTTAGGGCACTGGTCCTCGTCCTGCACGTGCCGCCCCCAGATGATGAAGCGCTGGCCATCAGCCTCCGGCACGATCTCCACCACCCACATCAGCCACTCATCGAAGGACATGAAGCGCAGCGCTCCCGTGTTCGCCGCAGACACCATCCGCTTCAGCAGCGACGCACGTACATACTGGGGCGGCATGCACCCGGCATGATCAAGAAACTCCAAAGAAACGCCCACCATGCCGGCAGCCGGCTGCCGCGACGTGAACAGATGATATTCGGGCACCAACAGCATGTTCATTCTCCGCTCACGCACAGGGAGCAGACGAGGCGCAGGAAGCCTTTCGTCTTCCTGGAGGATGATCCGCTCCATGTACGCTTCCGTACAGTTCAGGTCGTACATCACTGCACTAGGCTCCGTGCCCTTCACGCCATACGGTGCCGTTCTGTTCCAAGTACTCCAGCCAGTCACACGGCGCGGATACTCCCCCAGCGACGGAATGCAGCAGTCCTTACAGACCATCTTCCCCTTGCGTTCCACCGTACGCTTGAGCCAAAAACCCCTCCCACCGGGAAAGAATGAACGAGAGCGCCCAGTTGTCCATCTCCCCTTCCCGAACCGGATAGGCCCATTCCCTCTATCGAGCCCCGGTGATCTCCAGCAGGCACTGTAGCAGCCTTCCCGGGTACTTCTAGCGGATCATATCGAAGGGAATGATGAAGTTGAGCAATCCAGTGCAATGGCCATGAGATCGCTCCTCCTTGTCAGGCCAGACCTTGGACTAAGCATTCTGAAACATGACGGGCGGTCCGTGCATGACTTCCGACAGAAGGAATATGGTCCCAGACCTTCTACGAAAGCTGCACGCTGCCCGATATCAGGTTCATGCAGCCGCCCCCAATTGCACAACCTCTGAGTCGTGCAGCCGATCTTTAGGAGTCGTGGACCAAATTGCCATCGACTACGGGCGGTGCTCGGGGTGCACCTCGAACACTATGTGCACGGCGCGCTGGCAGACTTCAGGAGATAGCACCATCGATTTCCAAATCACGCCCCCATCTTTTCCAAGATTGTCGCCCCCTCCAACAACATAACATCCGGAACATCCTCCCAGAACGACATTATTGCCTCATGAAGCCTGAAAAAATCTTCGGCACCATATTCCATAAATGTATAATCAAACCACTCACCTCCACCCAACGACCCCACCATTTTTCCAAAGTCACCTCCCATATACTCCGGATAAACCTTCTTAAGACTCTTTAGCGAACCTCCTTCACCATGCTTAAATACATTCAAAACAAGACGGCAAGCATCAATATGCTTAAAATAACACTTATCTCGAATATGCCATTCAGAGCAAGAAAGCAGATCAATGACATCATTAATCCCCTTTTCCCAAAAAATCTCTGCCGCTTTATAACTCCCAATACAGCCGAAAACCTTCCTTGCCCAGCCAATCTCTCAAGCTCTTCTCCCAATCATAATAGACAACCATGGCAGAACCCATTACGAAGCGATCACGCGTCCCTTCCAGCAGAACTTGAAAATCTTCTGAAACTTCCACAGCACAATCTATCGATACACCACCCCCATCGCGCGAGCAATCTCGAATCAACGACAGCGCCATGTTGTCGGCATCTTTCTCAATACACTCGTCACTCAATTGAGACAAAATACGCTCAACGATATTCTCGACATAGAATCTATGCCTTTCAATTATCAACCTCCTATCCATGCCTCCCATCCTTACACAAATCCGCTGTTTCATAAAGACCTCATTCTGCAATTCAAACAAAAACACTCTCATAAAGCGCGTCACGTTCCTAATGCCGAGATATGTACAACACCTCTCACTTAACGTAACTTTGCCAAGTCACGCAATCGTTTTGTTACCAACCAACGTACGGTACGGTTCAGCCCATCCTGTCGACACCGGCGCCTCCCTTGTTGTCCCCCCCCCTGCGCAGGGCCTGCCTCACGTTCTCCTTCGTCAGCGCTGCCCGTAGCAACGCCGATCCTGCCCCCCGTTCATCATGACGCGGCGCGCATGGCTTCCTCGCTGGCAAGTTCGCCCTGCCGAACAGAGCCTTGTATCCGGTTCTTGTCAATCAGCTCACAGATTGCGCCATCACGTCTCCTCCCAACAATCATCTTTTCACTGTCTATTCGTCGTGAAAAGACCCCGCATGCAGTTGCACTTCGCTTCACTCGCCGTGATCAACTTGAGACGGGACTTACACCCGCAGGCGTGCCCCCCATGCTGGACGAACCACGCAAAAAGCCAGCACGAAGCCTGCCCCTTCCGAATAAGAGAACTGATCCCATTAAAATTTGCAAATCCCATCTTAGGCAAATAAAGATATTCCAACACCAGCCCAACCCTAAAGCATCGAATCAAGCCACATCACGAATCACATGAACCCATCACCAATTTCTTTGCAAATCAATTTCGGTAGTTTGAAAATAGGCTCAAGTTCTTCCCGAAGGCCGTCACACCTCGTCTTATTTTGAATACCCAATAAGAATTCACCAGAACCCCTAACCCAAAGACGAACCAAAAACATGATATCAACCAGGTCGAACCCAAGTTCTCCGGACGACAACAAGATTTCTTTCCCTAAACATTGATTTTCAATATGCCGTTTAAGACAGACTCTCGCCTGTTCTAATGCTTCTTCCAGCATAAATTCCTCTGTGAGAGCGACCGATGCCCCATCAGAAGGCCACCACCCAAAATTAATTATCTTTGACTCCATCTTAATATTCGCATCAAGAAAAATGCAAAACATTTCTCCGTAGAACTTTCCGGACTTACGAAACGAAGTCGTGATTACAACTGCAGGCTTACCAAACCGGGTAACTTGAGCACTATAAACCCTATACACAACCAATCTCCTTGAAAATCAATTATTCTTAAAACAAACACCCGCCAACTCACGCCAGCGGGTGTTCGTTCTCTTTCAGCCTATCCGGGTCATACCACAACCCGGATCCGAATCAGACAAGCGTCTGATTAGCGGCACTCGGCGGGAGCGAAGCGAGACTCCAGCGTACCAGGGGTACCGTAGCCTGCCGAAGCACCCTTGGCCTTGCAACGCCATTGCAGTGCATCCTGGATCGGAGAGAACAAAGCGTTTGCAGCCGGCAGCGCGGCCGGGCTAGCCGCCGTCGCGCCAGCAGCCTTGGCCATGGTGAAGGGTGTCAGCGTCAGCGTGTTGGCGCCATCGGCAGCAACACGAGCCTGATACGAGATCGTGATCACACCCGATGCCGGGGTAATCACAACCGATTTGACGTTAGTCGACGAGGCCGGTTCGTTATAACCGGTGGCATAGCCTTTCGGATACGTGGTCGCGTCGTTCGCACCCGACGTAGCAATCTCCGCCACGTTCAGCTTGGCAGCAGCAGCCAGCGACAGGCCTTCCGACACGCGAGCGCGGATCGTGTAGTCCTGGTAAGCCGGGATGGCCACGGCGGCCAGAATACCGATGATCGCCACGACGATCATCAGCTCGATCAGGGTGAAACCTTTTTGAACCTGTTTCAGCATCATGTTTGGACTCCTTGTCCAATGAGGTGAGGATGTGTTCGGGTTTCGCCTGGTGGCTGGCCCGGTCGCTTTTCACTTCGACACCCACCCTGTAGCGAGTGCCGTGCCAGCGCATGGCAACGGCATCTCTGGCCCGACAAGTGGCGGACCCTGTTCCGGCCCGTGACGGAGTCCACGGTCAGCGGACGCAGCTTGCCGTCCGGCCTGTCGTGGTCGGTCGTTGTTGGGCAGCCACAGGTGCCGTGGGGTGACGTATTGCGTCAGGGGGTGACGCAGAGGGGCAGGTTAGAGGTGGGCAGATCTGAACGTCCACAGCATGTCGCTGCATTGGACACATTCCAAGATAGCTACTGTTCCCTCTTGATAACTGTATAAAAAATCAGTATTCTGCGATTGTGCCCTTAAGCCACGGCTTGATGCCATGGGGCATCAGCTCACAGCCCTTCTTCCCTGCGGCTTTGCATGAAAGCACCTGCTTCAGAGCTCATCTCATGTCCACATCCCACGATCAGAACTTCAAGAATCTGATCATCGATTACCCCCGTCAGGCGCTGGCTTTCTTCGCCCCCACCGAGGCTGCCAGCCTGCCGCCCGACGTGAAGATCACCTACATCCGGCAAGAGCTACCCAAGGACCGACTGGGCGATCGTTTCTTCGAGATGGATGTTCCGCTTCTGGTGGAATGGCCCAACGGCCAGCGTGAGGCCCTGCTCTTCATCGTCGAAGAGGAAACGAAACCCGGCCTCTTCTCCATCCATCGACTGGCCATCTACTGTCTCACGCTGGCTGAATTCTCAAAGACGGAGCGCGTGGTTCCGGTGGTCATCTTCCTGCGCGGCAGCACAGACATTCCGCGCGACCTGCATCTGGGCAGTGAACAGGGCAGCTACCTGGACTTCCGATACATCGCCTGCGTTCTGCCCGAGATCCCGCTACACGAACACCTGGACAGCGACAACCTGGTGGCTCGGCTGAATCTCGTGAACATGCAGTACAGCCCCAGCCAACGCATACACGCCTACGGCCACTCCATCCGCGGGTTGATGACACTGGAAAGCAATCCATCTAAGCACTTGAAATACATGAACTTTATCGACAACTACTGCACACTTGACGATACTGAGAAACAGCGGTATAGAGAACTTTACAAAGCGGAGGACGCCCAGATGATGCAATGGACAGAGCGGGTCAAGAACGAAGGTCGGCAGGAAGGCCTGCTGGAAGGCAGGCTGGAAGGGCGCCTGGAAACATTGGCCGACCTGGTATCGATGCGCTTCGGGCCCATGGACGCGACCACCCAGGCCCTCATGCACGCCGCCGACGACGAAACCCTGAAGCGCTGGACACGGAACGTGCTCACCGCCCAGACGCTGGAAGAAGTCTTCCGGATTCAGTAAGAGAACATCGGCCAGCAATCCGGCCGTATCAGGGTAGCCCCTCAAGCCCCTGCCCCTGCCCCTGCCCCTGCCGCAAGCCAAGCCAAGCCAAGCCAAGCCAAAAACAGATTATCAACCCCGAACAGGAATCATCCTGCAACCGCTGGCGCTATACCCAAAATAAATAACGAATCGCGCCTTTAAATCCGTCTGCAGACGGAGCTTTCGATTATACAACGCCCTCCTTGATTTCGTTGATTCTTGTCAAGAGCCATGCGTTTTTGCAGATGATTCACTGCTTTACGACCTCCTGCCGGTCCTGCTCTTTTGTTATGGTGAGCACTGCTCTCCCTCTTTCATAACAATTAGGACAAGCACCATGAGCACCACAAGACGGCAATGGTTGAAGACGGGCGCAACGGGCGCTGCGGGGCTGGCTGCAGGCAGCCTGCTGCCGGGCGCGCTGAAGGATGTCATGGCGGCCGAAGCTGCCGAAGGGGCCACCGGCGCAGAAGCGGCTGCCAAGGCAGCAGCAAGTGCACCCGGCTCGGCCGGTTTCACAGGCGAAGTGGCGCACGCCACGCACTATGGCCCGTTCATCGGCACGGTGAAGAACGGCCGGCTGGAAAAGGTGGTGCCGCAGGCCTCGGACAAGCGCCCAACCCCGATGCTGACGGAAGGGGTCATTGCCCGGACTTATGACAAGACGCGCGTTGCAGGGCCCATGGTGCGCAAGTCGTATCTGGAAGGTTTTCGCACGGGCAAGACGAAGCCGGCGCTGCGAGGCAAGGAACCTTTCGTGCAGGTGAGCTGGGATGTGGCGCTGGGGCTCACGGCCAAGGCCATTCTGGACACGATCGAGAAGTACGGCAACGAGGGCTGCTTCAGCTCCTCATATGGCGGCTGGTCGCACGCGGGCATTTTCCGGCCCAATGTGCTGCAGGGGCGTTTCTTCAACCTGCTGGGCGGCTCTTCCATGACTTCGGGTGATTACTCGGCTGGTGCAGGCCAGATCATCATGCCGCTGGTGCTGGGTGACCTGGAGGTGTATTCGGCCCAGACCAGCTGGGAACAGGTGGCCAAGCACACCGAGGTGCTGGTGTTCATCGGCAGCGATCCGAACAAGAACAACCGCATCGAATACACGGTGGCCGATCACGAGATGTTCCCGAACTGGGAGGCCATCCGCAAAGCCGGGGTGAAGTGCATCTCCATCAATCCGCAGCGCACCACGACCGATGAGGTGATGGATGCAGAGTGGGTGCCCATCATTCCGAACACGGATACGGCACTCTTCCTGGCCATGAGCCACCACCTGCTGGTGACGAATCGCTGGAACCGCGATTTCATTCAGCAGTACACGGTGGCTTCGATCGTTTCCGTGCCTATCTGGAAGGCAAGGACGCAGACGGCACGCCGGCCAAGACGCCGGAATGGGCCAGCCGCATCACGGGCATTCCGGCCGCACGCATCCGGCAGCTGGCAGATCTCTTTGCCTCGAAGCGCACACAGCTTGCGGGCTCCTGGGCCATCCAGCGCGCGCACCACGGCGAGATGCCGTATTGGGCCATCGTGAACTTTGCCTGCATGCTGGGCAACATTGGCCTGCCGGGCCAGGGTGTGGGCTTTTCCTGGCACTATGGCGGCGGCGGCACGCCGCAGTCGGGCGCAACGCCCCCCACGGGGCTTTCGCAGGGTCGCAACGCGGTCAAGAAGATCTGCCCGGCCTCGCGCATTTCCGAGATGCTGAACAACCCCGGCAAGGAGTTCACCTACAACGGCAGCCGCTACACCTATCCGAAGGTGAAGCTGATCTACAACGCCGGCAACAACTTCATGTCGCACCAGCAGAACCTGAACGAGCTGATCCGTGCACTACAGAAGGTGGACACGGTGGTGGTGCAGGACTGCTGGTGGACGGCTTCCACGCGCTGGGCCGACATCGTTCTGCCCGCCATCACCACGGTGGAGCGCAACGACATTTCCTCGGGTGGCACCTACAACATCAACAAGTTCTATGCAATGAAGCAGGTCATCGCCCCCGTGGGCGAAGCACTGGACGATTTCGAGATCTTCCGGCGGCTGGCCGAGCTGTGCGGCGTGGAGCTGGGCTTCACCGAAGGGATGGAGCCGATGGATTATGTCCAGGCTACCTACGAGAAAAGTTCGGCCGCGAAGATCATGCCCTTCGAGGAGTTCTGGGAGAAAGGCGTGGTCACGCTTCCCACGCCGGAAGCGGCCCACAGCTGGGTTCGGCACGGTGACTTCCGTGCCGATCCGGTGAAGAATCCGCTGCACACACCCTCGGGCCGCATCGAGATGTATTCGGCCACCATCGAGAAGATGAATCTGCCGGACTGCCCGCCGATGCCCAAGTGGCTGGAGCCAGGCGAGTATCTGGGCAATGCGAAGGAGGGTCAGGTGCACGTGGTCAGCCCGCACCCGTACATGCGACTGCACTCGCGGATGGCCAACGCCGAGCCGCTGCGCAAGACCTATGCGGTGCAGACCCGCGAGCCGCTGCTCATCAACACGCAGGACGCCAGGAAGCGCGGCATCCGCGATGGCGATCTGGTGGAGCTGTACAACGAGCGTGGCGCGCTGGTGGTGGGCGCCCGGGTGTCGGACCGCATCATGCCCGGTGTGGTCAGCATCTATGAAGGTGCCTGGCCGCAGCTTGACAGCAAGGGCCGCTGCAACAACGGTCTGGTGAACTTCATCACATCCAGCCGGCCGGCCAGCGGGCTCACGCAGGCCGCCACGGCAGACACCTGCCTGGCCAGCCTGCGCAAGTGCACCGACGCCGATCCGGGCGGCAGCAAGGCCTACCAGGCACCGCGCATCATCCAGAAGACCAGCCTGAAGATCGACGAAGCCGTCTTCGGTCTGGATCGGGCAGCCGCGCTGCGCGAGAGAGCCATGGCGTCAATGTCGCCGGGCGAGAAGATCTTCTACCAGCGTTGCACGGTCTGCCACGGCCCGCGCGACCCGGCGCAGTTCACACCGCGCCAGTGGCAGGGCATCACGCAGAGCATGTTCCCCCGCGCGGGGCTGAACGAGGAAGAGAAGAAACTCGTGCGTGAGTTCCTGATGCAGAACGCCAAGCCGGAGTGACCCCGTGAAATGCCGTCTCCTCTTGCATGGGACGGCACGGCGTGCGTCTTCCTGCTGAAACTGCAAGGAGCAAAGGCCGCCAAGGATGCAGTCCCCGGCGGCCTTTGTGCGTCTGAAGCGCTCCAAGCCGCCGAGGACGACGTTCGCAGTGGCCTGGGGGACTACCTGGCTTTAGTGTGACCCACTGACAGCCCGCTCCGGCAGCTCGAAATCGACGAAGGCAGCCTCGGAATAGCCAATGGCCTCTGCAATGGAGCGCGACTTTCCGAGCAACCGCCGGTATTCCTCATAACTCATCAGAACCTGGTCGTTGCGCCCTTCGTCGGTAATGAATACCGGAGAGATCCTGGCAAGCGATCTGGCCTCTGCCAGCCTTTCCTGGAACTCCTGGGCTGTCATTCGTCCATTCATAAGCAACCTCTACCAATGAGTTTATTGTGATCAAGATACTACATGACCTACCCCCCTTCAAGAGAGGCAGGCTCCTGCTCCCGAAGCAGACAGGCCATGAAAGAGCTTGAGGGTATTGCGTCTCTAATAAAATCAGTAGCTTGCCAACGCAAACAATCCGGCGAACTTACGGTCTGCACGACAATGGCACACACCCGTAACCGGATCGGCTGGCAGAATCCCGGCGTATCGGACGAAGAGACCGCAACAAGACCGCATCATGTCATCACAAGAAACCGGCATGGGGCACGATGGCATGGGCGCCCCACCCGGCCCAGAGGGCCTCATTCCCCAGGACGAGGCGTTTTCCAGTGGGCCATTGCTGACGCATTATCTGCAGCATCTGCTGTGGTGGTTCCGCGAAGGGGTGGAGCCGGTGATGGCAGTGGACGGCCACGCCGGGCGTGCCAGCGTGGGCACGAAGACGCCCTGGCTGCAGGGGCACATCGGGGTTCAGGTGTTCGAGAGCGGCATTCTGGCCGCCGATGCCACGGGTTCGCTGGCCCTGCCCTACCGGTCGCGCTATGAGGAACATCACTACGCCCCCCATGTGGCCCTCACGCTGAAGATGAGCGGAGGCATGAGCTGGACGGACCTGCGCGGGCATGAGCATCATCATCCGGGGGTTCAGGAGCTGTGGTTCCAGACCGGCATGATGGAATGGCAGAACAGTACGATCCATGCCGGACCATGGTCGTACTGCCATGTGTCGATGCAGGCGCCCGTGCTGGAGCGCTGGCTGGCCGATGATGTGTTGGCCGACGATGCCCGCCGGCTACTGGAGCAATGCCTGCAGCCGCGCCCCCGGGGCACGGGGGCCATTCGCATCAGCAGCCTGCCCGACACCATGCTGCAGCCCATGCAGCAGCTGCATGCGCTGCTGTCCACGCCCGGCATGCTGATGGCCGTGCCGCTGGCCCAGCAGCTTCAGGTGGAGGGGCTGGTGCTGATGCTGCTGGGCCAATGGCTGGGCCTGCCGCCGCAGCCCTTGAAGCGCCGGCAGGGGCAATGGCGACGTGCGGTGGATGACGCCATCGACATCATCCAGGCGGAATACGGTACCGAACTGTCCATCAGCAAACTGGCCTGGCGGGTGGGTACCAACGAATGCTATCTGAAGCAGGGTTTCCGGGAGCGGCTGGGCATGGGCGTGGCCACCTTTCTGCGGCTTCAGCGGATGAAGGTGGCGCTGGCCTTGCTGGAGGAAGGCCGCCATTCGGTGAAGGAGATTGCCCATTATGTAGGCTACAGAAGCCTGGGGCATTTCTCGCAGGCCTTCCGGGCGGTGCATGGCCACCTGCCCTCCCAGGTACGCGGACGAAACCGGTCATGAGCCTGGTTCTGGGGATCCTCTGAACAAGTCCCCGCGGCCGTCGCATCCCCGTAATAGGCGCATGACGGCGTTGCCAGAAAGACCGCCAGCTTCATGCAGTTTACTAATATATAAATAACAGAATCAGCGCTTGCCGCAACGCCACCACGCCTCGACCAGGAAACTCTCCGCTCAAGAAGCCCCTGATCCGGAAGCCTCCTGAGCGCCCACGGCATGCTGAAAGCATCCCCATGCGCCTGATGATGACCATCAAGACGGGAATCACGCGGGTCGATTAAACTGCCCTGTCCCGTTTTTTCTGGAGCCTGTCCATGGAATTCGATCTCCTCATCAGCGGTGCCGGTCCGGCCGGTCTTTGTCTGGCGCGTGCCCTGGCGGATACGGGCCTCACCATCGGTCTGGTGGAGCAGCAGCCGGAAGAGGCGCTGCGCGAGGCAGCCTTCGATGGTCGCGAGATCGCACTCACGCAGCGCTCGGCCTCCCTCATGCGTGAGCTGGGCCTGTGGAAACGCATCCAGGACGTGGACGGCGCGGCCTTCTCGCCGCTGCGCGATGCCCGCGTGTTCAACGGTTCCTCCCCCTTCGCCATGCTCATCGGCCACACGCTGACCAATCGCAGCGAGCTGGGCTGGCTGGTGTCCAACCATCACATCCGCCGCGCTGCCTATGCCGAGGTGAAGGCCGCGGCCGAGGAACACGGCCGCATCACGCTGATGACGGGCCAGCCCATCACGCGCGTGCTGGCACAGGGCGAAGGCGAGATGACCGAGGTGCTGCTGGCCGATGGCACCACGCACCGCGCACGCCTTCTGGTGGCAGCCGACAGCCGCTTCTCGCCCACGCGCCGTGCCATGGGCGTGGGGGCCAGCATGCACGACTTCGGTCGCACCATGCTGGTGTGCCAGATGACGCACGAAGTGCCGCACAACCACGTGGCGTGGGAGTGGTTCGACTATGGCCAGACGCTGGCACTGCTGCCCATGAACGACGACCCGGTCACGGGCGAACACCGTGCCTCCACGGTACTCACGCTGCCGCACCAGCGCATCGAGCCGCTGCTGACCATGGACGAGGCCGCCTTCGGCGAGGAGATGTCCCGCCGCTACCATGGCCGGCTGGGCCGCATGCAGCTCACCAGCACGCGCCACAGCTATCCGCTGGTGGGCGTGATGCCGCACCGGCTGGTGGCGCGCCGCTTTGCCTGCGTGGGCGATGCAGCAGTGGGCATGCACCCCGTCACGGCACACGGCTTCAACTTCGGCCTGCTCAGCATCGACACGCTGGCCGAAGAGCTGCGCACGGCCCATGCCTCCGGCAAGGACATCGGCAGTCCTGACCTGCTGGCCCGCTATGAGCGCCGCCACATGCTGGCCACGCGGCCGCTGTACGAGGTCACAAAGCTCATTGCCACCCTCTACACCACCGAGGCGGCACCCGCCAAGCTGCTGCGCAATGCCGCGCTGCATCTGGGTCAGCGCTTCACGCCGTTCCGCAAGCTGGTGGCGGCCTCGCTGACGGGTTCGCTGTAAGACAGCGCGGCAGCCGGCCGTCCCGGGCCGGCTTCAGCGTCAGCAATAAGCACGAAGGCAAGAACTGGGCGGAACAAACGCAGTCCGCCCGGCCAGGCATGTTTCCAACCGGGTCATTCGGCACGAATCCGGCTGCGGCTGTCATCATGGTCTTAGATGATGAGTCGCATTCCGGATGGAGACGCCGATGCCGAACGAATCGCCCCCTCCCAGCCCACACGAGCAGTCCTGCGATCCTCGCAGCCGGCCGGCCAGCACTGGCCGGGGGACCCCTCCGCCCTCCGCTGCACGCAACGGCAAGCCCAGCGCGTGGCGCATCATGGATCCGGTACGCGGGCGCATTCATGTGGCGATGGCGCTGGCCACCGTGTCCTCGGCGCTCAGCCTGGCGGCGCTGGGCTTTCTGGCCACCACACTGCATGCGCTGGTTCAGGCGCCCCGCACCTGGCCGGTGGGGCCGATGCTGGGCCTTCTGGTGTGCACCGTGCTGGCCTACGGGCTGCGCTTGCAGGCCTTCGACCGCTCCCACCTGGCAGCCTTCCGGCTGGAGGCGCTGCTGCGCACCACCATTGCCGAGAAACTGGCCGTGCTACCGCTGGGCGTGGTGCAGTCGCAGGGGGCGGGCCAGCTGGCCAAGGTGATCTATGACGACGTGCATGCGTTGCACGCTTTCGTGGCGGATTCCACGCCGCTGTTCGCACGTGCCTATGCCGCACCACTGATGACGCTGCTGGCGCTGCTGTGGCTGGACTGGCGGATGACGCTGGTGGCGCTGGCGGTGCCGGTGGTGGGCTTCGTGGTGCTGGGTGTCATCATGCACGGCAGCAAGGACATGTCGGCGCGCTACAACGCGGCGCGTGAGCGGGTGGCGGCTGCCATCGTGGAATTCGTGCAGGCCATGCCCGTGGTGCGCACCTTCGATTCGGGCAGCGCCAGCTTCGGCCGCTTCCAGCGTGCGCTGCTCGACTACCGGGCGATCCTGCAGGGCTGGTGGGATGCCTACAGTTTCTCGTCCCGGTTCTCGATGGCGATCCTGTCCACGTTGCCCACGCTGGCAGCGCTGCTGTGGGCCGGCGCCTGGTGGATGAATGCCGGCTCGCTGTCGTTCAGCACCTGGGTGGCAGTACTGCTGATCGGCGCGGGGCTGGCCGAAGCCTTCTTTCCGCTGATCAACCTGTACCACCTGGTGGAGCGGGCCCAGCTCAGCATCGACCGTCTGCAACAGGTGCTGGCACTGGAACCGCTGCCCGAGGTGCCAGCACCGGGCCAACAGCCGCAGGATGCTGGCGTGGTGTTCGAGCATGTAGGCTTTCGCTACACACCGGATGGCGAGGAGGTACTGCACGACGTGAGCTTCACGGTACCGGCAGGCAGCGTGACTGCGCTGGTGGGCCCATCGGGCGCCGGCAAGAGCACGGTGGCCCGGCTGATTCCGCGCTTCTGGGACGTGGAGCACGGCTGCGTGCGGGTAGGCGGTGTGGACGTGCGCGAGATGACACAGGACACGCTGATGCGCCAGGTGGCCTTCGTCTTTCAGGACACTTTCCTCTTCGACGACACACTGGCCGAGAACATTCGCCTGGGCAGCCCGGATGCCACGATGGACGACGTGATGGCGGCGGCTCATGCCGCGCAGGCGCACGAATTCATCATGGCGCTGCCGCAGGGCTACGAAACACGCGCCGGCGAACGGGGCATCTGGCTGTCAGGTGGGCAGCGGCAACGCATCACCATCGCGCGCGCCATCCTGCAGGACAGGCCGATTCTGGTGCTGGACGAGGCCACCGCCTTTGCCGATCCGGAAAACGAGGCGCTGCTGGTGCAGGCGCTTGCCAGGCTGATGCACGGCAAGACGGTGATCCTGGTGGCGCATCGACTTTCGACGATCATTGATGCCGACCAGATCCTGGTGTTCGACCGGGGGCGGCTGGTGGAGCACGGCACGCATGCCGGGCTGCTGCAGGCAGCGGAGGAAGGCGTCTATGCACGGCTGTGGAACAGCTATCAGGCGGCACAGCGCTGGAGCCTGCCCACACCGGCACAGACCACGCAGGAGGACGCACCATGAACGGGCACGAGACCCCCCGCCGCATCACGCCCTGGCGCGAGACATGGCGGCAGCTGATCCGCTCTGCAGCACCGCATCAGGTGGCGCTGCGGCGCAGCCTGCTGGAGCTGCTGGCGGCCGCGGCGCTGCAGGGGATGGCGCTGGCCTGCCTGTTGCCCATCTTCCGGGCGTTCATGCCGGCCGGTGGCCTGGCCAACGGGAACGGTACGCCCGGCTTTGGCGCCGCTCTGCCCTGGCTGGTGCTGTTCACCGTGCTGGGCGTGGCGGTGCAGGTGGTGCGCTGGCGCGCACAGGGCTTCGACTACACCGGCAAGATGGCGGAGGTGACGCACGTGCTGCGCAACCGGCTGGGCGAGCAGCTGCGGCGCATGCCGCTGCTCAAGCTTCAGGAAAAACGCACCGGTGAGATGAGCGCAGCGCTGCTGGGCAACGTGGACGATCAGCTGAACTACACGCTCACCATCGTCAACATGGCGGCGCAGGCGGTGGTGACGCCCCTGGTGGCCTCCCTGCTGGTACTGGCCTGGGACTGGCGGCTGGGTTTGGGCATGCTGCTGGTCTTCCCGGCCATCCTGCCACTGCACCGCTGGCGGCGGCCAGTCTTCGGCCGCGGCGTGCGCATGCTGGGACAAGCACAGGAGCGCACGCAGGGCGATACGCTGGAATACACACAGGGGCTGGCGGTACTGCGGGCGGCACGAAGCGCCGGTTCCCGCGCGCAACGCCTGCAGGAGAGTTTCTGGACCCTGGAAAGGTTGCAGCGCATGGGACAGCTCAAGGGCGCACGGCCCAACGTGATCGTCACCAGCGTGGTGGAGGTGGGCCTGCTGCTGGTGATGGCAGCCGGCGTGACCTGGGTGACACAGGGCTCGCTGGACGTGGCCGTGCTGGCGGCGGTGACCGTGATGCTGTCACGATTTGCCGAACCGCTCTCCACGTTCATCAGCATGACGGCGATCTTCGAGATGATCGAGGCGGCGCTGGAACGCATCGAGGCGCTGCTGGCCATCCCGGCGCTGCCGCTCCTGCAGCCGGTACAGCAGCCCACGCATTTCGACATTTCGTTCGAGCAGGTGGATTTCCGCTATGCCGACGATGCCCCCTGGGTGCTGCACGGTTTCGATGCCCGGCTGCCGGCGCACGGCATGACGGCGTTGGTGGGGCCTTCAGGTGGGGGCAAGACGACGGTGACACGGCTTCTGATGCGGCATGCCGATCCCTCGGGCGGCACCATCCGGATCGGCGGGGTGGACATCCGCAGCCTGGAACCGGAAGCGCTGAACCGGCTGGTCTCGGTGGTGTTCCAGGACGTGTACCTGTTCGACGATACGGTGATGAACAATATCCGCATGGCCCGACCGGAGGCGAGCGATGCCGAAGTGCAGGCGGCGGCCCGGACGGCGCAGTGCCTGGATTTCATCGAACGGCTGCCGCAGGGATGGGACTCGCCGGTAGGCGACGGCGGTGGACGACTATCGGGCGGCGAGCGCCAGCGCATCAGCATCGCACGGGCGCTGCTGAAGGATGCCCCCATCGTGGTGCTGGACGAGCCGACAGCGGCACTTGACACGGAAAGCGAGCGCGCCGTGCAGCAGGCCATCGAGGTGCTGGTGAAGAACCGCACGGTGATCGTGATCGCGCATCGACTCTCCACCATCGTGGGAGCGCAGCAGATCCTGGTGATCGATCATGGCCACGCCATGGAGCGCGGCAGCCATGCCGAGCTGCTGGCGCATGGCGGCCGCTACGCGACGATGTGGAACGCGCAGCAGCAGGCGCGCCAGTGGCGGGTGTAGAGGCTTTACCCAAGCCCCTCGCCTCACACCATCAGGCGTTTTCCTCCCGGTTCTGCCCATGGCCCCGAGCTGGATCGGGATGGGTACGAACGATGGCCGGCACGCCAACCCACAATAAAACGGCCCCGGGCAACATCGTTGCTCGGGGCCGTTTGTTCAACAGGCGGTAGAGCCGTCAGTGACACCCGCCCCCCGAGCCACCGCTGCACTTGTCACAGGTGCCGCAGTCACCGCCAGCGGCGGATTTCTTTTTGAAGATGAATTTGCGCAGGACGTAGGCAAAGGCCGCGATGACGACGACGGCCACGATGAGATTCTCGATCATCAGAATATCCTCGACGTGATCTGGTAGACGATCATGGCCATGACATAGGCAAGTGCCAGCAGGCCGAAGGTGATCAGGAAGGTGGTTTTTGCTGATTTGGTTTCACGCCGGATCACGGCGAGCGTGGAGGCACACATCGGCGCGTACACGTACCAAGCCAGGAAGGAAAAGGCGGTGGCAATGCCCCAGTTGTTGTGCACGATGGGAATCAGCGCGTTGCTCACGGCATCTTCCGAACCGGCGCCCACGGCATAGACCGTACCCAGGGCGGCCACCACCACTTCACGGGCGGCAATGCCCGGCACCATGGCAATGCACATCTGCCAGGTAAAGCCCAGCGGTGCAAAGATCGGCTGGATCAGGTGGCCCAGCATGCCGGCAAGGCTGTAGTCGATGGCAGCCCCAGTGGCGCCCTCGGGGGCAGACGGGAAGCTGGTCAGCGCCCACAGCACCACGCTCACCGCAAAGATCACGGTACCGGCGCGCACGAGGAAGGCCTTGACGCGATCCCAGAGGCTGGTGGCAATGTGTTTGAAGTTGGGCATACGGAAGGTGGGCAGTTCCATCAGCAGCGGGAACTGCTGCACGTTGCCCTTGCTGCGGGCCATCCACTTGAGCACCCAGGCCGTCAGTGCGGCCGAGAGAATGCCGGCCAGGTACAGCGCGAACAGCGTGAGCCCCTGCAGGTTGAACACGCCCCACACCGTCTGGTTGGGGATGACGGCGGCGATGATCAGCGCGTAGATGGGCAGACGGGCCGAACAGGTGAGCATCGGCGCGATGGCAATGGTCACCAGCCGCTCACGCGGATCCTGGATGGTGCGGGCCGACATGACGGCCGGCACCGCGCAGGCAAAGCTGGAGAGCAGCGGGATGAAGGCGCGCCCCGACAGGCCCGTGCGCGAGAGCAGGTTGTCCAGCAGGAAGGCCGCCCGGGGCAGGTAGCCCGAGTCTTCCAGCAGCAGGATGAAGGCAAAGAGGATGGTGATCTGCGGCAGGAACACCAGCACGCTGCCGGTACCGGCAATCACGCCGTTGACGAGCAGGTCGGAGAGCAGGCCCTCCGACAGGTTCGCGCCCACCCATTCACCGAATGCGTCGAACAGGCCCTGGATGCCATCCATGACCGGCGCCGCCCAGGTGTAGACGGCCTGGAAGACCAGCAGCAGGATGGTGAGCAGGATGAGCACGCCCCAGAACGGGTGCATGACGACGTTGTCCAGCTTGCGGTGCCAGCTGGGCAGCGTGAGTTCGGTCTCGACCACCTGCGTGAGGATGTCCTCGACCTGTTCGTACAGCACGTTGCTGTCGAGCGCTTCCAGCTTGCGTTCGGCCTCGGCCGGGTCCAGTTTGGCTACATGGCCGCGGGGCAGCGCCAGTGCCGCAGCTTCGACGGCCTGCACGCCACTCTTGCTGATGGCCACGGTTTCGAGCACGGTGGCGCCCAGCAGTTCGCTGAGTTTTCTGGCGTCGATCTTCAGGCCGCGGGAGCGGGCCACGTCGCTGAGGTTGAGCGAGATGACCATGGGCAGGCCGAGGGTTTTCAGCTCCAGCATCATGCGCAGCGTCATGCGCAGGTTGGTGGCGTCGGCCACGGCAATGATGCCGTCCGGACAGACCCCGTACTTGCCCAGCAGCACGTCACGGGCCACCGCCTCGTCGGGGCTGGTGGTGCGCAGGCTGTAGGTGCCCGGCAGGTCGATGAGGCGCACCTCGCGGTCACTGGTAAAACGGCCTTCGCGCCGGTCCACGGTGACGCCGGCATAGTTGGCCACCTTGGCGTGGGCGCCGGTCAGGCCGTTGAAGAGCACGGTCTTGCCGCAGTTGGGCGCGCCCAGCAGTGCAAAGGTGGCGGCCTTGCTGTGGCTGGGCTGGGCAGCGGTGTCCAGATGAACGGGCTGCGCCAGGGTGGCAGAGGAAACTTCGGCCATGATCAGCGGGCCTCCCTGGAATGGGTTGAAACAGAAGAAGTCTGACCATGGCCATGCGGCACGACCCGGCAGAGGATCTTGGCAGCCTCGGGCTCGCGCAGGGCAAACTGCGACTGGTTGCCCAAGCGCACGGCAAAGGGGCCGCGCCCCAGCAGACCGGTGGCAATGACCATCAGCGGGACGCCATCGGAAAATCCGAGGTCGGCCAGGCGGCGGCCCACCATGGGGTCCAGGTCGCCGAAGACCGGATTGGGCGCGATGCGCTCGATATGCGCATGGGCCCCTTTGTGAAGCTTGGATAGAGGAAGCGTGGTCGTCATGATCAGGATGCGTTGATCTGTTCTTGTTAACTGGCGCAGAAGGCTTCTCGTTTCCCTGTCCGAGGAAACGTGCTAACGAAACGGGACAGAAAGCCGGGGTCAATCAGGATTCAGCCTTACTCTACGCCACGAAACCCGTCCTTTCAAGCAAGACTGATAATGCCTATCAGATATTATCATGGAGATAATCAGTTACTCTACTGCATTGATATGGATCAACAAATCAGGGGCTGTCGATTTTTCATGGTCCATTAACATGTAAATAAGATGCTCTGGAACAAAAAAGCCCCGACAGGCGGGGCTTGGGGGACTGCGACGGCGAAGGCCGCAATGGTCAGTGCAGCTCGCCGCTGCGGCGCTTCTGGATGAAGTCCCGGGTCTCGGACACGATGACGTTGGACAGCAGCAGCAGCGCAATGAGGTTGGGCACCGCCATCAGGCCGTTGAACACGTCAGCTGCCGCCCAGACCAGACCCAGATTGACGCCCGCACCCAGCAGCACCGTCACGACGTAGACGATGCGGTAGATGGGCACCGCTTTCTCGCCGCCCAGATAGGAGGCGCACTTCTCGCCGTAATAGCACCAGCCCAGGATGGTGGAATAGGCGAAGAAGACCAGGCCGAAGGTAACCAGCCAGCCGCCAGGGCCAGGGAGCAGGTCGTTGAAGGTGTGAGAGGTGAGTGCAGCCCCCGTGTCGCCACTGGTGGCATAGAGGCCCCCGATGACCAGCACGATGCCGGTGATGCTGCAGACGACCAGCGTGTCGAGGAAGGTACCCGTCATGGAGACCAGAGCCTGCCGGCAGGGATGATCCGTCTTGGCCGCCGCGGCAGCAATGGGCGCCGAACCCATGCCGGATTCGTTGGAGAAGACGCCGCGCGCCACACCGTAGCGAATGGCTGTGCCAATGGCGCCCCCCACCACGGCGTCCAGTCCGAAGGCCGAACGGCAGATGAGTTCGATGGCCGGGATGACCTTGTCGTAATGGATGAAGATGATGGCCAGCCCCCCCACCACGTAGACGATGGCCATGAACGGCACGATGAACGAGGTGGCCTTGGAGATGCTCTGGATGCCGCCCAGCACCACGACGGCGGTCAGCACGGTGAGCACCACACCGGTGATCCAGGGATCAATGTGGAAGCTGGCATGGATGGCCTGGGCCACCGAGTTGGCCTGCACCGAGCTGCCGATGCCGAAGGAGGCCAGCACGCCAAACAGGGCAAACAGCACCGCCAGCCACTTGATGCCCAGGCCACGCTCGATGTAGTACATGGGACCACCGCTCATCTCGCCCTTGTCGTTGGTGATGCGGTACTTGACGGCCAGCACGGCCTCACCATATTTGGTGGCCATGCCGAAGAAGGCGGTGATCCACATCCAGAAGACGGCACCAGGGCCACCGGAAACAATGGCGGTGGCCACACCGGCGATGTTGCCGGTACCGATGGTGGCCGAGAGCGCGGTCATCAGCGCCCCGAAGTGGCTGATGTCGCCCTCGTGGTCCTTCTCGTGTTCCTTGGGAGGCGAGAAGGCCTGTTTCAGCGCCATGGGCAGCATGTGGACCTGCAGGAAGAGCAGGCGAAACGACAGGTAGATGGCGGTGCCGCCCAGCAGGATGAGCAGGGGTGCCCCCCAGACGTATCCGCCCAGCCAGTCAAAGAAGTTCTGCAGTGCCTCCACGGGTTGCGCTCCTGTGAGTTGTGTTCTGTGAGGGCGTCTCCTGCCCTGCTCGGGAAGCGCCCTGCCCTGAGGAATGATGCAAATTCGCACCAGGGCAAGAGTTTAGACAATTTTGCCGGGCGCTTGCTGCAGTACGGTGACTGCCCGGATTGGTGATTGCCCTAGGAACCCGGCGCGGCATTGCCGTCGAGCGGGGGCATGCCCCACAGCGTCCCCACCAGCAGGATGGCAACCAGGAGCACGGTGACAATGAGCGCCGAGAGGGTCCAGCTTCGCTCGGCCCGGCGGTTCATCTGCAGGAAGTACACCATGTGCACGATGATCTGGACGACACCCAGACCCATGATGATCAGGGCGGTGCTGGCCGTGTCCTCGAAGGCGTCGGTCATCACCAGCCCGAAGGGGATGAGGGTGAGGATGACGGCCAGGAGGAAGCCGATGTTGAGGCCCGTCCCGCTGACGCGAGGAAGCTGCCCCAAGGGGTCAGAAGCAGGCGGATGCCGACCTGCCGCCGCAGGGGGGCTGGAATGCCGGGGGGCGCTCATGACAGGGATCCGATCAGGTGGACGAGGGAGAACAAGGCAATCCAGACCACGTCCAGGAAGTGCCAGAACAGGGTCAGACACCGGATGCGGCGCCGGTTGGCGGGGATGAGGCCATGCTGGCCGACCTGGACCAGCAGGATGATCAACCAGACCAAGCCGAAGGCAACGTGCAGCCCATGAACGCCCACCAGCGCGAAGAACGCGGACAGGAAGGCGCTGCGCTGCGGCGTAGCCCCCATCCCGATCATGTGGTTGAACGCATGGATCTCGACGCCCAGGAAGGTCAGGCCGAACAGGCCGGTCAGGGCCAGCCAGCCCAGGGTGGTGCGCTTCTCGCTGTCCTGCATGGCCACGGCGCCATGGCCGCCGGAGAAGGACGCGCACAGCAGCAGGGCCGTGCTCAGCGCCACAAGCTTCAGATCGACGATGTCCGCCCCGGAGAAGCCGGTTGCGTAGTTCCGCCCCAGGGCGGCGTAGGCCGCAAAGAGGCAGGCGAAGAAGAGCAGATCACCGATCAGGAAGAGCCAGAAGCCAAGCATCGTCCCGTTCTCGGGGTAATGCGCTTCCGTCAGGTGGAACTGGCGGGTACCGGTTTCGGCCGGTCCCTGGCGGGACAGAGTTGCGCTCATGTCAGAGGGGGCGGATGCGGATCATGGACGGATGCGGATCATGGACGGGAACGGATACTCAGACGTGACGGGTCAGAAGCCGGGTCCGGCCTGCCTCGGTACGCTCGACCTGGGCTGCCGGGATGGGGAAGCACCGCCCATGGCTGAATGCATGGACGATGATGGTCCCCAGCAGCACGATGAAGCTTGCGCCGGCCAACAGCCACATCTGCCAGATCATGCAGAAGCCAAAGACCGCGCCGAGTGCGGCGATGGTGAAGCCGGCCGCCGTGTTCTTCGGCATGGGGATGGGAATGAACCCGTCGGTGGACCGCACGTAGCCGTTGCGCTTCATGTCCCACCAGGCATCGATCTCATGCACGACCGGGGTGAACGCAAAGTTGTAGTCCGGCGGCGGCGAGGCGGTGGACCATTCCAGCGTGCGGGCATCCCAGGGGTCGCCCGTCTCGTCGCGCAGCGCAGGGCGCCGGATGAAGCTGTGTACCAGCTGGGCGATGAGGGACAGGATGCCCACCAGGATCAGACCAGCACCGCTGGCAGCGATGAGGAACCCGATCTGCAGCGATGGGTCGTCGACGTGGCTCAGGCGGGGAGGAATGCCCATGAGGCCCAGCATGTAGAGCGGCGTGATGGCGAGCCCGATGCCGAGGAACCCGCACCAGAACGAGAGCCTGCCCCAGAACGGGATGAGCTGATAGCCGAAAGCCTTCGGGAACCAGTAGGCGATGCCGGCCATCAGGGCATGGACCACGCCCCCCAGGATGACGTGGTGGAAGAAGGCCGTGACGAAGAGGCTGTCGTGCAGCACGTCGTTGGCCGGCCGCACGACCAGCTGCACCCCGGCCAGGCCTGCCACGACAAAGATGATCAGAAAGCCGAGCACCCACATCATGGGCACCTCGAAGCGGATGGCGCCCCGATACAGGGTGAAGACCCAGTTGAGGACCATGGCCCCGATGGGGATGGCGAAGGTCAGTGTCGAGAGGCCAAGGAAGGTGTCCGTGTGGGTTCCAGCGCCCAGGGGCAGGAGGTGGAGCAGCGACACCAGGACGGCCAGGAGGGTGACGCTGCAGGTGGCCCCCACCATGGCGGCGTAGCCGAAGAGGCGCTTGCCGCAGAAGGTGGTCGTGATCTCGGAGAAGATGCCGAACGCGGGCAGCATCAGCACGCAGACCTCGGGAAGGACCCAGGCCCGGATGAGGTTCACGTAGATCATGGCGTTGCCGCCCAGATCGTTCGTGAAGAAGTGGGTGCCGGCAAAGCGGTCCAGCGCCAGCAGGAACAGCGCGGCCATGAACACGGGGAAGATGGCGATGATCAGCGCGTTGGCACACAGGGCGCTCCAGCTGAAGAGCGGCATCTTCATGAGGCCCATGCCGGGGCAGCGCATCTTCACGAGGGTGACGATGAGGTTGATGGCCGAGAGCATGGTCCCGCCCCCGGCAATCAGCAGCGCCCACACGTGATAGTCCACCCCCACGTCCGGGCTGAACTCGATGCCCGAAAGCGGCGGATAGGCAAGCCACCCAACCTGGGAAAACCCGCCGACAAACAGCGAGAGCATCACCAGCACGGCGCCGAAGGCCGTCATCCAGAAGCCGAGGTTGCTCAGGAACGGAAAGGCCGTGCCCCGCGCGCCGATCTGCAGCGGCACGAGGTAGTTCATGAAGCCCGTGATGAGCGGCATGGCCACAAAGAAGATCATGATCACGCCGTGGGCCGTGAGGATCTGGTCGTAATGATGCGGTGACAGGTAGCCCGGGCCGTCGCCGGCGGACAGGGCATGCTGCAGGAGCAGCATCAGCGCCCCGGCAAAGCCGGGCAGCAGCATGACCAGGCCCAGCACGATGTACATGAGGCCGACGCGCTTGTGATCGACGCTGGTGACCCAGTGGCGCCAGAAGCGTCCCCACATCCCGAAATAGCTCATGCTGCCCACCCACACCAGACCGCCCAGGGCGACGGCGACGAAGAGGGCGAGCAGGACAGGCTCGTGGAGAGGAATGGCCTCCCAGGTCAGGCGGCCCAGCAAGAGTTTGACGGTGTCGGCTTGCTCGAACATCTCGATCTTTACCAGGTGGCCCGGGCGCCCGGCGACGCCTGGAAGGTCCAGAAAGCACGGTGACCGCCGAAACCGCCGGCGGCCAGGCAGAGTACCGCAGTTACGGGGCGGCAGGGGAAGCAGGGACAGCGGGTACAGCCGGCATGGCGGGCTTCGGCAGAGGCAGCGGACTGTGGGCCTGCATGTCGGTGGCGTGCATCATCGGCGTGCACAGCGCCTCGGACACGTAGGAGCGAAAGACCGTGATCTCTCCCCGGTGGGCGGGCCGGTTGATGGCCTCGCGGATCACACCATCGACGCCCAGGCGACCCAGACCGCCCTGCGCGTCGATGGCCAGGATCATGTCGGAACACATCCGGTCTTCCTCGACGCAGCGCAGGCGGATGCGCTCGTACAGACCAGGATCGACGCTGGCGTATTCACGCACGTTCTCGTTGACGCTGGGCTGGGCCAGCCTGAGGTAGTCGGCGCGGGTGAGCGGACCGGTACCGCTGCGACGCACGTTCTCGACCCAGGCGGTGTAGGCCTGGTCGTCCAGCCCCAGAAGCCGGAACTGCATGCCCGCAAAGCCGGCGCCGGAATAGTGGCCCGAGCGGCCCACATAGGTGCCGGGCTGGCTGATGACCGCATCAAACTGACTCTCCGTACCCGGCAGGACGCGAACCGTGCGGCCCAGCGCGGGGACGTGGAAGGTGTTCATCACCGATGAGGCCGTCAGCCTGAAATGGACGGGACGGCCGACCGGCACGGCCATTTCGTTGACCGTGGCGATGCCTTCTCCGGGATAGATGAAGAGCCACTTCCAGTCGAGCGCCACCACCTGCACGTCCAGCGGCGCGACGCCGGCATGAGCGGCATGGCGCGCGTGGGTCTTCGCCTGCGGGTTGATGGGATCAGGCGTGGGCGTGCTGCGGACAGCGACGGAGGCCAGCGCAACGACGATGATCAGCGGAACGGCCCACAGGGCGATCTGCGGCCAGGGAGCGCGGCGGGCGTCGGGGGCACCGGTGGCCGAGACATTGCCGGCCCGGTAGCGCCATGCAAGGAACAGCGCCAGGCCGATGACGGGCACGATGACCAGCAGCATCAGCCCTGAAACAAGCAGGAAGAAGTCCCTGCCGGGCTGGGCCACGTGGCCGGACGCCTCAGGCGCGGCCAGGTTGCAGCCGGCGGCCAGGCATGCAACGGCCAGCAGGGGCAGCAACGTGGGCAGGCGGTGAGCAGTTTTCATGCCGGAAATGGTGTCTGAAGCGCCAGAGAAGGCCCGAGCCCTTCATCGGCACGACTCTGGCCCCCTCCCCCACAGGGAGGGCAGGCGGATGAAACGACACGGCATGCGACAGCACGGGCTTCCTGCCCGGCGACAACGCCCGCAAACGACAGGAACATGCAGCCCGGCAGCAACAGACAACTACATGAAATGCCGGCGAAAAGACCGCCGCCGACGGCTGCGGCGGTGAGGGAATGTATCAGGCCTTCCCCATGCTCCGGCGTGAACCGGATACCATGGCGCAATGATAGCGATTCCACCGGTATCGCTCAAACTGACGCCGACCCTCTCCGGGAAACCGAGGACAAGCCCCCCATGATGATCAACTGCGTCGTCTATGCCGACGGCAAGCGCCAGGCCGACATCGCCATCGACGAACTGCCCCACGTGCTGGCCAGCAGCGAGGGATTCGCCTGGATTGCGCTGAAGGACCCGGTACCGACCGAGATCCTGATGCTGCAGGAGATCCTGGACCTGCCCGAGCTGGCGGTGGAGGACACGCTGCACGGCGGCCAGCGCTCCAAGGTCGAGGAATACGACCGGATGCTGTTCGTCACGATGAAGGTGGCCGAACAGTATGACGGCGAGATCCATTACGGCGATCTTTACATCTTCGTCAATCCACGCTTCGTGCTCTCCATCCGCAACAACGTCCGGCGCGGTTTCTCGGATGTGCGGGCCCGGGCCGAACGCGAGGTGGAGCTGCTGCAGCAGGGTCCGATCTTCGTGCTGTATGCACTGACCGACGCGGTGGTGGACCGTTTCATCCCCATCGTGGACGATCTGGAGGAGCAGCTGGAGTCCGTCGAGACCGAGATCTTCCGCGAGCAGCCCACGCGCGAGATGATGCTGCGGCTGCATTCGATGAAGCAGGACGTGACGGAGCTTCGCCATGCCGTGCCGGCCGTGCGTGACGAGCTTTTCCTGCGGCTATGCACCAATCGCGGCACCCCGACGGGCGGCGACGGGCTTCAGGACTACTTCCGCGACGTGCACGACCACCTGCAGCGCATCACGCTGTCGCTGGACGGGGTGCGCGACGGCATCCTGATGGCCATGCAGGTGAACATGTCGCTGATCGGCCTGGAGCAGAGCGAGGTGAGCAAGAAGCTGGCGGCATGGGCGGCCATCTTCGCCATGATGACCACGCTGGCCGGCATCTGGGGCATGAACTTCGAGTTCATGCCCGAGCTGAAGTGGAAGATGGGCTACCCGGTGGCGCTGCTGCTGATGGCGGCCATCGGGCTGATCCTGTATCGCCGCTTCCGCAAGGTCGGCTGGCTGTAGTGCCAGCCGTCATGTGCACTGGCCTGGGCCAGTGCTGCCCCGCGGCCCTGACGGGCCGACGGGGAAAGATCCGAGAGGATCAGAACGCCGGGATGATGGCGCCCTTGTACTTCTCTTCGATGAACTTCTTGGTCTCGGGCGAGCGCAGCGCCTTCATCAGCTTGGCGATGGCCGGCGACTCGGCGTTGTCCGGGCGTGCCGTGACGATGTTGGCGTAGGGGGAATCGGCCCCTTCCAGCAGCAGGGCGTCACGGGTGGGCTGCAGGCCAGCGGCCAGCGCGTAGTTGGTGTTGATCAGCGCCAGGTCGGCGTCATCCAGTGCGCGCGGCAGGAAGGCAGCGTCCAGTTCGCGGAACTTCAGCTTGTGGGGGTTCTCGGCCAGGTCACGCGAGGTGGACAGGATGTTGGTCGGATCCTTCAGCTTGATGATGCCGGCCTTCTGCAGCAGCAGCAGCGCACGGCCGCCGTTGGACGGATCGTTGGGCAGCACGACGGTGGCGCCGTCCTGCAGATCGTTCAGGCTCTTGATCTTGCGCGAGTACAGGCCGAAGGGCTCGACGTGCACGGCGGCTTCGGGCACGGGCACGATGTTGGTCTTGTGTTCCTTGTTGAAGGAATCCAGGTACGGGCGATGCAGGAAGAAGTTGGCGTCAACCGCCTTGTCGACCGTGGCCTGGATGGGCTGCACGTAGTCGTTGAAGACGCGAACCCGAAGCTCCACGCCTTCGGCCTTCAGCTTGGGTTTGACGAATTCCAGCAGCTCGGCGTGCGGAACCGGGGTGGCGGCCACACTGAGGGTCTCGGCCTGGACGCCGGCAGCGGCCAGGGAAAGCACGGCAACGGCCGTCAGGCGGCGGGCAAGTTTCTTGATCATCGATATCCAGTTCGCAGATTGGAAGTGAAGGATTGGCACAATGAAGCCCAGCATACTGGCATTGTTGTGCGGTTTTGTGCAAGCCTCTTCCATCCTGATGACGGTTTGTTACGTCACATTTCGCATATGATCATGCATCACGTGTACAAATGATTCAGGGCGGATGGACAAGATTCAGGCGATGTCCACTTTCGTGGCCGTGGTGGAAGCCGGCAGCTTCGTGAAGGCGATGTCGGTGCTGGGCATCTCGAAGGCGGCGGTCTCGCGGCATGTGGCCGAGCTGGAGCAGCACCTGGAAACGCGTCTGCTGCAGCGCACCACGCGGCGCCTTTCACTCACGGCCGAGGGCCAGCGCTACTTCGAGCGCTGCAAGGAAGTGCTGGCGGCGGTGCAGGAGGCCGAGTCCGAGATCCGCTCGCGCAGCGGCGAGGCCTATGGCCGGCTGCGGATCTGCGTGCCGTACTCGTTCGGCATCCTGCATCTGGCGCCGCTGTGGTCCACCTTCCTGTCCGAGAACCCGCAGGTGCAGCTGGACATCGTGCTGTCGGACCGGATGGTGGATCTGGTGGAGGAAGGCTACGACATGGCGGTGCGGATCGGCGTCCTGACCGATTCCGCGCTCATCAGCCGGCGGCTGGCCACCACCCGGCTCATCCTGTGCGCCACCCCCACCTATCTGGAACGCCACGGCACCCCAAAGGTGCTGAAGGATCTGGCACACCATCGGGCCATCGTCTACAGCTATTCGGCCCGTGCCGGGGAATGGAGCTTCGAGGGCCCGGACGGGCGCGAGACGGTTCAGAGCGAAACCCGACTGTTCGCCAACAACGGCGACACCTGCCTGCGTGTGGCGCTGGATCACCAGGGCATCGTGCTGCAGCCGGACTTCATGATCCACGAGCACCTGCGGCGGGGCGAACTGGTGCAGATCCTGCCGCAATACAACACGGGGGAGCGCAACATCTATGCGCTCTACCCCACCCGCAAGCTGCTGCCGATCAAGGTGCGCCGGCTGGTGGACTTCCTGGCCCGCGCGCTGGAGCGGCCAGTGTGGCAGCAGCCCGGCGGCGACGAGCCGACACGGCCGACGACCGCCCCCTGACCCTCAGCCCTCCGACATCCCGCGCCTGCCTGCCCTCCCGTTCCGCACGATGGCTCGACGGCCGGGCTGTCGGGCTGCCGGGCTGTCAGCCCTGCACAACAGGATGTGCCTGATTCATGACTGGGCCCCGGCCCCGGTCGGCAGCTTGCCCAGCACGTAAGCATCCATCGACAGGAACTCGTCGTCCACCCCGCCGTCCAGGATCTCCAGCCCTTCTTCCAGGCGGCCGGCGCCCAGCGCGAAGGGCAGGCCCACGAAGTGCTCCTCGGTGGGATGCGCCCGGGCCGCGTCGGGAGCCCGGCGACGATAGTCCAGGATGGCCTCGACATCGCCTGCCTGCAGCTGCTGGCGGATCCAGTCTCTGAACGCATCGACATAACCGGGATCGCCCACCCCGGCTCGTCCCCTCATGCTGCCGAAGACATCGCGCAGGTTGTGGGTGAGGCTGCCCGAACCCACCAGCAGCACGCCTTCGGCCGCCAGCGGCGCCAGGGTCTGACCCAGCGCGAAAGCGCCGGCCGGATTCGCCCAGGACGGCATGGAGATCTGCACCACGGGCACCTTGGCCTCGGGCAGCAGGTGCATGAGGGGTACCCAGGCACCGTGGTCCAGGCCCTGTTCCGTGTTCAGACGCACGGGCACACCAGCACCCGCCAGGATCTCGGCGGCCAGACGCGCCACTTCCGGTGCGCCAGGCGCCGGATAACGCAGGCGGTAAAGCTCTTCGGGGAAGCCGCCGAAGTCATGAATGGTCTCAGGCTGAGGGCTGGCCGTGATCTCGACCTCGAAGTCCGTCGACCAGTGGGGCGACAGCACGAGCACGGCCAGCAGCGGCGGCAGGCGGCGCCCCAGCTCGGTCAGCAGCGGACCTGCCTTGCTGAGACGCACGGCAAACATCGGGGATCCGTGCGAGACGAACAGGCCGGGCAGCGGCGTCCTGGGCACGGGAGGCACTTCCGACGATCGGTGTGCCTCCGGGGTACGGGAAGAAGATTCCATGGTTGTCAGTGTCCGGTCAGCCAGGCAAAGCGCACGAGGAACAGCAGCGCGATGATCCAGGTCAGCGGGTGAACGTCGCGCCAGCGACCGGTCAGGGTCTTGAGCGCCACATAGGAGATGAAGCCGAAGGCCAGACCGTTGGCCACCGAGTAGGTGAACGGCATGGCCAGCGTGGTGATGACGGCCGGCACCGTTTCGGTGCTGTCACGCCAGTCCAGATCGGCCAGGTCGCGCACCATCAGGCAGGCCACGAACATCAGCGCAGGGGCGGTGGCATAGGGCGGCACCACGGCGGCCAGCGGCGAGAAGAAGAGCGCCAGCAGGAAGAGTGCGGCCACGGTGAGCGCGGTCAGACCCGTGCGGCCGCCGGCCTGCACGCCGGCAGCGCTTTCCACGTAGGCGGTGGCACTGGAGGTACCCAGCACCGAGCCGGCCACGATGGCCGTACTGTCGGCCATCAGAGCGCGGCGCAGGCGACGGTCCTGGTCCGGCGTGGGGGTGCCCACATACAGGCCAGCGCGACGGGCCACGCCCATCAGCGTGCCGGTGGCGTCGAACAGCTCGACCAGGAACAGCACCAGCACCACGTTGACGAGACCGCCGGCCAGCGCTCCCTTGATGTCGAGCGCCAGGAACGTGGGCGCGATGGAGCTGGGAATGGACACCACGCCCTCGAAGTGGTTGCCGCCCACCAGGAAGGACAGTGCGCTGACCACGAGAATGCCGATGAGCACCGAGCCCGTCACTTTCAGGTAATCAAGCGCCACGATGAGGAAGAAGCCCAGCCAGGCCAGCAGCACGGGGATGGAGTGCATGTCGCCCAGCGTGACCAGGGTCTTGGGCGAAGCCACCACGATGCCCGCGTTGCTCAGGCCGATGATGGCCAGAAAGAGCCCGATACCCGCCGAGGTGCCGGCCCGCAAGGTCTGCGGAATGCCGGTGATGAGCAGCGAGCGCAGCCCCAGCGCAGAGATGAGCAGGAAGAGGCAACCCGACAGGAACACGGCGCCCAGCGCCGCCTGCCAGCTGTAGCCCATGGAGCCCACCACGGTGTAGGCAAAGTAGGCGTTGAGGCCCATGCCCGGGGCGACCGCGATGGGATAGTTGGCGTAGAGCGCCATGACGATCGTGCCCAGCGCCGACACCACGCAGGTAGCCACGAACACCGCGTCCTTGGGCATGCCGGTGCTGCTCAGGATGGTCGGGTTGACGAACAGGATGTAGGCCATCGTCAGGAAGGTGGTGACGCCGGCCAGGATCTCGGTCTTGACCGAGGTGCCGTGTTCGTTCAGCTTGAAGGTTCTGTCTAGAAGAGTGGGCATGGGGGCTCCATCGCGGACGATGGCCTGAACGGCGCATGCCGGCTGGCCCGAACGCTGCGGATCGATGATCCGACAACGGCCCCTGGCGCTTGCCGGCAGGCAGAAGGTAAAGGACAGGAAGACGAAAGGCGCGAGCCACGCAGCGCAGCCCGCAGCAGGCGGAAAGATAGCCGAAAAAACCACGTTCGTGGCGCCAGGGCCCGGACGCACACAGGCCGGCACAAGGCCGGCCTGACTTGGCGAGCGACCGCTGCATGCACACCCCGATCAGCCGGCTGCCGCCCCGAAGAAGGCGGCCGGCAGGGGCGGCAGCAACGGTCAGGCGTCGATCACTCCGGCTGCGGCACGGCCAGCGGCGTTTCGCGCACCGTGGTCTTGCGGCCGTCCTGGATGGTCTCGACGCGCTTGAGCGCTGCATCCACCTTGGCCTTGCTGTCGAGCAGCGTGTAGGTGATCTGGAACTCGCGGCTTTCCTTCGGCCCGATGGTGGGCACCAGCTTCAGGTCACGCTGGTACTTGCGGTTGTACGAGAAGCTGGTTCCCGGCTCCAGGCCCGTCACATAGCCCTGCTTCTCGGTGTCGGTGTTCTTCCAGAGCGAGAACGCGGGCAGCTGGTTGACGTTGAAGGCCAGGCTCACGCCCAGCTGGCCGGCGGCGTTGTGCAGCACGGCCAGCGTGTTGCCATCCGCATCGCCATACGGGAAGACGTTGTAGACAGTCTCGTCATAGCCGCTGGTGGGGCCGCGATAGGTCTGCCAGGTGGCCAGATCCTGCTTGGCATAGTCGTTGAACGGCGAGACCTCGCGCACCGGCGCGGCAAACTTCGCATCCTTTTCCAGCAGCGGAGCACCGAAGTTGCTGTGATAGAGCGCCTGGTATTCCTTCGGATAATCGCCCTGGTTGGTGAGCTTGTCATGCACGGTGAAGGCGGTGGCGCCCGGCACGGTGTTCAGCTCGGTCTCGATCACGTAATCGACCTTCTTGAAGGCCTGCTCGCGCAGCAGGCCCTTCAGGCGGATGGTGTAGGGCGGCTTCTCGTCGACGCTCAGCACCACCTTCGAGGCCGGGATGTTGGCGGCCAGGCCATGCAGCGTCAGCAGCGTACCGTCGGTGTCCTTGCCCGGGTGACCCACCCATTCATAACCGCAGCGGGTGACCAGCTCGTTGAAGCCCTCCAGCCAGCCCAGGCCATTGCGGCCCGTCAGCTCGATGAAGGACGGGTTGACCACTTCCTTCACGGGGGAATGCCAGCCCAGCCGCACGTCACCGGCCACGGCCTGCAGCACGTTCATGCCGCGGGTGGGCACGACGGTGATCTTCATGGCACCGGTGTCGATCTCGACCAGCATGACACCTTCCTGCCGTCCGCCATGCAGCGTCTTCGTGGTGACGGTGAAGGGCGTGGCACTCTTCACCCCCAGCGACTTGCTGGTGATGGTCTGATTGGCAGGCGCCTTGCCGGCATCCAGCAGGACGTGATCCCGGGCAAGGGTGGGGCCGGCGACCAGCATGGCACCTACACCCAGAGCGATGGCAGAGGTCTTCATAGAGTTTGACTCCTCGATCGACACAGGAACCGGCCCGAACACGCCAAGCCGGATAGAAACTGTTACTTTAGTTTAATTTCCGTCCTGGTGCCGCGGAAAGCCGACCCTACGCCTCGTCTGCCTTCTCCGGCTCGAACCACTGCACGCGGCCATGGCCGGCATCGTCCAGCCAGGTGCGGAACGCCTCGACCTGCGGTTCGGGCAGCTGCAGCTGCACGCTGACATCGGCCGCGTGCGCCACGTCCAGCAGCACGCCCTCGCGGGCGGCGAGTTCGCGCCGCAGGGCCCCTTCCAGTTCATAGCCCACCCGGCAGCCCAGCACCACCTGTCGAATGATGGGCACCCGCTCGGCCTGCTGCAGCGCCGTGGCCACCGTGTCGGTGTAGGCCCGCACCAGCCCTCCGGCCCCCAGCTTGATGCCGCCGAAGTAGCGCACCACGGTGGCCAGCACGCCCTCCAGCTGCTGATGACGGAGCACATCGAGCATGGGGCGGCCGGCGGTGCCGCTGGGCTCGCCGTCATCGACCGCCGCCGACTGCCCACCCGCCAGCAGGGCCCAGCAGACATGGACGGCCCCGGGATGCAGCGCCTTCAGGCGTGCCACCTCGGCATAGGCCTCGGCACGCCCGCTCACCGGCATCACCCGCCCCAGGAAACGGCTTTTCTTGATCAGCAGTTCCGATTCCACCGGCCCGGCCAGCGTTGCCCACTCCATCGTCCCTTCCCCCGGAACTCTGTCCGACAAGTTTACGCATTCATACAAATAGCAACCAACACGCCCCATTCGCAAAAGAACATCCATGCTTTGCCGTCATTGATCGGTCAGGACACGCTACGATTGCCGGATCCGTCATCCTACACTGGACATACCCATGCGCCTTCTGACTCCGCTTGCTCTTGCCCTGTCGATGGCCGGCCTGCTGGCCGGCTGTGCCAGCACCGGCATCGACTCCGATGACCCCCACGCACCGATGCACGAGGGCCGCAGTCCCGCCCAGATGTCCGGCGCAACGAGCAGCGCGGAGATGGACGCCGCCCCCGGCAAGTCGGAAACCGTGCGTGGCGACGGCAAGCCCGACTGGGCCGCTGTCTACGAGACGCCCCCCGGCACCCGCTACCGCGAGCAGCAGCTGATCTATGTGGATCGCCGCAGCCTGCGCGAGCACAAGCTGGACAAGCTCACCTACTTCACGGCCACCACCCGCGAGGTGCGGCCCGCCTTCAGCGGCGCCCGCATCCAGGAGCTGGCCGTGCTGTGCGAAGGCGCGCCCATCGCGCCCGCCACCTCGCTGCGTGGCGAGGGCAGCGAGAACAGTGACGGCAGCTACCGCATCAAGCGCGCCAAGGACCCCATCAGCTCGCTGTCGCAGTTCTCCACCCAGCGCATTCCCATCGACGCCCGGGTGCCCAGCACCTTCGTGGTGAGGGCCATCTGCATGCTGGGCACCGACCCGCACCGCTGACCCCTTTCCCGAGTGGGGCCTGCACGGCAGAGGACACGCCCTGCCGTGCATCGGCACGTGTCCTGCGGGTGATCCGGAAGCCCCCGACACGCTCTATACTTCCGGCGGCGTCCGGTACGCTCCGTGCCTGGCGCCCGCCCCCGCATTCATGGAGACATCATGCCCAACTCGGCTGCTGAAGCCCCGCTGAACAACCCATCCCTGTTCCCGCAGGGCACCCACAAGTCGCTGCTCACCGTGGTCGCGGCTGCCGTCATCTCGTGGGTGGTGTACTCGGTGCTTCCCTACGACATCCCCGCCAACAAGGGTCTGGCCATCCTGCTGTTCGTGGCCATCCTGTGGTTCACCGAGGCCCTGCACATCACCGTCACCGCACTCATCGTGCCGGTGCTGGCAGCCGTCAGCGGCGTGCCCGGCATGGGAACCAAACAGGCCCTGGCCGGCTTTGCCGACCCGATCATCTACATCTTCTTCGGCGGCTTCGCGCTGGCCACCGCGCTGCACGTCCAGAAGCTCGACCGCAAGATCGCCCTGTGGCTGATCTCGATGTCGCGCGGCAGCATGCTGGTGTCGGTTCTGGCACTCTTTGCCGTCACCGCCTTCCTGTCGATGTGGATCAGCAACACCGCCACCACGGCCATGATGCTGCCGCTGGCCATGGGCATGATGTCGCACCTGGATCCCGAGAAGGATCGCAAGACCTTCGTCTTCGTGCTGCTGGGCATCGCCTACGCGTCCAGCGTGGGCGGTCTGGGCACGCTGGTGGGCTCGCCCCCGAACGCCATCGCCGCCAAGGCGCTGGGCCTGGACTTCCGCGGCTGGATGAACTACGGCCTGCCCATGATGCTGGCGCTGATGCCGCTGGTGCTTTTCTCGATGTACGTGCTGCTGCGCCCCGACTTCAGCCGCAAGGTGGATGTTGGCAACAGCGAGCCCATTCCCTGGAACCTGCCGCGTCTGCTCACGCTGCTGGTGTTCATCGTCACGGCCATTGCCTGGATCCTGGGCGCCCAGATCAAGACCACCTTCGGCATCGACAGCCCCGACACCGTGGTGGCACTGGCTGCAGCCGTCACCGTGGTGGTGCTGGGCCTGGTCACCTGGCGTGACGTGGCGGCCAACACCGACTGGGGTGTGCTGCTGCTGTTCGGCGGCGGCATCGCGCTCAGCAGCCTGCTCGACAAGTCCGGCGCCTCGCTGGCCCTGGGTCAGGCGCTGGCCTCGCAGTTCGTCACCACGCACCCGTTCATCGTCATTCTGGCGGTGGCCGCGTTCATCATCATGCTGACCGAGTTCACCAGCAACACGGCCTCCGCCGCCCTGCTGGTGCCCGTGTTCGCCAGCATCGCCACCCAGCTCAACCTGCCCAAGGAAGCACTGGTGATGGTGATCGGCATCGGTGCCTCCTGCGCCTTCATGCTGCCGGTGGCCACGCCGCCCAACGCCATCGTGTTCGGCACGGGCCTCATCAAGCAGCGCGAGATGATGCAGGTAGGCATGCTGCTGAACGTGCTGTGCATCATCCTGGTCACGCTGTGGGCGTATTTCTTCCTGGTGTGAGGCTGCCCCGATGTGAGGTGACCCTGATGCGAGGCTGCATTGACACGAGGCAGCCTCACTCAATGGGGCCAGCCCTGTCCGGAGGGCGGATGACACGCTCACGCTGCCTGCAGGAACATACTGCAGACAGCCAGCCCCGACACCACCACCAGCCCAACGGCCAGCACGCTCACCTGCACCCATCGCAGCTCCGATACGGCCCCCTGCGGCGCGAGCTGCACTGCCAGCTCCACCTTGCTGGGCGATGCCATCAGCAAAAAGGCCGCCGCCACGTTGTGGATCGACAGAAAAGCCAGCACATCCACGCCCAGCGCCCGGGCGATCTCCGCCTGGGTGGTGGCCAGCATGGCATTGGCTCCCGAGGTCGAACCCGTGATGAAGCCGCTGACAGCCCCCACAAACGGGCCGATGCCAAGATAGATACGCCCCCCTTCCGCCAGCGCATGGGCCAGCCAGGCGGCCATGCCGGAAACTGCCATCACAATCCCCACCAGGATGAACAGCCCCGTCACCGGCGCCACCCGCTGCCACGAATGCCAGGCATTGAGCCGGGGCTGGGCGTCCAGCCGGCCGCCCGTGAACCAGATGGTTGCCACGAACAGCCACAACGCCGGCGAGGCCACATAACGCCACGCAGGCGGCAGACCCAGCGCCTTGATGAACAGGGTGGCGGCCAGCACACCGCCCAGCAACAGGGCATAGGTAATCAGGCAGCGGCGTGCAGACGGAGAAAGCTCACCCCGGCCACGTCCGCCAAACCCCAGATAAAGCAGGGTGACGAGCGAAGTCCCCAGCGCCCCCGCCGGTGCCGTGCCAAACAGCCAGTTGGACAGATAAATGACTGCCCACAGCAAAAGCCCGGATGCCGTGCCGAGCAGCCACGCGCGGATGCGTTCATGCGGTGCCGCTGCCAGCCAGGCAGCCACCACACCGGTCACCACGAAGGGCAGCACACTGTAATGTGCCGACCCCATGCCCAGATCGTAAAAGGAGAGCCCGGCCATGTTGGCCCCGATCAGGGTCCCCGGCCCCATGGAGCCCCAGGGCACCGTGGAAAGCCCCAAAAGCCCGATCAGGGCAACCTTGCGGGGAGGCAGGCCCGCATGGGCGAGAAGAGGAATGCCGATGGTGATGCCGATCCCGAAGCCCGTCATCGATTCGGCAAACGGCGTGATGCCGTGCACGATCAGCAGCACCGTGCCGATACCCGGCCCGGCGCGATCACGAATCCAGCACGCCAGATCCGCCTGTGCCCCCGAGTGCTGCAACACCTGCGACATCCACAGGCCGCCGCCGATGATCATCAGCACCTCCAGCACGATGGGCGTCCAGCGCACCACAGCCGGCCAGACGGAAGCCGGCGCCACGGGAAACGCCAGCACGACCGCCAGCAGGGTCGCTGCCAGCCCCAGCCAGGCCGCACGCAGGGCACTGATGCCCGCCAGCAGCGAAACCACCACTGCAAGAATGGGCAGACCGCTGAGCAGTGTGTTCATGGTGTCTCCTGGTCATGCTGATATCTGGCCGCTGGTCCCTTCCAACGGGTCGGGCTCTTGACCGGAGCGTATCATGGCAGCCGACTGCCAGCAGCCCGGCCCCGGTAAAGCCAGGAATCCCCCCCCCGAGACTATCCCCCAGAAGGAGCCATCCCGGAGGCTCCCTTCACGGGCGGCTGGCGTGCTCCCGCAACCACTGTACCCGCTGCGTCAACCTGCGACGCCAATCAGCGGCCAGCCCTTCGGTCTGGGCCAGCGCCTCAAGCCGGTCGATATCAGGCCTCCGGTCGAGCACCCGGTCCCAGAATTCCGCCACCGAACAGGCGCCAGGCCTTCGGTCCATCAGCCGCAACACATCTTCCTCGGCCACCGCACCCGGCTGCAGCACCCGTGCATACCAGCCTGTCATGCGTGCATCCTGAATGTGACGCGAAAGCTCGCGCACGCCGAAACGGGCATTGAGTTTCCAGCAGGGCGAGCGTGGTTGGGTCAACTGCAGCGCCACCGAACCGACGGTGTACACATCGCCGATGCAGACCTCACCATCCAGCAGACCAGCCAATGACAGGTTCTCGCCGAAGGCGCCGGACCCGAATGGCTCATCCGGCGCGGAAAAAACGGCACGCAGCTGCGCATAGTGTTCTATGGGGTACAAGTGCACCGCTTTATCCGGGCCACCATGAAAGCGAAGGTCGGCGATCTGGTCATCGGCCAACCCATCAGAACCTACCTGCACAGGCCCATGCGCCGTTTCTTGCACATGCCTGTCAGGTGTCCGGTCTCGCCGACGACGGTCAGGCCACCGGCGAAGACGCCCAGAACACGGGCACGGCAACCTTCAAAAGCCACACCGGCAGGCTCCTTCGGAATCTGCTGCTTCATAATGATCGTCTCCTCCCTGCTTCAGCCAATCCCGCGCCTGACTCGCCCCAACCCCGAGACTGCGGCGAGGAACCATCATTCTCAAAGCCGGGCCAGCGCCCTGCGTGCCCGCGCCAGACTGGGCGAACGCTGTGCAGCCCTTTCGGGTGACCACACTGTCCTCACCCACTCCGTCAGGCGCGCGTTGTATCCCAATCCCTGGCTTGCCTTGGCCCCCTTCTTGATCACGAGGTCAACCCTGATGGCGCGTGGAGCGTATTCTGCCAACTTGAGCAGATGACTCTTGGGATCGGGTAGCAAGTCGGGCTCCGGAGGGAGCTTTCCTTTATTGCCAATGAGACTCCGCATGCCTTCATGATCCGCCATCACCCAGGATTCTATCTCTCGAACCGCAACACGGAGCAACAGGTTATCAGGAAGAACACCACGCGTACCGCGCCAATCCTCCAAAAGCGCCAAAGGACAATGACGATCATCGAGATCGGTAATAATCAAAACCGGCTGCCGGGCAGCCACCTGTCGCCATTTATCCATACCACTGTACAAGTACCCGGCACCATCACGCCTCAATTTGCGCAACGAAGAGCCGGCAAAGCGACTATCCTCGATCAGCCGGCAACCAATGGCCTCACTGAGTTCATCCTTGGTTGCCAACACAATACCCCTCACTTCCACAATCCCAATTGCTCCACACGCTGCGGCCGCGTCATCGGAAGAATTGTTTCTGCGACAGAAAGCCCATCCACAAGCATCTGAAGCTCGTCATCCGTCAATCCCCTGGCTCCTGAGCCCTCGCTTTCGGGAACCAAAAGGATAACCCCACGTCCATCAATACCCTTGTTGTCCAGCATCGCCTCGCTATGAGTACTGATCACAACCTGACGTTTTTGCTTTCGACCACGCTGAAGGCGATCAATGATCACAGGAATCTGCCTGACTACCTCATTATTCAGAGAAATCTCGGGCTCCTCCATCAACAGCATGGAACTTCCTTCAAGCAATGACCACAAAATACCAATCAGGCGCAACGTGCCGTCGGAAAACTGCTCCTCCGTCTGCCATCCGGCCTTCGGCCTGTGATGCTGATACATTGCCTCAAGGTGAGGACGCCCAACCTCGTCCCTCACGAAACGCAAGTCCCTGAAATGTGGAACCGCCAGGGACAGCGCCTCGCCGATTTTCCGAAGGCGTGCATCACGCGTTTTTTCTGAAGTCCTTGCAATACGATCCAGAAACCCCTGACCAAAGGGGTCGTTCTCGAGCCGATTCCCTCCTATCTGCTCCGAAAATTTCAACAACTGGGGGACCAGATGAAGATAAGTGATATTTCCAAAAAACTCCGCCAGCTTCCTGAACCGTGCATTGGCCGCGATCTGCTCGAGCCTGGTTTGAGTCAAAAGGGCACGGTCCCTGGCATCGTCATCGTCGGGGCGATTGATTATTCTCTGCTCACCCTCCCAAACCTCTTCTCTTGAAACAAGAATCCGCTGAGCCCCCTTCCCCTCCGGCTTGAAGCCAAGGACGTATCTCCATGATTCCTCCCCTTCATCACCATCATCAGATAGGCGAACATCAATCAACACCTCAGTATCGTTACGTGCATGCAGGCACCTGACTTTTACGATACCACCCCTGTCATCCACCGCACTCTGCAGCCCGCCCCCCTTTGGTTTGCTGATATCGCGCAGAAACCTGAATACATCCAGCAAGTTCGACTTCCCCGATGCATTCGGCCCCAGCAGATAACTCACATCCTGAAATCGGGCATCAAAAGCCTTGAAATTTCGCCAATTCTTCAGAACCAGGCGGGTTACCTGCATGAAAGGACTCCTTCAGACATCATTATCCACACCGAACGGTTCGTCATCATCGCCCAACTCATCATCCCCCGCCAGCGCCGCCTCCGCCTCGTCCAGTGCCGTGAAGCTCACCGTGCCCTCTTCAGGGCGCGACTCGGCCAGCGCCTCCACCCGCGCCACGAATTCCTGCTGGTCGATGTCCCCATCGATGTACAGCTCGCGCAGCGACCGGTACTCCGGGTCAGCCAGCAGGTCCACGCCCTGCCGCTCCATCTCGGCCTCGGCCTCCAGAAAGGCCTGAAGCTCCTTCAGGTAGCGGGCATCCATGCCACCGACCGACCGTGCGGCCCGGCTGCGTCCCTTCCCGGTACCGGTCTCGGCCCCCGTGGCCTGATCGGCTTCGTGCGCCTCGTCATCGGCCGGTGCTGCGTCGTTCATGTCGCTCATCTTCGTCATTCCCCGGGTTGTTCCCCATCCAGCAGCACATAGCTCACATCACGGAAGACGCCCACGCGCCCCCATTCCTCGATCTCCTGGCGCAGCGACTGGTCGGTAAGCGGGTGCTGCTCGGCCCAGGCTGCCGGCAACGCGATCACCCAGCCCGCCTCGGGGCCACCCGGCAGCGCGCGGATGGTGATGGGCGTCTGGCGGCCGTCGCGCCGGCGCTGCAGGATGACGGCCAGCCGCAGACACAGGATCTGCTGCCATTGCGCCATGGTGGGCTCCAGCGCACGCACCTTCTTGAGGCCGCCGCTCTGGGCCAGCACGAACAGCGACAGCTCCTGCTGCTCCATGGCCGAGAAGCCCGGCAGGTCCGCATTGGCCAGAATGTAGGCCCCGTGCCGATGCGCGTTGTCGTGGGCGATGAAGGAGCCGATCTCACGGATTCGTGCCGCCCAGATCAGGCTCTCGGGCTTGCAGCCCGACGGGGTGGGCCGTCCGTAGCCCGGCACGCCAGCCCCCTGCTCCGAAGAGGCTGCGTCCGATCCGGCCTGCGCCACGACGGTCTGCCCCGCATCCGGTGCAGCCCCGTCCTGCCGCGAAGCCTTCAGCTCACGCAGCAGCTGGCAGGCCACGTCCGCCACCTGGCGGCCGTGCTGATCGTCCATCCGATAGCGTTCCACCAGATGGCTGATGGTGATCTCGCGCTGGTCGGCGCCCAGCTCGCGGCCCAGCAGGTCGTAGAGGATGCCCTCACGCAGGGCCGAGTCGCAGTAACCCATCGCCTCGATGCCGAACTCGTCGAACACCGACTGCATCGCTGCCAAGCCACCGGCGATGACCGGCTGCCGGTCGGCGCGCAGCCCCGGCAGATCGGCCAGCGCATCCACATGGCCGGCCGCCACGCACAGGTCCTCCAGCAGCGAGAGCCCTTCGCGGGTGATGGCCGTATGGCCGAAATTGGCGTTGACCAGCGCCAGCAGCGCCTTGGCCGTGCCCGACGTGCCCACCGCGTACTGCCAGCCCAGTCGCTTGAAGCCGTGCACATGCGCCGCCAGCTGCTCGCCACAGTGCAGCCGTGCCTTGCGCATGGCCGCCTTGGTGATCTTGCCGCTGCTGAAGAACTGCTGCGTGAGCGCCACGCAGCCGATCTGCAACGACTCGCGCCGCCGGGGCTGTTCGTCCACCCCAATGATGCACTCGGTGGAGCCGCCGCCGATATCCACCACCAGTCGCAGCTGATGGTCAAGCGGCAGGCTGTGGGCGGCCCCCAGGTAGATGAGGCGCGCTTCCTCGCGTCCGGCCACCACCTCGATGGGGTGCCCCAGCACTGCGCTGGCCTCCTTCAGGAAGGTGCCAATGTTGTGCGCCACCCGGAAGGTGTTGGTGGCCACCGCCCGGAAGGCTTCCAGCTCCAGGCCCTCCAGCCGCTCGGCAAAGCGCCTCAGCGCCTGCAGCGCCCGCTGGCGCGCCTCTTCGGACAGCTCGAACTGCCGGTCCAGGCCGGCGCCCAGCCGGACCGCTTCCTTGATCTGGTCGAGGATGCGCAGCTGGGGACCGGCCGAAGACTGGTCGATCTCGGCCAGCAGCAGCCGGAAACTGTTGGAACCCAGGTCAACGGCAGCCAGGGGCCGTCGCGGCAGGGAATCGCTCATCGAATCATCTCGGGATTGGATCGATCGGCATTCTGCAACAAAACGGCTACACAGGACACCCAAGCCCGACATCATCCTGATGTTTCCCTGCCCGACGCAACAGCCTGAAAAGGCGACCTCCAGACCACAGCCCGGGGTCAGCATCCGCCAAGCCGGCAGGCGGCTGGGCTAAACTGGCGGCAATCCCGAGGATCCCGCGTGAACGACACCGCCACTCCCCCCCTGCCCCCGCCGCTGGACCGTGAGCAGGGCATCATCGCCTTCAACCGCCGCGTGCTGGCGCTGGCCGAATCCCCCAACGCCCCCCTGCTGGAGCGGCTGCGCTACATCACCATCGTCTCCAGCAATCTCGACGAGCTGTTCGAGATCCGCGTGGCCGAGCTGAAGGAAATCGCCCGAAGCAACACCCCGCTGGCGGCCACGGCACGCGCCAGCATCGCCACGCTGGCCGTCAGCGCCCGCGAGCTGGTCGAGCGCCAGTACCAGGTGCTGCGCGGCGACATCCTGCCTGCGCTGGAAGCCGAGGGCGTGAAGGTCTTCTTCCCTGCCCAGTGGGACGACGCCCTGCGCAACTGGGCCTACCAGGTCTTCATGAGCGAGATCGAGCCACTGCTCACCCCCATCGCCCTGGACCCGGCCCATCCGTTCCCGCGCATCTCCAGCAAGACACTCAACTTCGCCGTGGAGCTGGACGGCCGTGACGCCTTCGGCCGCCGCCCGGGCCTGGCCATCGTGCAGGCGCCGCGCGTGCTGCCCATCGCCTTCAAGGTGCCTCCCGAAGTGGCCGGCGTGCCGCACGGCATCGTGCTGCTGTCGTCCATCATCAAGGGCTTCATGAGCGAGCTGTTCCCCGGGCTCACCGTCTGCACGCAGTGCTCGTTCCGCCTCACCCGCAACAGCGACCTGTTCGTGGACGAGGAAGAAATGACCAACCTGCGCAGCGCCCTCAGCGACGAGCTGGGTCAGCGCCCCTGGGGCCATGGCGTGCGGCTGGAAATGACCGCCGACATCAGCCCCGAAGTGGCCGAGCGCCTGCGCAAGGAATTCGACCTGAACGAGGAGGACTGCTACCGGGTCCACGGCTCGGTCAACCTGGGCCGCTATGCCAAGATCATCGAACTGGTCGAGCGCCCCGACCTGCTCTTCCCGCCGTTCACCCCCAGCCAGCCCGCCGCCCTGCAGAAGGACGACCTGTTCAGCGTGATCGCCGCCGGCGACGTGCTGCTGCACCACCCCTACGAATCCTTCAATCCGGTGAAGGACTTCCTGCGCAGCGCCGCACGCGACCCGCAGGTCGTGTCCATCAAGCAGACCATCTACCGCACCGGCGCCGACTCGGTGCTGATGGAATCACTGATGGAAGCCGCCCGCGCCGGCAAGGAAGTCACCGTCGTGCTGGAGCTGATGGCCCGCTTCGACGAAGAGACCAACATCAACTGGGCCGCCAAGCTGGAAGAAGTGGGCGTGCACGTGGTCTATGGCGTGGTAGGTCACAAGACCCACGCCAAGCTGGCCCTGGTGCTGCGGCGCGAGGCCGAAGGGCTGCGACGCTATGCCCACCTGGGCACCGGCAACTACCACCCGCGCACGGCACGTCTGTACGAGGACTTCGGACTCTTCACCGCCGACGAGGAAATCTGCGCCGACGTGCACGAGGTCTTCCGCCGCCTGACCGGTCTGGGTACCGCCGGCGGTCTGAAGGCACTGCTGCAGGCCCCCTTCCGGCTGCATGGCACCCTGCTGCAGGCCATCCAGCGCGAGACCGAAGCCGCCCAGGCCGGCCGCAAGGCACGCATCATCGCCAAGCTGAATGCGCTGCTGGAAGAGCGCATCATCGAGGCGCTGTATGAAGCCAGCTGCGCCGGCGTGCAGATTGACCTGATCGTGCGCGGCGTCTGCGCGCTGCGCCCGGGCATCCCGGGTCTGTCCGAGAACATCCGCGTCACCTCGGTGGTGGGTCGCTTCCTGGAGCACAGCCGCATCTACTACTTCTGGGCAGACGGCAAGGAGAAACTCTGGCTGGCTTCGGCCGACTGGATGGAGCGCAACTTCTTCCGCCGCGTCGAAGTGGCCTTCCCGCTGAAGGACGCCACCCTCAAGCGCCGCGTCATCGAGGAAGGTCTGCTGAACTACCTGCAGCCCGACACGGCTGCCTGGAAGATGGACAGCAACGGCGACTACCACGTCGGCGGCGAGCTGCTCTCGCCCGAACATGACGCCCAGCAGCGTCTGCTGCGAAAGATCACCGCCCAGGGAAGCTGAAGATCCCCGATCGGAAAGCGCCCATCCCGAAGGGCGCAGTCCCGACGGGCACAGGCATCCCGGCAGGTGTCTTCCCCCGACGACCGATGGCCGCCGGCGCCCTCCTGTCTCCCTCCCCAACGACCGGCGGCAGCGGGCGCCCTCCTCCGGGACTTCCCCAGTGAAGGGGCGAGCCCGGATATTGGATAGCATAGAAGGCTGCCCCATCATTCGCTGAACGGGCGACCCCCCCAGGAGACACCATGAAGCTCAAGGACCCGAGCCTGCTGCAGACCCGCTGCCTGATCGATGGTCAGTGGCTGGATGCCGACAGCGGCAAGACCATCGCCGTCACCAACCCGGCCACCGGCGAGACCATCGCCCACGTGCCCGACATGGGCGCCGCCGAGACCCGCCGCGCCATCGACGCGGCCGAGGCCGCCCGTGCTGCCTGGCAGAAGAAGACCGCCAAGCAGCGTGCCGCCATCCTGCGCCGCTGGTTCGAGCTGCTCACCGAGCACACCGACGATCTGGCCGTCATCCTCAGCACCGAACAGGGCAAGCCGCTGGCCGAGGCCCGCGGCGAGATCGCCTACGGCGCCAGCTATTTCGAGTGGTATGCCGAAGAGGCCAAGCGCATCTACGGCGACATCATCCCGTCCAACAACAGCAGCCAGCGCGTGCTGGTGATGAAGCAGCCCATCGGCGTGTGCGCTGCCATCACGCCCTGGAACTTCCCCAACGCGATGATCACCCGCAAGGCCGCGCCCGCCCTGGCCGCCGGCTGCACCTTCGTCGTCCGTCCAGCCTCGCAGACCCCGCTGTCGGCACTGGCCATTGGTGAACTGGCCCAGCGCGCCGGCGTTCCGCCCGGCGTCTTCAACGTGCTCACCGGCAGCTCGCGCGCCATCGGCGGCGAACTCACCGGCAACGACACGGTGAAGAAATTCTCCTTCACCGGCTCCACCGAAGTGGGTCGCCTGCTGCTGGCCCAGTGTGCCGGCACCGTCAAGAAGGTGTCGATGGAACTGGGCGGCAATGCGCCCTTCATCGTCTTCGACGACGCCGACCTGGATGCAGCCGTCACCGGCGCCCTCATCTCCAAGTTCCGCAACGCCGGCCAGACCTGCGTCTGCGCCAACCGGCTGTACGTGCAGGCCGGCATCCATGACCGCTTCGTCGAGAAGTTCAGCGCCGCCCTGGCCGAACTGAAGGTAGGCAACGGCCTGGACGCCGGCGTCACCTTCGGGCCGCTGATCGACGAGAACGCCATCGCCAAGGTGCAGGAACACATCGCCGACGCCGTGGAAAAAGGCGGCAAGGTGGTGACTGGCGGCAAGCCCCATGCCCTGGGCGGTCTGTTCTTCGAGCCCACCATCGTCAGCCACGTCACACAGCAGGCCCGCGTGGCCCGCGAAGAGACCTTCGGTCCGCTGGCCCCCATCTTCCGCTTCGAGACCGAAGAAGAAGTGGTGCGCTGGGCCAATGACACCGAATTCGGTCTGGCCGCCTACTTCTACACCCGCGACCTGGGCCGCAGTATCCGCGTGGCCGAGGCACTGGACTACGGCATGGTGGCCGTCAACTCCGGCATCCTGTCCAACGAGGCCGCCCCCTTCGGCGGCGTCAAGCAGTCCGGCCTGGGCCGTGAGGGTTCCAAATACGGCATCGAGGACTATGTGGAAGTGAAGTACGTGCTGCTGGGCGGCATCGACGGCTGACGCCCCGGCCGCTTCCGGAGGGCAGGCCCCCTGGCCGAAGCCTGAAGCATCAGGGATATCCCCTACCCGCCTCGGTCCCACCCTGTTGCCGAGGCGGCAGAATGAAAGTCGGGCTAGACTGCACGAGTCCGGGCGGCATCCCCTGCCCCGAACTCACTCCACCACCATCATGATCACCCCCACATCCCACCACAACGTCGATGTCGTCGTCCTGGGTGCCGGCATCGTCGGCGTCAGCGCGGCACTGGCCCTGCAGGCGCAGGGCAAGCGGGTCTGTCTGGTGGACCGACAGGAGCCCGGCCACGGCACCAGCTTCGGCAACGCCGGACTCATCGAGCGCGCCAGCCTGGTGCCCTACGCCTTCCCGCGCCAGCCCGGCGAACTGCTGCGCCATGCCAGCAACCGCCACAGTGC